>Ga0208714_1000057_pt1 | contig 35645 bp, 20 predicted proteins | sample NGESurshal072012_3_FD_184461 | JGI IMG/M metagenome (GOLD analysis project Ga0208714, IMG submission 184461) | Arctic peat soil microbial communities from Barrow, Alaska - NGEE Surface sample 415-1 shallow-072012 (SPAdes) | ecosystem: Environmental > Terrestrial > Soil > Wetlands > Peat ... | reverse complement strand
TCGGCTCTTTCTCATTTCGAAATCGCAATCCGCCTTTTGCCTGGTTCTGCCAAGGTACATTACAATTATGCGTTGGCGCTTCGACAAGCGGGCCGTCTGACGGATGCGATTGACGAGTATCGCAAAGCGACCCAGTTAAAGCCTGATTACGTCGTAGCTTACTACAACATGGGAAACACCTATGCCCAAACGGGACAGATAGAACAGGCTGTAGCAGCCTACGAACAAGCTTTGAAATACAAGCCCGATTATGCCGAAGCTCTCAACCTTCTGGGCGCCGGACTTACCAGTACGGGGGAGATCGACGCAGCGATTCCTGAACTGGAGCACGCCCTTCGGATCAAGCCCGGTCTGTCAGGAGCGCACTTCAACCTCGCGATCGCTTTCGAGAAGAACGACAGGCTGGAGGATGCCGCACGAGAGTACCGGCTTGCGGTATCGACCAAGGGAGTTTACCCGGAGGCGACGACCGCGTTGGGAAAGCTGCTGCTCCGCATGGGCAAAACCGTCGAAGCGGAACAGGAATTGGACGAAGCACTCCGCCAGAACCCCGACCTCAGCGACGCTCACTACGCTTTGGCGAGAGGTTTGCAGTCTCTCAACCGGCGCAGCGAGGCCTCAATCGAGTTTGATGAAGCCAAGGACCTAGCCCAGCGAGAACCGGATGCGATGCAGTCGTCTCTGTTGAGCAACGCGGGCCTGGAGCTTGCAGCCAAAGGAGATTTCACCGGAGCAATTGCGGTGCTGCGAAAAGCTGTAGTACTCAAGCCCGATTACGGAATTCCTCATTACAACCTGGGCCTGATTCTGGCCGATACGGGAGACATGAACGGAGCAGCGCAAGAGCTGACGAAGGCGATCTCGCTCATGCCGGGACAGGCGAAGCCCTGGTGTGCCCTGGGACGGGTCCGCAAACGGCAGGGCGACAGCCAGGGTGCGCTAGAGGCAGTTTCGTGGGCCGCTCGTCTGTCGCCATCGGATTCGTCGATCCATTCCGAGTTAGCGTCACTACGGAGTTCAACTGCGTTGAAGCCTCGGGCAACGGAAACAATTATGTCCACCAGCCAGCCTCTTGCTGGAGCTGTGTCCGACACGGTCCCGGACCACCTCGCGTTTGCTGTGGAACTCAGCGCACGGGGTGACTTCATGGGCGCCGTCGGCGAACTGCTGCGATCGCTAGCGTTGCAGCCGGATTCGATCGAGGCCCGTCGCAAGCTCGCCAACGCGTACGAGCGTCTCGGCGATTATGATCGGGCGATCCTCGAATACCTCAAAATCATTCGGGTCGTACCTGGAGACGCGGAAGCACACGTCGCCATGGGCAATATTCTCTTCGAGAAGGGCCACGCTAAAGAGGCGGCAGAGGAGTATCGAATCGCCTTAGTCTACCGGCCCGATTCTGCGGAGGCGCGGGCTGCCCTGGATCGCGCCACCCGCGCCTTGGCAACCCCAGCTTTGCCAAGTCATTGAGAGGGAGTCGCAGCCGACCCGCGCCGCTGCGCTTCCCGCCAATTCACAAGCCTCGAGCTGCGGATTTGGATGGTGTCCACCCTGAGCATGGCAGCGGGTGGCGAAACAATACCACCATGACGCATGAGTTCAGAGCCAGTCGAGTGGTCAAGGAGGGGGACACCCACCCCGACAATCGAGTAATCGCTAAATACTACGATTTATCTTGACAAGGCTCCCGCCGTTCTAGTATTGATACCTCCGTTGGGTTTAAGTAATCGTTACAGTAAACGAACATACAAGCATTCCGGTAAGGCCGGCCGTCACTCCATGTCGAGGTGCGTTGCCATGTTGCAAGATACACAGGAAACAGAAGTCAGTCAGTTGCTACATCTGTTCGGAGTTGTTCCCCGCCTGTCATCGGGGACGGCTCGCAGCTTGGCCATCGTGGCAGCAGCCTTGGCCATCGCCGGGTTGCTGGCGCTAGGTCCGGTTCGGCTATCCGCACAGGTCAGTACGGCGACCCTGCAAGGGGTCATCAGCGATCCCAGCGGGGCGGTAATCTCGGGCGCTGAAGTCGCCCTGCAAAGTTTAGGCACAGGTACGGTTCGGAGCAGCGTGACGGGCGGCACAGGCGAGTATCTGATTCCCTCTATACAGCCTGGAAGTTACGAGATAAGCGTCTCAAAAGCGGGATTCAGCAAGGCCAGGCAGGCAAATATCACGCTAGAAGTTGGACAGGTTGCGACGCTGAATCTCTCCTTGAAGCTGGGCAATATAAGTGAGACGGTCGAGGTCCCTTCCTCGGTTTCCGCTATTGAGACCTATGACACGACTCTCGGTTTTGTTCTTCCCAGGGAACAGGTCGTCGATCTTCCGCTCAATGGCCGGCAGTTCTCGCAGCTCTTGCAGCTAACCCCGGGCACGGTGCCGATCGACAATTCGCAGAACGCCGGCAAGGCCCCAAATTTCGGCGCAGGCGCGGCGAGTCCGGCGGTCAATGGACAGACAAACCGCAGCAACCTGTTCTTCCTTGACGGCATGATCGCGTCAAACCCGTTCTTCGGTGGGTTCTCCTTTAGCCCATCGATTGATGACATTCAAGAATTCAAGTTGCAGTCGCACACGGACCAGGCTGAATACGGGCAAGCGACAGGGGCCATCGTGAGCGTGGTGAGCCTGTCGGGAACGAACACCTACCACGGTTCGGTGTTCGAGTTCTTCCGCAATAATGTGCTCGACGCACAAAACAAGTTTGCTCCCACCAAGCTCGCCTACCACCAGAATCAATTCGGGGCCTCGTTTGGCGGACACATCATCAAGAACAAGCTTTTCTTCTTCGCGAACTACGAGGGTGGCCGTCAGGTGCAGCCCCTGCCAGCCTTCTATACGGTTCCAACCGTGGCTGAACGCAACGGCGACTTCAGTGGACTGGAGCCGAACGGCGTAACTCCTTTTCCCACGATCTATGATCCCAGTACCTTTAACCCCGTGACCTTTCAGCAGTCTCCATTCCCGGGCAACAAGATACCTGTGAACGCAGGAATGCAAGCCTATCTGAACGGCGTTTATCCCTTGCCAAATTTCACTCCGACAGCGGCCAACACCAATAATTACTATTCCACGAACGGAAACCGCACAACCGGAGATCAGGGTTCAATTCGCGTCGATTACATCCCTGGGACGAAAGACAGCATCAATGGCCGGTACAGCCAGAATGATGCCACCCTTTCGTCGGCCAGCAGTTTGGCAAACACATTCGTCACCGGTTTCAACGGCAAGAACCTCGGCGGGAACTGGGTGCACACTTACAGCCCAAGCTTGATTAGCCAGATCACGGTTGCGTGGAACAACCTGAATATTCCACAGGGAATTGAAATGCCGGTGGACCAAGCTGCCCTCTTCGCGGCCGCGGGGCTGGGCGCCGGTTTCAACCCCAAGCCGGGCGATACGACGGTCGTGCTGGTGCCCGGATTCAACTTGAACGGTGGCAGCTATAGCGGATTCTGGAACGGTGCGGGTCCCATCGGCCCTATGAACACGCTGCAGTTTGCGGGAGCAGTTTCCAAGGTCTCCGGCAAACACAGCATGAAGTTCGGAGCGTCCTTCTATCGGACCTGGATGTACACCAACTGGAACGGAAACAATATGGACTTTTCCAACAAGGGCAGTTGGAATGCCGCCTGCCAGTTCGCGGCCACCAATCCGGCAGCTAAGGCACAATGCCCGACCTACAATGCCACTGCAACCGATCTGGGCGGGGGCGGCGATCCGGTGGCCAGCATGTTGTTGAGCCTCCCGATTGATGCCACCCGAAATCTTGGCAATAGCGGCGTGAACCTGCGCCAGAATACGATTGGCGTGTTCGCGCAGGATTCCTGGAGGCTAACGCAGAAACTCACGCTGAGTTATGGCCTTCGCTGGGACTTCTATAGCCCAACGACGGAAGCCGACAACCGCCTGGCGACCTATGACATCTATAACCGCCAGTATTCTATTGTGCAAGGTGATGTGGATCTGCCTTCCGGACCGCTACCTCCAAACGTGGTGGTTTTATCGCGGCGCAGCATCGCTCCGGCGCAGTACTATTACTTCCAACCTCGATTGGGCCTCGCGTACCAACTACATTCCGGGACGGTCGTGCGGGCTGGCGCGGGAAGCACGTACGATGTTTGGGGACTTCCCATGCAGGTCGCGCAAAATAACCGCGGAGCGTGGCCTTCCGGGATTGCTCAGCAGGCTGCCACGCAACCCGTGAACGTTGCGGGTATTACCTTGAAACCTGACGGCACACCGGTTACGGGGCAGAACCCATTCTATGGGCCAGCCGTATTGCCCCCAACCCCACTTCCCGCTGGTGGGCTGGGCTTCCAGGACGTTAGGTGGAAGCCAGCGGTTTCCTGGCAGTGGAACGTCGAAGTAGAGCAAGACATGGGCCGGGTCGGAAACCTGTCGATGGCTTATGTCGGCTCCCAGACTGCGCAGAGGACGTACAACTTCCCCTATAACTTGGCTCTACCTTCAACCACTCCCTATACATCCGCTAAATCTCCGGACCAGATTTTTGGCGGCGTAGGTACCGATCTGATGAGTGGCGGTACCGCGCGGTACAACAGCTTGCAGGTGAAGTTGACGCGAGCGTTTGCCAACGGATTTGCCTACAATGCCGCCTTCACCTGGGGCATGGACAACGCCTTCGCCAGTTGCAATGGCGAGCAGTTTAATTTGTGCATCCAGAACCCATTGAACCCGAGGGGAGACTATGGGCCGTCGATGTTGAGTATTCCGTTGATCTTTACCTTCAACGGAACTTACCAACTGCCGTTCGGCAAGGGGCAGCGCTACGTTACAAGTGGTTTCGCCTCCGCCATTGTGGGCAACTGGCAGATTAATGCCATTATTGCGGCCCGCAGTGGACAGGTGATCAACCCGCAAACCAATGCAGGCGATGTCGCGAACCAGGGTGGCGGACTCCAGCGTGCCAGTTATGTGAGCAATCCCAATGTGGGTGCGCCTCATCAACTCAACGAGTGGTTCAACACGGCGGCGTTCGTGTTGCCGGCCTCTGGTACCTTCGGCAACGCGGGAATCAACTCTCTGCGCGGCCCGGACTATAAGAACGTCGATTTCTCGGTGTTCCGCAACTTTCCATTCACCGAAAGATTCACGTTGCAATTCCGGTGCGAGTTCTTCAACATCTTCAACCATCCGAACCTGGGCAATCCAAACAACTCATTTGGATCGTCGAGCTTTAACACCATTACCAGTACCGTCTCCGGACCAGGGGCAAACCGGGTTATCCAGTTTGGTGCCAAGTTACTGTTCTAGTTTTGTCCGAAGTGCACAACCGTGGACTCTCCAGCGGGCTTCCCACCGTGGCCCGCTGGAGACTTTTAGAAACAGGAACCGCCCTCCCCAACGGGTCGTCCCCCGTGTGCCGGCCAGACCTGATCCCGTAAAGGGGCAACGACGCGATTTCTGTCGAACTGATTGAGAAGCATTCTCGCTGCCCAGCGCCGCCCATGAACGTGGTTGCAATACTGGCCGACGGCCACCAGACTCTGCTACGGTTTTCTGTGCTCTTTTCCGCACGGAAGGTCAAACTGTTTCCTACCTCCGCCATGCTTCTGTGGGCGTGCTCACTTCTGGCCCAGACTTCCAATTCCGAGCGGTCTTTCCAGGAAGCGGTGGCGGCGCAACAGCGTGGCGACGACGCGGTCGCCGTGGTCAAGTACCGCGAACTGCTTCGAACCCACCCTAACGCCGCAGTTGTGCGGGTCAACCTGGGTGCCACTCTGGCTCATCTCAAGCGCTACGATGAAGCCATCGAACAATATCGTGCGGTGCTGGCGTCAGACTCTGCGAACCGGCCGGCCCGGCTCAATCTGGCGCTGGTCTACCAGGAGAAGGGCGATCTGCGGCGCGCCGTGCGGGAATTAGAGATACTGCACAGAAGTGAACCCAGCGATCCACAATCCGCAATGCTACTGGCCGATTGCTATGTTCAGCTGGAGCGTTACGCCGAAGCTGTCGCGCTTTTGTCGCCTCTTGAGGCGGTGCAGCCGGACGATCTCGATCTGGCGTGGCTGCTGGGGTCCGCGCTGATTCACTCTGGACGCCAGCCGGAAGGCGTCCAAAAGGTAGAGAAGGCGGCGGACAAGGCCGCTGATGCCGACGCCTATCTGCTGGCCGGGGAGACCCGGCTCGATCTTGACCAGTACGACCTTGCGCGGCGCGATGCCGACGCGGCCATGCGGCTGAATCCAAACCTCGCGGGACTGCAAACTCTTAACGGAATGATTCTGGAACACACCGGAGACTTCACCGATGCCGAGGCAGCACTAAAGCAAGCACTGCAGACTGACCCCAACGACTTCAACGCGCACTTCTATCTTGGTTCGATCTTCTATTTCAATCGGGACATGGCGGCGGCCAGTCTCCACCTGCAGCGCGCCCTGCAATTACGGCCCTCAGCGGTACAAGCTCGCTACAAACTGGCCTTGGTTGCCAGGACGGAAGGACACCTGGATGTCGCCCTTCGCGAACTGCAGACCGTGGTCCATGAGAGCCCCAATTGGCTGCAACCGCACGTAGAGTTGGCTGCGCTCTACTACCGCCTCCACCGTGCGGAAGATGGCGCCAAAGAAAGACTGGTGGTTGATCGATTGACTGCGGTCCAACATCCGACTGTTCCCAAACCCGTCCCTTAACGCACGGGTTCTTTGACGGTGAGCACCTGGTCGGCCGCCACATCCTGCAGGGACTGTACGATTCCGGAAGGCCAGACGATCTCGACCGACTCGGCGCGAGCGTCGGCTCCAAGCCCAAAATGAACCGGCCCATCGCTGGACGATCCATACCCCACGCTCGTCGTCATGTGGTTGTACTGCGGACCGGCTTTTGTGACGATTTTGATGCGGGCGCCGATGCCGTCGCGATTGCTGCGCGTGCCTTCGAGTGCTACGTCCAGCCAGTGGCCGGCCGGCTCGCTACGATTCATCCAGATTTCCGCGTCCCTGCCTAGAGCGGTCACGACAACATCGATGCGGCCATCGCCGTCGAAGTCGCCGAAAGCGCAGCCGCGATGCCGAGCCGGAGCAACGGCGTCCAGTCCAGCCTCGTCGATCAAAGCACGCCACTTTCCGGTCGAGCCCGGGTTCCGAAACACAAGGTTGTGCTGATCGACATCCGCTCCCAACGTCATCAGTGACAGCACATGGCCGCCGGATACGAAAATGTCCTTCCACCCGTCGTTGTCAAAATCGTACAGCGCCAGGCCAAAGCCAGAGTGCTGCAGACTGGCTTCCCGCATTCCGATTGCCGTCGTGATTTCGCTGAATTCCTTTCCATGTTCATTGCGGAAAATGGGGAAGGTCTGATTGTTCAGCGCCGCGAAGGCGATATCCGGGTAACCATCATTGTCAATGTCGCGAAAATCCAGGCCCATCCCGGAAATGAAGTTCCCGTCTTCGGTGAGAGCGGAGCCGGTCTGGAGAGCGACTTCGTCGAACTTTCCTCCGCCATTGTGGAACAGGAAGTTGTAGTACCCATCGTTGGTCACGTATAGGTCAGGCCTTCCGTCCAAATCGTAGTCCGCCATGGCTACGCCCATTCCTTTTCCCACATGGGAGCGAATGCCCCAGTCCGCGGAAACGTCTTTGAACGTGCCATCGCCCTGGTTCAGGAACAACTGGTTAGGCAGACCCTTATAGAAGCTGGGATGGCAATAGTCAGACTGCTCGCGATACCGGCAGATCGGTTCCTTTGCATAATCCCACTGCAGATAGTTGACTACAAAAAGATCCAAAAGGCCGTCACCATTCACGTCTACCCAGACCGCGGCAATCGACCACAGCGGCCCGTATTGCGCGTCAGGATGGTCCAGCCCCGCCTTCGCCGTGACATCGGTGAAAGTGCCGTCCCGATTGTTGTGATAGAGAGTATTGCGGTGTACGCCGGCAACGAAAAGATCGGGATAGCCATCATTGTCGTAGTCGCCGACTGCCACGCCGTTGTCGTAGCCACTCCCGGCAAGGCCCGCCTTTTCGGTCACGTCCACAAACACTCCGTTGCCGTCATTTCGGAAGAGACGATTGCTATATTTTGAGTCGTCTTTGTGCAGGGTTTCGAGGTTGGCTCCGTTGGTGAAGAAAATATCTGGGCGGCCATCCTTGTTGAAGTCGAAGACGGCAACTCCACCCGCCATCGTGGCTGGAACGTGGCGAGTGGCGGTTTCGTCTGTCTCGAGATGAAAGGAGATGGGTGCCGGAGAAAACTTGATGGGGGGCGATCCGGTTTTGGGAGCACCGATCACAGTCGATGTACCCGCCAAAATCAGGATCCCGATGAGGCAAATTCGTGGCCTCTTGACGCGGACGAAGCTAGCGGCGGCCGAATAGGGTGTCGTCACCGCCTCGCGGAATGGATTCGCTTTCGCCACGGCCATTTTTGCCAGGGTCACGATATTGCCAGTTAATAGCGTTTACTGTATCGTTTCATGTATAAGCGACGAGCAAAAAGTAAGCAAGCGCCCTTCAAGCCGACTCGTGGCCCCTGACTCGTGAGTGAACGCAATCGCCACCAGAGCGAACCAGGTATGACGACGGATCGCTTTCCTGCCGGTGATCCCTCAAAACTCGATTTCCCGTCATCACTTTCCAGACGCATGTTTCTGCGGGCGGGTGGAATTTTTGTGGCACTGCAAGCGGCTCGCCCACGCAGCTGGATGTTGTTCGGGTCAGGGCCCACGCCGCAGGCCCTCGTCTCTCCGGTTTGTCTTGCCGCCTCGCGAACAGCCTACCCTCCTCCGCTCGAACGGTTCATCGCCAAGCTTGATCCCGCATCAGACGATTTCCCGTCTGAACAGTATGCCGAGGAAATCACGAAGGTCCTTACTGGTTGGAGCGCCTCGCTCTGCCGAACGCTTCACGACCCGAAAGTGATTCTCGGCGACAATCTGTCCGCCGGTCTCTCGGCTTCATCGCTGCAACCCTCGGAGACGATACCGCTTCGCACCACCGGACCGCTCCGCATCGAGCGGCGTATCTTCCGGGGCCCGGAGGTCGGCGGCCGCGAAAAGTTTCTTGAGAGCTGGGCCGCATACCTCGTACCGCTGGCTGCGCTTCATGTCGCAGAGCTGGAGATCTACGGAGTTCGTTTCGTGAGCGAGTCTCCGTTGCGGGTGTATACGGTACTTCGTTGCGACCTGGTTGGCACGGCTGCGGATGGCACGCGGGAGCAGAGGGTCGGCTCCTGGGAGCTCTCGTGGATTCGCGATGAACAGCGGCGCTGGATTGTGGAGCGCTGGGTGGCCAACGCCGAGGTGCGGAGCCGCCTGATTGGTCCGGGGTTTACTGAAGTCACTGCCAGCTGTATTGCGCCCGATTCCCCAGGAATGGCTCAGCTCCTGCCAGGTATCGACTACTGGCGGACCTCTCTCGATAGCGTCAGCGGCATCGACGTCTATGGCAACCACGGCATCGCGGTGGGCGACATTGATGGCAGCGGATTCGACAGCTTCTATGTATGCCAGCCTTCCGGCCTTCCGAACCGCCTTTATCGGAATCGCGGTGACGGAACTTTTGAAGACATCACAGAAGGCTCGGGAACCGGAATCCTCGATGGCACGGCTTCAGCTCTGTTTGCCGATTTTCTGAACCGAGGGAAGCAGGACCTGCTGGTGGTTCGCACGGGCGGACCGCTTTTCTTTGTCAATCAGGGCAACGGACGCTTTGAAACGCGGCCAGACGCATTCCACTTTGAGCGGCCTCCACAGGGGACTTTCACCAGCGTGGCCGTGGCCGACTACGACCGCGATGGTTTCCTGGATGTTTATTTCTGCGTTTACAGCTACTACCAGGGGTTGAACCAGTATCAGTTCCCCGCGCCTTACTACGACGCACAGAACGGACCGCCGAATTTTCTGTTTCGCAACCGGGGCGACGGCACCTTCCAGGACGTAACGGTATCGAGCGGCCTCGACCAGAACAATAACCGCTTCAGTTTCGCCGCCGCCTGGTGCGATTACGACAATAACGGCTGGCCAGACCTTTACGTCGCGAATGATTTTGGACGGAAGAACCTCTACCGCAGCAACGGTGACGGCACGTTTACCGACGTTGCGGACAAACTCGGCGTGGAGGATTACGGGCCCGGCATGAGTACTTGCTGGCTCGACTACGACAACGACGGGCTGCAGGATGTTTACGTCGCCAACATGTGGTTGATGGAAGGCAAAAGGATCACGGCGGACGATCAATTCCTAGCGGGTGTCGATCCAGCCGTGCGCGCACTTTATCGAAAGCACAACGCTGGGAATTCGCTATATCGAAATACTGGTAAGGGTAGCTTCGAGGACAAGACGAGCGAAGCCGGCGCCGCCATGGGCCGCTGGTCGTGGTCCTGTGCTTCGTGGGATTTTGACAACGATGGTTATGCTGACCTGTACGTGGCCAACGGTTTCGTATCTGGTCCCAACCACTATGATCTGCAGAGTTTCTTCTGGCGGCAGGTGGCCCAGCGTTCGGCGTCGCCCACCGGAGCCTCTCAGGATTATGAAATGGCTTGGAACGCGATTAATGAGCTGGTTCGGTCGGATTACAGCTGGAGTGGCTACGAGAGGAACGTATTTTTTGCCAACAATCATGACGGATGTTTCTCCGACGTGTCCGGCGTGCTTGGGCTCGACTTCCGCGATGACAGCCGCGCCTACGCGTTGAGCGATTTCGATCACGATGGGCGAATGGAATTCGTCCTAAAGAACCGCACCGGGCCCCAGTTGAGAATCCTGCATAACGACCTCGTTGGTCTGGGTAACTCGATCGCTTTCCGGTTGACGGGCCGCACCAGCAACCGCGACGCGATAGGCGCAACCGTAACGATCGAAGCCGGTGGGCTGCGGCAGACCAAGTTCCTTGCAGCCGGCTCCGGGTTCGCGTCGCAGCACACCAAGGAATTGTTTTTCGGTGTAGGCGAATCGTCGTCAGCAGTTTCTGTGTCGGTCCGCTGGCCTGGCGGAACGGTGGAGCGGTATGACAACCTTCCGGTAAACCATCGCGTGGAAATTGAGGAGGGCCGGCAGGAATTTAAGGCTACTGCGTACCAGCCAGTTCGATCGTATGACGCAGTGTCCGCGTCGAAAGCTGACGCTTTGCCGCCAGCCACGACGGTGGGCACGTGGCTGATCGCGCCTCTGTTTGGACCGGAGGTCAATCTGCCAGACATAAAAGGGGAAACCCGCAGGCTGAGCGCCCTGCGAGGCCAGCCCGTCCTGCTTAGCTTTTTCCGTCTTGACTGCGGCGATGGCCGAAAGCAATTTGAGCAGTGGCAGAAGGCCTCCGCTGAACTTTCCTCTGCGGGACTGTCGGTGCTTCTCGTTGCACTCAATTCCGGCCCTGACCGAACTGCCATCGAAGACTACGTCCGATATGAGCGCATCGGACTACCGATTCTCATGGGGGATGACCGCACTGCCAGTGCGTGGAACATTCAATGTCGCTACCTTTTCGACCGGCGCCGCGATATGACTCTTCCGGCGTCATTCCTGATTGACAAGAGCGGAGCCATCATCAAAGTCTACCAGGGCATCGTATCTGCGAAGGTTGTGGTGGACGATTGGAAGTCCGCCCCAGCAACTCCAGAGCAGCGGCTCGCACGTGCCCTTCCGTTCCCCGGTCCCTACTACGGGAACCCCATGAACCGCGACTACTTCACCTACGGGATCGCCTTTGTAGAGTATGGCTACATTGACGAGGCCCAAGCTGCTTTCCAGAGAGTTGTCGATGCGGACCCGGCTCACGCGGGTGCCTGGTTCAACCTGGGCACTATTTACTTGAACAAGAAGTTGTATGCGGAAGGGCGCAAGTGCTTAAGCGAAGCTGTTCGTTTGAATCCTCAGGACGCCGACGCTTGGAACAACCTGGGCATGATTTCGGGCGAGGAGGAGAAATACGATGAGGCGCTGGAGGAGTTTCGGAAGGCCGCTCTCGCCAATCCCAATTATCTCCTCGCGGTGCAGAACATGGTCCGCATCTACCAGTTTCAGGCCCGGCCGGCCGATGCCCAGAAGGCGTTGGAGGAACTGCTCGCGCGCTCGCCCAACAATTCCGACCTCCATCTCGGATTGGCCATGGCTCTGGTCGGTCAGAACAATACAGCGCGCGCTCTTGAGGAACTCGAGACCGCAGTGCGGCTTCGGCCGGACAACACAGATGCCATCAATAATCTCGGTGCTGTTCTACTGGGCATGGGGAGAACCCAGGAGGCGCTTGCTCGCTTCGAGGAATGCCGAAAGCTGTCTCCGGACTTTGATCGTCCCTACATCAACTCAGCGATCATTTACAACCGCGCCGGCCAGTCTGCAAAAGCGCGAGCGCTGCTGGAAGAATTTCTAGCGCAGCACCCGGATAATGCGGATGTGCGCAGCGCATTGGAGAAAATGGGGCCCGGATGAGACTGCTGCCGCTGCATGCTTCATGTCTGTTTGCTGTGACTTTGCTGGCAGGGTTTTGCGCGGCTAGCGACGATGTCGGCATCATCTCCGGGACCGTACGAGATCTGGAAAGCAAGCCGGTAGCTGGAGCGAAAGTTACTCTCACCTGCGATCTACCTCCTTTGATCAGCATGCACACAATAAGCAGTGGGGAAGGGCAGTATCGCTTCTCGGGGCTTCGGCCTTGCAGGTTTCGCCTTATCGCGGAGAAGAGCGGATTTGTCGCGCCAGCATCAGCGGTTGCCGAGGTGTCTGTGGCGTCGTCCTCAGTCGAAGTCGATTTCAAACTCGGCCCAATGCCATCCACAGTCGAGTCCAAGCCACCGGCAGGTTCGCATCCGCCGCCTAAGTTCGAGGCGGCAGGTGTCCGAGGCCTGATTGACTCGGGAGGATATTCCGCTGCCGCAAACGGGGCCGCGGCGTCTGGCCTGATTGAGGGAATCGCAGACATCAAGCGCGCCGATAACGGCGTTGGCGCATCAGCAGCCAATCAATGGCCGTGCGGTCTGGAACCGGAATTGAGGACAGCTGTTGCGGCCAACCCAAGTCAGGGAGCAGCGAATCGGCGGCTTGGCGAGTTTTATATTGCTCACAATCAAGCGGGGAAAGCTGTTCCTTTTTTCCAACGAGCCCGCCAGATCGACCCCTCCGACTACCTTGCTGCGCGTGATCTCGCCTTCGCGTGGATGAAAAGCGGACAATTTGCTACCGCCCGCGAGCTATTAGAGACGTTGCCTGAAAACCAACGGACGCCAGAAACTCACCGGCTGCTCGCTCGCGCCTATGAAGGCTCTGGTATGTTTCGGCAGGCCTCCCAGCAGTATCAGCTTGCAGCAAATAGCGAGCCCAGCGAGGAGAACCTCTTCGGCGTTGGCTACGAACTGATTCTCGCGGGGCTTCCAGCAGATGCCGCCGGTGCTTTCACGGCGGGACTGACACGCTATCCACAGTCGATTACGTTGCTGATAGGTTCAGGTACCGCTGAGTTCTTGCAGGGGCACACCTCCGAAGGGCTCTCTTTTTTCTTGCGGGCTTCGGATCTATACTCCTCAGACCCGCGACCATACTCGTTCATCGCAAGCGCTTCCAAGGCTTCCCCGTCAGAGAGTGAAAGAGTTCGTAGCAGCCTCAAGCGTTTTCTGGATCTTGCGCCGAACAATGCGAAGGCTTGCTACTTTTATGCACTCAGCCTGCTCAATGGACCTGATTCCGGCGCCGGCGATACCGTCAGCGTCGAGTCATTGCTGAAGCGAGCGATAGCCTTCGATCCGGGCCTTGCCGGTGCCCATCTACAACTCGGGGTCCTGTACGAAAGACGCGGTGACTTCGACAGCGCCGCGCACGAATTCGAGGCCGCGATTCTCTTGGCGCCAGAGCTCAAGGAAGCGCACTACCGCTTGGCGGGCGTGTACCGGCACACCGGACGCGTGGAACTGGCGGCACGGGAGATGCAGTTGTACCAGCAAGCGCGCGCACAGGAAACCTCCCAACCCGCAGACTCTGCGATTGGCATTGAGCAATTTGTCTCGGTATTCGATCGACCCGTGCCCCAAACGGCCGGGGCCGCGCAATGCCCAGAGGCCACTCCTTGACCAGTAGCTGGCGGTCTGCGAAGCCAAAGAAAACAAGGGGAGTTAGTAGGGGAGTTAGTAGGCTTGACAGGGTTGATAGAAATCGTTACAGTAACGGTTAACTTTATTTGTTGGGAGATTCACCATGTCTCATGACGATTTAGTTGTAGTCACCGGCGCAGGCGGATTCATTGCCGGAGCGCTCGTTTCTTCGCTCCGGAAGCAGGGCTATAAGTGCATTCGCGCCGTAGATATCAAGCCTTTAGATCACTGGTATCAGCGATTCGACGATGTTGAGAATCTTTCCCTGGACTTAAATGAGAAGCAGAACTGCGAGATTGCAGCACGCGACGCACGCGAGGTTTACAACCTGGCCGCCAATATGGGAGGCATGGGCTTCATCGAAAAGAACAAGGCCCTTTGCATGCTTTCGGTCCTAATTAACACCCATATGCTGCAAGCGGCTGTGAAATATGGCGTGGCGCGATATTTCTATTCATCGTCGGCTTGCGTTTACAACGGCGACAAGCAAAAGAGCTTTGAAGCGCCGTCACTGAAAGAGGAAGATGCCTATCCGGCGCTCGCCGAAGACGGATACGGATGGGAAAAGCTGTTTTCCGAGCGCATGTGCCGCCATTTCCGCGAAGACTACAAGCTCTACACTCGAGTGGCCCGCTTTCACAACGTATACGGCCCATGGGGGACGTGGTTCGGCGGGCGCGAAAAAGCTCCGGCTGCTATCTGCCGGAAAGTTATTGAAGCAAAGCTGACGGGTAAGCACGAAATCGAAATCTGGGGCACAGGACATCAGACCCGCAGTTTTATGTACATCGACGATTGTGTGACGGGCATAGAGAAGATCATGAATTCGAACATCCTGGAGCCGATCAACCTCGGTTCGAGCGAGGCCGTCAGCATCAACCAGTTGGTCGATCTTGTTGAAGGGATCGCCGGCATCCATCTGGATCGCAAATACGATCTCGAGGCGCCGCAGGGAGTGAACGGGCGCAACAGCGACAATACGCTGATTGAGAAATACCTCAATTGGGAACCCAGCATCACTCTGCAAGCTGGTTTGGAAAAGACCTATGCCTGGATCTACGATCAGTACCTTGCGCGCGAAAAGGGTGCGGCGGGAGTGGTCAGGGAATTCGCCGCAACATCATCTTAGGGTCCGGGCCAGGGCGTCACTTATATGGAGAAGATGACGAAAACGTGGGACTATCTGATTGTTAGCGCCGCGAATGATCAGCAAGCCAAGGCTTATGACACTCAGATTCGACAGCGCCAGATCGCTGGCGAAATTCCACAGGTCCGCAATTTTCTGGTAGTTCCCGATATGGATGCCAGGCGGATTGGCAGCGGGGGCAGCACTCTTCATTGCCTTGACAGCATCTTGCGTCGCGAGCGACCGAGCGTTGGTCCCGGAAGTTTCGCGGAAGCCGAGACGATTTTGCGTGGTCTCCGTATTTTGATCGTCCACGCTGGCGGAGACTCGCGCCGTCTCCCGGCGTATTCTCATTGCGGCAAGATGTTTGTTCCTGTCCCTGCCCAAGGCCAATCCTCAGTTGCTACTACATTGTTTGATCGGCTCGTGCCGGCATTTCTCTCTCTTCCGGAAGCGCGCCAGGGGCAGGTCGTAATTGCTTCGGGTGATGCTCTGATTCTGTTCGATGCTTCGGTCGTAGAGTTTGGCCGACCGGGCATCACCGCTCTGGGATCCTTTGCCTCAGCGGATGAGGCAGCGCATCACGGCGTGTTTTGCGCCGAGGAGGATGGCTCGGTGCGACGGTTCCTGCAAAAGCCGTCGCGTGACACGCAAGTCGCCGCCGGCGCCGTGAATGAGGCCGGGGATTCAGTACTCGATCTTGGCGTGATGAGTTTTGACGCCAGCGCTGCTATTCAGATGATGCGTACCTTCTTTGCACCCGGTTGGCGGGACGACGGAAGACCTGTGCTGGTTTGGAAATCCGAGGCGCGCGATGCGCTTTTTTCCAACGGCATTGACCTGTACCGGGAGATTTGTTGTGCGCTTGGGACAGAGACGACTCTCGAACACTACCTTGAAAGCGTGCGAACAGGCGGTTCAACTGTTGGTCGCCCGCTCCTCGCTGACTGGTTTGGTTGCCTGCGCCAGATCCCGTTGAATCTCGACATATTGCCGCGTTGTAGGTTTCTGCACTTCGGCACGACTCGTCAGTTGATTACGAGCGGAGTCGCTCTGCTTGCGGAAGACTCAGGCAGGTCTGACACGCCCAATTTGGTTCTGAACAGCGACATTCACTGTGAAATCACTGGGGATCACCTGTGGATTGAGGGCTGTTCAGTGGGCAACGCATTATCCCTCGGAGGATTCAATGCAGTCGTCGGGCTCGACATTGTGGAACCACTCATGCTCAACCAAGGTGCCTGCTTAGATATGTCATCAGGCCTCAGTCGCGAAGGCGAGGAAGTCTGGTTTCTACGTTATTACGGCATCGACGATTCGTTCAAATCCTCCGCGGAAGAGGGCGGCACATTTTGTGGCATGCCTCTACAGAGTTGGCTGGCGGCAGTGGGTGCGGTCGCGTCCGATATCTGGTCATCCGAGGTGCCGGGGCGCGACCGGACGCTGTGGAACGCCCGCGTGTTTCCAGCAGTAGCGGAACACCTGAGATTCCGAGACTGGTTATGGCTGTTGGATGTCGAGTCCGCGACAGATGAGCAAAAGAGACGTTTCCTCGCCGCAGATCGATACAGTTCTTCTGAAATAGCACTTCGGCTTGAGCAATCCCGGTTCCATGAAAGACGTTCGAGGATTCGATCAACTGCAGCGCCTCATGACAATTGGGAACAGGCCCAAGCTCAGACTTCTGCGGTCGATTGTTGAAAGACGCGGCAGGTAAACGCTGGAGCGAGTCCTTGCCGGGACGGTGATTGTGCTGAAAAGTGGAATTCTGAACCCCGCGATCAATTCGCTGTTGAGTCGTGTCCGTCACACCAACACGCTGGTTATCGCGGACCGAGGTTTTCCGAGCTGGCCGCAAATCGAGACCGTCGATATTTCTCTCGTCGACGATGTCCCGCGTGTTTTAGATGTTTTCAAAGCGGTCCGAGCGAATTTTGTAATCGGAAAGATCGTGATGGCGGAAGAATTTCGCCAGATCAACGATTTGAGCACGGTGCGCAGCTTCGAGCAGTGTTTCGGAGACATCCCGGTGATTCTTGAGCCTCACCATCGACTCAAGCAGCGCGTCCCCATGGTGAGCGGCTTGATCCGTACCGGCGACACCATAAAGTACGCCAACATAATTTTAGAGTCGGCATAGCTGTGGTTTTGGAGATGAACCGGAAGTGGATGCTCAGTTTGAATGGGTTGAGCTGAGCAAAAAAGGGGCGACGACAATGGTCTTGGAAAGGCTGGCCGAGGTGACCGAAGCGATCGGAAGGCTCCCATACCGGATGGCATTGGCTGGCGGTTGGATTGATCAGCCGTTCTTGTCCAAGCTCAACTCCACCCCGCCGGGTTCCATGGTGGTCGTCGGATTGGAGCCTACTTGCCGTTTCATGGAGCGGGCCGGGATGGCGACCAGCACGCGGAGAGTTGCTGAAAAACTCTGGAACGGTGTTCTGCCGAACAGGGATCCAATGGAATTGGTGCGGGAACTATACGAGGCTGAGAACAATGGAAACGCAAGGCCGTCGGGTTCTCAGGACATGGCCGGGCTGATACTGCCGGGTGTCAGCCGCCTAGACTACGACTATGAGTTTGAAGGAGGGTTGTTTCCCGCTCGCTTCGAATCCTGCAATGATCCTGACGTCGGCCGCTGGCTGGAGGAGGTTCTCTATGTCCTTCCGGTTACACAGCGGCAGGATGGCTACAGTCCTCTCGGAGAGCAACATTTGAACGCCGAATGGGTGCGTCGGCTGAGCGAATCCGGGAAGACATGCTTCGATGCAATCATTGCGAAGGACATTGAAAAGCTCGGCGCCTCTTTGAACGAAAGCATGAAGTGCTGGGAGGCTCTTCTGCCTCATACCGTCTCGCATCCCCTCGTTACAGTGGACCTACTTGGCTTGCTGGTCTTTTACCAGAGCAGGTATGCAGGCGCCATGTATTCCGGTTGTGGCGGCGGGTACCTCTACGTCGCGTCTGAAGAACCGGTGCCTGGAGCATTCAAGGTGAAGATCAGACTCGTAGACATACCAGGACGAGATGGAAAGGGAACCAGAGAATCTGTGGAGTCGGCAACCAGGCGATAATCTCCATCAAGTGCAATCTTGACGAGCATCTTTCGCCGCGCTGACAAACCAAGCCTGCGTCGGTGTTTTCCAGAGTCGAGGGTCGAAGACGCTGGTTGAGTTCTCTGGTTGGAGGTGTAGGTCGCTGATTCGGCCCCACATTGGACTGTTTGGGTGGAACGAATACCGAGCCAGTTTCCTGCTACGAACTCACCTTACGAGGAAATTTAACTTTGATACAGCTAAGGCTCTTCGAAGATCCGAGTCAACAGAGCGCACGCCCGCTCATCCAGATGTGCAAAGCGTCCTCCCGCTGCACTGCCTATTCGCGTCACGTGTTCGCAATACTCTTGCTTTCGTGCTTGGGCTCGGCGTCCCAGTCAACGCTGGTTGTGAATCTTGCCTCTAATACTGGCGCTATCAGTTATGGCGCATCGGGGTGGCTGTACGGTCAGGCGGAAGATGGGATTCCGACCGATAACATGATGGCCCCGCTGAAACCCCAGGTTTCCGCTCAGAAGCCCCCCGACGGACAGCAGCATCCCGCAGGGGATGCAATGCATGTAGCACCGTCGTACAAGCGAGCGAACGGCAAAGAAATACAGATGTATCTCCAGGACATTTATCCCGATTGGCCCTACAACGACCCCGGCATCGAAGACTATGTGCAGAAGGTGGAGATCATCGTCCGGAAAGCAGTCGACGATCCCAATCACGCACTGTTTTCCTATGTACCGTTCAACGAGCCGGACAACAACTGGTACGGCTACTCCGGCGCTTCGTTTCAGCGATTCTTGAGTGATTGGAAAAGAGTCTACCGAGTCATCCGCGCGATTGATCCCAAGGCCAAAATCGTGGGACCGAATTACTACAACTACCGACACGACACCTACCGCAACTTCCTGGTATTCGCGCGCGACAACAATGTCCTGCCGGACGAATTGAGCTGGCATGAATTGCAGGACAATTTCTTCCCTGGATGGTATGACCGCTACGACGATTACAGAAACCTGGAAACCAGCCTGGGCATCTCTCCAATTCCTATTGTCATCAACGAGTACGCCCGATCGAAAGACGACCTGGCAGTTCCGGGAAAGATGATCCAGTGGATCACCAGGTTCGAAAATAGCAAGGTTCAGGCTTGTCTCGCTTACTGGGTCCCCTCAGGAACTCTGTCCGACTTGGTGTCTAGAACCTGGACTAACCGCGCCACCGGCGCTTGGTGGCTCTATAAATGGTATGCCGGAATGACTGGCCATACCGTGTCACTGACGCCCCCTGACCTCTATGGATTTGGATTGCAAGGGATTGCCGCACTCGATAGCTCCAAAAAGCAGGCCCGCATTATTTTTGGTGGAGTAGGGAGTGAGGTCGATGTAAAAATACAGGGCTTCGACAAGACGTCCTCTTTCGGCAATTCCGTTCACGTGACGGTCTGGAGCGTAGCCAGTTCAGGCCTCGAACCTTCGAAGGGTCCCGTCTTCGAACAAGAGGCCGATTATGCGCCATCCAACGGGCAGATTTCGGTCACCGTTCCACAAGCGGTTGAGAGTACTGCTTACTACATCATCGTCACTCCCGCCACCAGCATGGGCTCGGTAAAACAGGCAAACCATTATGAAGCTGAATATGCTGATCTCTCCGGCTCAGCGGTGATTGCTTATGGCAAAGGGACAGGTTATACGGGAACTTCCTTCGTGGGAGGCTACCGCGCAACCGGGAATGCGGCTACGGAGTTTGCCGTTACTGCTCCAGAGGACGGATATTACGATCTGACCTTGCGCTACGCCACTGGTTCGCCGGCTTCCGGAAAACACCATCGTGTGGGTCTCACCCTGAACGGCTCACAGCAGGCGGACCTCGAACTGAGTGCTACGGCTGATTCGAATTCATGGAACAGCCAAAAGAAGAAATTCTTTCTGGCTGGGGGCATCAACCTGTTTTCGTTCAAAGCGCTCGCCGATGGCTCTAGCGACGGGCTACAGATCGACAACATTGACCTCACGTCATCCATCGGAAGCGTTGCCTCTTATGAAGTGGAGAATCCCGCAAACACGCTCGCGGGCACAGCCAAGCTGTTCACCGACGCCGCGTTCGGTTTGACCTTGGCAACTGAGATAGGCGGCGGGAGCGCGAATTTTCTTCAGTTCAATGGCGTCAGTGCGCCAGCTTCGGGAAATTACATAATGGTTGTGACTTATACCAACAGCGAACAGGGCCACGCCGGGCAGATTGAGCGCTATTCCGAGATCAGTGTCAACGGGGGTGCACCGAAGCGGGTCTATTTCAGAAACACTTTCGACGAGTCGGTATTTCGTACCAACGTAGTGGACGTGGAACTGAACGGCGGCCCCAACACTATCCGATTCTCGAATCCGCAGGGCTTAGCCCCTGATATCGCCAAGATCCAGATCGCCGGGCCTTAGCGCGAAGGTTGCCGATAAAAAATGAGAAACAGAGTTTGATACAGGCGAGGAGCATGATGAAGAACCTGTTTCGCACCGTCACCATCCTCATACTTTTGTCTTCCGCGGCCTTTGCCGGCACGCGGATCGACCTGAATAGCGGTTGGTCATTTCGCGTCGATCCCGCCGGAAACGGAGCGGCCGCCGAGTGGACCAAGCAAGCGCCCTCAGGCACCGAGACAGTCAACATTCCGCATACCTGGAATATCGGCAAATACGACGACTACGAGGGCGTAGCTTGGTATTTCCGCAGCTTCGAGTTGCCCGCCGAACTGGCAGGCAAGCACGTGGAACTGAACTTCGGTGCGACATTCTATTCGTCCAGGGTCTGGCTGAATGGAGTGGAGGTTGGCGGTCACGAGGGCGGCTACACCGCCTATCACCTCGACATCAGCGGCCACCTCCAACGCGTGAATTATCTGGCGGTCGCCGTCGACAACCGCCCCGGAGTCGCGACGATACCCGGCTTTTCCATGCGCGGGGATGGCAAGAACCTTTGGTATGACTGGTGGCATTTCGGTGGACTGGTGCGCGATGTTTGGATCGAGGTGTACGATCCGGTGTTCGTTCGCCGCCAGCAGATTCGCGCCGAAGTTACGCCAGCCGCAGCGGTAGTCCGGGACCGCGTCTTCCTGGAAAACACTTCGAAAACAGCCGCGCAAGTTTCTGTCCATGCCACCGCCTTCGACCCCGACGGGAACGCTGTCGCCACCGCTACCCAGTCCGTTGGCGTCCCTCCCGGCAGCAAGGATCAGGCCGTCGCGCTCACTGTGAAAGGTCCCCGGTTGTGGGACATCGACCATCCCAATGTTTATCGCATGCAGGTGGAGGTGGAGGACGGCAAGGGTAAATTGCTCGACCAGCATAGCGATACGTTCGGCGTGCGCTCCGTTGAAATTCGCGACCGCCACTTGCTGCTCAACGGTCAGCGCGTCCGCCTTTCCGGCATGACCCGCCACGAGGAGTCGCCCTGGGAAGGGGTCGCCGAAACCGCCGGCACCATGCGCTATGACTACGACGATATGAAGGCTCTGGGCGTGACGCTGACCCGCCCGGTGCATTATCCCCAGCATCCCTTCATCTTCGACTACGCCGACCGCAATGGAATCCTGTTCATTCCAGAGATCCCGATCTGGCAGTTCAACGAAAAGCAGTTGAGCGATCCCAAAGTGCTTGCCCTGGCCAAGCAGCAGATGCGGGAAATGATCGAGCAGGCCGGCAATCACCCCAGCATTTTCGCCTGGAGCGTGTGCAACGAGAGCGAAACCTTCTCTCCCGGGGGACACGCCTACTTCCTTGCCATGCGTGATTTCATCCGCGAGATCGACCCCGGCCGCTTGGTCAGCTACGCCGACGATTCCTTGCCCAGTCTCAAGCAAGCGCAAGGTTCCACCGCGGCGGATGCGGACTTCCTCATGATGAACCAGTATTTCGGGAGTTGGCACGGCCCCGAATCGGAGTTGACGCCCTCGCTGGACCGCATTGGCCAGATGTTTCCCGACAAGATGGTGATCATCTCCGAGTTCGGCACACCCGGATTGTTCCACCAGAATCCCGTCGAGGCTGACCGGGCTCGAATCGACACCATGCGAAAGCAGATGGCCGAATTTTCCAGCCGCGACTGGATTGCCGGCGCCATCTTCTGGTGCTACCAGGACTACAAATCGCATCGCAACCTCTGGCCCGGCCTGCAAGAGGGCTATGTGGACCACGGCGTGGTCGATGAATTCCGCCAACGCAGGCCGTCGTATCAGGTGTGGCAGCAACTCAACGCGCCCGCAGCCATCGAGCTGGTTTGGAAAAGGGGATCGACGCGCATCCCCATTGGCTTTGCCGCCACCGTCACTCCCAATACACCGGCGAAGATACCGAGTTATGACTTGCGCGGATATCGGTTGCTGTGGGAAGTGCACGACGAGAATTCCCACCTCGTCGCCGCCGGCGAGCAATCATTTCCCAGTCTGGACGGCCCCACCACGGTGTCCGGCGACGTCCCAGCCGGGGCCGGCGTCCACGAATTGAAGCTGCACATCCGGCTCTTGCGTCCGACCGGCTTCATCGCAGCGCAAAACACGCTTGCGTGGCATTCGCTCGAGTGGGGCGGTCAAACCGTTGACCAGATGAAAATTCCAGTGCCGCAGCACCAATAAGAGTTCCTTGGCGCCGCCGCATTCACCAAGCTGGCAGGGAACCTGTAGGGAGATTGAAATGGACCCCGAATTTAATAGCAACCCTCGACACCGGTGGCACGGTTTCTTAGGATCGAATGCATTTCGTTTGTCGGGCAAGAGCGGACCAACGCTGCTTTTTGCCGCTGTTTCCATCGTCGCGTTTATGGCGCCCTTCGCCCGTGGTCAGGCCTCACCGCAATCTCTCGCCGCCGACTCGTTTCTTCCCAAAGCGCCGGTCTCAATCTCGTCGTACACCGCGGCCACGACCATTCCCGCGATGCCGTTGGCCGAGAGAATCAAGCGGGGAATCGTTCCTAAACGCGGCATCGTGAGCACCGGTGTGGACGGCGGTACGCTTCTCTCCGGCGACGGCAAGATGATGGTCGAGTTGCCGGGCAATCCCCTGGCGGAAGAAGTCATCTTCCACCACGAGCGCTTGCTGCGGCCGCTAGTAGTGCCGCCAGAAGCACCCAAGATCGCTGCCGTTCTGCCCGAGGTCAGGCAACTGATTCTCGCTGGCCGTTACCGCGACGCACTGGAACTGTCGTTGAAGGCGGCCACCGACGCCGGCCTGCCGCCCGGAATGTTTTACCCTTTCCCGATCCCTGCTTTCACCATGCGCATCGAGACGCCGGCCGCGGGAAGACCCAAAGACTATTTGCGCACCGTCAACTTCGAGACTGGCGAGATCAAAGTTCACTGGACCGATGATCGCGGCGATTGGGTGAGACGGACCTTTGTCTCCCGCCCCGACCACGTGGCGGTTCAATACCTCACTCCCCCGCCGGGACAGGCTCTGAACGCCAGCATCGCAATCCCAACCGCCCCCCCAGGGCGTGGAGGCTCGGGTGGAGATGTGCCCGTCTATCGCAGTCTGGGTGGCGACGTGCGTTACGAGCAGGACCTCAACCCGCAACGGCTGATCGTGATTGGCCGCTTTAGTGCTGAATTTGGCGACAGCGGCTTTGCCGGTGTGACCCGGGTGGTTACCGAGGGCGGCTCGGCCCGCATGGAAAACGGCAAGCTGGTGATTAGCGGCGCCCAGTCGGCCATCCTCCTAACGCGCATCGAATGGTTCCAGCACTATAGCCGCGCACAGGTGGACGCGCTCGCTAGCGCCGTCGAACAGGTGCCCACCATCTACGCCACGCTGCTCGCCCGGCAACGCGAGGTTCAGTCGGAGATCATCGATCGCGTGTCCATGGATTTCGGCGGCCACTCGCAATTCGGCATGTCATCGGAAGAGCTGTTGACCGATCAGCGCTCGCGCATCGGATACTCTCCCGCGCTGCTCGAACAGTATTTCGACATGGGCCGTTACTGGCTGCTAGCCGAAGGCACGGGCGACTATCCGTCCATCGAAGGCCACTTGAACGTAAACGTGAACCTGCAAATCGCGCCTGCCGCCATGGCCGCCATGCCCGAAGCCACCGATTCCTTCACCAGGTGGATTGAAGAATTGCTGCCCGACTCCCGCACCAACGCCCAAAACATATTCGGCGCGCGCGGAGCGCTCTTCTCCACGCACCCCGATCAGCAAACCGGAGTACTCTACCATTTTGCCTACAACTGGCCGCACCATTATTGGATTTCCGCGGGCGGCTGGGCCTACAGCCCCATCTGGGACTACTACCTCACCACCGGCGACCAACAGTTCCTGCGTCGGCACATCGTTCCCGGCCTGAAGGAATTGGCGCTGTTCTACGAAGATTTCCTGACGCAGACCGACCAGAACGGAAACTACATCTTTGTGCCCTCGTACTCGCCGGAGAACTGGCCCGCCAACACCGATAGCGCTCCCACCGTCATCAACGCCGTCATGGACATAGCTGTCTGCAAAGAGGTGCTGACCCATTTGATCGAGGCTTCGGCGATCCTGGGCACCGACGCCGACCAGGTGCCCAAGTGGAAGGCCATGCTGGCGAAGATGCCTCCCTATCTACTCGACACCGACGGCGCGCTGAAGGAGTGGGCATGGCCGACGCTGGAAGAGAACCAGGACCATCGCCATGCGTCGCACCTCTACGGTGTCTGGCCCAGCGACGAAATCGACCCCGATCGCACTCCGCAACTCGCCAAGGCCGCGTGGCTTGCCGACCGGAAGCGCGCCCAGGGCAACGCCTCCGGCCATGGGATTTCGCACCGTGCTCTGTCCGCCGCGCGGCTTAAAGACTCCTACCTCGTCAACATGGAACTGAAGCAGTTCCTGGAGCAAGGTTATGTCGGCCCCACGCTGCGCGGCTCGCACAATCCTTACACCTCGCCCCAGCCAGATCAGCAGGGGTCGATTCCGACCATCATGATGGAGATGCTGTTGTACTCGCGGCCCGGCGTGATCGAAGCGCTGCCCGCGCTCCCTCCCACGCTGACCACCGGCAGCGTGAAGGGCCTGCGCGTACGCACCTTCGCTAAAGTTGACGACCTTACCTGGAACATGGACACCGGCAGTCTTGACCTCACCATCACTTCACTCCAGAAGCAAGACGTTACGTTAATCGTGCGTTACGGGATCAAATCGATCGACGCGCCGGCCGGGGTATTGGCGGCACAGCCGAAACCGGACGCGACTACGTGCGTCCTTCATCTGCCCCCAGGTACGCCGGTGAGCTTGCATCTGCAGATCGGTTCTCACCATCCGTCGGACTGGGTCTTGAAGGTGCCGCCGCTGAACTAGTCTTCAGTTGCGAAGCCAAGCGCAAGTGGTTCGCACTACATTATTGCGAGGATGCAGATCATGACTGACAAGCGCGTTCTTTCTGCCGCGGTCCTGCTGCTGCTGTTGAGCGTCCAACCAGGAATGGCGGCCACCCGGCTAGCCGCCCCATTTGGCGAACACATGGTCTTGCCGCAGGGAGTCTCCGTCCCGATCTGGGGCTCAGGTGCCCCCGGTGGCGATACCGTGAGAGTTTCCATCGCCGGACAAAGCGTCACCGCGAAGTCCGACTGGGCGGGCCGATGGATGGTCATCCTTGCGCCCATGAAGGCCGGCGGCCCCTATCAAATGCTCATCGAGATCGGCGGGATGGGACCCGTGGTTCCCTCCTCGGCGGCAAACTCCAGAGGGGGAGTGGAGCTGAATGACGTGGTTATCGGCGAAGTACGGGTCGCTCCCTGGCAGTCCGGCCCGGCGGCGGCCACGGCCAAGCGAGGATCGCCTGACGCTGCCGGAACTCCTTCGTCGTGGATTCGAGTGTTTAAAATCCCGGCGCGGGCGGATGGATCCCCGACCGCGGCTCCCGCGCGCTGGACCGTCGCTCTGGCTGGCGCCGTGGGCAACTACTCCGGTCCGTCCTATGCTTTTGCCCGTGAACTGTACAAGCAGATGCGGGTACCCATCGGTATTATCGAAAGCCCCGCCGGACCGTAGCATTGGGGCAGCGGCCACGCGCAAAGCATTCGTAAGCGCGGAGCCCTATAGTCGCCTGGTTCCCCAGAGCCTGCCTGAGCTGGTCGAAGGGTTCGGCCCCCCTTGCCTAGCCTGGGTGGCCGAGGAACAAACCCCCTCCCTTGCCTTTTCTTAACACAGGGCTACGTGTTCCACGTCCTTTCGCGCTCGATTTGCCAGCGTGTATGAAATCGCTTGGCGAGGCGAGGAGTAGTGTTGCCTGCCTCTCCGCACCCAGGCTGCGGTCGCAGTCGGCTCTTTGAAAAGTTTGGATTCGAACGGTCTGCCGCCCGGTCGCACTTCAAAACGGCAAATACTGGCAGCTAAGTCCAATGGAGTGAAATGAATAGCCATAACTATCTGTAGATTCAATGCGTTAGCGACATTTTCTGTCTAACCCGCTGATTCTAAACGATGCGTGAAAAAGAAAAAATGCGGCAAATTTGCAGATCTGCCAAACTCTGTGCCCAATCGCCACAATTCCTCGCCTTCAGCAGTCTGGCAGTTGGTCGGGCCCCGCAACCCCCGCGGAATCTGCTCTGCGGTTATTTCAGCAGCCTTGGAAAGCCTGCCGTGAACGGCATCGAGGGGGTGCGCTCCGCCGTCGCGACACACCCGGATCGCAACCGCTGCGATCGCTGCGAATCGCGTTGACAAAGGAACCTTTCCGGGGTAGTTTTTTAATCGATAAAGTAAGCGATAACTAACATCGACTTGATAACCCATCAGCGACCCAGAACACACCCGCAGAAGGGAAGCGCACGTGATCCCGAAGCCTCGTTTCATTGTCCTCCCCATCGTTCTCCTGATGTCCATCCTTGGCACCGGTCTCACCTCGGTGGCCGAATCCCCCGGCGCGGTCCTCGCTGCGAAACCCCCCATGGGATGGAACAGTTGGGACTCTTATGGCCCTACGGTCCGCGAGAGTGAGGTGAAGGCCAACGCCGATTTCATCGCCCACAATCTCGCCAAGTACGGCTGGCAATACGTGGTGGTCGACATTGAGTGGTACCAGCCCAACGCGAAGGCGCACGGCTACATTGCCGGCGGGGCGGTGACCATCGACGAATACGGACGGTTCGTGCCATCGCCCAACCGTTTTCCGTCCGCTACCAATGGGGCTGGGTTCAAGCCGCTGGCGGATTACGTTCATGGACTCGGCTTGAAGTTTGGCTTCCACATCATGCGCGGAATTCCCCGGCAAGCCGTGGAGAAGAACCTGTCCATCAAGGGAACTCCGTATCACGCTGCCGACATAGCCGACAAGATCAATGTATGCCGATGGCCCGACATGGAAGATACCTACGGTGTGGACATGTCGAAGCGCGGTGCGCAAGCCTACTACGACTCGATTGCCGAGTTGTACGCCTCATGGGGTGCCGACTTCATTAAGGCCGACGACCTGAGTACGCCCGCCCGGGCGTCGGAGATACTGGCGCTGCACGAGGCGTTGCGCAAGTCAGGCCGTCCCATTGTTCTCAGCCTCTCGCCCGGGCCCTTCATGGCCGAATACGCCGACTTCCTGCAGACGACGGCTCAGATGTGGCGCATCTCGTTCGACTTCTGGGACAAGTGGGACGCCCTGAAGCGCCAGTTCGACATCACGCACAACTGGGAGAGCTACGTTCAGCCCGGAGCATGGCCAGACGCTGACATGCTTCCGCTGGGACACATCGGCTTGCGCGCTGAGCGTGGGGATGATCGCTCCACCCTCTTCACCCACGACGAGCAACGAACGTTAATGGCGCTGTGGTCTATTTTCCGGTCACCCCTGATGTTTGGTGGCGACTTGCCCACGAGCGACGACTTCACCATCTCGCTGATTACGAATCCCGAGGTGCTGGCGGTGAACCAGGAGAGCACAGCGGGTCACCAGTCGTATCGCGACGGCGACACCATTGCCTGGACAGCCGACGTGCCGGGGAAGGCCGACAAGTACGTCGCGGTCTTCAACGCGGCCGACACCGCACAAGTAGTGAGCCTGAAGTGGAGCGATGTCGGCGTTGCTGCCGCCGGCGTGGCGGTGCGCGATCTTTGGGAGAGTAAGGACCTGGGCACACAGTCATCCATTCGGATATCCCTTGCGCCACACGCCAGCGTCCTCTACCGGGTAACGCCCAAGGGAAAGTAGGCGCAGTTGGTGTTCGACAGACCCGGGAATGTCAGCGAATTCCCCCGCAGTCACGGAGGCAACCGATGAAGGCAATCGTATTGTTCGTACTTTTAAGTTTTGGTATCTGTTTCGGACAGGCACAAGACGCCGGGCAGCCCGCCAGCACCAATGTCCCAAACGTGGCATATCCTTCCATCCACCCCGATCTGCGGATTGATTTCCGCATCAAGGCGCCGCAGGCCCAGAGCGTGCAGATCCAGGTGGGCGCGGCCCCGAAGCTCGACATGGTGAAAGCCGCCGATGGATATTGGACGGTCACCACGCCGCCGGTCGTTCCCGGCTTTCATTATTACTTCGTGACCATCGACGGTTTCACCGGGGCCGATCCTGCGAGCTATTCCTTCTACGGAGTCGGTCAGGACTCCAGCGGCATTGAAGTTCCCGAAAAAGGCGTGAACTTCTATCTGGTGCAGGACGTCCCGCATGGTGAGGTGCGAGAGCATTGGTATCGCTCCAAGACCACAGGGGACTGGCGACGCTGTTTCGTGTACACCCCGCCAGGCTATGGCACCAATTCGCAACAGCGGTTTCCCGTGTTGTATTTGCAGCACGGGGCAGGCGAGGACGAAACCGGCTGGGTCCGGCAAGGCCATGCCAACTTCATCCTCGATAACCTGCTCGCGGCCGGCAAGGCGAAGCCGATGATCATCGTGATGGACAACGGTTACGCCGTAAAAGCGGGATCGCCACCCCCCGACAACACTCCCGCACCATTCGGTTCGCCCTTAATGAGGCAGCGGATGTTTACCATGACCGCCGCCTTCGCCGACGTCATGATCAGCGATGTCATCCCTATGATCGACTCGACCTATCGCACCATACCCGACCGCGACTACCGGGCCATGGCCGGACTGTCGATGGGTGGGATGCAGACGTTCGAGGTCACGCTCAACCACCTCGACACCTTCTCCTACATTGGCGGGTTCAGCGGAGCAGGTACAGGATTTATCTTCGGCAACCATGCATTCGATTCCAAGACGGCATATAACGGGGCGTTCAGCGATCCGGCTGCATTCGCCAATAAGGTCCATCTTCTTTATTTGGGAATTGGGACCGACGAGCCCGAGCGGATGCACACCGGTCTCGTCGCGCTGCATCAAGCCCTCAACCAGGCCGGCGTTACGCATGTGTTCTACGAATCCCCGGGAACGGCGCATGAATGGCAGACCTGGCGCAGGGACCTGAGCGATTTCGCACCTAGGCTGTTTGTCGCGGGGTCGAAATAGGCTGGCTGAACTCAGACACGGTTGATGCACACACATTCAAGTTGGAGATTGAATCTTTCTTCGTACACTGAAGTCTCGGCATCCTCCGCTCACGCAACAGTTACGGGAGAATTGCGAGCGGCCGCAGCCACTTCCATCAATTTTGGCAAGACCGAGCCAACGCCCCGGGCCGCTGGTTCCCCAAAGGCGAAGTATAGTTCGCTGTATAGGGTGTACAGCTCGTCATAGGTATGTTTTTCGAAACTCTGCGGTTCGTAGACTTTATGCGGCGGGCAGATCTGGTCCTGGGCTTCTTCAACGGTCTTGAATGTTCCCGCTGCCAGGAACGCGAAAATTGCGGAGCCCAGGCTGGTCACGCTTTTCGTGGGAACCAGCACCGGCCGCCCCAGCACGTTGGCATAGACCTGGTTCAGAACCCTGTTCTTCTGAGGAATGCCACCGGCATTGATCACGCGCCTGATCTGCACACCGCTGTTCGACATGCGATCGAGAATGACGCGGGTGTGAAAGGCTGTGCCTTCGATGGCGGCGAATAGCTCATCTTGTGCCGTGCTCTGCAAATTCCAACCCAGAGTCATGCCGCGAAGATTGGGGTTCACCAGAACCGTTCGATCGCCGTTGTCCCAGGTCATGCGCAGTAATCCCGTTTGTCCGGCACGATAACGCTCCAACCCCTGGCTCAACGTGTTCACGTCAGTTCCGGCGCGGGTGGCGATGGCGCTGAAGATGTCGCCCACGGCCGAGAGACCGGCCTCGATGCCGGTGCGCGCCGGATGCACACTGCCCTCGACCACTCCGCACACGCCCGGCACCAGGTTCACCGACGGCGTGATGCCGATGATGCAAGTCGAGGTCCCGATCACGTTGACCATGTCATCCGTGCGGCAACCCGCTCCTATAGCGTCCCAGTGCGCATCGAATGCGCCCACAGGGATGGGAATACCTGCTCTCAAACCCAGTTGTTCGGCCCAGTATCCCGAGAGCCGACCGGCAATCTGGTCCGATTTTGCGTAGTCTCCCGAAAGCTTCTCACGCACTCCGGCCAGCAACGGATCGACTTTGACGAGGAATTCTTCCGAGGGTAATCCACCGAGCTTCGGATTCCACAACCACTTGTGTCCCATGGCACAGGCGCTGCGCTTGACCTGCCTCGCATCGGTTACGCCGGCGAGCGTCGCCGCCACCATGTCGCAGTGTTCCAACGCCGTTACAAATTCGGAGCGCTTTTCGGGGTTATGCCGAAGCCAGTGCAGCAACTTGGAAAAGCCCCACTCAGAGGAATAAACGCCGCCGCACCACTTGATAGCATCGAGTCCTTCACGATGAGCGGCCGCTGTAATCTCCGCCGCTTCGCCCTTGGCGCGGTGATCGCACCAAAGGTAGTACTCGCCGAGCGGCTTCAGGTCTTTGCCGACCGCGATGACCGACGAGCCCGTGGTGTCGAGCGCGATCGCTTCGACGCGGTCGCCGGACACTGCAGCCTGGTCCAGTGCTTCGCGCGTAGCTTTGGCCAGCGCGCGCATGTGATCGTCGTGCGCTTGTGTGGCGTACTCGGGATCTTCGCGCTTGCGATGCAACGGGTATTCCGCCACGGCCGACGCCAACAGGCCGCGCGCGCTATCGACCAGGGAAACCCGGACGCTCAATGTTCCAAAATCGACGCCTGCCACGATAGCCATAGACTCTCCGTTGTCATTGTTGTTTGTTGGTCGGGCGAACATCCATAACATCTATAGGAGTGAGTTGCGCGAGGCGAGCGGCGACGAACATGGCCGGGTCCCCTGTCATTCCGGTCTAGTCCTTCTTCTGACCGTAGTAGGCGTTCGCTCCGTGTTTCCTGAGAAAATGCTTATCGTGGAGGCCCTTGCCAATCGGATTCGCAGCCTCATCAATTGCGAGGGTGAGGTAAGCCATCCGTGCAATCGACTCCAAAATCGCCGCATTCTGAGCTGCCGCTCGTGCGTCCCGTCCCCACGCGAAAGGGCCGTGATTGGCCACCAGAATGCCCGGCGTATGCCCGCCCTCGGTATCGCGTAATGCTCGAACGATCGCGTGTCCGGTGTTCTTCTCATACTCGCTGGCAATTTCGGCGTCGCTCAAAATGCCCGTTACAGGTACTGGGCCATGGAAGTAGTCCGCATGGGTGGTGCCAAAGCAGGGAACTGGTCGGCGCGCCTGTGCCCAGGCTGTTGCATAGTCAGAGTGCGTGTGCGCAACACCGCCTATGTCTGGGATTGCCCCATACAGAACGAGGTGAGTAGGCAGGTCGGACGAAGGCCGCAGAGTTCCTTCGACTATTTTCCCATCCAAGTCGGTCACAACCAGATGTTCGGGACGCATCTCCTCGTAAGCGACCCCGCTCGGTTTGATTACTACTAGGCCGTCTGCTCGGGAGATTCCGCTGACGTTGCCGAAGGTGTAGAGAACCAGCCCTCGTCGCGCCAGCTCCAGGTTGGCATCCAAAACTTCTTCGCGAAGAGTTTGCAGCAGCATAAAGTGTTAACTTGCGATACCAAGTAATCGTTTACTCAACTGCACCAACCTAGACGACCGATTGCAGTTTGTCAATCATTGCCTGGACCGTTGCCTGGATCTTACGGAACCGCCGCGTCCCGGTGCCAACTTTTTTCCGGTCTCCCGCGGAGCCAGCGCCGTTGATTGCCGCAGCACGAGGCTCGTAACCAGATGGTACTCATTTTTCCCTCTGGCGAGGTTCTCTCGGTTTATGTCGTTCATCAGTGCGTGGAAGGCTAGCGTGGCCAGTTCAGTCTGGGACATTTGGACGGTGGTCAGCGGCGGGCTCATGAATTGCGCCAATCGAATATCGTCAAATCCTATGACCGACAAGTCGCTCGGGATCCGCAGTCCACGATGAAACGCCTCGCGCATCACACCGATCGCCGTCACGTCATTCGAACACATAACGGCCGTGGGACGAGTCCGTTCCAGCATCAATTCGCCGAACGCCCGTACGCCGCCCTCCATGGTGTGATCTCCAGCGATGATCTGTTCAACTGGAAGCGCAATCTCTCGCATCGCCCTCACAAACGCCTTGCGACGTTCTTGCGCCGACTGATGAGCCGGGCCCGCAATAAACGCGATTCGCGAATGTCGAAGGGCGGCCAGGTGCTGCACTGCCTGGCGAATACCGGCTTGGTAGTTGATGCGAATGTTGCTGATCCCGGGCAGATCAGGTGCCACGTCCACAAACACCAGCGGAACCTGCCGAAACCTCAGGTGCTCGATCAGCGAATCCTCCATCCCGAAGGTAAGCACCGCCACTCCATCGACGCGGCGTTCGATCATGCGGCGCACCGCCAACTCCATTCGCTTGGGATCATGCACCGTGGAAGTGAGCAGGATTTCATAGTTCTGCTGCACCGCCAGGTTCTCGAAGGTCTGGATAATTTCAGGAAAGAACGGATTGGTGATCTCGGAAACGATGAGTCCGAAGAGGCGGCTCTTGCCGGAGACCAGGCTGCGCGCCTGGCTGTTGGAAAAATACCCCAGCTTCTCAGCGGCTTTCCAGACGCGCTTGGCAAGCTGCGGATTGACGGTCGGGACCCGGTTTAGCGTGCGCGATACGGTGGCGGTTGAGACCCGCGCCTTTGCGGCTATATCGCGTATGTCCATGGAAGGTTTCCCCATGGCGCACAGCCCCACCTGAGGCACCCAGCGGCGGCGCGCCGAAATCAAAACAGATGGTTACTTCACGGAATCAGGTTCAGTTGATTCCGGCAAGCCGATATGCGGCATCGTTCCACCTCAACTGGTTCTTGAAATTCGCAACTGTCGTGTCGCGATCGATCAGCAGAAACTCGATGCCAGCCATCTCTGCAAAGTCCTCCAGATGCTGCGACTGCAGCGCGAGGCTGAAGCCGGCGTGATGAGCTCCCCCTGCAAAGATCCAGGAAGCCGCCGCAACTTTCAGGTTGGGCTCCGGAATCCATACCGCCCGCGCGACCGGCAGATTCGGTAGTGGCTCCTGCGGTGGAATTACGTTAATCCGGTTGACGACCATTCGAAAGCGGCCGCCCACGTCCACAATGGATGCGACAATGGCTGGGCCGGTCTGCGAATCGAAAACCAGCCGCACCGGGTCCGCTTTGCCCCCGATTGACAGGGGATGGATTTCCAAAGAAGCCCTTCCTGCGGCGATGGAAGGACAGATCTCCAACATGTGCGCGCCCAGCACCCACCCACCATCCTTCCAATGATAGGTGTAGTCCTCCATGAAGGACGTGCCGCCGTCGAGGCCAGCGCTCATGACCTTCATTGCGCGCACGAGCGCCGCAGTCTTCCAATCGCCCTCCGCGCCGAAGCCGTATCCATCTGCCATCAGCCGCTGGACCGCCGCCCCGGGCAACTGGGTCAAGCCATGCAAATCTTCGAATGTGTCGGTGAAGGCGCGGAAGCCCCCGTCTTCCAAGAAGTGCCGCAGGCCCAGTTCGATCCGTGCAGCGTCGAGCAACGACGCACGTTTCGAGCCTCCGGGACGTAGGGACTCAGCAACTGAGTATGTCTCGTCGTATTCCTTCGCAAGCTTCTCCACCTCGCTGTCGCGCACTTGTCCAAACCGCGCAGCGAGATAGCCTAAACCATAACCATCCACCGAATAGCGTAGCTGGATCTTCGCCTGTACCTTATCTCCTTCTGTAACAGCTACATTCCGCATGTTGTCGCCGAAGCGGGCGACTTTCAGTTGCTGCGCATCGTGCCATGCCGATGTCGCGCGACTCCAGGTGCCCAACTCGTCGGCGACATCAGGGTCCTGCCAGAAGCCCACGACCACCTTGCGGTTGATCCGCATGCGGCTCCCGATAAACCCGAACTCGCGGTCCCCATGGGCCGCCTGGTTCAGGTTCATGAAGTCCATGTCGATGGTTTGCCAGGGCAACTCGCGGTTGAACTGGGTATGCAGATGCACAAATGGTTTGTTCAGGGCCTGGAGCCCTGCGATCCACATTTTCGCGGGTGAGAACGTGTGCATCCATGCAATGATGCCAATGCAGTTCTTCGCGCGGTTCGCGTCCAGGCACAGGTCATAGATCGCGTCGGGAGTGGTCAACACCGGCTTATTCACGATCCTGACGGGAATCGATGACGAAGCGGAAAGACCAGCGACGATTTCTGCTGAATGTTGCGCAACCTTGTCCAGAGTTTCTTGGCCATAGAGATGCTGGCTTCCAGTTACAAACCAAACTTCCCACTGCTTTAGATCGATCATCTCGAAAACTCTTCCAGGTTAGTGCCGCGGCCGACAATGAAATGCTCCACGACAAGAGCGTAATTTGACGGTAAACGTTTACTTAACAATCCTTTTTCACTCTACTTCTGCGGTTCGCCGAAGTCAACTCGCGCACTGTCGGTTGCTTTAAACGCACCAGCCGAAGTCCTCGGCGGAGAAGCAGAGTGGCCATATTGCGATTGGTGAATCGATTGCCGGATGAAAAAAACGATGTGGGTTCTGGTTTTGTTCGCCCCTGTCTCGGCTCGTCCGGCTCAGAGTCTTCCGGCAGCGCATCTTTACGAAGCACATCTTCATCAAGAAATCGCGAGAGGTGCCGGGGAAGAAGAAGATGCAGTAATCCTTTACTGTACCGCTATACTAAAGTCGCGTTTCGATGGTAGTGCATCGCGCTCGCTGGAATCGGCGATCTCTGCCCGGGCCTTAGGGCCCGGCAACTGAGACTCCCATCCACAAGTGCCCGCACGGCACCCAGCAGCTTAGCCATCGAGATTATTTCTGAGGGGGCAGTCCATATGGCGGTTAAAAACGTCGTAATCGGCATCAGCTTGATTCTACTTGGGTTACTGGGCTCCAACCATACTGAAGCGTAAGCTCCGAAGCCGCCCATCTATAACCCCACCAATCCCCAGCCGCGTACCGCGGAGGAAGCACCTTCCGTTGAGGTCAGCGCTGACCATCGCGTGACCTTCCGGATCCTTGCTCCCGAGGCGACGACGGTCACCCTCAACGGAGACTTCCTGCTG
>Ga0208714_1000056_pt1 | contig 35686 bp, 37 predicted proteins | sample NGESurshal072012_3_FD_184461 | JGI IMG/M metagenome (GOLD analysis project Ga0208714, IMG submission 184461) | Arctic peat soil microbial communities from Barrow, Alaska - NGEE Surface sample 415-1 shallow-072012 (SPAdes) | ecosystem: Environmental > Terrestrial > Soil > Wetlands > Peat ... | reverse complement strand
CGCGCGAGCTGCTCGCGCGTGCGCTCCAGGGAATGCAGCACCCTGGCCGCATCGTCCGCCTGCTCGGATTCATGCCGAGCACGGAACGACGGCGAGACCGACTCGACCCAGGCCATTCTCGATCCGGGGGCGCCCCGCGGAGCGCCCGCCGCCTCAGACGAGAACGGGCTGCCGGTCGGAGGCGATCGAGGCGATCTCCTCCGAAGCGCGCTCGAACTCGTCGTCGGAGAGCACCGGGGTGCCCTCGAACGGAAGCTCGCGCGTGAGCTCGAGCCAGGAGCGGCAGCCGCCGTACTCGTCGCGTACCTTCACGGTCACCGGACGCGGGATCCGATAGGTGCGCAACAGGATCACGTGCAGCGGATGCCGGCGCTTCCACGCCAGTCGCTTCTCGGCGTAGTCGGGCGTCCAGACGTAGAACGGCGACAACGCGTCGACAGCCCGTCGATCGGTGATCGTGAAGTGGGCGGCAACCTCGGCCCAGGCCCGGATTCGGACGCGGTCGGGTTGTGAGATCTCGCCGTCGCGAAGCAGTGCCTGCGGCGGCGGTTCGCCGTCGCTCCAGACGCCCTCTTCGAGCGCCCGGGCCAGCTCCGGCTGATGGGATTCACGCACCAGATCGGCCCGCTGATGGTCAAACGTGGGGTAGAGGAAGAACCGCTCGTAATCGAGCTTGAAGTGTTTCTCGGGCTCGCGGATACCGCCCTTACGAAGGGTCAGGAGCTGCTCGCCCTCGGCGAGAGCCCGCACGGTCACGGCCCATTCTTTGAAAGCAATCGGCATTTATCAAGGGGGGGGAGACGAAGGGGTTGACAGGCCCGTGCGCGCAGCGACTGCAACGTCAGCAGCGGGGAACGTGATTGTACGCGACGATTCGGAAATCCCCAAATGTCCCTGCTAATAAACGTGGTTTTGGGTGTGAGGGTTACCTAATTCAGGGTGACCCCCGCCGTTGCCTCCAAAACCTCGATCAAAGCGGCGAAATCGGCCTCGCCGAGGCCTCGGCCCATCGCCGCGGTGAGGATCTCGCGCGTCATCGCGGCAAACTCGAACGGGGCGCCGGCGGCCTCTCCCTCCTCGAGGCAGAGCCGCACGTCCTTGAGCATGTGAGCCAGCTTGAACAGCGTCGTGTAGTCGTGCTCGCGCATCGGCCCGGCCTTCAGCTCGAGCATGGTCGAGCCACCGGACCCAGCCGCCATGACCTGGGTCAGGGCATCGAGATCGACCTCGGCGCGGGCGGCGACGAGCATCGCCTGCCCGACCACGGCGGCGTTCGTGGCCGCCACCGCGTTGTTGATCACCTTGACCATCTGGCCGTTGCCGAGCGGCCCGGCATACACGATCAGCGTGCCCATCGCCGCCAGCGCCGGCCGGGCACGCTGGAAGTCGGCCGGATCGCCACCGGCCATGATCGTGAGCGTGCCGTCCTCCGCCCTCGGGGAGGAGCCCGTCACCGGTGCGTCGAGCAGCATCAGGCCCCGCTCGGCCAGCCGCGCGCCGATCGTCCGCGTCATCGACGGCCCGATCGTCGAGCAGTCGACGCACAGGGTGCCTGGGCTCGCGCCCTGGGCGGCGCCGTCGGGACCGAGCAGGACATGCTCGACCTGCGGGCCGTCGACGACCATCGTGAACACGATCTCAGCGGCCGCCGCTGCCTCGGCCGGCGTGCGCGCGAACCGGGCGCCGTGCTCGGAGCAGAAGCGCTCGGCCTTCTCCGGCGAGCGGTTCCAGACCGTCAGCTCGACGCCGGCGCGGGCCAGATTGGCGGCCATCCGGGAGCCCATGATCCCCAGGCCGAGAAATGCCACCGGCTCGCTCACGCGTCAACCACCTTCCCTGATCCTCTCGCTTGCCCGCCAAATCATGGCGCAGGTCGCGTGCGCTCGTCGGGCGACCCGTGGCCACCACCGCCTGGGGTCTCGATCCGCAGCCGCTGGCCGGGATTCAACTCGCCGGTCGCCTTGGCCGGGAGCGGCTCGCCGTCGAGCAGGTTGGCGCCGGTGGCGCCCGGCTCCCCGCCCTCCGCGCCCGGCGGGTGGTGGCGCCGGCGCTCGGTCATCAGCGAATAGCGCAGCGGCGCCAGCGCCTCGAGCTCGCGGATCACGCCGTCGCCTCCGCGGAAGCGCCCGGCGCCGCCCGAGCCGCGTCGGAGCGAGTACTCGGTGACCCGGAGCGGGAACTCGAGCTCGAGCGCCTCGATCGGGGTGTTGAGGGTGTTGCTCATCGCGACGTGGACCCCGCTCGGGGCGTCGGAGTCCGGACAGGCTCCCTGCCCTCCGCCGATCGTCTCGTAGTAGACGACGTCCTCGCTGCCCAGCGTGAGGTTGTTCATCGTGCCCTGGCCGAGCGCGCGCCCGAACGCCCGCAGCACCACGTCGGCGACGCGCGAGGATGTCTCGACGTTCCCGCCCACCACGGCGGCCGGGGAGCGGGCGTTGAGCAGACACCCCTCTGGTGCGTGCACCTCGATCGGCCGGTAGGCGCCGGCGCTCGGTGGGATATCCGGGTCGGTCAGCACCCGGATCGCGAAGTAGCAGGCCGATCGTGTCACCGCCAGCGGGCAGTTGAGGTTGCCGTCGTGCTGCGCCGAGGTGCCGCTGAAGTCGAGCCGCAACCGGTCGCCGTCCACCGTCGCCGCGAGCACGATCTCGAGCTCGCCCGCACGCGGCTCGAGCACGTCGCGCGCGGAGCGGGTGCCGTCGGGGAGCTGCTCGAGACAGGCCCGGGTCCGGCGCTCGGCGTAGTCGAGCACCTCCGCGAAGGCGTTCCGCAGTGTCGCCGCTCCGACGCGCTCGTGCAGCTCGACCAGGCGCCGTGCGCCCGCGCGGTTGGCGGCCAGCTGGGCGCGCAGATCGGCGCGGCGCTGGTCGGGCAGGCGCATCAGCGCGCTCAGCTCCGCGATCGCCGCCTCGTCGAGCACGCGGGGCGAGATCACGACCCCCTCGTCGCCGAGCGTGTGGCTGTCAGCCGGCATCGAGCCCGGGGTCGGGCCGCCGACATCGGCGTGGTGGGCGCGGTTGGCGGCGAATGCGATCACCTCGCCGCCGGCGAACACGGGCGTGATCACCGTGATGTCGGGCAGGTGGGTGCCGCCGGCGTAGGGGTCGTTGAGGATCCACGAGCGCTCCGGAGCGTGGGCCTCGTGCAGCACGGCAGCGACGGCGGCCGGCATCGATCCGAGGTGGACGGGGATGTGCTCGGCCTGCATCACCATCTCGCCGCCGGGGGCGAACATCGCCGTCGAGGCGTCGCGCCGTTCCTTGATGTTGGCCGAGTGCGCGGAGCGGATCAGGACGGCGCCCATCTCGTCGCAGATGGCGTGCATCGCCCCGGTCAGCACCTGGAGCTCGACGGGGTCCATCACGCCGCCCGCTCGAGCAGGATCGTGCCCGTCTGCTCGACCGAGCCCGACCACGACGGCGGGACGAGCAGCGTGGCCTCGGCCAGCTCGACCACGGCGGGCCCGGAGATCTCCGTCCCGGGAGGCGGGGCGCCCCGCAGCACGTCGAGCTCGCGCTCGGCGCCGTCGAGGGTGGCCGTGCGGCGACCACGCTCGATCCCCGTCTCGTCCGCCGCGGTCAGCTCGAGCTTCGCACCCGCCACGGTCGCCGTCACGCGGACGGTGACCAGCTCGAGCTCCTGCTCGGGGTCGCTGTAGCCGTAGTGCTCGCGATGCTCGCGCTCGAACGCCTCGCGCAGCTCCGCGACGGCCGGCGCCGCCCCGGCGCCGATCGCCAGCTCGAACGCCTGGCCGCGGTAGCGCATCTCGTATGTGACGCCGAGCTCCGCGGCAGGCTCCCCGAGCGCCTCTCGGGCGAGGCCGCCCAGCTCGGCCACGATGTCGGCGATCCCGTCCGCGGCGAGCGCCGGGCCGGTCGCGAACACGCTGCGCTGGACGTCGCGCCGGCGCGGGGAGGTGACCAGCCCGAGCGCCGCCAGCACGCCGGAAGCACGGGGGCACACGATCCGGGTGATCCCGAGTTGATCGGCGATCGCCGCGGCGTGCAGCGGGCCGGCGCCTCCGAAGGCGAGCAGCGCGAAGCGTCGCGGGTCGATCCCCCGCTGCACGGTCACCACCCGGAGCGCTCGGACCATCTCCGCGTTCGCGACCCGGATGATTCCCTCCGCGCAGGCCGTCGGCTCCAGTTCGAGCTCGGCCGCGAGCTCGGCGATCGCGCGCTCGGCGCGGCCGCGGTCGAGGGTCACGCCGCCCGCCAGCGGCGCGTCGGCAGCGAGGTAGCCGAGCACCAGGTTCGCGTCGGTGATGGTGGGCTCGGTGCCGCCCCGGGCATAGCAGGCGGGACCAGGGTCGGCTCCAGCCGAGCGCGGCCCGACGCGGAGCGCTCCGCCGGGATCGCGCCACGCGATCGAGCCGCCGCCGGCGCCGACAGTGTGCACGGCGAGCATCGGCAGCGCCAGCGGGCGCCCCGCGATTTCACCGGCGCTCTGCTCGCGCACGTCGCCGCCGTCGACCACGCACACATCGCACGACGTCCCGCCCATGTCGAGGCAGAGCACGTCCGGTACGCCGGCCGCCGCGGCGACGAACGCCGCGCCCGCGGCCCCGCCGGCGGGGCCGGAGAGCACCGTCCAGGACGCGTGCTCGGCGGCGGAGGCGGCGTCGATCAGGCCGCCGTTTGACTGCATGATCGACGGCGCGGGCAGTCCGGCCACCGCGCTGCGCTCGAGCAGGCGCCGCAGATAGCGGCTGAGCAGGGGGGAGAGGGCGGCGTCGACCTCGGTCGTCGCGGCCCGCTCGTACTCGCGGAAGGTCCCGACCACCTCGTGCGAGAGCGACACGTGCAGACCGGGCGCCTCGATCTCGAGCGCTCGACGAAGCGCGAGCTCGTGCCCGGGGTGGCGGTAGGAATGGAGCAGCGTGACCGCGACCGACTCGACCCCGGTCTCTGCGATCCGCCGCGCGAGGGCTCGCCAGTCGCCCTCGTCGAGCTCGCGCAGCGGCCCGTCGGGGGTCGTCCGTTCGGGTGCCCCGAATCGCAGCTCAGGGCCCACCATCGGCGCGGGCCGCGCCACGCACAGCCGATAGAGCTCGGGCCGGTCCTGGCGCCCAAGCTCGACGATGTCGGTGAACCCCGCGGTGAGCGCGTGGGCGGTCGGCACGCCCCGTCCCTCGAGCAGGGCATTCGTCGCCACGGTCATGCCGTGCGAGAAGGCACGCACGTCCGGGGCGCCGCCCCCGGCTCGCTCGAGCGCAGCCGTCACCGCCGCCAGCACGCCGATCGATTGGTCCTCGGGCGTGCTGGGCGCCTTCGCGGTCACGACGCGCCCGTCCACGGCCAACACCGCATCGGTGAAGGTACCGCCGACGTCGACGCCCAAGAGCACGCCGGGACGTTAGCCCAGGACGCCGAGGTGGCCCTCAGCGGTGCTCGTTGGTAATCGTCAGTTGCGCTCAGGCAGCGAGCGGCTCCAGCTGCTCGGTCTCGGCCAGGTGCTGGTGCGACGGGCAGTAGCCGTTGTGAGGCAGCGGCATGCGCTGGCACGGTGAGCCCTTGCGCGTGGTGGCGCGGCACTGCAGCGGGTTCCCGTACACGTCGAAGCCGTTCTGCGGCTGCCGGCGCAGGAACTCGTCCGCGCACTCCAGGTAACGCTCGATCACGTGCAGCACGCGTGGCTGTGCACTCATCGGGAAGTACGGCCGGATATCGCAGAACAGCGTGCGGGCCGGTCGCGCGAAATAGTGACGGTCGGTCGCCAGGCGCTCGATCGCCGATTCACACGCGCGCAGAACGCGCTCGTGGTTGGTCAATGCCCCGAAAACGTGCAGATCCTCCGTGATCTCGCAAGCCAGCTCTCGATAGATGGCTCGACTGAATCGGTACATGCGGAATCACAACTCCTTTCGGCTCCCGGCCTAGGAACCGTTCCCTCGTGAGAGGCGCGACTATTGCGCCGACTTGTGAAGTAACGAACGCTCCGCTTGTTGAGTCGGTATTAAGCCGCTCCGAATGGCATTTCGTGCCGGAGCGACGCTGCGACTGAGCCCCTGTGATCGGCGGCTGCGTGCCGGTCTTGAGCCGGATCGAGCTGTGGTTTCAGACCCAGGTCTGGAAGACCGGGTCCGCGCCCGCGTGGACGGTGACGTGCATCCCGTCGAGGTCGGGATCAAGGGCGGGGAAGTCGGTCCGCTGGTGCGCGCCGCGGCTCTCGGTCCGGGCCAGCGCCGAGGCGCCGACGAGCCGGACGAGGGGGTGGGGATCGGCCACCAGCTCGAGCAACCCCTCACGGTCACGCTCGATCCCCGCGTGGCGCCAGAGGGCGTTGCGGCTCTCGGCCGTGAGGGCAGGCGGTGGCCCGGTCGCTCCGCTCGCCTCCGGATCGCGCGCCAGGAGGGCGGAGTCCGGCGGCGGCTCCGACGACGCGGCCTGGGCCGCGCGGGCGCCGAACACGAAGCACTCGGTGAGCGAGTTGGACGCCAGGCGGTTGGCGCCGTGCAGTCCCGTGCAGGAGGTCTCACCCACGGCGTACAGGCCCGGCAGCGTGGAGCGGCCGTCGAGATCGGTGACGATCCCGCCCATCATGTAATGGGCCGCCGGGGCGACCGGAACCAGCTCGCGCTCGGGATCGATGCCGGCCCGCCGCAGCGCCGTGACCACGTTCGGGAACAGCGCGGGGTCGACCTCGCGCATGTCCAGATCGACGGACGCGGCACCGGTGAGCACCATCTGGCGCTGCACCGCGCGCGCGACCTCGTCGCGTGGTGCCAGCTCGTCGACGAACCGCTCGCCGCTGGCGTCCAGCAGGTGGGCGCCCTCGCCCCGGATCGCCTCGGTGACGAGAAAGCCGTCGCCGCCGTTCGGTGCGCGCACCGCCGTGGGATGGAACTGGACGAGCTCGAGGTCGGCCAGGGCCGCGCCGGCCCTGAGCGCCAGCAGCAGCCCCCCGCCGGTCGCGCCGGCCGGGTTGGTGGTCCGCTCCCACAGCGCGGCGGCGCCGCCGGTGGCCAGCACGACCGCGGCGCTGGCGAGCACGTGGCCGTCGAGCAGCCGCAGGCCCACGCAACGCCCCTCGGGAGCGAGCACGGCGGTGGCCCGCCGCCCCTCGAGCACGTTGATCCGCGGGTCCTCGGCGACCAGCGCCGAGAGCTCGCGGATCAGCCGCCGGCCGGTCGCGGCGCCACCGGCATGGACGATCCGGCGGGCCGAGTGGCCCCCCTCGAGCCCCAGCGCAAGGCGGCCGTCGCGGTCGGCGTCGAAGCGCACGCCGAGCCGGGCCAGGTCCTCCACCGCGGCCGGGGCCTCGTCGCAGAGCGCGCGTGCGGCGGACTCGCGCACGGCGCCGCGGCCGGCCCTGACCGTGTCAGCCATATGGAGGTCTGGGCTGTCGTCCTCGGACAGCGCGGCGGCCAGCCCGCCCTGAGCCCAATAGCTCGAGGATCCGGCCAGCGGCGTCGCCGAGACGAGCGTGACGCGGGCTCCGTGCCGTGCTGAAGCCAGGGCCGTGTACATACCGGCGGCGCCGGCGCCGACGACGGCAACCTGTGAATCTGCGGTGTCCAAGGACAGATACGGTACTGGCGAGATGGCACACGCCCCCGTGTTCCTCGAGCATCCGTCGTCGCTGCACCACGACACCGGCGCGCACCCGGAGCAGCCCGCGCGGATCACGGCGATCGCCCGCGAGCTCGGGCAGCAGGACTGGCTCGCCTTCGAGCGCGTCACGTCGCCGCGCGTCGCCCGCGAGACGCTGACCGCCGTTCACCCGGAGGGCTATGTGGCGGCGATCGAGCGCCTGGCCGAGCGCGGCGGCGCCCAGCTCGACCCGGACACCGTCGTCAGCGCGGGCTCGTTCGACGCGGCGCTGCACTCCGCCGGTGGTGCGGTCGGTCTGGTCGACCTGCTGCTCGATCGCTCGGCGCCCTCGGGCTTCAGCGTCCACCGGCCCCCTGGGCACCACGCCGAGCGGGCCGAGGCGATGGGCTTCTGCCTGTTCAACAACATCGCCGTCGCCGCGCGGCACGCGGTCTCCGCCCGCGGTCTCGAGCGCGTGCTCGTGCTCGATTGGGACGTGCACCACGGCAACGGGACCAATGACATCTTTCACTCCAGTCCCGACGTCCTGTTCGTCTCCATCCATCAGTCGCCGCTGTACCCGGGCACGGGTCCGGCCTCGGACGTGGGTGAGGGGGCCGGCGCCGGGTACACGGTCAACCTGCCGGTGCCCGCCGGCGCCGGCGACGACATCTACCGTTCGCTCGTCGATCACGTCGTGGTGCCGCTCGCCCATGCCTACGAGCCGCAGCTGTTGCTGATCTCGGCCGGGTTCGACGCGCACCGCGACGACCCGCTCGCCGACTGTCGCGTCACCGAGGCGGGGTTCTCCGCGATGACGGCCTCGCTGCGCCGCGCCGGCGAGCAGCTCGACGCGCCGGTGGGCGCGGTCCTCGAGGGCGGCTACTCGCTCGACGCCCTCGCGCGCTCGGTGGCCGCGACGATGGCGACGCTCGCGGCTCCGGTCCCGCGCGAGCACCCCGTGGACGCCGGTGTGGCACCGCTCGCGCACGACGCCGCCCTCCGCGTGTCGCGATGGTGGCCGGCACTCGCCTCGCTCTGATCGCCCGACGCCGCGCGGTCAGCGCGCCGGGAGCTGGCCGGGATCGTCGTGGGGGTGGTGCTCCGCGGCTGAGCGGCCGGATGGGCCGAGCTGACCGCCTCGGTAGGCTGTCGCGAACCGCTGCTTCGAACCTGGGAGAGACTGTGGCCAAGGTGCTCTATACCGCGGAAGCGACCGTCACCGGCGGACGCGCAGACGGGCACGGATGGACGAGCGACGGCACGCTGGACGTGCGGCTGCACCTGCCCAAGGAGATGGGCGGCGACGGAGCCGGGACGAACCCGGAGCAACTGTTCGCGGTCGGCTTCGCGTCGTGCTTCGAGAGCGCGCTCGCGGTCATCGCGCGGCGCGAGAAGCTGGAGCTCGGCGACGTCTCGGTCGACAGTCGGGTGAGCCTGCTGCCCACCGAGCAGCGAGGGTTCGAGCTCGCGATCGAGCTCGACGTGACCATGCCCGGGCTCGACGATTCCGCTCAGGCCAAGAGCATCGTCGGCGCCGCGCACGCGGTCTGCCCGTACTCGAACGCCACGCGCGGCAACATCGATGTCACGCTGACGGCCAACGGCGAGGCCGTGGAGTAGGAGCGAAGCCTCAGCCGCCCGGTGGGGCGACGATCCGCGCGTGGGCGCACCGGATGGCCGCCGCCCGCAGCCGCAGCGCCTCGGGCGTCGTGCTTGCCTTCGCGGAGACCCGAGTCGAGGGCGCGCCCCAGCGGCACGCTTCACACCAGCGACGCCCAAGCGACGGCCACGCGACGGGCCATCTCGTCGGCCGAGAACGGCCCGGCGCGCGCACGGCCCTCGATCCGCGGATCCGGCTCGGCGAGGTGCGGAGCGAGGGCCGTGCGCCACTGGAGAGCGTCGAACGGGGCGCAATGGGCGCCGGCGACTCCGGCGAGCACGTCGGGGGCGATTCCCACGGGCGTGGCGAGCACCGGGACGTTGCACGCGAGCGCCTCGAGCACCGCCAGGCCGAAGCCCTCCCGCTCCGAGGGGATCAGGACCGCATTGGCCGCGTTGACCCACAGCGGCACGTCGTCGGGCTCGACGGACCCGAGCGTCAGCAGCGGGACCTTCTCGGCCACCGCGAGTGCGCGGTCATAGCGCTTCTCGGACCGGGCGGGATCGGACGGAAACAGGAGGTATTGGCCCTGGGGCGGCAGGCCCAGCGCCTCGCGGGCCTCGGCCCGCGCGATCGGCCGGAACCGGTCGAGGGCGACGCCGCACGGGAGCACGGCCGTCTGGCCGCGGACCGCATGGCGGGGCAGCAGATGCGCCAGCGGCTCGGAGACGACCGCCACCAGATCCATGAACGGGAGCGCCGCGGCGGTGATCACACGTGAGCGCGGGTGCGCGAGCTCGGTGCCGTGAAGCGTGACTGCGTGGATTCGCCCACGGGCCGCGAGCGCCGGCCACGCCGTCAGCCCGAAATGGGCGTGCACGACGTCGAATCGCTCCGGGCCGGCGCGGCGCCGCAGTGCCGCCGCCGCGGCGCCGTAGGCCCTCGGGCTGCCGGGCGCGAACGAGAACAGCTCCACGTCGACGCCGTCGATCCGGCGCAGCGCCCGCACCTGATCGCGGACGAAGCTCCCCAGCGCCGGGCGCTCCGGGCTCGGGTACATGTTCGTCACCACCAGGGCTCGCATCCGTCGGCGAGCGTACCCCGCCGGCCCCCGTGGAGACCGCGAGCTCTGACACCATCACGATCGTGCCCACGCTCGCCGAGCAACCCGTCGCCGTATTCGATTCGGGAGTGGGCGGGCTGACCGTGCTGCACGAGCTGCTCGTCTCGCTCCCCACCGAGGACTACGTGTATCTCGGTGACACCGCCCGCTTCCCGTACGGCGACCGCACCCTGGAGGAGCTCCAGGCCTTCTCGCTCGAGATCACCGAGCATCTGCTCGAGAGCGACGTGAAGCTGCTCGTCGTGGCCTGCAACGCGGCCAGCTCGGCGGCGCTCGGGGTGATAGAGGCGCACCTCAACGCGGTCGGCGCGGAGATCGACGTGATCGGGGTCATATCCGCCTCGACCCAGTTGGCCGTGGCCGGGAGCCGGACGGGCCGGATCGGCCTGCTGGCGACGCCGGCCACGGTTGCCAGCGGGGCGTATGAGCGCGCCGTCCGCTCCGCGGACCCGCATGTCCACCTGGAGAGCGTGTCCTGTCCCGACCTGGCGCCGATCATCCAGAGCGGATCCCCGTTCGACGACGGCGTCGTCGAGACGGTCCGGGGCTACTGTGCGCCGCTGCGCGCGGTCCAGGTCGACACGGTGATCCTCGGCTGCACCCACTATCCGCTCGTCGCCCCGCTGCTGCAGCGAATGCTCGGTCGCGGCGTTCAGCTGATGAGCTCCGGCACCGGCGTCGCCCGCGGCGTGGAGCGGGCGCTGGCGGCGCGCGGACTGCTCAATCCGCGTGAGGACGAGGGTGACTATCGCTTCCGCTGCACCGGCGATGTGAAGTCCTTCCGCGCGCTCGGAACGCGCTTTCTGCAGATGCCGCTGGGTGAGGTCGAGCACGTCGACCTGGCCTCCGCCGCTGCGCGCGCCGGTGATGCCCGCTCGCCGTTCGTCCGATCGACGTCGTCTCCGTCTCTGAAACAGTCCTCTCGACGATGGGGCCACGGAGATGCGCGAGACAACCTCTAAGGTGGCTTCATGACCGAGACCGCCACCGGCCGAGCGCGCCGCTACGGACGCTCACCCGCCGGCCTGCGTCCGGCAACGATCGAACCCGGCTTCGTCCGCACCGCCACCGGCTCGGCGCTGATCTCGATGGGGGAGACGCGCGTGATCTGCACCGCCTCGGTGCAGGAGAGCGTGCCGCGCTGGATGGTGGGCAAGGGGCGCGGCTGGGTGACCGCCGAGTACGGGATGCTGCCGGCCTCGACCGGGGAGCGCAAGCAGCGCGACGTGACCAGGGGACGCGCCGACGGCCGCTCGGTCGAGATCCAGCGCTTGATCGGCCGCTCGCTCCGTGGCGTGGTCGATTTCGCCGCGCTCGGCGAGCGCACGATCTACATCGACTGCGATGTGCTGCAGGCCGACGGCGGGACGCGCTGCGCCTCCATCACCGGCGGCATGGTCGCGCTCCGGCTGGCCTGTGCGCGGCTGATCTCCGACGGCCGGCTCGATCGCTCTCCGTTGACCGGGACGGTGGCGGCGGTGTCGTGCGGAATCGTCGACGGCGTCCCTCTGCTCGACCTCGACTACCCCGAGGACTCGGCGGCGGAGGTCGACGCCAACGTCGTCATGACCGGCGACGGCGGGCTCGTCGAGGTGCAGGCCACGGCCGAGCGGACGCCGCTCTCGCGCGCCCACCTGGACGAGCTGCTCGCGCTGGCCGCGGGCGGGATCGGATCGCTGCGCGTTCTGCAGGACGAGACAGTGGCGACGGCGGCGACGGGCGGGTAGTTCTCGATCATGGGGACGGCTTCGCTCGTGCTGGCGACCCGAAACGCCCACAAGCTGCGGGAATTCCGCCGCCTGCTCGCGCCCGCGGGCATCGAGCTCGAGCCGCTGCCCGACGACGTCGAGCTGCCGCCCGAGGAGGCGAGCTCATTCGCGGGCAATGCGCTGGTCAAGGCGCGGGTGGCCGCGAACGCGACCGGCCGCCCGGCGATCGCCGATGACTCCGGCATCGAGGCGGCGGCGCTGGCCGGTGCGCCGGGGATCGTCTCCGCCCGCTACGCCGGGGCGGACGCCAGCGACGAGGAGAATCTCGCCAAGCTGCTGCAGGAGGCGCCGGCCGGAAGCGTGGTCAAGTACATCTGCGCGCTGGCCTACGTCGATCCTGCGAGCGGCGACGAGCGCCTCTTCTACGGCGAATGCAATGGACGGCTGGCGTCCCGGACGCAGGGAAGCGGCGGCTTCGGGTACGACCCGGCCTTTCTGCCGGACGAGGATCCGGAGCGCACGATGGCGGAGCTGTCGGATCTGGAGAAGGATGCGATCAGCCATCGCGGCCACGCCGCCCGGGCGCTATCCGGATGGCTGCGACCGTAGGCCGGGCGGAGCGCTCCGACGCTCCCGAGACCAAGCAGCGCGCCGCGCTGCTGTCAGTCGTCTCCAACTCGGCCCTGATCCTGCTGAAGCTGTTCGCCGGGATCCTCACCGGCTCGGTCGCGATCTTGACCGAGGCCGTGCATTCGAGCGTGGACCTGATCGCCTCGCTGGTGGCATTCGTCTCGGTGCGCAAGGCCGGCGAGCCGGCGGACGACAGCCACCGCTACGGGCACGAGAAGATCGAGAACCTGTCAGCCGCGATCGAGGGAATCCTGATTCTGCTCGGCTCGGCGGTGATCGTGTTCGAGGCGGTCCGGCGCCTGCTCGGCCACGGGCAGGTGCACGCGATCGGGTTCGGCATCGCCGTCGTCGCGATCTCGATGGTGGTCAACCTGATCGTCTCCGCGATCATCGCCCGCAAGGGGCGGGAGACCGAGTCCCCCGCGCTGGAGGGTGACGCGGCCCATCTGCGCACCGACGCCTGGACCTCGGCGGGCGTGCTGGTCGGCTTGGTGCTGGTGCAGATCACCGGCGCGCAGTGGCTCGACCCGGCGGTCGCGCTGATCGTCGCCGGCGCGATCGTGTTCGAGGGCGCGAGCCTCGTCGGACGGGCCTCGCAGGTTCTCGTCGACCAGGCGCTGCCCGAGGATGAGGTGGCGGCGATCCGCGACGCGATCGAGGCCTTCGGGCCGCGTGGCGTCGTCGGCTACCACGAACTGCGCACCCGGCGGGCGGGCTCGCGGCGCTATGTCGACCTGCACGTCCAATTCCGCTCCGGCACCTCGCTCGAGGATGCTCACCGCACCGCGCACGAGCTGCAGGACCTGATCGCCTCGCGCCTGCGCAGCGCCGACGTGCTGATCCACCTCGAACCCGAGGACCGGGTCAGGCCGGGAGAGGTGCTCGGCCCATCCCCGATCGCCGCCGGAAGGCGCCGCTAGGTGAGGTTGATCGCAGCTGAGGCGGCCACGGCGAGGGTGACGCCGGCATAGCCGTAGTAGCCCTGGATCGCGAGGATCACCACCGCGACCACGCAGGCGAATACGGTTGCGATCCAGCCGATGCGAGCGAGGTCCATCGGCGCCTATTCTGGCGGGTGGGCCATCAGCTCCACCTGGTGCCCGGCCGGATCGAGCACGAACGCCCGCGGAGACCCCCAGTGGGCCCCGAGCAGACCGTAGAAACGGACGCATTCGGGCAGTGCCGAGGGTGCGATCTCTCTGGTGACGTGGTGGATCATCGACGCTCGATCTTCGCAAATTGCGGGTTTTTGGCCACCGCGTCGGGCGACGCCGTCCGCGGTGTGGCAAGAATGATGGTCAGCGCGGCGGCGGGGCGCCCAAATCGTCCGCTGCCCCTGTTAGCTTCGGGAGTTCCTACCACCTCGAAGGAGGTTGCACGTGACGAAGTCTGAGTTTGTCGACCAGGTCGCAGATCGCGCCGGGTTGAGTAAGAAGGATGCCGCAGATGCCGTGGACGCCGTCCTGGAGACGATCGAAGGCGCCCTCAAGCGTGGCAGCGAGGTCGTCTTCTCCGGCTTCGGCAAGTTCAGCGTCGCCGACCGCGGCGCCCGTGAAGGTCGTAACCCCGCCACAGGCGAGAAGATCCAGATCGCGGCCTCGCGCGTGCCGAAGTTCACCGCCGGCGCGGCGCTGAAGAAGGCGGTCAAGTAGTCGGACGGCTCGCCGATCAGTCCTCGTCTTCGCGTATGACGTCTGTGACCGTCGGGGACGCTCCCGGCGACGCCGGAGGCCCGACCCGCGGTGCGGGCACGGTCGCCGGCGACGCCGGAGGCCGTGGGGGCACCGCTCGACCGGTCGCCGAGAGCTTTGGCGACCGCCTCGCCGGCCGCGTCGCGTCGCGCGGGTCGCAGATCGTGCTTGGTCTCGATCCGGACCCTGCGCGGCTGTGGCCGCAGGCGATCGAGGCCGCCGGCGGCGGCGATGCGACACCGGTCGAGCGGGCGGCGATGGCGGTCGCCGTCCACTGCCGCCTCGTGATCGAGGCGGCGGGAGAGCACTGCGTCGCCGTGAAGCTGCAGTTGGCCTGCTTCGAACGGCTCGGCGCCCCGGGCTGGGCCGCGCTCGAGGACGTCGCGGCCGCGGCGCACGAACGCGGGCTGCTCGTGATCGCCGACGCCAAGCGCGGCGACATCGACGTCTCCGCGGCCGCGTACGGTCAGGCGTTCTTCGGTGGGACACCGACTCCGTTCGGGCCCGTGGCCGGCCTCGGCGCCGACGCGCTCACCGTCAATCCGCTGCTCGGCCGCGACTCGCTCGCGCCGCTCGTGGGCGCTGCGCGCGCGTCCTGCGGGGGCTTGTTCGCACTGGTACGGACCTCGAACCCGGGCGCGGCCGACGTCCAGGAGCAGGAATTGGCCGCCGGGGGCTCGGTCAGCACGCGGCTGGCGGCAATCGTGACCGAGCTCGGCGCCGACGGGATCGGCGCCTCCGGGCTGGCCGACGTCGGCGCCGTCGTCGGTGCCACCGCGCCGGCCCGCCTCGAGATGCTGCGCGAGACGATGCCCCACGCCGTCTTCCTGCTGCCCGGCGTCGGAGCCCAGGGCGGGCGGGTGGAGGACCTCGCGGCGGCCTTCGTGCCGGGACCCGCCGCGGGCTTGATCGCCGTCTCGCGGTCCGTGGTCAGCGCGCACGAGCGCGCCGGTGGCCGCCCGTCGACCGCGGCGGCGGCCGAGGCGGCGCGGCTGCGCGAGCTCGCGTGGGGCCTCTGCACCTGAGACCCGAGCCGGGGGCGAAATCTTTCACGCCGCCGGAGAGCACGGGTCCCCGAGTATGATCGTCAGGCGATGGCCAATCGCAGTCGCGCTCGTTACCTGGCGCCGGTGGCGCTGATCGCGACCATTGCGGGCGTGTTCCTGATCGTGCGCCACGACACGGCCTCGCACGCCATCACGACGCAGACGCATCAGGCCGAGGCTCATCGCCCGGCCGCGGGTGCCCAGCGACGGTTTGCCGCCGCCAAGGTCTACGTCGTGCAACCCGGCGACATCCTGTCGCGGATCGCGACCAAGACCGGAGTCTCGCTGAGCACGCTCGAGTCGCTCAATCCGACGCTCGACCCCAACAGCCTGCAGGCGGGGCAGCGGCTCAGGCTCAGACAGTGAGCCGCCGCACAGCTCTGTCGCGCCTGCTCGCGGCGGGCATCTGCGTGCTCTCGCTGCTGATCGCCGCCCCGGTCGCGTTCGCCCTCGGGCCCCCGCCGGCGCTGAGCGCGCGCGCAGCGATCCTGGTCGAGCAGAGCACGGGGCAGATCCTGTTGCGCAAGAACGCGTTTCACGAGATCCCGATCGCCAGCACCACCAAGCTGATGACGGCACTGGTGGTGATCGAGCACACGCGGCACCTGAGCACCATGTTCACCGAGCCCGACTACTACCCGGCCGCGGTCGACTCCCAGATCGGGCTGAGCCCGGGGGAGCGGATGAGCGTCCACGACCTGCTGCTGGCACTGCTGCTGCCGAGCGCCGACGACGCCGCCGAGGACCTGGCCTACAACGTCGGGCACGGGTCGGTCGGGTACTTCATCGGAATGATGAACGTGCGGGCCCGCGAGCTGGGGTTGACGCACACGCACTACTCGACGCCGATCGGGCTCGACACGCCGGGCAACTACTCCGACGCCGCCGACCTGGTCAAGCTCGCGAGCTTCGTGCTCATCCATCACCCCTTCTTCGCCCACGCGGTGGCGCTGCCCGCGGCGCTGTTGCGGACCGGGAACCACCGGCGCTACGTGACCAATCGCAACACGCTGGTCGGGCGGGTGCCCTGGATCAACGGGGTCAAGACCGGCCACACCGGAGCTGCCGGTTACGTGCTCGTCGGATCCGGCACCCAGGGCGGCGTCACGATGCTGAGCGCGGTGTTGGGAACGCCGAGCGAGGCGGCCCGCAACGGCGACACGCTCGCGGTCCTCAAGTACGGCTTCGCGAACTTCCGGATCGCGCGGCCGGTGGTGGCCGGCACCGTGCTGGCCATGCCGACGGTCAAGGACCGCCCCGGCGTCCACGCCCAGGCGATCGCCGCCACGTCGTTCGTCCGGGTGCTTCCGCGCAGCGATCACGTGCGTCTGCTCGTCGACGTTCCCAGGCAGCTGGCGGGCCCGCTGCGCCGTCATGTACGCGTCGGGACCGTGATCGTGCTGGCCGACGGGCGCCCGATCGCACGCGTACCGCTGCTGTTGGCCGCCGCGCTGCCGGCGGTGAGTCCGCTCACGATTGCGGCTCGTTTCATCGCGCGACCGTTTACTCTCTTGGCGCTCGTGCTGCTGCTCGTAGGAGTGGGCGCGGTTGCCGTCAGGCATCGGTGGCGCCACACGGGCACGCGAGCTGAATCGCACGTGGAGGTAGTGGAGTGATCATCACCGTCACGCTCAACGCAGCGCTCGACAAGACGCTCGAGGTGCCCAATTTCACGCCTGGGCGCCGCCACCGCACGGTGGAGCAGTCGACGATGCCGGGCGGGAAGGGCGTGAACATCGCGCGCGCGATCAAGCGACTCGGGCAGCCGGTGATCGCCACCGGCCTCGCCGGCGGCGCCACGGGCACGCGCATCGTCGAGGCGCTCACCGACGAGTCGATCCTGAACGACTTCGTCCGCATCCGCGAGGAGTCACGGACCAACACCGCGGTCCTCGATCCGACCACCGGACTGCACACCGAGATCAACGAACGGGGCCCCTCGGTGTCGGCCCAGGAGCTCGATCTGTTCCGCGACAAGCTCCTGTACCTGGCCAAGGGAGCGAGCATCTGCGTGTTCGCCGGCAGCCTGCCGCGCGGGGTCGCGCCCGAGGTCTACGGGCGGCTCATCCGAGACGTGCGCAAGCTCGGGGTGCTGACGATGATCGACACCGACGGCGAGCCGCTGCGCCTGGCCGTCAAGGGCGAGCCGGCCGTCGTCTCGCCGAACGAGCTCGAGGCCGAGGAGCTCGTCGGGCACGAGTTCAACGACGCCGAGGACCGGGCGCAGGCCGTCATCGAGATGTCCCGGCTCGGGGCCCGTGAGGCGATCATGACCGTTGCCGACGGGTGCTACGCCCGGATCCTCGACGACGCCGGGATCGCGGCGCTGCACCGGGTCCGGGTGGAGGAGCAGGAGGCGCGCTCCGCCGTCGGCTCCGGAGATGCGTTCCTGGCCGGATACGTCGCCGCGCGCTACACCGGCCGCGCCGCCGTCGACTGCCTGCGCTTCGGGGTGGCCTGCGGCGCCGAGTCGACCCAGCACTTCGGCGCCGGGATCGTCGATCCGGGCAAGGTCGAGAAGCTGCTGGCCGAGGTCGCGTCCGAGCAGCTCGACATCGGCGCCCACATCTCCTAGACAGCTGGAAGCGCCCAAAGAGCGGCTTCCGGGCCGCGCGACGCCCGGGGGCGCCTGACGGCCGCTGCTACCATCACCTGCCCGATGGTTGCCGCCTATCGCTCCCCTCACAACCCCCTGATCTCGCCTCTCTCACCAGGCCGCAAGACGCCGAACCCGTCCGGGTCGCGGCCTACGATGCCCGCATGGAAATAGAGATCGGACGCGGCAAGAAGGCTCGCCGCGCTTACGGATTCGACGACATCGCGATCGTTCCCTCCCGGCGGACGCGGGACCCCGACGACGTCGACATCAGCTGGACGCTGGGCCCGTATCGCTTCGATCTGCCGCTGCTGGCCGCCGCTCTGGACGGCGTCGTCTCGCCCGAGACCGCCGGCCTGATCGGCAAGCTCGGCGGCCTTGCCGTGCTCAACCTCGAGGGCATCTTCTGCCGCTACGAGGACGCCGAGGCCCAGCTCGAGCGGATCGCCACCTTCTCCCGTGAGATCGCCACCCGCGAGATGCAGGACATCTACCGCGAGCCGGTCAAGCCGGAGCTGATCGCGCAGCGGATCAAGGAGATCAAGGACCAGGGCGTGGTCGCCGCCGCGTCCCTGACGCCGCAGCGCGTGCGCACCCACTACGAGGTCGCGCTCGAGGCCGGGCTCGACATCCTGGTCATCCAGGGGACGGTCGTGTCGGCCGAGCACGTCTCTCGCGACGAGAGCCGTCCGCCGCTGAATCTCAAGGAATTCATCCGCGAGCTGGCCCCGACCCCGGTCGTCGTCGGCGGCTGCGCCTCGTACCACACGGGCCTGCACCTGATGCGCACGGGCGCCGCCGCCGTGCTCGTCGGCGTCGGCCCGGGCGCGATCTGCACTACTCGCGGCGTGCTCGGCATCGGCGTGCCCCAGGCGACGGCGATCGCCGATGTGGCCGCCGCCCGCTCCCAGCACATGCTCGAGACCGGCGACTACGTCAAGGTGATCGCCGACGGCGGGATGCGCAATGGCGGTGACATCGCCAAGGCGGTGGCCTGCGGCGCCGACGCCGTGATGCTCGGATCCGCGCTGGCGCGGGCCTACGAGGCCCCCGGTCGCGGCTACAACTGGGGCATGGCCACATTCCATCCCACGCTCCCCCGGGGCACCCGCGTCGCCACGACGCCGAATGGGACGCTCGAGGAGATCATCAAGGGCCCGGCGCGCGAGAACGACGGGACGTTCAACCTGATGGGCGGCCTGCGGACCTCGATGGCCACCTGCGGCTATCGGGACATCGCCGAGTTCAACCGTGCCGAGCTGATGGTCGCCCCCTCGCTGCAGACCGAGGGCAAGCACCTGCAGCGCGAGCAGGGGGTCGGGATGGGTGCCAGCGGCAAGGCCGCGACGGTCGGTGTCGCCGACTAGTACGAGCGGCCTCGCCTCCGAGGCCGATCACAGCCCCCCGGCCATCCCCGCGGCTGCGACCGATCAGGTCGTGGTGCTGGACTACGGCGGCCAGTACTCACAGCTGATCGCCCGCCGCGTGCGCGAGTGCGGGGTGTTCTCAGAGCTGCTGCCCCACCACGTGGGCGCCGCCGAGGTGGCCAGGCGCCGCCCCCGCGGCGTGATCCTGTCCGGCGGGCCCGCGTCGGTCTACGCGGAAGGCGCGCCCCGCCTGGAGCGCGAGCTGCTCGATCTCGGAGTTCCCGTGCTCGGGATCTGTTACGGCATGCAGCTGCTGGCGCTGGAGCTCGGTGGCCGGGTGGAGGGCGCGGAGGTGGGCGAGTTCGGTCGCTCGCAGCTGACCCTTTCGGAAACGGGCCGGCTGCTGGCCGGCACCCCGCACGAGCAGACGTGCTGGATGTCACACCGGGATACGGTGTTCTCGGCGCCCCCCGGATTCACCGCGCTCGCGTCCTCGACCGCGTCCCCGGTGGCGGCGTTCGAATCGGTGGAGCGCGGCGTGTACGGGATCCAGTTCCACCCCGAGGTCGTCCACACCCCCTACGGCCAGCACGTGCTGACGACCTTCCTGGCCGACGTGTGCGGGTGCGATCGCTCGTGGAGCGCCCACTCGGTGATCGACGAGCAGGTCGAGCGGATCCGCGCCCAGGTCGGTGACGGCACCGCGATCTGCGGCCTCTCCGGCGGCGTCGACTCGAGCGTGGCCGCCCTACTCGTGCACAGGGCGATCGGAGACCGGCTCACCTGCGTGTTCGTCGATCACGGCCTGATGCGCAAGAACGAGGGCGAGCAGGTCATCGCCGCCTTCCGCGACCACTTCCACGTCCCGCTCGTCGCGGTCGACGCCGAGGACCGGTTCCTCGCCCGGTTGCGGGGCGTGACCGACCCCGAGGAGAAGCGCAAGCGGATCGGGGCGGAGTTCATCCGTGTGTTCGAGGAGGAGGCCGGCCGGCTCGAGGATGTGAAGTTCCTCGTCCAGGGGACGCTCTACTCCGACGTGATCGAGTCCGGCGGCGGCACCGGGACCGCGACGATCAAGTCCCACCACAACGTCGGCGGCCTGCCCGAAGACCTCGAGTTCGAGCTCGTCGAGCCCCTGCGCTCCCTGTTCAAGGACGAGGTGCGCGCGGTCGGTGCCGAGCTCGGCCTGCCCGAGCGCCTCGTCTGGCGCCAGCCCTTCCCGGGTCCCGGCCTGGCGATCAGGATCGTCGGCGGGGAGGCGACCCGCGAGCGTCTGGACGTCCTGCGCGAGGCGGACGCGATCCTCCAGGACGAGATCCGCAAGGCCGGTCTCTACCGGGACCTGTGGCAGTCCTTCTGCGTGCTGCCGGACATCCGCACCGTCGGGGTCCAGGGGGACTCGCGTACGTACGGGAACGTGATCGTGATCCGCGCCGTGACCAGCGACGACGCGATGACCGCGGACTGGGCGCGGCTGCCCTACGACCTGCTCGAGCAGATCGCCTCGCGGATGATCAACGAGATCCGCCCCGTCGGCCGTGTGGTGCTCGACATCACCAGCAAGCCGCCGGGCACGATCGAGTGGGAATAGCCGCGGCCCGCTCCTGGTAGGCCTCGCCGGCGGCCACTCCTAGGCTTGGCCGCCGGCGCGGTCGAGGATCGGAGAGACGTAGCGGCTGCGCTCGGCGGGGAGGGCGCCGCGGGCGAACCAGTGCGCCTGCTCGAGCTCTCCGCGGTCGATCCTGATCACCGGGTCCCGCAGGTCCACGTGGAAGCAGTGCAGTGTGTCGCGGCGGTGATTCATCCGGACCGGCATCTCGCCGATCGAGACCCAGTCGGTGGCGTCGATGCCGAGCTCCTCGCGCATCTCCCGGCGGGCGGCATGCAGCGGCGGCTCGCCGCGCTTGACCGCGCCCCCCGGGATGTCCCAGTGGCGGCGCCCATACGTGTGCCGGACGAGCAGGACCCGGTCGCCGTCGGTCAGCACGCATTTCACCCCGCTCTTCTGCGGCCTCGTCACGAACCACCAGACCTGCAGGACGCGGTATGCGGCTCGGTAGGCGGGGCGCCGAACGGCGACGGGAAGCTCCACAAATGCAGAGTAATGGCTTCGATTCCACCCGCGGGAATCGTGGGTCCCGAGGCGGATTTCACGCGCGCTCGAGATTCCCTATCATTGGCCTCCAGTCGCGCGGCCGCCGCGCGGCTTGTGCATGCCATGAAGACCTACGTCGCCACACCTGTTGATCGAGAGCGCAACTGGCTGCTCGTCGACGCCTCCGGGCAAACGCTCGGACGGCTCGCGACGCAGATCGCCGATGTACTCCGCGGGAAGCGCAAGCCGACCTACACCCCGCACGTCGACACGGGCGACTTTGTGATCGTGATCAACGCCGAGAAGATCGCCGTGACCGGCAATAAGCGCGCCGACAAGCGCTACTACCGTCACTCCGGCTATCCGGGCGGCCTCAAGTCGCGCACGCTCGCCGAGATGCTCGAGCGCCGGCCGGAAGAGGTCATCCGGCTCGCGGTCAAGGGGATGCTTCCCCGCAACCGGCTCTCGCGCAGGCAGATCACCAAGCTGAAGGTGTACGCCGGTCCTGAACATCCGCATGCTGCCCAACAGCCGCAACCGATGGAGGTTGAGCAGTGACCGACGCCGAGCACCCCGAGGACGAGCAGGCCCGCGACCAGGAGCAGCCGGCAGCCGCCGAGCCGCAGGAGAGCGAGCCCGCGTCCGCGGAGCCCGTCGCCGAGGAGCCTGCTCCCGCCGAGCCCCCTCCGGCGCCGCCGGCGCCCGTTGCTGCGGCCGAGCCGGCCGCCGCCCCGGCCGAGCCGGCGGCCGCCCCGGCCGAGCCCCTCGCCGCGCCCGCCGCCGCTGAGCCGGTCGCCGAGGAGATCGAGGAGGAGGAGATCGAGGTCGTGCCGCGCGTGAAACCGGAGATCCCGGGCGCCGACCTGATCCCCGACATCGTCCAGGAGGGCGACGGTTTCCTCGACGCCGAGGCCCAGGCCGCCGCCGAGGCCGAGGCCGAGGCCGCCGCCGCCCGCGAGCGTGACGAGTCTGAGGACGAGTCCAAGCCGATCGCCGATGCGGCGATCGACCTCGCCGCCGGCGCCCGCTACACCGCCACCGGCAAGCGCAAGACCGCCGTCGCACGCGTGATCCTCAAGCCCGGCAGCGGGACCTACGTGATCAACGGCAAGACGCTCGAGGAGTTCTTCCCCCGCGACACGCTCCAGCGCGTGATCCGCCAGCCGCTCGAGACGGTCGGCTACGAGGCGCGCATGGACGTCGTGGCGGCAATGCACGGCGGCGGCGTCTCGGCCCAGGCCGGCGCGCTGCGCCACGGCATCTCCCGGGCCCTGATCGTGGCCGATCCCAACCTCCGCGGCGAGCTCAAGCGGCGCGGCTTCCTGACCCGTGACCCGCGGGTCAAGGAACGCAAGAAGGCCGGGCTGAAGAAGGCCCGCAAGCGGCCGCAGTTCTCGAAGCGCTAGCCCTCGTCGTTCGATGGCGCGCCAGCTCTTCGGCACGGACGGTGTCCGGGGCCTCGCGGGTGAGTTCCTGACCGCCGAGCTCGCGCTCGCGCTCTCACGCGCCGCCGTGGCTCGGGCCGAGGTCGGGCGCCCACAGGTCCTGATCGTCCGTGACACCCGCGAGTCGGGCGAGATGCTCGAGGCCGCGATCGCCGCCGGCGTGACCGCGGCCGGCGGGGACGCCCTGATCGCGGGCGTGCTGCCGACGCCGGCGGCGCCGCTGCTGCTGGGACGCCACGGGCTCGATCTGGCCGCCGTCATCTCCGCCTCGCACAACCCGTATCAGGACAACGGGATCAAGCTGTTCGCCGCTGACGGCTTCAAGCTCGACGACGAGGCCGAGCACGCGATCGAGGCCGAGCTCGACAAGCCGTTCGCCAACCCGCCCCGGATCGGCCGCGTGCGCCGCTTCCAAGGGGCGCTCGAGGACTACCTGCGCGAGCTGCACGTCCGCTACCAGGGCCTTGACCTCAGCGGCCGCCGCGTCCTGCTCGACTGCGCCAACGGTGCCACCTTCCGCGCCGCGCCCGAGATCTTCCGTCGGCTCGGCGCCGACGTCGAGGTGATGGCCGACGAGCCCGACGGGCGCAACATCAACGACGGGTGCGGCTCGACCGATCTCGGGGCGCTGCGGCGGCGCATCGTCGAGGGTGGACACGACGTGGGGTTCGCGTTCGACGGCGACGGCGACCGGCTGCTGGCCGTCGACAGCTCGGGGACGGTCGTCGACGGCGACGAGCTGATCGCGTTGGCGACGCTGCACCTGCGGGCCGAGAACCGGTTGCCCGGCAACGGCGTCGCGGTGACGGTGATGACGAACTTCGGCTTCCACACCGCCATGGCCGAGGCCGGGGTGGAGGTGGCGACCACGGCCGTCGGCGACCGCTACGTGCTCGACGAGCTGCGCCGGCGCAGCTGGGCGCTCGGCGGCGAGCAGTCCGGTCACATCATCGACCTCGGGTTCGGCCCCTCGGGCGACGGGATCTCGAGCGCCCTGCTCACGCTCGAGGCGCTCGGCAGCCGCAGCCTCAGCGAGCGCGACGCGATGAACAAGCTGCCGCAGCGACTGGTCAACATCCGCGCCGCCGATCGCGCGGCACTCATCGCCACGATGGGCGCCACCGCCGTGCGCGGGGCGATCGAGGTCGAAGAGGAGGGCCTCAGCGGCCGCGGCCGCGTGCTCGTCCGCGCCTCGGGCACCGAGCCCCTGATCCGCGTGATGGTCGAGGCGCCCAGCGATGACGAGACCGATGCCGTCTGTGGGCGGCTCGTCGACGTCGTTCAGCGCACGCTCGGTTAGCCCGAGCGGGTCAGCCCGCTGCGGCGGAACCACATGTAGAGGGCGAGGCACGAGAGCACCAAGCTGCCCACGCCGGCCAAGATGAAGACCCAGAACGACGTGATGTGGTTGGTCAGCCACAGGAAGTTCATCCCGAAGAAGCCGGTGAGGAACGTCAGGGGCAGGAAGATCGTGGCCATGATCGTGAGCTGTTCCATGGTCGCGTTCTGCCGCACGCTGATGTTGTTCTGCTCGACCGAGATCACCGCCATGTTCGCCTGCAGAACGATCGCGAGCAGGTCGCGCTGGGCGACCACCTCCTCGTTGACCAGCTTGAGATGGTCGTTGACGTCACGCAGGAACTGCGACAGCTCCTTGCTGACCTTCACATAGGCTCCTCGCTGGAGCGCATCCAACGGCCCCAGCAGCGGGTGGACGGCGCGGTAGAACTCGGTCGTCTCGCGCCGGAGGAAATAGATGCGCTCGGTCGGCGCGGCCGCGCCGACGAACACGGTGGACTCGACCTCCTCGACGTCCTGCTCGAGCGCCTCGAGCACCGGCGCGTAGTCGTCGACGACCTTGTCCAAGATCGCCCATAAGACCGCCGCGGTGCCCTCTCTGAGCAGCTCGCGCCGGTTCTCCACTCGGAGCCGGGCTCCGTGGAGGTCCGACGCCACGCCCTGCCGGACGGTGATCACGAATCGCTCCGAGAGGAAGATCGACACCTCACCGAAGTCGATCTCTGCGCGGTCGCCGTCATATCTCGCCGTTCGCAGCACGCAGAAGAGCACCGACGCGTCGTATTGCTCGAGCTTCGGGCGCAGGTGGAAATTCTGCGCGTCCTCGACCGCCAGCTCGTGCAGGCCGAAGCGGCGCTGCACCTCCGCGAGCAGCTCGGGTGAGGGCTCGAACAGTCCGAGCCACACGAACCCGTCGTCTCCGGACTCCAGGCACAGCGCGGCGGCGCGATCGAGATCCATCGCTTCCTGGTGCTGGCGCCGGCCGTCGCGGTAATGAGCACAGTCGACAATCACGGCGTCCTCCTCGGGCTCACCTTGCTTTGGGTGAGCGATTGTCCCCAACCTGCGCCGGCCGATGTCAACGCGGCGAAAAGCGCTGACCGGAGGAGCCGCTTCGCGGGAGGCTCGTAGGAGCCCTCAGTCCCCGGCCAGGCGTGCGCGGGCGCTGTCGAGGGCGGCGCCGGCCTCGGCGCTCAGGCGTGCGCGGCCGCGGTCCCGGCCGCCAGCGCGCGCAGGAAACCCGGGCTGTTGACGCCGAGCCCGGCTAACATTGGGGGCTCGTTGCGCCTCGGCCGAGGGCTGGGCGCGGACGCGGGCCGCCGTTGCGGCTCGACCCAGCGACACGGAAGGTGCACCGAGGCCCATGTGTGGAATCGTCGGATACGTCGGCCCGCGAGAGGCTCGACCGCTGCTCCTGGCCGGCTTGGAGAAGCTCGAATACCGCGGCTATGACAGCGCCGGCATCTCGGTCCTCAAAGGCGCTCACATCGAAGCCGTCCGGGCCGTCGGCAACCTGAGTGCGCTGAGGAGCGCGATCGATGCCGGCCGGGGCTCGTCTGCGGCGGTCGGTGTCGTGGAGCCGCCCGCGCCCTCCACGGGCATCGGACACACCCGCTGGGCGACGCACGGGCGGGTGACCGAGGAGAACGCCCACCCGCACTTCGACAACGCCGACCGGGTGCACATCGTCGTCAACGGCATCGTCGAGAACTACATCTCGCTCAAGAACCGGCTCGTCGCCGAGGGGGCGGTGTTCACCTCCGAGACCGACGCCGAGGTGATCGCCCACCTGATCTCGCACTACAACGAGGGAGACCTCGTCGCCGCCGTCCGCCGGGCTTACCCCGACCTGCGCGGGCACTACGCGTTTGTGGCCATGAGCGCCGATGAGCCGGGGCTGCTCGTCGGGGTGCGCAAGGAGTGCCCGCTGATCATTGGTCGCGGCGACGGTGAGCAGTTCGTCGGCTCGGCCATCCCCGCCTTCCTGCGCGAGACACGTGACGTCCAGTACATCAACAACGACGAGCTGGTCGTGATCCGCCCCGACGACGTCAGCTTCGAGACCACCGACGGCGAGCCGCTCGAGCGCGAGATCGTGACCATCGACTGGGACGCCGAGACGGCCGAGAAGCAGGGCTACGAGACGTTCATGCTCAAGGAGATCCATGAGCAGGCCGACGCCGTGGCCGAGACGATCGGCGAGCGGGCGGCGCGGGGCGTGGGGATCGACCTCGGGGATCTCGGCCCGATCGACGACGAGCGCCTGCGCACCCTCAGGCGGATCGTGATCGTGGCCTGCGGCACCTCCTACCACGCCGGGCTGATCGGTCGCTACGCGATCGAGGAGTGGGCCCGGGTGCCGGTCGAGGTCGAAGTCGCCTCCGAGTACCGCTACCGCAACCCGGTCCTGGGCCCCGGCGACCTGGTCATCGGGATCTCGCAATCGGGCGAGACGGCGGACACGCTGGCCGCAATGCGCCTGGCTCGCGAGCGCGGGGCAAGAGTGCTCGCGATCACCAATCTGATGGGCTCGCAGGCCACGCGCGACGCCGACGGCGTGCTCTACACGCGCGCCGGCCTGGAGATCGGCGTGGCGGCGACCAAGACGTTCGTCAGCCAGGTCGCGGTCATGTACCTCTTCGCGCTCCGGCTGGCCGAGCTCCGCGAGACGCTCGAGCCGACGGTGCTTAAGGCGGCGATCTCCGATCTCAAACGCCTGCCGCACGCGATCGCCGAGATGATGGACCACGACCTCGGCGTCGAGCGGATCGCCGAGACGCACTTCAAGGACGCGTTCTTCCTCTACCTCGGACGTCACGTCGGCCTGGCGGCGGCGCTCGAGGGTGCGCTCAAGCTCAAGGAGATCTCCTACATCGCCACCGACGCCTACGCCGCGGGGGAGATGAAGCACGGCCCGATCGCGCTGCTCGACGAGCGCACCCCGGTGGTCGTCGTCGCGACCGACTCACCCGTGCTCGAGAAGGTCGTCTCGAACATCCAGGAGGTTCGTGCCCGCGGCGCGCGCGTGATCGCCGTCGCCAGCGAGGGCAACACGGAGATCGGCGAGCACTCCGACGAGGTGATCAGGGTGCCGCAGACGGACTGGATGCTCGCGCCGCTCCTGGCGGTGATCCCGCTGCAGCTGCTCGCCTACCACATCGCCCGTAAGCGCGGCCTGAACGTCGACCAGCCGCGCAACCTGGCCAAGACCGTGACGGTGGAATGAGCTCGGCGCGTGACGCCGGCGCCACGCCCCGGCGGGCCACCGAAGCGGTCGGGGTCGACCTGCTCGAGATCGACCGGCTCGAGCGCGCCCTCGAGCGCCGCCCACGGCTGGCGCTGCGGCTGTTCACCGAGGCCGAGCGCGCCTATGCCGCCGGCCGGGCCCGGCCCGGCCAGCACCTGGCGGCGCGGTTCTGCGCCAAGGAGGCGGTCGCCAAGGCGCTCGCCCTCGAAGCCTGGAGTTTCCTCGACGTCGAGATCCTGGGCGGGGACGGGCCGCCGGAGCTCCGCCTGCACGGCGCGGTCGCGGCGCGCGCGGCCGAGCTCGGTGTCGAGGTCAGTGTGTCGCTGACCCACACCCGACGCGAAGCCGGCGCCGTGGCGGTCGCCGGATGACGTTGCCGGACTGGCTGGCGCCGCTGCCCGACGCCGCGGAGCAGCGCGAACTCGACCGCTGGGCGATCGAGGTGCTCGGCCTGCCCGGGGTCGAGTTGATGGAGCGGGCCGGGATCGGCCTGGCCGAGCTGACCGCCGAGCTGGCGCCGCAGGGCCGGATCGTCGCGGTCTGCGGCAAGGGCAACAACGGCGGGGACGGGTTCGTCGCCGCGCGCTGGCTGCGCGAGCGCGGCCGGCAGGTCGACGTCCTCCTGCTCGGGGCGCCGGACGAGCTGCGCGGCGACGCGAAGGTGAACTTCGATCGCCTCCAGGGCACCCCCGCGATCCCGTTCGAGGCCGCCGCCCTGGACGGCGCTGCGGCGATCATCGATGCGATTCTCGGCACCGGCTTCGCCGGCGAGCCGCGTGAGCCCGCCACGGGCGCGATCGCGGCGATCAACGCCGCCGGCGCGGGCGCGGTCGTGGCCTGCGACGTCCCCAGCGGGGTCGACGCGTCCAGCGGCGAGGTCGCCGGCGCGGCCGTGCGGGCCGACGCCACGGCGACCTTCCATGCCGCCAAGCCCGGTCTGTGGATCTCGCCGGGCAAGACGCTGGCCGGGCGGATCACCGTGGTCGACATCGGCATCCCCGGCGGCGGCCCCGTCGAGCCCACGGTGGGGCTGATCGGAGCGGCGGTCCTCGACGGGATTCCGCGGCGCGGCGCCGACTCGACCAAGTTCGCCGCCGGCAGCGTGCTCGTGTGCGGCGGCTCGACCGGCCTGACCGGAGCGCCGTGCCTGGCCTCCGAGGCGGCGATGCGGGCCGGGGCGGGATACGTGACCGCGTGCGTTCCCGCGTCCCTGAACGCGATCTTCGAGAGCCGGCTGCTCGAGGTGATGACCGTGCCACTCGCCGACGCGGGGGGCTCGCTGCAGCGCGCCGCCGTCGACACGGTGCTCGGCCGCTCCGAGCGGGCGCAGGCTCTCGTGCTCGGGCCCGGACTCGGACGCGACCCGTCCACGGCCGATCTCGCCCGCGAGCTCGCGGCGCGCGTCGCGCTCCCGCTCCTGCTCGATGCCGACGGGCTGAACGCCCATGCCTCCGCGCTGGAGCGTCTCGCGGGCCGCAGCGCGCCCACCGTGCTGACACCGCATGCCGGGGAGCTCGCGCGGCTGCTGGGTATCGAGAGCGCCGAGGTCGGAGCCCACCGGCTCCGGTCGGCCCGGAGCGCCGCTGACATCGCGCAGGCGATCGTCGTGCTCAAGGGCGATGACACGATCGTCGCCGAGCCCGGCGGCCGGGCCGCGGTCAGCCGCGGCGGGGCGCCCGCGCTCGCCACCGCGGGCACCGGGGACGTGCTCTCGGGGGTGATCGGGGCGTGCCTGGCCAAGGGCATGGATCCGTTCCACGCCGCCTGCAGCGGTGTCTACGTGCACCTCACGGCCGGACGCGTGGCCGAGCGCCGGATCGGGATCGAGGGTGTGATCGCCGGCGATGTGATCGCCGCGCTGCCGCAGGCGCGTGCGGGCGAGGCGGCGGCCGCCACAGCCGACCCAATACGCTGACCGGCATGCCGTTGCGCGCTCTGGCCCGCGTCAATCTGGCGGCGATCGAGCGCAATGTCACACGGCTGAAGCGCGATCTGACGCCGGGAACGGAGCTGTGTGCGGTCGTCAAGGCCGACGGGTACGGCCACGGAGCGGCGCCGGCCGCAGCGGCGGCGCTGGCCGGGGGGGCGAGCTGGCTCGCCGTCGCCACCGCCGACGAGGCGGCCGAGCTGCGGGCGGCCGGGATCTCGCCACGCGTGCTCGTCATGGGGGCGATCAGCGACGCCGAGCTCGCGCCGGCCCTGGCTGCGGACGCCGACGTGGTGGCGTGGAGCGAGCATTTCGTCAGCGCGCTGGCGGCCCACGCGGAGCGGCCGGTACGGGTGCACGTCAAGCTCGACAGCGGGATGGGCCGGCTCGGCACGCGCGACGCCGGAGAGGCGCTGCACCTCGCCGAGCTCATCAGGGTCACGCCCGGGCTCGAACTCGCCGGGGCGATGACGCACTTCGCCACCGCCGACGACGACCCCGCGTTCATGGCCGTCCAGCTCGCGGCGTTCGCGCCCATCGCGGCCGACCTGCGCCGGCGATACCCCGGCATCGTCGTGCACGCGGCCAACAGCGCCGCCACCTTGCGCGATCCGGCCACGCACTTCGACCTCGTGCGGTGCGGGATCGCGATCTACGGGCTCGACCCGATGCAGGAGGATCCGCGGGCTCGCGAGCTCGAGCCGGCGCTCGAGCTGCACTCGTATCTGGCCGCCGTCAAGGCGACGGCGCCAGGTCAGAGCGCGGGCTACGGGCGGCGCTTCGTCGCCGCCGGCGAGACCTGGATCGCGACCCTGCCCATCGGCTACGGCGATGGGGTGCGGCGAGCGTTCAGCAACAACTGCGAGGTGCTCGTGGCCGGGCGCCGGTACCCGCTCGTCGGCACGGTGAGCATGGACAACATCACCATCGACCTCGGGCCGGAGACCGATCTGGAGCCCGGCACGCCGGCCACGATCATCGGCACCGACGGCGGTGAGCGCCAGACCGCGGAGACCCTGGCCCATCTGATCGCCACGATCAACTACGAGATCGTGTGCGGGATCTCCCGGCGCGTGCCGCGCGCGTATCACCGTGACGGGGGGCCGGCGTGAGCGGGGGCGCCGGTGTGGGCGGGGGCGCCGGGGCGAGCGCGCCGATCGCGGCCCTGCGCGCCAGCGTCGACCGGGCGTGGCTGGTCGGTGGCGCCGTGCGCGACAGGCTGCTGGGGCGGGAGACCTCCGACTATGACGTGGCGATCGCCGATGACCCGCAGTCGACGGCCCGGGTGCTGGCGCGGGAGGCCGGCGGACACCCGTTCCGGCTCTCGGATCAGTTCGGGGCCTGGCGCGTGGTCGCCCACGACCACCGGTGGCAGGTCGACCTCGTGCCGCTCACCGGCGCGAGGATCGAGGACGACCTCGCCCAGCGCGATTTCACCGTGAACGCGATCGCCGAGCCGCTGGGGGGCGGCGAGCTGATCGATCCGTTCGGCGGTCGCGCCGATCTCGCCGCGTCGCGGCTGCGCATGGTCTCACCGCGGGCGTTCGCGGACGACCCGCTGCGCGCGCTTCGGCTGGCCCGGATCGCCTGCGAGCTCGAGCTGTCGATCGAGCCCGAGACGGAGGCGACGGCCCGCGCCGGCGCGATCGGCCTGTCCGGCGTGGCCGCCGAGCGAGTGTTTGAAGAGCTCAAGCGGATCATCAGCGCCGACCGCGCGCTGGAGGGACTGCGCCTGATGGACGTGCTCGGCGTGAGCGCCGTCGTGCTGCCCGAGCTGGTGGCGCTGCACGGCGTGGAGCAGAGCCGCTTTCACCACCTCGATGTCCACGACCACACGATGACCGTGCTCGGCGAGACGATCGCGCTCCAGCGCGATCCGTCCGCGGCATTCGGCGAGCACGCGGAGCCGGTCGCGGCGCTCCTGGCCGAGCCGCTGGCCAACGAGCTCACCCGGGGTCAGGCCCTTCGCTTCGGCGCCCTGTTCCACGACATCGCCAAGCCCGCGACGCGCGGCGTCACCGGGGAGGGCCGGGTCACGTTCATCGGCCACGACGCGGCCGGGGCCCGGATGGCGGCCGCGGTGCTGGCCCGGCTGCGGGCCAGCGAGCGGCTCGCGGACTACGTCGCCGCCGTGACCCGCCATCACCTGCGCCTCGGCTTCCTGGTCCACGAGGTGCCGCTGTCACGGCGCTCCGTCTACCGCTACCTGCACGCCACCGAGCCGGTCCAGGTCGATGTGACGGTGCTGAGCGTGGCCGACCGGCTCGCGACTCGCGGCGCCAACTCGGAGGTCGCGATCGCCAAGCACCTCGCTCTGGCCGAGGAGATGATCGCCGAGGCGCTGGCCTGGCGGGCTCGGCCGCCCGCGCCGATCGTCCGCGGGGACGAGATCACGCGCGAGCTCGGGATCAGGCCCGGGCCCCAGATCGGCAAGCTCCTGGCCGAGCTCGAGGAGCTGTCGTTCACCGGTGAGGTCCAGACCCGCGAGCAGGCGCTCGCCCGTGCGCGCGAGCTGCTCGGCGGATGAGTAAGCTCGCACCCGTGCACGACCCCGACTGCCTGTTCTGCAACATCGTCGCCGGCGAGCTGCCCTCCACGATCCTCGACGAGGACGAGCGGGTGATCGCCTTCATGGACATCAATCCGGCCACACGCGGGCACGCGCTGGTCGTGCCCCGCAACCACGCCAAGGACCTGCTCGAGATCGCGCCTGAGGACCTTTCCGCCACCGTGCTCGGGGCGCAGCGGCTGGCCCGACGCGCCAGCGAGCGCCTCGGCGCCGACGGGGTCAACCTGATCAACAGCTGCGGGGCGCCGGCATGGCAGACCGTCTTCCACTTCCACGTGCACGTGATCCCCCACTACGCCGACGATCCGCTGCGGCTCCCGTGGGTTCCCGCGCCAGGCGACACCAACGAGATCTCGGCCGCGGCCGAGCTGCTGCGATGAGCGCCGGCGCGCCCATCACGGTACAGCGCGACGGCGGCATCGCGGTGGTCACGATCGACTCTCCGCCGGTCAACCTCTACGACGTCGCACTCCATGAGGGACTCGAGCAGGCGATCGGAGAGCTCGAGCGCTCGGCGCCTCGGGCGGTGCTCTTCCGGGCCGAGGGCCGCGTCGTCAGCGGCGGCGTGGACGTGTCCGTGTTCGCCGCGCTGAGCGGGCGGCAGGCGGCCGCCGAGCTGTTCGACGGGCTCGTGTCGCTGGGCCGCCGCGTCGACCTGCTGCCGTGCCCGACCGTATTCGCCGCCCACGCGCTGTGCCTGACGTGGGCGTTCGAGCTCGCGCTGGCCTGCGATCTGATCTTGGCTGCGCAGTCGGCCCGGTTCGGGCTCGTGGAGCGGGTGATCGGATTGACGCCGGCGATGGGCGGCACGCAACGTCTGGCCGAGCGCGCCGGCACCGCACGCGCGCGCGAGCTGGTGATGACCGGAGAGCTGTTCGGCGCCGAGACGCTCGAGCGCTGGAACGTGGTCAACCGGGTCTACCCGGACGCCGAGTTCGATGCCGCGGCACGGGAGCTGGCGACATCGCTGGCGATCGGGCCGACGCTCGCCCACGCGGCCACCAAGCGGGTGCTCCGGGACTACCTCGAGGGCGGCGTGGAGCTCGCCAACGACCGCGTCGGCGATGTCGCCGGCGCCCTGTTCGAGACCGAGGATCTCCAGCACGCGGTCCGCTCGTTCCTCGAGCACGGACCCGGCAGGGCGACCTTCGAGGGCCGCTGAGGCTCTGGACGCACGCGTCAGGCGCCGGACCGCGTCCGCGCCTGCTACGTTTCCCGCGGATCGGGCCTCATGGACCCGGCATTTCTGAAAGCGCAGCGCCTCGAAGGGGTTTTCATGGCAACGGGTAGCGTCAAGTGGTTCAGCGACGACAAGGGCTTTGGCTTCATCACGCCCGATGATGGTGGTCGCGACCTGTTCGTACATTTCAGCGGCATCAACGGCGACGGCTACCGCTCGCTGCCGGAGGGCTCGAAAGTCTCTTACGAGGAGGAGGCCGGTCCCAAGGGTCCGAAGGCCGTGAACGTCACGAAGATCTAGTCTTCACAGCGGTTCGGCGCCCACTCGCCTGGGGTGCCGGACCGTGTCTCACCGCTACTCCGGCCGCACGTTCGTGTTCAATGCGGATATGACACGAACTTTCAAGGCCGCCATCGCCGCGATCACGGTTGCTGCCGCGCTGGCCCCCGCAACAGCATCCGCAACCATCATCGAGCTGGGTCAGACGACCACGCCCGTGGCCGCGCCGTCCTGTCCGGCCACCGTCTCGAAGGCCAACTGCACGATCATCATGACCGAGACGACGGCGCTCGAGACCCTCAGCGACGGTATCGCCTATCCGACCACGGTCAAGACCGCCGGCAAGATCGTCGCCTTCACGGTCGGCCTGGCGAAGCTCACCAAGGCCGACATCTCCAGCCGCGACTCCGCCTATGGCGGCACCTCGCGGATCGCCATCACGGTGCTCAAGCCGGGCAAGAACCGCCTCTGGACCGTTCGCTCCGAGAGTCCGCTGTTCCACGTGCAGCCGTGGTTCGGCCACGTCGTGCAGTTCCCGCTCAGCACGACGCTGGACGCCAAGCCCGGCGACGCCGTCGCGCTGACGGTCAGCACCTGGGCCCCGATCCTCTCGATCGGCCTGCCCGCCAAGCAGTTCCAGTGGCGCGCCAGCCGCGCCACCGGATGCACGACGTTCAACATCCAGACGGCCCAGCTGACGATCGGTGCGAGCCAGATGTACAAGTGCTTCTACGTCTCGACCCGCGTCCAGTACACGGCGACCGAGGTCACCACCCCGACCGTCCCCAAGGGCGCGGTCCACGGCGTCAGGAAGACCGTGAACAAGTCCGTGCGCAAGACCACTCGCGTGCTCGCCGGCACCGCCTCGGGCAACGCCATGCTCACGGGCGGCGTCGCGCCGTAGCGCAACTGGAGTAGGGCGGAGGCCGGGCCCCGGCGCGGCCTCCGGTAGCTCTGCGCGCTCACACCGAGGCGGGAGGGTCCTCCCGCACGATCGTGACGCACCGCTCGCTGTCCTCGATCGTTCGTGCCGGCGCGACGACGGCCCCGCCGAGGTTCGTGCGGGCGCGACGACGGCCCCGCCGGAGGAGGTGTCGTGCGGGCGCGACGACGGCCCCGCGGACGTTCGTGCGGCAGATTGCCGACCGGGCCGCCGGGGGCGAGGTGATGCGAGGCGGTGGGCGCCGGCGGGAACGGCCGCTGGGGAGGATCGCGCGCAGGAGGCGGACCTCTCGCGGACGGGGGACGGGTCCCCTCCCGCGACTGCAGGGCTCGCTGGGCGGTGCTTATGTCGCCAAGCACGGCACCGTTCAGAGGTCCTTGGCCATGTAAGCGCCGGAGCGGCGCTTACATGGCCAAGGAGGCGCGACGGCGCTCAAGTTTGTCACCTTATGCACCCTCGGAATCCGGTCGGTCGACCGACGGTGGTGGCGACTGAGGAGCAGTCGCCCCAAAGGAGGGCCGCCCGGCCGCCCCGCGCCCCGCGGCCGCCAGTCCGCCCGGCGGCCAGCCCGGCCGACTCGCCCGGTCCCCGGCCGCCAGCCCCACCCGGCCACCGCCAGCCCCGCGCGGCCCCCGCCGGCCCGGCCCCCCAGCCCCGCGCGGCACCCGCCGGCCCGCCCCCCAGCCCAGCCCCGCCCGGTCCCGAGCATGCTTATCTCGCGAAACTCGGCCTGGCTCTGGGGCACCTTGGCCGATGAGCGCGTCATACACGCTCATCTGTGCAGGGTCGATCTGCCGCGGCGAGTTTGACCGGATAAGCAGGTCGAGAGTCCGGTGCATCGTCCGGCGCCCGGGTCGCCGCCAATCAAGACCCGCCAGCTCGGCCCCGCCAGCGCCAGCTCGGTCGCGCCAGCTTCGATCCCGCCAGCTCGCCTCGCGCCAGCTTCGATCCCGCCACCCATGCCGGCAACGAACCAGCGGGTTCCCCTTCCTCAGCCGCCTTTCCCAGCTCAACTGCGTCAGCGCCCAGGCGCAGCCGGGTGGCCAGGCCGCCGAGCCCGCCCATCACCGCGCCGGCCAGCACGCACGCCGCCTCCAGCACGAGGTCGCTGCCGCCAGCAGGCACCGAATGCAAGAACAGCACCGCGGCGCAGCCCACCGCGAGCACGGGGGCCATCAGGGACCGCGCATCGAGCGGGTGCTCGCGGATCTGGCGGATGACCAGGAGGATGAGGCTTGCGTTGATCAGGTACATGGTGATGTTGTTCATGCCGTCAGCGTGCCTCCGGGCCCCCGTGCGCGGCGTCGGCCCACGGGTGGGAACCAGGGTTGATACCCAGCCTCAACCCCTGGGTTGAGCTCACTCGCCGGCCCCCGCAATCAGGCTTCCGGCCGGGCCGGGGCCG
>Ga0208714_1000054_pt1 | contig 35779 bp, 32 predicted proteins | sample NGESurshal072012_3_FD_184461 | JGI IMG/M metagenome (GOLD analysis project Ga0208714, IMG submission 184461) | Arctic peat soil microbial communities from Barrow, Alaska - NGEE Surface sample 415-1 shallow-072012 (SPAdes) | ecosystem: Environmental > Terrestrial > Soil > Wetlands > Peat ... | reverse complement strand
GCGGCCGTATTGCGTGACCACCTCGACGAGCGTCTGCTGCAGGCCGATGACGACGGCCACGTGTTCGGACAGCCGCGCTGGGTCAGCAGGACCAACGACCGGGCACGAGCGCGCTGGCAGAAGCGCGGGTTGCCCGTGCTGACGCTCCACGAGGCTCGGCACACCTACGCGTCGTTTGCCATCGCAGCTGGTCTGAACGCTAAGACGCTCTCGACCTACATGGGCCACGCGAACATCTCGATCACGCTCGACCTGTACGGGCACCTGATGCCGGGCGCCGAGGACGAGGCGACGGGGCTGCTCGACGCGTACTTCGCACGGCACGTAGGGTCGACTGCAGCGGAAACTGCAGCGGAGCCCGAGAACGTCCCGGCGTAGCGGGAGTCGCACCCGTGTACCACATCTGAGACCGGGCCGGCGAGCATGACGGCTTCCGCGCGGCGCTCACGGAGCGCTAATCCGATGGCATAGGATCTCGGCCAGTGGCGACCGACGACCTGCAAGCTCGGATAGATGCCTTCCCGGTGTGGCACTACAGGTTCGAGCTGGATGGCGCGACGACGCCGATCTTTCGCCTGGACGCGGTCAACCGCCACGAGCAGCGACGACGCATGGCCTTCGATCCGCTCGTCGAAGTCGCTGGAGGCTCGTTGCGAGGACGCCGCGTGCTCGATCTGGGGTGCAACGCGGGTTACTGGTCACTCGCGGCTATCGAAGCCGGCGCTGACTTCGTCTTCGGCATCGACGGGCGTCAGATGCACCTCGATCAGGCGAACCTCGTCTTCGAGGCAAAGCGCGTCGACCCGTCGCGATATCGCTTCGAGCTGGGCAACATATTCACGTACGACTTCGCTGCGCAGTTCGACATCGTGCTCTGTCTGGGGCTGATGTACCACATCGCCAAGCCGGTCGAGCTGTTCGAGGTGATCTCGCGTGTCGCAGCGTCGCTGATCTTGATCGACACGACCGTCAGCCTCATCCCGGCCAGCGCTTTTCGTGTCGCGCACGAGGATAACCTGGACAATCCGCGCAACGCCGTGGACTACGACATCGTCCTGATCCCCAGCCGTGCGGCCGTGCTCGACCTCGCTCGGCAGTTCGGCTACGACGCCGTGCCACTGGCCCGGCAGATCACCGACTACACAGGGATGGACGACTACAGGACCAGGTCGCGCGCGGCCTTCATCTGTGCGAAGGGGCTCTCGCTCGACTCACTGCAGCCAGAGCGGATGGACCAGGCGAGCCTTGTGCTGGCGCTCGCGCAGAAGGTCGCGCGGCGCACGATCGAGCGCGCGCGTCGGCGCGCCGGGCGCTGCAGCAGAGGACGCTCGCCGACGTGATCGAACGCGAGGCCCGCGAGGACCTCATCGCTTAGACTCCCGCTGTGTGAAGACCGCTCGGTTTCCTCGCGCCGTTGTTGTACCTGTTACCCGTCGGCTCAAATGGGGTGCCTGGCGAATCGGTCAGGCGCTTGGAGATCGGGTGCTGATCGGAGAGACGCCGGGGGGGTCAAAGATCGCCCTTTCGATGCGCGATCACCAGCACCGACATATGTATTTCTACGGTAGTTATGAGCCGAACATCGAAGCGCTGTTTCACCGTCTCGTCAAGCCGGGATCGACGGTCTTCGACGTGGGCGCAAATGCCGGTTACTTCTCCGTGCTTTGCACCGAGCTCGGGGCTAACGTCCATGCGTTTGAGCCCAACCCAGCGGTCCGTCCGCTGCTCGAAGTCACCGCCTCGCTTGTACCGAACCTGACCGTCGTGCCCTACGCAGCCGGCGCCGAACGCGGAACGATGCCTTTCTATGTCTCCGATGCGCAAGCGACCGGAAGCTCCGGCCTGATGGTCGCGCTCGGTAGAGAGGCGATCTCGGTCGAGGTCGTCACGCTCGACGAGTACGCACGCGACAACGAGGTCCATCCGGAGTTGATCAAGGTCGATGTCGAGGGCGCAGAGGCAGATGTCCTTCGTGGGATGCAGACCATTCTCCAGACCGACAGACCGGCGCTGATCCTCGAGCTGCATGTGATCAAAGGCGATGTTCCACATGCAACCCACGATGAAGTCGCCGCCCTGCTGGCGGAGGCCGACTACGAGTACGAGTTGATCGACTCCGACAGGCCCCGTGACGATGGCGGGCCAGTCCGGGGGCACATCCTGGCGACGCCGACGTAGAGCTTCTAGTCCAGCGCGTCATAGCCCCAGAGGGCAACGAGATCTCTGTCGAGATACTCGCTCAGCGCGACCACCTCGGGCTTGAAACGACGGCGAAGCTCCAACATGAGCTCCCGGTCGGGCGGCGGAGGCTCGGAGACGACGACGCGCCGGCGGACCGCGCGCATCGCCGCGCTGCGCAACCTGCGCGTGGTAACGGCCTTCGCCGCTGAGTTCGCCAGCCGCGCAACGCCTCCTCGTCCCAACGCGACCGAGCGCAGCAGATCCTCGGTCGGCTGGGAGCGCACGCTCCACGTGGTGACGTTGGCCTGAATCGGTTGCAGCGACTGCCGATCGTCGACCTGCAGAAAGCGTAGAACGCTCCGCACGGTGGTCTCGTTGTCGCTGAGGAAGTCGTCGTAGATCAGCACCAGCACCTGCTCGGGTGAGAACGCTTCGCGGTAGCGGGTGAGCTGCTCGACGTAACGCACCTGCTCTGAGTACTGAAGCAGCGCGGGTAGATGACAGCGAGCAGGTATTCGCTTGCCCTCGCGCCTGGCGGACTCCAGTGACATGGCCTTGCGCAGGTCCTTCTCATCCTCGAAGTTGATGCGCAGATACGTCAGATGCAGCGAACGCAGAAAGCTCGCCGGCTCGCGTAGGATGGCGATGATACGCGCGCCGGGTTGCAGCTCGGCGATCCTCCCCGCGGCGGTGCGAGACCACAGATACGTGGCGGACGCCTCGCCGACGCGCTGCTCTGGTGCGGCGGCCGCGAACAGCGCGAGATACTCATCCAGCGTCTGTGGATGACGTGTCTTGGCGCCGGTCTCGCGAGGCGAGACCAGCTCGCTGGCGAGGAAGCGTGGCTCCTTCAGATCCGGCATGTATATCTGCGGATGCCGTCTGAGCATCTCATACAGAGCCGTCGTCCCACTCTTGTGATGACCGACGAGAAAGAAGTCGGGCGTCCGCGCGCTCATCTATCGGCCAACGCACGCAGTCGTGGAGCGATCTTCTGCCACATCGCGACCGAATTGAACGTCGTGACGACGTCGTTGCGACCGCCGGCCGCGATGTGGGCCGCCAGGGCGGGGTCGCCCAGCACCCGAGCTATCCCCTGCCTCAACGCGTGCGGATCCTCTCCGGCGACGGCCCACGTGTTCTCTCCGTGGCGCACGTAGTCCGACAGCGCGCGGGTGTCGGTGACCACCGTCGGCACCTGACAAGCCATCGCGTTCAGCAGCACGCTCTGACCGGTTGGATATGCGACCGCTGGCCTGATCGGGACGACGACGACGGCGGCGCCTTGTGTCAGGTCGCGGTAGCGGGCCTTGTCGACCACGCCCAGCAGCTCAACGTTGTCTGGGATCTTCAGATGCTCGAGAAGCGGGCGCGGGCAGACGACCTTTACCGGATAGTCGAGCCCGCTCACGGCGGACATGAACGTGCGGTAGTCGCGGCCTCGATCCAAGCCCGCCGCCAGCACGTAGCTGTCGTTGACGCCAGCTGCTCGCGGGTAGAAGTAATCGGCGGCGATGCCAAAAGGCACGAAGAACAGCCGCGAGTCGGCGATTGCGAGTTGTTCGCTGAGAATCTCGCGTTGGTTGGTCGACCAGTAGATGAATAGATCCGTCCCCTTGGTGCACCGGCGCAGCCAAGCTCGCCTTGAAGGGGAGGCGGTGCGGGCTTCGTCTGCAAGCCAGCACGTGAGCGCGGCCAGCGGCGTGGCGGACCAAGGGCGCACGCCAAGCGAAACGAGCAGGGAATAGGCGTAGCCCTGGGGCTCGAGCACCGCGAGCGCGAGGTCTGAGCGAGCGGTTGCTTTCGCCGATAGCAGCGCGCGGCTTACTGGCAGCTCAGCGCGGGTCTCGAGTTCGCGCAGCTTCTTCCCGGCCCCTGAGCGAAGCCAGCGAGGCTCGACAGCCTGAGTCAGCGTGAAACCAAGGTTTGCGAGCTCCTCCATTCCATATGGCGCCAGGCTGGGCTGTAGGCCGCTTCGCGCAGCCTGTTCCCACGCCTTGAAGTCGCGCACCGAGTAGATGCTGGCGATCATCTGAGAACGGCCACGAGCGTCGGTCGAGCTGAAGATGGCACGCCCGCACGGTGACATCCGGTCGCGGCAGGCATGCGTTGATCGTAGCTTCCGTCGCCTCAGCCACCGGCTGCCGGGCCATTGCGCTCTGGGCGTGGGAAAGGCGCGGCGCCAATCGCGGCCGCTGATCCGCCCGACCAAGGCGCTTGGGACAGCTGTCTAAGGTTTGGGTACGGGCATTGACTTGGCGTCATATTGGGTTTACTTTGCCTTTGGAGACGTCGGCGGTGGCTCATGTTCGGTGCTGGTAGGCACGTTCCAGAGCCTGCCGGGGGCAATCGATGGGCGACTACGGAGGGCTATGGAGTTCGGGCCGAAAAGTCCGCTGAACGCGACGGGTCGCTTGACGGGGGCCGCTTTGGCGCGTCAACGATCGGCGTTGCAGACGGGCACCTGGCGACGGGTGATCTGCGCCGCTGCGCTGGCGGCGCTGGCGGTCGCGGCGATCAAGGCGCCACTTGAAGACTTGACCGGTAAGAGCTCGCCCGCGAGCTCGACTGCTGGGCACGTTCTCGCGCCGCTCGCTGCGGCGAGCCTGCCGCTGAGCGCGCAGGCCCAGGTCTCCGGACAGCTGGCCGCCGATCGACCGCTCTTGCAGGCAACGGCCGTCCCGGGCGGCCTCGCGATGGCCAACGCGGCGCAAGCGCTGAGCGCGCGCTTCGATCGCACGGGTGCGTCGGTGCTGGCAGGTGGTGAACGAGGTCTGAGGGTCCACTTGAGCCTTAGTGGCCTAAGCGGCGGCGGCGTGCTGCGAGCTGCGGGCGTCGCGCCGACGGCGCTGGCGAACGGCGTCAGCTACGCGCGCCCACGGTTGCGCGAGTGGTATCGCAACGGACCGCTCGGAATCGAGCAGGGATTCGACGTCGGACGCCCATCTACGGGCGTCCGAACCGATCGGCTCACGCTGACGATGGCCCTCTCTGGCAACGCGCGAGCGACGCTGTCGCACGCTGCTCAGCTGGTCACGCTGCGCCACGGGTCGACATCGCTGAGCTATGGCGCGTTGGTGGCGACAGACGCGGCCGGGCGCACGCTGCACAGCCGGCTGGCGCTTGCGCCCGGCAAACTGCAGATCCAGGTGGACGCGGCGCACGCCCGCTACCCGATAACGATCGACCCGTTGATCCAGCAGGGCGAAAAGCTCACGTCGGGCCAGGCGGGAGACGAAGCGCGGTTCGGTAGCAGCGCGGCGCTGTCGGCAGACGGAAGCACGTTGTTGATCGGCGGTCCGAGGGACAGTGGCTCGGGAGGCGCGGCATGGGTGTTCACGCGAGCGCGAGAAGGATCGTCGTGGACTCAGCAGGGCGCGAAGTTGACCGGTGAATCCAGCGGCGAAGCCGAAGCCGAAGGATGCGCCGAAGAAGCCGTGGAAGAAGCTGGCGAATGCGCCTTTGGCGCGAGCGTCGCGCTGTCGGCCGACGGGAACACGGCATTGGTGGGCGAGCCCACGTCTACGTCGAGAGCGGGTGTCGCGTGGGTCTTTGTGCGCAAAGGCACCGAATGGGAAAAGACGGAACTGCTCGAGGGTGGGCCCGAAGGGGGAGAAGGTCGCTTCGGCAGGAGCGTGGCGCTGTCGGCTGCCGGCGACGTCGCGCTGATCGGTGACTCCTCGGCCAACGGCGAACGCGGCACGGCGTGGGTGTTCACGCACTCCCCGGGATCGGCCTGGGCATCGCAGGCGACGCTATCGGCGCCGGAAGCGAGTCGATCCGCCCACTTCGGTCGCAGCGTGTCGCTTTCGGCAGATGGCGCCACCGCCTTGATCGGCGTCCCGGGTGACGCGGCCTACGTCGGAGCGGCGTGGACGTTCACTCGCACGGGATCTTCGTGGCATGCAGGGCCGGCGAAGCTCATCGGTCAGGGCGAGGTCGGAAAAGGCCACTTTGGAAAGAGCGTGGCGCTTTCAGGTGACGGCAACACGGCGCTGATCGGCGGGCGCGATGACAACGGTGGGCAGGGGGCGGTGTGGACCTTCACACGCTCGGGCGGCGCGTTCGCGCAGGAGGGTGAAAAGCTATCTGGCAAGCCGGAAAGCGCGACGCTCTTCGGATACAGCGTCGCCTTGTCCGGTGACGGCAGCATCGCGCTGGTCGGCTCCCCACAAGAAGAAGCATGGCTCGGCAGCATCACCGAGCTCACGCGCTCGGACTCCGGCTGGAGCCCGGTCTCACCCTTTCTGGGCGGCGCAGAAGCCGTCGGCAAAGGTTTGTCGGGTGCGAGCGTTGCGCTGTCCAGCGACGGCGAACTCGCTGCGACCGGGGCCCCGCGCGATACGAGATGGGAAGGGGCCGCGTGGGTGTTCTCGTTCGTGGCTCCGCCGGACGTCCCACCGCCGGCCGTCACGGGGGTGAGTCCCGGGCGCGGGCCGACCGCTGGCGGCACGGAAGTGAAGATCAGGGGGCGCTACTTCACGAGAGAGCAAGGACACGAACCGGTCGTGTTGTTCGGCTCGGCGCCGGCGGCGTCGGTGGAAGTAAGAACGGCTGGGGAAATCAGGGCAGTCACCCCGCAGGCTGCAGCGGGGATCGTCGACGTGACGGTTCAGACGACTACGGGCACGAGCCCGACCTCGGCAGAGGACACGTTCAAGTTTGAAGGGCCGCCCGAAGAAGAACAGCGCGGGAAATCGAGAACGGGCGGTAGCACCGAGACCTCGACGCCTGGCGCGGCTGGCGCGAGCGGCGGCGTGCTCGGCTCGACGTTCGCTGCCGGCGCGGCCTGCCGGGTCTCGCTGCGCAGCAAGCACGTTGTCGTGGCGCTGCACACCAGCGCCGCGATCAGGCTTCTGCGTAACGGATCGGGGCTGTGTCGCGGGACGGTGACGCTGCGCTACAAGCAGAAGCTCAACGGCAAGCGCTTCAAGCTGAAGAGCATCGGCAGCGCGAGCTTCTCGATCGCCCCGGGCAAGGGCCAGGTGGTGAAGATCAAGCTGAACAAGCTGGGGCAGACGCTGTTCCGGGCCGGCCACGGCAAATTGAACGCGAGCCTGGCCGTGCTGCGAACCACGCCGGCGCCGAAGCTGGGCAAGACGGCGAGCGTTCGCCTCAGCGTCAAGAAAACGCGCAAAGCGGCGACCGGCGGCCACTAGCGCTCCGGCGGGTGTAGCGCAAGGGCACGCTGCACTATTGTCGTGGGCCTATGGCCCGAATCCCGATCAACATTGCAGAGCTTGTCGGGGACTCGCCGCTGGTGGAGCTCGTGGCGATGCTCGCGGGAACGCCGGCGGCCGATACCGGCGTGCAGCTGTTCGCCAAGCTGGAGTCGTTCAACCCGGGCGGCAGCGTCAAGGACCGCATCGGCGTGGCGATGATCGAGGCGGCGGAGGCCGAAGGACGGATCGAGCCGGGGCGCACGACGATCGTCGAGGCGACCAGCGGCAACACGGGGATCGCGCTGGCGTTCGTGTGTGCGGCGAAGGGCTATGAGCTGGTGCTGACGCTGCCGCAGGGGATGAGCCGCGAGCGCGAGAGCCTGCTGCGCCTGTACGGGGCGCGCGTGGAGGTGACGGAGTCGCTGGGCGGCATGAGCGAGGCGGTCGACGCGGCGCGCGCGCTGGCCAGCGACGACGACGTGTTCCTGCCCGACCAGTTCACCAACCCGGCGAACCCCGAGGCGCATCGCAAACGCACCGGCCCGGAGATCGAGCGCGCGCTGGACGGTCGCGTGGACGTGCTCGTCGCCGGCGTGGGCACCGGTGGGACGATCACGGGCGTCGGCGAGTACCTGCGCGAGCGCAATCCCGACCTGCGCATCGTCGCGGTCGAGCCGCGCGGCTCGGCGGTGCTCTCGGGCGGACAGCCGGGCCCGCATCGAATCCAGGGGATCGGCGCGGGCTTCGTGCCGCCGGTGCTCAACCGCGAGCTGCTCGACGAGGTGATCGCCGTGTCCGACGACGACGCGATCCAAACCGCGTGGACGTGCGCAAAACGCATGGGCCTGCTCGCGGGCATCTCCTGCGGCGCGGCGCTGTGGGCGGCGCTGAAGGTCGCTGCGCGCCCGGAGTCCAAGGGCCAGCGGATTGTCGTGATCATGCCCGACTCCGGCGAGCGCTACGTCTCGCAAGCTTTCTTCGCACCCTGAGGGCACCCGCCGGATGTCCACGTGCCCCCAGCACGCGGACATCCGCCGTGCACCCTCAGACGGATCGTCGCGACCCGGGGGCTAACAACGAGTTTATGAGCGCCCCTATCGGGGCGACGATCAGCGTGCGTCGCGTAAAGAGATCGCTGCACAGTCAACTATCTTGGATTTCGGCGCTACGCTTTGCGGATGGCCGGCTTCGAGCTCGCGCAGGTGGTCAAGGAGCTGCGTCGCGACATTCAGGCGGCGCGCACGCGCGACCCGGCCGCGCGCGACGTCGGTCAGCTGGAGATCCTCACGACGTGGCCGGGAATCCACGCGCTGCTGGCCCATCGCGTCGCGCACGCGCTGGACGCCGCCGGGGTGGCGCTGCTGCCGCGCCTGATCTCGATGCTCACGCGGATGCTGACGGGGATCGAGATCCATCCCGCCGCGCGCATCGGCGGCGGGCTGTTCATCGACCACGGCACGGGCGTGGTGATCGGCGAGACGGCGGACATCGGCGACAACGTGACGCTGTATCAGGGCGTCACGCTGGGGGGCACGGGCTTTGCCACGGGCAAGCGCCACCCGACGGTCCAGGACAACGTGACGATCGGCTCGGGCGCGAAGCTGCTCGGCCCGATCACGATCGGCCACGGCGCGAAGATCGGCGCGAACAGCGTGGTGATCACCGACGTGCCGCCCAACTCGACGGTCGTCGGCAATCCCGGACATCCGGTGCGCGTGGAAGGGCGTCGCCCGGAGGGCCCGGACGCCGACTGGATCCATCTGCCCGATCCGATCGCCGAGGCGATCCAGGGCCTGGCCAGCCGCATCGGGGTGTTGGAAAGAACGGTCGCAGATCTCTCCGAGGACAGTCCCGAGCCGGTCGCCGAGGCGCGTCCGCTGCGCACGGTCAAGGGGCCCAACCCGGCGGGAGGCTGACGGCGGAGGATCGACCGTGGCGCCGGGCGCTTCGGCCGAGCGCGCACCTATGCTGAGGGGATGGTCGCAAACCCCCATGCCGAGCACCTGCAGGAGCTGCTGGAGGGCCTCAACGAGCCCCAGCGCGAGGCGGTCACGCACGGCGAGGGGCCGCTGCTGATCCTCGCTGGCGCGGGCAGCGGCAAGACGCGCGTGCTGACCCACCGCATCGCCTATCTGATCTACACCGACCAGGCGCAGTCCAACGAGATCCTCGCGATCACGTTCACGAACAAGGCGGCCAAGGAGATGAGCGGGCGCGTGGGGCAGCTGCTGGGCCGCGCCACGCGCGGGATGTGGCTGATGACCTTCCACGCGGCGTGCGCGCGCATCCTGCGCTCAGAGGCCGAGCGCCTCGGCTACACGCGCCAGTTCACGATCTACGACCAGGCCGACGCGCGGCGCCTGACCAAGCGCTGCGCCGATGCGGTGGGCGTCGATCCCAAGCGCCACACGCCGGCGGCCATCCACAACCAGATCTCCGCGGCGAAGAACCGCCTGCGTGCTGCATCGGACCTGCGCGACGCGGTCGGCTCGCCGTTCGAGGAGATGCTCGCGGACGTCTACGAGCTCTACGAGCGCGACCTGCATCGCGCCAACGCGATGGACTTCGACGACCTGCTGTTTCGCACGGTCAACCTGCTGGAGCTGTTCGAGGACGTCCGCGAGCGCTATTCGCTGGCCTTCCGCCACGTGCTCGTCGACGAGTACCAGGACACCAACTACGCGCAGTACCGGATGCTGCAGCTGCTCGTCGGCGGCGGGCGTATGGACCCGGCCCGAGGGGACCGCACGAGCATCCCCGGGCACCGCAATCTTGCCGTGGTCGGCGACGATTCGCAGAGCATCTACAGCTTCCGATCCGCCGACATCAAAAATATCTTGGACTTCCAGGACGACTTCCCCGACGCGCGCGTGGTCAAGCTCGAGCAGAACTACCGCTCGACGGAGACGATCCTGCGCGCGGCCAACGCGGTGATCGCCAACAACCGCGGCGGCATCGCCAAGCGCCTGTGGAGCGAGCTCGGCCAGGGCGACCAGATCCACCTGCGCGCGCTCGGCGACGAGCACGCGGAGGCGCGCCTGGTGGTGGGGGAGATCGAGCGGCTGGTCGACGAGGGCGCATCGCGCTCGGAGATCGCGGTGCTGTACCGCACGAACGCGATGTCGCGCGTGATCGAGGACACGCTGGTGCGCCGCGAGATCGCCTATCAGGTGATCGGCGGGACGAAGTTCTACGAGCGTGCGGAGATCAAGGACGCGATCGCCTACCTGCAGTTCCTGGCCAACCCATACGACGTCGTGAGCTTCGGGCGGATCGCGAACTCCCCGCGCCGGGGGCTTGGGCAGACGTCGCTGGCGCGCGTCCTCGCGCACGCCGACGCGGCGGACATCTCGGTGTGGCAGGCGGCGGCGGCGCCGGAGGAGGTGCCGGGCCTGGGCACGGCGGCGATCAAGGCGCTGGGGCGCTTCATGGACACGATGGCCGAGCTGCGCGTGCTGGCGGGCACGGCGACCGACGACGGCACGGCCGATGGCGAGGACGAGCCGCCGGCGGCCGCGCGCGCGGTGCCGGTCGGCGATCTGCTGGAGGCGATGCTCGCCCAGAGCGGCTACATCGAGGCGCTGGAGGCCGAGCGCACGATCGAGGCGCAGGGACGGCTCGAGAACCTCGAGCAGCTGGTCGAGGTCGGGCGCGAGTTCGATGCCGCGGCCGAGCCCGAGAACGACACGCTGGACGTCTTCCTGCAGGAGGTCTCGCTGGTCGCCGACGCCGACTCGCGCTCAGACGACGAGGGCCTGGTCACGCTGATGACGGTGCACAACGCAAAGGGGCTGGAGTATCCGATCGTGTTCATCGCCGGCTGCGAGGAGGGGGTATTCCCTCACTCGCGCGCGCTCGACGAGGGCGGGCTGGAGGAGGAGCGGCGGCTGTTCTACGTCGGCGTCACGCGCGCGATGCGCGAGCTCTACCTCACCTACGCGATGCGCCGCGCGGTGTTCGGCGCGCAGACGTCGGGCCTGCGCAGTCGCTTCCTGAATGAGATTCCGGTGGAGCTGCTCGACGAGGTGCAGCCGAGCGACCGTCTGCGCGCGGGCCGGCTCGGCGGTGCGATCACGGCGGGTGTGGCACGCTGCGCGCGGCCGCTGGCCCCGCGCAGCTCCCCGTCAGGCGAGTGGGCGAGCTCCGGCGGCTCGCAGGCGGCGGTGGCGAGCGCGTTCCGCCTCGGCGAGGACGTCGTGCATGCGGCCTTCGGCGAGGGTGTGGTGACGGGTGTGGAGCCCGACGGGGTGATCGTCGTGCGCTTCGCCGGCGACGGCTCCGAGCGCAAGCTGATGGCCGAGTACGCGCCGGTCAGCCGCCGCTGACGCCGGCGCGCACACGTGCCTCCGGGCCGCCAGCGCAGCGCGTAGCATCCGCGCCGTGAGCGCGAGCATCATCGACGGCAAGGCGATCGCCGCGGGCGTGCGCGCAAAGCTCGGCGAGGAGGTCGCGGCGTTCAAGCGGGTCACGGGCCGCGTACCCGGCCTGGCGACGGTGCTGGTCGGCGAGGATCCGGCATCGGCGGTGTATGTCGGCGGCAAGCAGCGCGCGTGCGCGGAGGTGGGGATGACGCCGTTTGACCGGCGGCTGCCTGCCGGAGCGTCGTCTGACCAGGTGGCCGAGGAGCTGCAGGTGCTCAACGCCGACGACGCGGTCAGCGGGGTCCTGCTGCAACTGCCGGTGCCCGACCATCTCGACGGTTCGTCGCTGACGGCGCTGATCGAGCCCGACAAGGACGTCGACGGGCTGACGCCGGTCAACGCCGGGCTGCTCTCGCTCGGGCGACCGGGCCTGCGCCCGTGTACGCCGATGGGCGTGATGGAGCTGCTTGCCCAGACCGGCGTGGCGCTGGAGGGTGCCGAAGCAGTTGTCGTCGGCCGCTCGAACCTGTTCGGGAAGCCGATGGCGCAGCTGCTGCTCGCGGAGAATGCGACCGTGACCGTCTGCCACTCGCGCACGCGCGAGCTGGCGTCGGTGTGCGCGCGCGCCGACGTGCTGATCGCCGCGGTCGGACGTCCGCGGATGATCGGCGCCGACTTCGTCAAGCCCGGCGCGGTCGTGATCGACGTCGGTCAAGTCCGTTTGACGCCGCAGGAGGCGCAGAACAAGAGCGGTCTCGTCGGCGACGTCGACTTCGCGGCCGCGTCGAAGATCGCCTCGGCGATCACGCCGGTCCCCGGCGGCGTCGGGCCGATGACGATCGCTTTCCTGCTGCGCAACACGCTGCTGGCGGCCGAGCGCCAGGCGGAAGGCGCGGCATGAGCATCGGCAAGCTGCGTGGCGGAGAGCTGCTCGCGCTCTTGGGAGCGCTTTGCGTGATCGTCTCGCTGATGCTGGCGTGGTACGAAGGCTCCTCGTCGGGCACGTTGGATGCGTGGGACACGTTTGGCCCCGGCGTGGTCCTGTTGCTCGCGGCCACGGCCGGCGCGTTGTCGCTGTTCTTCGGCACGCTCGCCGAGCGCAGCGCGGCGGTGTCGGTCGCGGCCGCGGTGTGGTGCATCCCGCTGGGGATGGCCGGCCTGATCGCGGCAGTCGTGCGCGTGCTGGAGCGGCCCGACCACGCCACCGGGGTGTGCGCAGGCGCTTGGTTGGCGCTGGCGGGCGTCGCGGCGATCTTCGCGGGGGCGTGGCTGGCGGTCCACGACGAACGCGGCTCGCTGTACGAGCCGGCGACGCCCGAGATACGTCCGCGATACGTCCGCGGCCGTAGCGGATGAACCTGGCGCTCAGCCGCCTGCGCCGCGCCGACCGGCTGGTCGCCGGCGCTGCGATCGCGCTGTTTGTCTTCATGTTCTTCTTCAACTGGTTCGGCGAGAGCATCAGCGGCACGCTCCCCGGCAGCGATCTCACCGGCGCGAGCAGCAGCTCGACCGGCTGGGACACGTTCACGGACAGTCGCTGGGTCTGGCTGCTGACGATCGTAGTTGCGCTCGCGTCGGTCGTCGCGATCGCCACGGCGAGGCGACTGCACACCGCCTTGCCGCCGGGCGCGATCGTGATGCTGCTGGGCGCGCTGTCGGCGCTGCTGATCCTCTATCGGATCGTCCACCACACGGTCGCGGGCGCGAGCTTTCCCGGCTTTCACGCCTCCGCAGACATCAAGCTGGGGATCTGGCTCGGCCTGATCGCGGCGCTGGCTATCGCCAGCGGCGGCTACCTGCAGCTTCGCGCGGAGAGCTCGTCGGCGACGGCTGCCCACGATCCGGCGCAGGCGGCTTTCAGCGGGCTCACCGTTGCCGGCGACGCCACGCCGCCCCCGCGAGCACACGAGGACGAGTCGCCGCCCCCTGCGCAGAACACCGGCTGACGGGCGATCCCCAGGGCGCCGGCGACGGCGCATAGAATCCACGTCCGTGATCGAGCGTGACGAGGTTCTGCACGTGGCGCGCCTCGCGCGCCTGGCGTTGAGCGACGAGGAGATCGAGCCGATGGCGCGCGAGCTGTCGGCCGTGCTCGACCACGTCGCGAAGATCGGCGAGCTGTCGCTCGACGACGTGGCGCCGACCTTGCACGTGGTCGAGGTCACAGGTGCGCTGCGGCCCGACGAGCCGCGCCCGTCGCTGCCGCGCGAGGTCGCGTTCGAGCAGGCGCCGGAGGTGGGCGACGAAGGGTTCCTCGTCCCCAGCCCGCAAGCATGATCGTGAACACGCATGGCGGCGCCGGATCGGCGTCCTCGGTCACTCGTGTACCGATCGGAGATCGACGGGATCTCCGATCGGCCAGCACACTTCGCTCCCTGCGTCCTTGCCCGGCTTGCCCTGCGAGCCCACGATGAGCGCGACCGACGTGCTCGACTTGTCGGCCAGCGCGGCGATTGCGGAGATCGAGGCGGGAGACCTCAGCGCGGCGGAGCTGTTCGCGTTCTATCGCCAGCGCGCGGCCGAGCACGGGGGGGACGTGGAGGGCGGCGGCCTGAACTGCCTGACGTGGGTCGCCGAGGGCGTCGCGGACGCCTCGGACGGTCCGCTCGCAGGCGTTCCGCTGGCTGTCAAGGACCTGTTCTGCACGAAGGGCGTGCCCAGTCAGTCGGGCTCGCGCATCCTGCAGGGGTACAGGCCGCCGTACACGGCGACGGCGGTAAAGCGGCTGAAAACGGCGGGGGCGACGCTGCTGGCGAAGGCCAACCAGGACGAGTTCGCGATGGGCTCGTCGAACGAGAACTCGGCGTTCGGCCCGGCGCTGAACCCGTGGGACCGCGGGCGCGTGCCGGGTGGATCTTCGGGCGGCAGCGCCGCGGCTGTCGCCGCAGGCCTGGCGCCGTGGGCGCTGGGCACCGACACGGGCGGCTCGATCCGCCAGCCGGCGGCGATGTGCGGGATCGTCGGGCTCAAACCCACCTACGGGGCGATCTCGCGCTACGGGATGATCGCCTTTGCCTCATCGCTTGACCAGGCGGGGCCGCTGACGCGCGACGTGACCGACGCGGCGCTGCTGCTCAAGCACATGATCGGCCGCGACGCATGCGACGCGACGTCGCTGCAGTTTCCCGAGGAGATCGAGCGCCCGCGCGCCGAGCGGCTCGACGGCGTCCGCTTGGGCGTGCCCGCCGAGCTGCAGAACCCGGGAGCGGACTTCGCCGGCGCAGAAGTCGAGCCGAGCGTGCGCGCGGCGTTCGACCGCGCGCTGGCGCTCGCGCAGGAGCTGGGGGCGAGCGTGCAGGAGATCCACCTGCCGCACGCCGCGCACGCGCTGTCGGCGTACTACATCCTCTCCTCCTCGGAGGCCAGCTCCAACCTCGCGCGCTTTGACGGCGTTCGCTACGGCGTGCGGGCGACGGACTCGACAGACCTGCAGGACATGTACACGCGCACCCGCCACGACGGCTTCGGGGCGGAGGTCAAGCGGCGCATAATGCTCGGCACCTACGCGCTGTCCTCGGGCTACTACGACGCCTACTACGGGCGCGCCCAGCGCGTGCGCACGAAGATCGCCGAGGACTTCAGGACGGCCTTCGCCGACGTCGATCTGATCGTCACGCCGACGTCGGCGAACGTGGCCTTCGCGCTCGGCGAGAAGACGGCCGATCCGTGGTCGATGTACCTCTCGGACTTCTTCACCGTGCCGATGTCGCTCGCGGGCATACCGGCGATCTCGATTCCCTGCGGCCTGAGCGAGTCCAGCGACGCGGTCGGGCCGCATGGGGGCGGCCTGCCGGTCGGCCTGCAGATCGCCGGTCCGGCGTTCAGCGAGAACCGCCTGCTCGACGCCGCGCACGCGCTCGAGCAGGCGATCGGCTTTGCCGAGGGCCGGGCGCGTGTCTGAGGGCACGGCGGGCGCCGGCCCGGTGAGCGCCGATGCGTCGGCGGCGGCGAGCGACTCCGGGGCGGCGCTGGAGCCGGTCATCGGCTTGGAGATCCACGTGCAGCTGGCGACGGCGACGAAGATGTTCTGCGGCTGTGAGCTGTCGTTCGGCCAGCCGCCGAACACGCGCACGTGCCCGGTCTGCCTGGGGCTGCCGGGAAGCCTTCCGGTGGCAAACGAGCGCGCGGTGCACTTCGGCCTGATGATCGGCCTGGCGCTCGGCTCGCAGCTGGCGCCGCGCTCGATCTTCCACCGCAAGAACTACTTCTATCCGGACCTGCCGAAGGGGTATCAGATCTCCCAGTACGACGAGCCGCTGTGCCTCGGCGGGCGCCTCGGCGAGGTGCGCATCCACCGCGTGCACCTGGAGGAGGACGCGGCGAAGCTGATCCACGTCGGCGAGAGCGGACGGATCCACGGCTCGGACACGAGCGTCGTCGACTTCAACCGCGGCGGCACGCCGCTGGCGGAGATCGTGACCGAGCCCGACCTGCGCTCGCCCGAGCAGGCCAGCGAGTGGCTGCGCCTGCTGCGCGCCACGCTGCGCCAGCTGGGCGTCAGCGACGTGAACATGGAGCAGGGCTCGCTGCGCTGCGACGCGAACATCTCGCTGCGCCCGGCCGGCAGCGAGGAGCTGGGGGTCAAGACGGAGCTGAAGAACATGAACTCGTTCCGCTTCATCGAGCGTGGAATCAGGGCGGAGATCGAGCGCCAGCGCGAGATCATCGAGTCCGGCGGGACGGTAGTGCAGGAGACGCTGCACTTCGACCCCACCACCCGCTCCGCGGGCGGCAGCGCGGGCGCGATCACGTCGCTGCGCTCCAAGGAGGAGGCGCACGACTACCGCTACTTCCCGGAGCCGGATCTGCTGCCGGTGGCGATCGACGAGGCGATGCGCCAGGCGGCGCGCGAGGCGATGTCCGAGCTGCCGGCGCAGCGGGCCGAGCGCTACCGGCGTGAGCTGAAGCTGAGCGCCGACAGCGCGCAGCTGCTGGCGTTTCGCAGCGAGCTCGGCGACTACTTCGAGGCGGCGCACGCCGCGCACGCCGATCCGTCACCGCCGGCGCAGGCGCTGGCCAACTGGATCGCCGGCGATCTGGCCGCGCGGCTCGGCGACGGCGAGGACCCGGCCGCCTCGCGCGTGCAGGCGCCGGCGCTGGCGGCGCTCGTCGGGCTCGTGGCGGCCAAGCGCGTGAGCGTCGGCGCGGGGCGCCAGGTGCTCGACAGGCTCGTCGCCGAGGGAGGCGAGGATCCGGCGGCGATCGTCGAGGCGGAGGGTCTTGCGTCGCTGGGCGGCGAAGATGAGCTGGGCGCGATCGTCGCGGCCGCGCTGGCGGCCAACGCCGACGCCGCCGAGCGCGTGCGCGCGGGCAACGAGAAGGCGATCGGGCCGATTGTCGGCGCGGTCATGCGTGAGACCAAGGGCCGCGCCGACGGCACGGAGGTCACGCGCCTGGTGCACGAGCAACTCGGCATCTGACCGCGCGGCGGACTGGGGCTGGAGCGGGCGCCGGACGCTCGGCCGGCGGCGCTGACACTTCGCAGTGCCGTCGCGTGGACATTTTGGACGGTGGGCCAAAGGCAGCGAGGCGTCGCTGCGCAAACATGCTGGCATCAACTCGGCAACCCCCAACACGATCTCCCAAGCTTCCCGGCGGTTCCTCCTGCTGCCGGAGGAGTCGGTGAATGGACACGGTCAGCGACCGCGGATCCGTCGCTATCGACTCACGAGCGTCGGTCAGCGTCCCTGTGCAAGCGGGGTCGATGGCACAACGGCACGGATCGCCGGCGGACTCGACCGTCGTGGCCGGATGTAGCCCGGCTGTCCACATCGATCTCGCCCCGGCTTCCCTCTGGCCGGTGCGAGCGGTGCGGCCGGACGGGGCCGCGGTTCCCTGTCCGGCCGCATCACCGAAGCTCACGCGGCGGCGATTGCGCCAAGCGCCTCGCAGCGCCTCCTATGTGAGTACCCTGGAGACATGAACGAAACCTCGAAAAGATCATTCGGGCGCACTGTCGTGGCGGCGCTGGTATTGCTTGTCGCGGTCTGGTTGCTGTTTGGCGTGATCATCCACGTCATCTCGTTTCTTTTCAGCATCCTGATCCTCGTGGTGGCGGTCGTCGCCGTCGTCTGGGCTCTGCGCATCATTTTGTAGACAGGCTGGTCGGCGATGGCCTACGTGATCATCGCGGTGTGCTTCGGCCTGGCCGGAGGCATCGTCGGGCGGATCAAGGGCAGCTCGTTCGTGCTGTGGTTTCTGATCTCCGGGGCAGTGCCGTTCTTCGGCCTGCTCGCGGCGCTGGCGTATCGCTTCGAGCGCGACGAGCTGCGCCGGCAGTGCCCGAACTGCGGACGCGTGACGAAGATCTACGACGCGCTGTGCACGCGCTGCGGAGTCGAGCTGGACTTTCCCGAGACGGCGATCGCGCCCGACTCCGTAGGACTGATCCGCCGCGAACAGACGCCTGCGGGCAGCTGAACTCGCCCTCCGGGCCGGGCGTCGACTAAGGGTCACCTAACCCTGATTCGGCATCCCTAAGCCAAATTTTGGCCTACTGTCCAGGGGGAGGATGAGCATGCAAACGAAGACTGCCGAGCCCGCAGACGACTCTCCGATCGCCCGGCTGGTCCACCGCTGGGGCTTTGCCGACGAGCACGAGTTCATCCTGCGCGTCGTGCAGCCTGCGCTGGTCGGACTGATCGACGGGACGGTCTCCTCGCTGGCGCCGATCTTTGCCGCGGCGATCGCCTCGAGCTCGCACACGGCGCTGCTCGTGGGCCTCTCCACGGCGCTCGGCGCCGGAGTGAGCATGGGCTGGTCGGAGGCGCTGTCGGACACCGGCGAGCAGACCGGCCGCGGATCGGCGATCGTGCGCGGGTCGATCACCGGCGGGATGACGACGCTCGGTGGCCTGTTTCACACGCTTCCGTTCTTGATCTCCGACGTCAACAAGGCGCTGATCGTCGCGGGCATCGTGGTCGCCGTCGAGCTGTTCGTGATCGCGTGGGTGCGCAATCGCTTCCTCGAAGTCTCAATGCGCTCGTCGCTGCTGGTCGTGACCGTCGGCGGGGTGATCGTGCTGGCGATCGGCGTGGGAATCGGATCTTCTTGATCTGATGGCCGGCCTGCCGGCCGGATCGACGGGTCGCGGGGTGCGTGCGCCGGGGCCGCACGTGCGCATGTTGGGCGCGAAAAACCCCCTGGTACACTGGCTTTTTTGCGAGTTCGAGCCGATGGAAGGAGGTCGATGAGATGCGCGCGGTCGATGCCGTGATGGAATGTCTGAAGGCGGAGGGCGTGGAGGTCGTCTTCGGCCTGCCCGGTGGCGCGAACCTGCCGACCTACGACGCGTTCGTCAACGGCGGGCTGCGCCACATCCTCGTGCGCCACGAGGCCGGCGGCGGCCATGCGGCCGAGGGCTACGCGAAGGCCACAGGAAAGGTCGGCGTTGCGTTCGCCACGAGCGGGCCCGGCGCGACCAACCTGATCACGCCGATCTGCGACGCGATGATGGACTCCGTTCCGGTCGTCTTCATCACCGGTCAGGTGCGCACGGAACTGCTCGGCACCGACGGCTTTCAGGAGGCCGACACGATCGGCATCACGATGCCGGTCGTCAAGCACTCGTTCATGATCCAGCGCCCGCAGGAGATTCCGCGGGCGATCCACGAGGCCTTCCACATCGCCCGCTCGGGTCGACCAGGACCGGTCCTGGTCGATATCCCTCAAGACCTCTCCCGTGCTGAGATCGACTACGAGCCGGTCACCGATCTGCGCCTGCCCGGCTATCAGCCGCGCGTGGAGGGCAACCAGAAGCAGATCCGCCAGGCGGCGAAGGCGCTGGCGGCCGCGCAGCGCCCGGTGATCTACGCCGGCGGCGGCGTGGTCAATGCCGAAGCCTCCGACGAGCTGGTCGAGTTCGCGACGTCGGACCGCTTTCCCGTCACGTGCACGCTGATGGGCCTGGGCGCCTTCCCGGCGCCGCACGCGCAGTGGCTGGGCATGCTCGGCATGCACGGCACGCGCGCGGCCAACTACGCGATGGACGAGGCCGACCTGATCTGCGCGGTCGGCGCGCGCTTTGACGATCGCATCACCGGCAAGCTGTCGGAGTTCGCGCCGCGCGCGAAGTTCATCCACATCGACGTCGACCCGGCGGAGATCTCCAAGAACGTGCCCGCGCACATTCCGATCGTCGGCGACGCCAAGCACGTGCTGGCCAAGCTATTGATCGAGTACCGCGCGATCGGCGCCGAGCCCGAGCGCCTGGCGGCGTGGTGGACGCGCATCGAGGGCTGGCGCGAGAAGTACCCGCTGGCCTTCCAGGACAGCTCCGACAACGAGATCAAGCCGCAGTACATGGTCCAGGCGCTGCACGAGGCGACCGGCGGCGAGGCGATCGTCACCAGCGACGTCGGCCAGCATCAGATGTGGGCAGCGCAGTACTACGACTTCCCCAAGCCGCGCCGCTGGATCAACTCGGGCGGACTGGGCACGATGGGCTTCGGCCTGCCGGCGGCGATGGGCGCCGCGGTGGCCTGCCCGGATCGGCTCGTCTGCTGCATCGCGGGAGACGGCTCGGTGCAGATGAACGCGCAGGAGCTGGCCACCTGCGCGCAGGAGCAGATCCCGATCAAGGTGTTCATCATGAACAACGGCTACCTGGGCATGGTCAGGCAGTGGCAGGAGCTGTTCTGGGATGGCAAATACAGCCACGTCGAGACCGGCGAGTTCCCCGACTTCGTCAAGCTGGCCGAGGCCTACGGCGCGACGGGCATGCGCTTCGAGGACAAGACGACGCTCGTAGCGGACTTCAAGCGGGCGATCGAGACGCCCGGCCCGGTGCTCGTCGACGTGCGCGTGACTCGCGAGGAGAACACCTATCCGATGATCCCCGCCGGGCAAGCAGCCCGCGAGATGGTGGGATGACCGTCATGGGTGAGCCGGGAACAAAGGAGCCGCTCAGCCTCGAGGAGCTGGAAGCGTCGACGAACATGCGCACGGGGCGCAAGCACGTGCTGTCGATCCTCGTGGAAAACAAGTCGGGCGTGCTCACGCGCATCGCCGGGCTGTTCGCGCGGCGCGGCTTCAACATCGACACGCTGACGGTCGGCCCGACCGACGACGATCAGGTCTCGCGGGTGACGCTCACAGTGGACGGCGCGCTGCACCCGATCGATCAGGTCACCAAGCAGCTGCACAAGCTGATCAACGTGCTGAAGATCCGCGATCTGGAGCCGGCCGACACGGTCGCGCGCGAGCTGGCGCTGTTCAAGGTCTCCGCCGACGGCGGCCAGCGCGGCGAGCTGATGCAGATCGCGGAGATCTTCCGCGGCAAGGTCGTCGACGTGACCAAGCGCGCGGTGATCATCGAGGTGACCGGGACGACCGACAAGATCGCGGCGTTCGAGGACATGGTCCGGCCGTTCGGGCTGATCGAGATGATGCGCACGGGCGAGATCGCGATCTCGCGGGGGCGCACCGAGACCTAGTCCGTGCTCGGCACCGGCTCACGCTCGCCGTTCGAGCTGTCCCAGCTCGACGAGGAGCGCCTGGTCGGGCGGCTGCGCACGGCGGTAGCACGCGCCCGGCGCAGCGGCGCCGAGACGCTCGCGGCGATCTCGCTGGCGCTCCCCGACGACGTCGACCCAACATCGGTCGCGTGTGCCTCGCGCCGGCCCGGTGAGCACTGGTTCGTCTTCGAGCAGCCCGACCGCGGACACGCCGCGCTGGCGGGGCTGGGCGAGGCCGTCACGCTGCAGGCCGCCGGCAGCGAGCGCTTCGCCGGCGTCGCCGAGCGCTGGCGGGCGCTGTCGGCGGGTGCCGTCGGCGACCCCGCGGATGCGCCGGATGGCGGCGGCCCGGTGGCCGTCGGCGGCTTCGCCTTCGCGCCCGACGGCGGCGCGGCGCCGCACTGGCAGGGCTTCGCGCCGGCCTCGCTTGTCGTCCCCGAGGTCGTGCTGCGGCGCGGCGAGCGCGCGGGCCATAGCAACGTTCGCCTGACGCTCGCGTCGCTCGTCTCCCCGGACGACCTGCCCGAGGAGCTGATCGAGCGTCTGCGGGTGCGCCTGGGCGAGCTGCGCGAGCAACCGCTGCCGCTGCTGGACCCTGCGCCGGCCGGCCGCTTTCAGGTCGCGAGCGCGATGCCGCCCGAGCACTTCGAGGCGGCTGTCGCGCGCGCGGTCGAGCTGATCGGCGGCGGCGAGCTGCAGAAGATCGTGCTCGCGCGCGAAGTCCAGGTGCATGCTCCGCAGTCCTATGACCCGGCGGCCGTGCTCGGCGTGCTGCGCGAGGAGTTCCCCTCGTGCTTCGTCTTCTGCGTCGGTCGCGGCGACGCCGCGCTGGTCGCGGCGAGCCCGGAGCTGCTCGTGCGCCGCGAGGGCCATCGTGTGAGCACGCTCGCGCTCGCCGGCTCGACGCGCCGCAGCGCCGACCCGGCGGTCGACGACCATCTGGGCGAGCAGCTGTTACGCGACGAGGGCTATCGCAACGAGCACGCGATCGTCGCCAGGCGGATCGAGCGGATGCTGCGCCCGCACGCGATCTGGGTGGCGGTCGCGCCCGAGCCGACGCTCGTGCGCATCGCCAACATCCAGCACCTGGCGACGCCGATCCGCGCCCAGCTGGCGACGCCGCTGGACGCGCTGCAGCTCGCCGGGTTGATGCACCCGACCCCCGCCGTCGGGGGCGAGCCGCTTGCACGCGCCGCGCCGCTGATCCCGGCGCTGGAGGGCCTCGATCGCGGCTGGTACGCCGGTCCGGTCGGCTGGACCGACACGACCGGCGATGGCGAGTTCTGCGTCGCGCTGCGTTGCGCGCTGTTGCGCGGCCCCGTCGCCCGCTGCTTCGCCGGCAATGGCATCGTGGGAGAGTCAGACCCCGCCGCCGAGCTGGCCGAGACGGAGATCAAGCTCGCCGCCCTGCTGCCCTTGCTCGCGGGCTGATCGGGCCGGCGACGCCTGCGCGGCTACGTCGATCGCCGGTCCACCGGGCTGCTCAGGACGCGATCGCCGCTGAGACCGCCTGCCACACGCGGCGGTGCAGCCGGACGTTGGCGTCGCGCTCGCCGCGGACTTCGACGATCGACGAGTTCTCGCGCGCGAGCGCTCGCTCGAGCGCCGAGCGAAAGCCCGAGACGTCTTCGGCACGCTCGTGCGAGAGCCCGTACAGGCTCGCAGCCGTGCTGAAGTCCAGGCCGGTGGGCGTGGCGATGTGGCGCGTGTAGATGTCCTGCGCGTACTCGTGCGAGGGCTCTGCCTCGCGCGTGATCGCGGCGGCGGCGACGGGCAGGAAGTCGAAGATGCCCCCGCCGCCGTTGTCGAGCAGCACGATCGTCAGCTTGAGCTCCAGGCGCCGCGCTGCGAGCAGCCCGCCGATGTCGTGCGCGAGCGCGACGTCGCCGATCAGCAGCACGACCGGGCCGTCGCCGGCAGCGGCCGCGCCGAACGCGCCGGAGACGATGCCGTCGATGCCGTTGGCGCCGCGGTTGCACAGCACGCGCGGGGGGTCGGCACGGATCGGCCAGAACGTCTCGATGTCGCGTACGGGCATCGACGAGGCGACGAACAGCGTCGCCGCCTGTGGCAGCAGGACGCCGAGCTCGCTTGCGACGGCCGGCTCGCAAAGCCCGCTGTCGCCGAGCACGCCGAGGATCGACTCCGCTGCCAGCTCGTCGCCGCTGCGCCAGCGCGCGAGCCACTCGGCGTCGCCCGCGACGACGTCGCCCGCGAGCGCATCCAGCGCAGCGGCGGGATCGACGGCGAGCGAGTCCGAGAGGACGGCGGCAGGGTCCTGCCAGGCGCCCTCGGGGTCCAGCGCGACCTGAGGCACGCGGCCCAGGCCGGCGAGCCACGTGCGCAGCGGCTTGGATACCGGCAGGTCGCCGACGCGCAGCACGAGGTCGGGCGCCAGCGACGCGGCGAAGTCCGCGTCGCGCAGCAGCGCGTCGTAGTGGGCGACCGCCGCCGCGCCGCGCCGCGCGCCGGAGAGCGGGTCGGCCAGCAGCGGCCACCCGGCGGCCTGCGCGAACGAGGCTGCGGCCTGTCCGAGCGATCGCTCGCCGGGCGGCGCATGGCGCTCGTCGCGTCCGGCGACGACCACGCCGCGCCTGGCTGCCGCGACGATCTCGCGCAGCGTCGTATCGGCGGCGCTCAGACGGGGTGCAGGTGCGAGCGGCGCGCAGCGCACATACGGTGCCCCGTCGGCGCGGCCGCTCGGGTCGTCGGCGAGCGGCTCGTCGGTCACCAGCGGCTCGCGCAGGGCGAAGTTCAGGTGCACGACCCCGGGCCGGCCCTCCAGGGCGGTGGCGTAGGCGCGGCATGCCAGCGTGCGCATCCAGCGCAGGCGCTCGGGATCGGCGTCGTGCGTGCCGACGTCGAAGAACCACTTGGCCGCGCCGCCGAACAGCTTCAGCTGGTCGATCGCCTGTCCGGCGCCGCTCTCGCGCAGCTCGGGCGGGCGGTCGGCTGTGAGCAGCAGCAGCGGGACGCGCGCCTCGTGCGCCTCGATCACCGCCGGCAGCAGCTCCGCGGCGGCGGTGCCCGACGTGCACGTGACGGCCACCGGCAGGCCCGAGGCCTTGGCAAGGCCGAGCGCGAAGAACCCGGCGCAACGCTCGTCGATGTGCGAGTAGCAGCGCAGTCGCCCCTCGCGCGCGAGCGTCAGCGCCAGCGGCGCCGAGCGTGAGCCCGGCGACGTGCACGCGGCGCGCATGCCGCAGCGCGCCAGCTCGTCGGCGAACGCTCGCAGCAGCAGATAGGTGTCGGTGGCGGAGGTCACGAGACTAGGATGGCAACGTGCCGGAGAGCTTGGTCCTGTTGCACGGCTTCGGCGGCACGCGCCACGCATGGGATGCGGTCGCGGCGCAGCTCTCCCCGCAACGCTATCTGCCACTGGCGCTCGACCTGCCCGGGCACGGCGACGCCGCCGAGCAGGTGGCGCCGATCAGCTTCGACTCGTGCGTCGCTCACGTGCTCGCAAACGCCCCGGAGCGCTTCGCGCTGTGCGGCTACTCGCTCGGCGGGCGCGTGGCGCTGCACGTCGCGCTGGCCGCCCCCGAGCGCGTCACGCGGCTGGTGCTCGTCTCCACCAGCGCCGGCATCGACGACGGCGCCGAGCGCGCCGATCGCCGCGCGGCCGATCGTCGCCTCGCCGACGAGCTCGAACGGATCGCATTCGAGCAGTTCATCGAGCGCTGGCGCACGCAGCCGCTGTTCGCCGACGACGCTCCCGAGGTCGGCGAGCTCGCGCGCGAGGATCAGCGTCGCAACCGCCCGCATGCCCTCGCAGCCGTTCTGCGCGGCATCGGCACGGGGGAGATGACGCCGCTGTGGGATCGCCTCGGCGAGCTGACGATGCCCGTCGCCGTGGTCGTCGGCGAGCGCGACGCGAAGTTCCGCGCCCTCGGCGAGCGCATGGCCGCCCTGATTCCCGCAGTGCAGCTCGTCGTCATCCCCGGCGGGCACGGACTGCCGCTGGAGAGCCCGGCCGGACTGGCCAGGGTGATAGACTAAGTCCCATGACTAAGTCTGTTGGCGTTCACGAGGCGAAGACTCACCTCTCGCGTCTACTTCAGGACGTTGCCGCCGGAGAGGAGGTTGTGATCACTCGGCGAGGGGAGGAGGTTGCGAGCCTGGTTCCCAGGCATGCGCGCGTGCGTCGCGAATTCGGAACCGAGCGAGGCCGTTTGGTCGTGCCGGACGATTTCGACGATCCGCTGCCCAATGACCTGCTTGACGCATTTGAGGGAGGGTGAAGCTCCTCCTCGACACGCATGCGTTTCTCTGGCTTCACGCTGAGCCGGAGCGGTTCGGGTCACAGCTCTCGATCCTGGAAGACACACGCAACGACCTAGTCGTCTCCGCTGCGAGTGCCTGGGAGATTGCAATCAAGCACGCGCGTGGCCGGCTCCCGCTGCCCGAGCCTCCGGTGCGCTACGTCCCCGACCTGCTGCGTCGGATCGGCGCCGAATCGCTTGCCGTCGAGCACAGCCACGCGCTCGCGACCTCCGCGCTGCCGCCGCTGCATGGCGACCTCTTCGACCGCCTGCTGGTCGCGCAGGCGAGGTTGCTCGACGCCACGCTGGTGACGTCTGACGAGCGGATCGTCCAGTACCCGGTTCGCACCTTGGTGATCTAGACCGGCTCCACGCCCAGTCCTGCTCCGTCCGGCACCGCGATCTGACCCCCGTGTGCGGGCAAGGGATTGTCGATGTCCGCGAACATGTCGAGGGTGGCAAGCCCGCAGTGCGGCACCGGGCCGCGCGAGGCCAGCGCGGCGGCTGCGTGCACGCCGGCGGCGACGCCGAGCGGGCCGTCCAGCGTGGAGGCGATGTAGGGCTCGGCGCCGGATGCGCGCACGAGGGTCGCCGCGGCGATCAGCCCGCCGATGCCGCCGCAGCGCGAGATCTTCAGGCACACGGCGTCGGCCACGCCCGCGCCGAGCGCGCCGTGCTCGGCGGCCGTCTCGTCGATCGACACGCGCACGGCCACGCGCTCGCGCACCTCGCGCACCGCCGCCAGCCCGTGCACCGGCTCCTCGACGAGCTCCAGCCCGGCCGGCGCGAGCGCGTCGATCGTGCGCACCGCCTGCTCGACCTCCCAGCCGCCGTTGGCGTCCAAGCGCAGCGCGACCTCCGGCCCCGCCGCCGCGCGCGCCGCCGCCACGCGCCCGGCGTCGTCGCCGACTGCGACCTTCAGCTTGACGCACTCAAAGCCCTCGCGCACCGCTCGCGCGGTCTCGTCGGCGACGCTCGCCCGGTCCAGTGCGGAGACCGTCGCGTTGACCGGCACGTCGGGCGCCGGATCGTCGGTCAGCAGCGCCGCGATCGGTAGCCCGCGCAGACGCCCGGCGCGGTCCCACAGGGCGAGATCGATCGCCGCGAGCGCAGCCGGCAGGTCGTCGACGCTCCGACACGCGTCGATCAGCTGTGCGCCGTTCAGTCGCTCAGACTCGGCGAGCACAGGGACGTAGCGTGCAAGCGCCTGCTGCACGCGCTGCACGCTGACGCCGTCGTAGGCGGCCAGCGGCGCCGCTTCGCCGTGCCCGGTGACGCCGTCGTCGCCGGTCAGTGAGACGGCCAGCAGCTCGCGCTCGGTGAGCAGGCCGTAGGAGGTCTGCATCGGGCGCTTCAGTGCCAGCGTTCGCCGGCGCACCTGCAGCTTCACGAGCCGATGCCGCCGCTGGCCAGGATCCCCGCCGAGTAGAGCAGGCAGAACAGCAGCTGCGTCGCGCCCGTCTTCGCCAGCGCGCCATTCAGCGACGGGCCGTCGGTGCGCGTGCGCACGACGCGCACGACGCCGACCGACACCGGGATCGCCAGCCAGCTGAGCAACAGCCAGGCGCTCATCGAGCCCAACGCCCACGGCAGCGGCGCCGTCACGAACGCCGCCGCGATCATCGCCGTGTACAGCGCGCGCGTGCGCTCGCGTCCGAGCCGCACGGCCAGCGTGCGCTTGCCCGCGCGGCGGTCGGTCTCCAGGTCGCGGACGTTGTTGACGACGAGGATCGCGCTCGCCAGCAGGCCGACCGGCACAGCGCACACGAACGCCTGCCACGGCAGGTGCTGGACCTGCACGAAGTAGGAGCCGGCGACGGCGACGATCCCGAAGAACAGGAACACGAAGAGCTCGCCGAGACCCTCGTAGCCATAGGGGCGCGGCCCGCCGGTGTAGAGCACGCCGGCGAGGATCGACGCGGCGCCGACGGCGAGCAGCTCCCACCCGGCGACGGCCACCAGATACGCGCCGCAGGCGACCGCCAACCCGAAGCTCACGTAGGTCGCCAGCAGCACCTGGCTCGGCGGCACGAGCCCTCCGGCGGTGACGCGGACCGGGCCGAGGCGGTCCTCGGTGTCGGCGCCGCGGCGCGCGTCGGAGTAGTCGTTTGACAGGTTGGTGCCGACCTGGATGAACACCGCGCCGAGCAGCGCCGCGACGAACGCCAGCGCGTGGAAGTGGTCGGCGCCGAGCGCCAGCGAGCTACCGACGAGCACCGGCGCGATCGCCGCCGGCAGCGTGCGCACGCGCGCCGCCATCACCCAGATGCGCACGGCGCTCACGCGGCTAGGCTCGCCGAGGAAACCGCGAGAAGTCCGGCTTGCGCTTCTCGCGATAGGCGTCGCGACCCTCCTGGGCCTCCTCGTTGCCGTAGAAGAGCAGGTTCGTGTCGTGCGCCAGCTGCTGAATCCCCGTCAGGCCGTCTTCGGCGGCGTTGAAGCTCGCCTTCAGCAGGCGCAGCGCAAACGGGGAGAGCGCGAGCATCTCGTTGCACCACTGCACCGTCTCCTGCTCCAGCCGGTCGAGCGGCACGACGGTGTTGACCATCCCCATTTCCAGCGCCTCCTGGGCGGAGTACTGGCGGCAGAGAAACCAGATCTCCTTGGCCTTCTTCGGGCCGACGAGGTTGGCCAGCAGGCCCGCGCCGAAGCCGCCGTCGAAGGAGCCGACCTTCGGCCCGACCTGGCCGAAGCGCGCGTTGTCGGCAGCGATCGTCAGGTCGCACACGAGGTGCAGCACGTGCCCGCCGCCGATCGCATAGCCGGCGACCATCGCCACGACCGGCTTGGGCAGCCGGCGGATCTGCACGTGCAGGTCGGTGACGTGAAAGCGCCCGACGCCGGCACCGGCGCTGGCCGATCTTCGATCGGTCGTGGCGTCGTCGTCGAGGTAGCCCGAGTCGCCGCGCACGCGCTGGTCGCCGCCCGAGCAGAACGCGTCGGGACCCTCGCCGGTCAGCACGATCACGCCGATCTGCGTGTCCTCGCGCGCGTGCTCCAGCGCGCGCGAGATCTCCACGATCGTGCGCGGGCGAAACGCGTTTCTCACCTCCGGGCGGGCGATCGTGACCTTCGCGATGCCGTCGGAGCGCTCGTAGCGGATGTCTTCGAAGGCGCCGCCGGCGTCCTGCGTGGCATCTGTCCAGGTGGTGCTCACGGCGCGAAGGCTAGCCTGTGCGGCATGGTCGTCGAGGCATGGCTCGCTCGCGCTGCTGCGGCGCGCCCGGGGAGCGTCGCGCTGGACACGCCCGCGGGGAGCGCCACCTACGCGCAGCTGCTCGCGTCTGCGACCGCCGCCGCCGGCGATCTCGCCGCGCGCGGTGTGGGGGCGGGGGAGCGCGTGGCGATCGCGCTGCCCGCCGGCCTGGACTTCGCCTACGCCGTGCACGCGTGCATGCTGCTGGGCGCCGTCGCGGTGCCGGTCGACCTGCGCCTGTCCGCGCCCGAGCGCGCGCGTGTGGCAGAGGGCGCCGCCGCCGTCGTCGAGCAGCCGCTGCAGGCCACCGGCGAGACAGCGCCGCCGCCGACCGCGCCGCTGCGCCACGAGCTCGACGCGACGGCCGTCGTCATCCACACCTCCGGGACGGGCTCGGCGCCCAAGCCCGTGCAGCTGACCTACGGCAACCTGCTGTGGAGCGCGCTCGGCTCGGCCGTCGCGCTCGGCCTCGACGCCGACGAGCGCTGGCTGTGCGCGCTGCCGCTGTCGCACGTCGGCGGCCTGTCGATCCTCGTTCGCTCGGCGATCTACGCGACGACGGCCGTCGTGCACGAGCGCTTTGACACCGACCGCGTGCTGCACGCGCTGCGCGAGCAGCAGATCACGCTCGCGAGCCTCGTCGCGACGACGCTCGCGCGGCTGCTCGACGCCGGTCTGCAGCACCCGCCGGCGCTGCGCGCGGCGCTCACCGGGGGCGGTCCCGTGCCTGCGGCGCTCGTGCGCCGCGCGAACGCCGCAGGCGTGCCCGTGAGCATGACCTACGGCCTCACCGAGAGCTGCTCGCAGGTCACCACGACGCCCGCCGCCGCGCTCGCCGACGGCGAGGAGGCGGCCGGGCCGCCGCTGTTCTGCACGCGCGTGCGCTGCGCGCACGACGGCGAGATCCTCGTCGCCGGCCCGACCGTCGCCCCGGGCGCGCTCGCGCCCGACGGCTGGCTGCACACGGGCGATCTCGGTGCCTTGGACGAGCGCGGGCGCCTGCGCGTGACGGGGCGCAAGGCCGACACGATCGTCAGCGGCGGCGAGAACGTCGCGCCGAGCGAGGTCGAGGCGGTGCTCGAAGCCCATCCGGACGTGCTCGAGGCGGCCGTCGTCGGCCTGCCCGACGAGCGGTGGGGCGAGGCCGTCACGGCGATCGTCGTCACGCGCCGCGGCGCCGTGCCCGACGGCGAGGCGCTGCGCGCGCACTGCGCCGCTGCACTGGCGCCCTACAAGGTGCCCAAGCGCGTGCTGCTGCGTGGTGAGCCGCTGCCGCGCACGCGCTCGGGCAAGCTGCTGCGCCGGGAGCTGCGATGAGCTTCGACGCCAACGCGCACCGCGACGCCAGCCTGCAGGGCTGGGAAGAGGCGGCCGCCGGCTGGGTTCGCAGCCAGGAGCTGCTGCGCGAGTTCGGCGCGCCGGTGTCGCACTGGCTGATCGACGCCGTCGCGCCGCAGCCCGGCCAGCGCGTGCTCGAGCTCGCCGCCGGGCTGGGGGAGACGGGCCTGCTCGCCGCCGAGCTGGTGGCGCCGGTCGGCGGTGCGATCATCTCCGACCAGGCCGAGGCGATGCTGAGCGGCGCGCGCGAGCGCGCGGCCACGCTGGGGCTGAGCAACGTCGAGTTCCACGTGCTCAACGCCGAATGGATCGACCTGCCGGTCGCCAGCGTCGACGTCGTGCTGTGCCGCTGGGGCTACATGCTGATGGCCGACCCCGCGGCGGCGCTCGGCGAGACGCGCCGCGTGCTGCGCCCGAGCGGGCGCGTGGCGCTCGCGGTGTGGGACGCGATCGAGCACAACCCGTGGGCGTCGCTGCCCGGCGCCGAGCTGCGCGAACGCGGCCTGACGCCGCCGCCGGTGCCCGGAGCGCCGGGGCCGTTCGCGCTCGGCAGCGCCGATCGCCTGCGCGAGCTGCTCGAGCAGGCGGGGTTCGCCGAGCTGCGCGTCCAGACGCTGCAGCTGCACCGCCGTCACGCCAGCTTCGAGGAGTTCTGGGAGACGACGCTCGACCTCTCGCGCCCCTTCCACGATGCCGTGCTCGCGCGCCCGCAAACCGAGATCGAGGAGATCAGGGCGGCCGTTCGCAAGCGCTTGGAGCCGTATGAGGCGGCGGGCGGCGTGCTCGACATCCCGGGGCGGACGCTCGTCGCCAGCGCGAGTGCCTGAGCGGCCCGACCGTCGCCCGTCCGCTAGCCTGCGCGGTCGGATGATCTACGACGACGACGCAGACCTCACGCTTCTCGACGGCAAGACCGTCGCAATCATCGGCTATGGCTCACAGGGCCACGCCCACGCACTCAACCTCAAGGACTCCGGCGTGAAAGTCGTCGTCGGGCTGCGCGAGGACTCCGCCTCGGTCGCCAAGGCGCGCGAGCAGGGCCTGGAGGTGCTGCCGGTCGTCGAGGCCGCCAGCCGCGGCGACCTGGTGATGATCCTGCTGCCGGACGAGCGTCATCACGACATCTGGGAGCAGGAGATCCGCGACGGGATCGCCGAGGGCAACATGATCCTGTTCGGTCACGGCTTCTCGATTCACTACAAGGAGATCGAGCCGCCGCCCGGCGTGGACGTCGGCATGGTCGCGCCCAAGGGCCCCGGCCACCTCGTCCGCCGCCAGTTCACCGAAGGCAGCGGCGTGCCTGGGCTGATCGCCGTCGAGCAGGACGCGACGGGCAACGCCCGCGCGCTCGCGCTGGCCTACGCCAAGGGCATCGGCTGCACGCGCGGCGGCGTGATCGAGACGACCTTCAAGGACGAGACCGAGACCGACCTGTTCGGCGAGCAGGCCGTCCTCTGCGGCGGCGCGTCCGAGCTCGTGCAGGCCGGCTTCGAGACGCTCGTGCAGGCCGGCTATGACCCTGAGATGGCGTACTTCGAGTGCCTGCACGAGCTCAAGCTGATCGCCGACCTGATGTACGAGAAGGGGTTGGCAGGGATGCGCTTCTCGATCTCCAACACCGCCGAGTACGGCGACTACACGCGCGGCAAGCGCGTGATCACCGACGAGACGCGTGCGGCCATGCGCCAGATCCTCAAGGAGATCCAGGACGGCGACTTCGCGCGCGAGTGGATCGCCGAGAACCGCGCCGGACAGGAGAACTTCCTGCGCATGCGCGCCGAGCAGGCGGACACGCAGGTCGAGCACGTCGGCGGCGAGCTGCGCTCGCGCATGGACTGGATCAAGCCCTCCTTCTAGAGTTCGGCTCGCGGTGCTCGCCTATCTGTCCTGGCATCGCCCCGCCGCCGCAGTGCAGCAAGCGGCTTACGAGCAGGCGCTCGAGCGCTTCCACCGCTCGCTCGCGCACCGCCCGCCGAGCGGCTTTCGCGGCTCGGTGGCGCTGCGCCTGGGCGAGCTGCCGTGGCTCGCGCCTGCGCCCGGCGCCGACAAGGACGCGCCGGGCTATGAGGACTGGTATCTGCTGAACGACTGGGCGGCGGTGGGCGTGCTCGAGGAGGCGGCCGTCGCGCGCGGGCACGAGACGGCTCACCACGCGATCGCCACGCGCGCCGGCGCCACCACCGGCTCGATCTATCGGCTGCTCGAGGGCTGCTCGCGGCCGAGCGCTGCCGGCGTCGCCGTGTGGGTCGCGCACGAGCCCGGATACGACCGTGACTCGCCGGCGGCGCTGCTCGGAGACGGCATGGACCCGGCCAGCGACGGACTGTGGCGGCGCTGCCTCGGACTCGGCCCGGCTCCGGAGTACTGCCTGCTCGCCGCCGCGGCGCCCGCCGGCGTTGCCGCGAGCCGTCTGCCGCAGGGGTGGATTGCGCGCAGCGTCACGCGGGCAGTTGTATGGGATGGCTGACCCGATCATCGACGGCGAGCTCGCCGACGGCTCCTTCCAGCGTCAGCAGAGCCGCTTTCGCGACTGGGTGGGCGTCGATCCGCGCACGGGCGTCGACAGCGAATTCCCGGTGCTCGCCGGGCGCTATCACCTGTATGTAGCGCTGGCCTGCCCGTGGTGCCATCGCGCGGTGATCGCGCGCGAGCTCGCCGGCCTGGTCGGCGCGCTGCCGGTCTCCTATCTGGCGCCCTACCGCGACGAGCGCGGCTGGGCGTTCACCGGTGAGCCGTTCAGCGTGAGCGCAGAGCACGGCTGGACCGGCGAGTACGTCGATCGCCTGCACGGCTGGAAGCTGATGGCCGAGGCATACGCCGCCAGCGACCCGAGCTTCAAGGGGCGGATCACGGTCCCGGTGCTGTGGGACACGCACGACGATCGCATCGTCAACAACGATTCGGCAGACATCTTGAGGATGATCGGATCGTCTGAGTCTCTCGGCGGCCTCGGCAACGCCGACACGCTCCTGCTGTACCCGGAGCACCTGCGCGGGGAGATCGACGCGCTCAACTCGCGGGTCTACGAGACGGTCAACAACGGCGTCTACCGCGCGGGCTTCGCGCGCCGCCAGGACGCCTACGAGGAGGCCTTCGGCGAGCTGTTCGACAGCCTGGACTGGCTGGAGGCGCTGCTCGGCGAGCGCCGCTACCTCGCCGGCGATCGCGCGACCGAGGCCGACTGGCGGCTGTTCCCGACGCTCGTGCGCTTCGACGAGGTCTACAACCTGCACTTCCGCTGCAATCGCCGCAGGGTCGTGGACTACCCGTATCTGTGGGCCTACGCCCGCGAGCTGTACCAGTGGCCGGGCGTCGCGGCGACCGTCGCGATGGATCAGATCAAGCGTCACTACTACACGACGCACGACGAACTCAACCCGAAGAAAATCATCCCCCTGGGACCGGCCTACGATTGGTCGGCCGCGCACGGGCGCGATCGATGACGGGCTCGCGCGGCGCTCTCCGATGCGCCGCCGGCGTTCGCTACACTCGGCCTCGTCGTCGCGACTGGCGCTGAGGTGGAGTCAACCACCGGGAAGCGACGAGTAGGCAAGCCGCGCGCCTGGGCACCCTCAGATCATCGAAATCCTCTCGAGGTCCGACCAGCGAGGAGCCCCACATGACGCCGAGCAGCACCACAGCAGAGACGCAACTGGTCATTCCCGACGAGCTCAAGCCGGGCGACGGGCGCTTCGGCTGCGGCCCCTCCAAGGTTCGCCCCGAGTCGCTGGCCGCGCTGGCCGGCGACGGCGCGAAGCTGATGGGCACCTCGCACCGCCAGAAGCCCGTCAAGGCGCTCGTCGGTGAGATTCGCGCGGGCTTGCGCGAGCTGTTCTCCGCCCCCGACGGCTATGAGCTGGTGCTCGGCAACGGCGGCACGACCTGCTTCTGGGACGCCGCCGCCTGCGGCCTGATCCGCGAGCGCTCCGCACACCTCGCCTTCGGTGAGTTCTCACAGAAGTTCGCGACCGTCGCAGACGGCGCGCCGTTTCTCGCCGACCCGGCGGTCGTCTCGGCCGAGCCCGGCGACGCACCCGATCCGGCAGCCGTCGGGCAGGCTGCGGCCGAGTCCGGCGCCGACGTGGTCGCGTGGGCGCACAACGAGACGTCCACCGGCGTGATGGCGTCGATCGTCCGTCCGGCTGACGCCGGCGATGCGCTCGTGCTGATCGACGCCACCTCCGGTGCCGGCGGGCTGCCCGTCGAGGTCTCTGAGACCGACGCCTACTACTTCGCGCCACAGAAGAGCTTCGCCGCCGATGGCGGCCTGTGGCTGGCGCTGCTCAGCCCCGCCGCGCAGGAGCGCATCGCCGAGCTCGACGCCTCCGATCGCTGGATCCCGGCGTTTCTCTCGCTGCAGACGGCGCTGGAGAACTCGCTCAAAGATCAGACCTACAACACGCCCGCGGTGGGCACGCTGTTCCTGCTGGCCGACCAGGTTCGCTGGATGCTGCAGCGCGGCGGGCTGGATTGGTGCGCGCAGCGCACGGGCGAGTCCTCGCGGTTGCTCTACGGCTGGGCCGAGCGCAGCGGCTACGCGGCGCCGTTCGTGGCGGACCCGGCGAAGCGCTCGCTGGTCGTCGGCACGATCGACTTCGCCGAGGACGTCGACGCCGCGGCGATCGCCAAGACGCTGCGCGCCAACGGCATCGTCGACGTCGAGCCGTACCGCAAGCTCGGGCGAAACCAGCTGCGCGTCGGTATGTTCCCGGCAGTCGAGCCCGGCGACGTGCAGGCGCTGACCGCGTGCATCGACTGGATCGTCGAGAGGACGTCGGCATGAGCGCTGCAGAGGCGACCGACAACGGCCGGCTGAAGGTGCTCGTCAAGGAGAAGATCGGCGACTCCGGCGTCGAGCTCTTGCGCGAGCACTTCGACGTCGATCTAGGCATCGACTGGGAGGACGGCGAGCTCGCCGAGCGGATCGGCGGCTACGAGGGCATCCTGATCCGCTCCGCCACGAAGATGACGGCCGAGTTGATCGCGAAGGCCGACCGCCTGCAGGTCATCGGCCGCGCCGGCGTGGGTGTCGACAACGTCGACGTCGAGGCCGCGACCAAGCGCGGCATCGTGGTCGCCAACGCGCCGCAGTCGAACGTCGTGACGGCGGCCGAGCACACGATGGCGCTGCTGCTCGCGCTCGCGCGCAACATCCCCCAGGCGCACCAATCGCTGCTCGAAGGGAAATGGGATCGCTCCAAGTACTCGGGCGTCGAGCTGTACGAGAAGACGCTGGGCATCGTCGGCTTCGGGCGCATCGGCCAGCTCGTGGCGCACCGAGCGCGCGGCTTCGGCATGCGCGTGCTTGCGTTCGACCCGTTCGTGAGCGCCGAGCGCTACCGCGAGCTGGGCGTCGAGAAGGCCGCCGACAGCGACGAGATCTACGCGCAGGCCGACTTCATCACCGTGCACCTGCCGAAGACGCCCGAGACCGAAGGCTGGCTCAACGCCGATGCCTTCGCCAAGATGCGCGACGGCGTGCGCGTGCTCAACGTCGCGCGCGGCGGGCTGATCGACGACGCCGCGCTGAAGGACGCGCTGGACTCGGGCAAGGTCGGCGGCGCCGCCCTCGACGTGTTTCCGTCAGAGCCGATGACCGACTACCCGCTGTTTCACGGCTACCCCAACGTCGTCGTCACGCCGCACCTCGGCGCCTCCACCGCCGAGGCCACCGACCGCGCCGGCTACCAGTCCGCCGAGCAGGTCGTCGCCGCGCTGACCGGCGGCGTCGTCTCCACTGCCGTGAACATCCCCTCGATCGGCGCCGAGGACATGCAGGTGCTCGGCCCCTTCCTGCCAATGGCGCGCCAGCTCGGGCGACTCG
>Ga0208714_1000051_pt1 | contig 36295 bp, 40 predicted proteins | sample NGESurshal072012_3_FD_184461 | JGI IMG/M metagenome (GOLD analysis project Ga0208714, IMG submission 184461) | Arctic peat soil microbial communities from Barrow, Alaska - NGEE Surface sample 415-1 shallow-072012 (SPAdes) | ecosystem: Environmental > Terrestrial > Soil > Wetlands > Peat ... | reverse complement strand
CTGAGTGATTTGCACCGCATGGCCGCCCCCGGAGGGAACCTTCCATACCGCGGGGTGATGGTCCTCGTCCCCGTTTATGAAATAAATCCATGCACCGTCGTGCGACCAGCTGGGAAGGTTGTTCCCCTTTACGTCAACGTTCAGTTTTCTGGGCAGGCCGCCAACTGGATCGACGAGATAGATATTGGATTCTCCGCCCACCCTCGAGTCGAACGCGATCAATTTCCCATCGAAGGACCATCGCGGGGTTCCGGTGGTCGCAAAGCCGAATGAGCTCAGCTGTAATGCATTCGAGCCGTCGGAGTCGGAGACCCAGATCTCGTTCTTGCCGGTTCTGTCTGACTGAAAGGCGATCCTGGTCCCGTCAGGGGAATAGTTTGGCGATGTTTGCGAACAATAGGGGAGGGAGAGGGGGTACTCCTAGCCACCATAAAGCGGCAAGGCAGGTAGTTCTTAGTCGTCCGCTGAAGCGCCGACGCCGAGGCTTTCGCTCTGAGGAAGCGGAATCACCGCCGCTGGTAGCTCCTGGTCCTTGTACTGCAACTGGTAGAGCTTCCAGTAGATGCCGCGATTGCCCAGTAGCTGCTGGTGCGAGCCGATCTCGCGCACCTTGCCCTTGTGCATCACGATGATCTTGTTGGCGCGCTGCACGGTGCTCAGGCGATGCGCGATCATGATCGAGGTGCGGCCTTCGACCATGCGGGTGAGCGCGTCGCGGACGCGGAATTCGGTTTCCGTGTCCACGCTCGAAGTAGCTTCGTCGAGGATGAGAATTTTCGGGTTGTGCGCCAGCGCCCGCGCGAATGAGATGAGCTGCTTCTGGCCGGTGGACAGCGTGCTGCCGCGTTCCTTCACTTCCTCGCCAAAGCCTCCGGGAAGCGAGCGAATGAAATCGGCGACATTGACCTGCTCGGCCGCGTTCTCGATGGAGGAATCGGTGATCCAGCGCGATCCCAGTCGGATGTTGTCGGCCACCGTTCCTGAAAACAGAAATGGGTCCTGCAACACCACGCCATAACGCCGCCGCAATTCCGCCAAATCCATTTCGCGAATGTCGACGCCGTCGATGCGAATCGTGCCCTTCTGCACATCGTAAAACCGCAGCAGCAGCGAGATGATGGTGGTCTTGCCTGCGCCGGTGTGTCCAACGAACGCGACCGTGTCTCCAGGATCGATGGTGAACGAAACATCGCGCAGTACCCAGTCGAACTCGTCTTCTGTATGAACGGCCGCGTGAACGGTTGCTGCGGCGGTCTTGAGCTTCTCGCCCTTGCGGGCGGCTTCTTCGGCGGCCTGCGCCAGGGTGCGATAGGCGAACCACACGTGGTCGAACTCGATGCGTCCGGGACCAACGGGAAGCTGCGGAGTTGGCGGCGACACGATCTCGGCTTTGGTGTCGAGCAACTTGAAGATGCGCTCGCTCGACGCCATGGCTGATTGCAGGATGTTGTACTTCTCGCTCAGGTCCTGGATAGGACGGAAGAACCTCTGCGCGTACTGCATGAATGCCACCAGCACGCCCAGGCTGACGGCGTTGCGAAGGACCTGGTTGCCGCCGAACCAGACGACGCAGGCGATGGCGATGGCCGACAACACTTCGACAATCGGGTAGTAAATGGCGTGCGCCAGGATCGCGTCCTTGAACGCGTCCATGTGCGTGCGATTGATCTTCTCGAAGCGCTCGTAGGATTTTTGCTCGCGGTTGAACAGTTGCAGGACAACGATTCCCGTCACGTGTTCCTGCAGGTAGGAATTGATCTTGGCAATCGCGATGCGGATGCGGCGGTAACTCTCGCGCACTGCCTTTCGGAAAAGCGTGGTCGCATAAAAGATGAGCGGCAGCACGGCGAAGGTGATCAGCGCCAGCCGCCAACTCATGTTGAGCATGATGGCGAGAATGCCGACGAGCACGAAGATGTCCTCGAAGATCGAGACCACGCCCGCGGTGAACATTTCGTTCAGCGCATCCACATCGCTGGTGACGCGCGTGACCAGGCGGCCAACCGGGTTGCGGTCGAAGAACGAAACGTGCAGCCGCTGCAGGTGGCGGAAGATTTGCGCCCGCAGATCGAACATTACTTTCTGTCCGACCCACTGCATGATGTACGTCTGGGTGAATTCGAGCAGAAAGCTGATGAGGAGCAGTCCTATGTAGATCGCGGAGATTTGCGCGATTCCCACCAGCGGCTGTGAGCTGAGAAAGCGATCGAGCAGGGAATGGGATCCAGTATGGCTGGCGAGGTACTTGTCGATCGCAACTTTGGTGAGGTAGGGGCCAAGGACGTCGGCTCCAGCCTTGAGGATGATGGCAACCAGAGCAACCACCACCTGCCACTGGTACGGGCGCAGGTAGCGCAGTAGCCGCTTCATCAGCCGGCTGTCGTAGGCTTTGCCGAGTACGTCCTCTTCGTGGATTGTGGCCATGTACTGAGATGATTGTAACGAATTCGCGCTTGGTTATTCCGGCAACCAAATGTAGATTTGGGCGACCACGCGAAGGATGCAAAACACCGGCCGCGGGCGCGTTTGACCGTCCCCATTTAAATGTCAAGCCGAAACTTCAGCCTATGCCGAACCATGGGGATCGCTACTGCCGGAGTTGGCGGTTCCCGGTGATGGTCTGCGGAGGAGCGTCATGGAAACGTAGGCTCCGATCCAGGAACCTGCTGCCGCGAAGCAGACGTACATCCAGTTTCGCGTGTAGCTGATAACGGCAAACGCCGAGAGCAGATACCACACGCTGCTCCAAGTCGCAGCCGGGACACGCCTGTTGGAAGACACGGATGCATTGAACATGACGTAACCCGCATCGGTCGCGGCGGTGGAGACGAAAACGCCAAGGGCGAGCAAGGGCTCGATCTGCGACACGTTTGTCACCTCGGTAACAGAATTGGAGTTGATTTGGGCGGATATCGAGCACACGCGAGCAAGCGGCAGGCTTCAGCTCAGCTTTCGCAGCACAAGTGCCGAATTCTTCGATCCGAACGCGATACAGTTGCACACCGCATGTTCGATGGCTGCCTTGCGGCCGGGTTCGGGTACATAGTCGAGATCGCATTCCGGATCAGGCTTTTCGAGATTGATGGTCGGCGGGATCTGCTGATGGATCATGGCCACCAGCGTGGCCGCAATGCCTGCGGCGCCCGAGGCTCCCTGAGGATGTCCGATCTGCGACTTCAGACTCGACATCGGCGTAGCGAGGGCCGTATCGCCTAATGCAAGCTTCAGCGCCTGCGTCTCGATGCGGTCGTTGAGTTGTGTCGAAGTTCCGTGCAGGTTAACGTAGTTCACGTCAGGCGCAGCGATTCTCGCATCATCCATTGCTATCTGGATCGCGCGCGCAGGTTCTTCACCACATTCCTGCAGTCGGACACGGTGGTAGGCTTCGCAAGTAGAGCCATAGCCGGCAACTTCGGCCAGTATTCTCGCGCCCCGCGCCCGCGCGTGCTCGTACTCTTCCAGCACGAACATCCACGCTCCTTCGGCCAGCACAAATCCGTCGCGGTCGGCGGAAAAGGGACGTGAAGCGCGCTCCGGAGCGTGGTTCCACGAGCTGGTCATGATGCGCATGAGGGCGAAGCCCTTCATGATTCCGGGAGCGATGGGCGCGTCGACGCCGCCGATCAGCATCATGGGAATGAATCCGAACTGGATTTGCCGCAGCGCGTAGCCGAAGGCATCGGTTGAGGACGTGCAACCTGTCGTGATGACGTGGCTCATGCCGCGCAGGCCGAAACGCATGCTGATTTCGCTCGACATGGTGCCGGCGGTGCCGCTGGGAATCGAAAAGATGCTGGCTTGTTTCGCCTTGCCACTGAAGTAGAGGCGGTAATTTTCCTCCGAGAAGTCCTGCGCCCCTCCGCCGGATCCCAGTACCACGCCAATGTCGCGTTGCTGACGCAAAGAGAGCTTCGCAAATTCGATGCCCGCTTGCTGTAGCGCCTCGGTCGAGGCAGCCAGCGCGAGTGGTACGGCACGCGAGAGGTGTTTGCGCTCGTGGGCGTCAACCCACGCCAGTTCGTCGAACTCGGCTATCTCGCCTGCAATCTGCACCGGCAAATCGCTGGGATCGAAGCGCGTGATGCGCCTGACCCCGCTGGTTCCCGCCAGCGCAGCACGGCAGAAATCCTCGTTACCAATGCCATTCGGGCTGACCACACCCATACCTGTGATGACGACGCGTCTTTTCATAAGGACGATATCTGATGCCGCTTTCGGAGTAGCACTTGCGCGAATGTTAGCTCAATTGCTTCGCGATCAATCCCGTCTTCGCTTCCGGGAGATAATAGTCAAAGATACTCCAGGAAAAGTTTGTCACCAGGAATTTACATTTCGGTTCCATTCTGTCGCACGAAGTGCAGTTTCTGCAATTTCGCTTCCGGCGTATTCTCGCGCTCGCTGTTTGACCGCTACGTTGGCCAGGTTTGCGCCGAGATCGCGGCGGCTGACGCCATCGCTCAGGCAGTGGGCGGCAAGCTGGACCGCGACGTGGATTCTATCTACCTCGGCGGAGGCACTCCGTCAGTACTTGCTCCCGATCAGTTAGAGCGCCTGTTTGGCAGTCTCCGCGACAATTTCGATGTCGAGCGAACGGCGGAGATCACCGTGGAATGCGCTCCCGGCACCATCACCGAACCGGTGCTGGAAGCACTGTTACATTGCGGAGTCAATCGCGTCAGCCTCGGGGTGCAATCTTTCGTGGATCAGGAATGTTCGGCAGTCGGACGCCTGCACAACCGCACGGTCACGTTGGACGACATTGCACGCTTGCGTTCGAGCGGCATCGGCAATATCGGCATCGACTTGATCGCCGGGCTGCCCCATCAAACAGAAGCGAGCTGGGACTACTCCCTGAGCGAGACGCTGGCCACGGGCGTGCCGCACGTCAGCGTTTACATGCTGGAGGTTGACGAGGATTCCCGACTGGGCAGCGAGTTGCTGGCTGGTGGTACTCGCTACCATGCGCACTTTGTGCCCGACGAGGACCGGACGGCCGACCTGTATCTCGCCGCGTGCGAGCAGCTGGAACAGGGCGGAATTCACCAATACGAAATTTCGAACTTCGCACGTCCCATGACCCACGGTATCGGCCTTAGAGACTCCCGTCACAACCTGAAATACTGGAATCGCCAGCCTTATCTGGGATTTGGTGTCGATGCGCACTCGATGCTGATCGCGGATGGCACTCTGGCGGGGCAGGGAATCGCGGCCGTGCGCTTCGCCACGCCCGATTCGCTGGAAGGGTATTCGGCGGCGGCGAGTGATGCCCAGCCCGTAGCGGCGCAGACCCAACAATTGCTAGCGACGCGCACGCTCGTCGATGCGCAGGCCGCGCTGGAGGAGTCGTTCTTCCTTGGCTTGAGACTGAATCGCGGTATCGCACTTTTCGAAATCGCAGATCGCTTCGGACCAGAGTCTGTGGGTGAAATCAACGTCGTGGTCAACGAATTGGTTGAAGCTGGATTATTGCGGCGCGACGGCGAGCGTGCCTGCCTGACGGGCAGCGGACGGTTGCTTTCGAACGAAGTGTTCGAGCGGTTCCTCGGAGGACGGCCCTCAGCCCATGTCTGAGGCGCGAAGGTTTTGAGATTGGGTGACAGGACATCTGCCGTTCCTCTGGGACTCGAATCGTTTCCCCGCTCTACCCAGCACTCCGCCTTCGGCTGCGTGCTGGGCTTAGGTATTTCGCCCCTGCGGGGCTGGATCGTTGCGGTTATTACGGTCGTCGCAACACGAGACTGCTTCCCACATACACTCTTCTCGTCCTGCTAGACTTGTCGATTAGACTTGCCATCGGGCGCACCCATGCACGAGTCCTCCGCAACAGCAGAAACGCCAGACCGACAACAGGTCATCGACCTTCGCAGCGATACCGTCACCAAGCCGTCGCTCGAAATGCGCCGCGCCATGTTTGAAGCCGAGGTCGGCGACGACGTGTATGGCGAGGACCCGACCATCAACCGGCTGGAGCAGCGCGCCGCCGAAATCTTTGGACGCGAAGCTGCATTGTTCGTCCCCAGCGGGACCATGGGCAACCAAATCGCCGCCAAACTGCACACCACTCATGGACAGGAAGTGATCTGCGAAGAACGGGGCCACGTTTTCAATTACGAGATGGCGATGATGGCGCACTTTTCCGGCCTGGTGGCGCGTCCCGTCTGGGCAGAAGACGGCATCCTGACCTGGCTGCATGTGAAGTCCAAACTACGTCCCAAGAGTTATCACGCGGCGAAGACTGGGCTGGTGTGGCTTGAGAACACGCACAATCTGGCGGGAGGCACGGTCACGCCGCTCGATGTTTTCGACGAGATTTGCGACCAGGCGCATGCCCTGGGACTGCCCGTGCATCTGGACGGCGCGCGCATCTTCAACGCCGCGATATTTCTTGGGGTTCCTGTTTCGGGACTTACTGCCAAGGCCGATACCGCGATGTTTTGCCTGTCGAAGGGACTGGGCGCGCCCGTCGGCTCGATGCTGGTGGGCAACGCCGAGGTGATCGACCGCGGACGCATTTATCGGAAGGCCCTCGGCGGAGGCATGCGCCAGGCAGGGATTCTCGCTGCCGCAGGCCTGATCGCATTGGAACAAGGCCCGCAGAAGCTGCAGACCGATCACGAGAACGCGAAGTTTCTCGCCGAAGGCCTGGCTACAATTCCAGGGTTCAAGATCGACCCTGCGAAAGTGCAGACCAACATCGTGATCTGCGACATCACCGCAACCGGGAAGAACTCAGGGGAAATCTCGTGCGCGCTGGCCGGTCGCAAGGTGCTGGCGAATGGCGTCGGATCGGAACTCTTGCGCTTCGTCACGCATCTCGACGTCAGTCGCGAAGAATGTGCGCAGGCGCTGAAAGTCGTGGGCGAAGTGTGCGCCGCCAAAGCATAGTTTGGCGGACTGGCGACGCCATCGCTGCCCATTTCGGGACTCGCTGCACTTCCGTCAGTGTGGGATAATCACTAGTTTCGACCGCTCGCACAGCGCTTTTCAGGAGAGTTGCGAATGCTCGGCGGTGGAGGGTTCCCGTGGATTTCCAGCTCTCGGATGAGCAACTGCAATTGAAGAAGATGGTGCGCGAGTTCGCCGAGCGCGAAATTGCGCCCAATGTCATGAAGTGGGACGAACCTGGCGAATTTCCCCTGGAAACCGTGAAAGAGCTGGGCCGGCTGGGACTCCTGGGAACCATCTTTCCTGTCGAATACGGTGGTTCGGGCATGGGGTATGTCGAGTACGTAACCGCAATCGAAGAACTGTCGCGCGTCGACGGCTCGGTCGGCATCACCGTTGCCGCGCACACCTCGCTGGGTTCAAACCACATCTTCATCGCAGGCAACGAAGAGCAGAAGCACAAGTACATGCCCAAGCTGGCCACGGGCGAATTCCTCGGCGCTTGGGGACTGACTGAACCCGGCTCCGGCTCCGATGCCGGTGGCGCGCGCTGCTCTGCCGTTCGCAAAGGCAAGCAGTGGATCCTGAACGGCACAAAGACGTTCATCACGAACGGGCACTATGCCGACGTGGCGGTGGTAGTCGCTGTGACCGACAAGACCGCACACACCCACGGGCTGTCGGCCTTTGTGGTCGAGAAGGGAACCAAGGGCTTTCGCGCCGGGAAGAAAGAAAACAAACTCGGTCTGCGCGCCAGCGATACCTCCGAGCTGATCTTCGAGGATTGCGAGATTCCCGCCGAGAACCTGCTGGGCCAAGAGGGCGACGGATTCATCGATGCCATGCGCGTGCTCGACGGCGGCCGCATCTCCATCGCGGCGCTTGGACTGGGGATGGCGCAAGGCGCCTTCGAAGCGGCAGTGAACTACTCCAAGCAGCGCAAACAGTTTGGCAAGGCGATCAGCGAGTTCCAGGCCATCGGGTTCAAGCTGGCCGACATGGCGACTGAAATCGACGCTGCGCGCCTGCTGACCCATCGCGCCGCCGCCATGAAAGACGCCGGCATGAAGACCACGCAGGAATCGTCGATGGCGAAACTATACACCAGCGAGGTCGCAGTGCGTTGCGCCAACGAATGTGTGCAGATTCACGGTGGCTACGGCTTCATTAAGGACTATCCGGCAGAGAAGTTCTATCGCGACGTGAAGCTGTGCACCATCGGCGAGGGAACCAGCGAGATTCAACGCCTGGTGATTGCGCGGCAGATACTGAGGGATTGAGGGGGCTGAAGTGTGGGTGAGAATCTCTGTCGTCCCTACGGGACTCAAATGGTTTTCCTGCTTTACCCAGCACTCCGCCTACGGCTTTGTGCTGGGCTGCACTGAGCCGCCCCTGCGGGGCGGGTTTTCTGTTGGTTTGCACCAGCATCGCAACCCAAGCCTAATCATCACGAACCCACAGAAGCCCGCGCTTCTCACTTAGATGCAAGGTATTGCAGGACTGTAGACTAAATTCTGAAGCCTTTGACTATCAGCGGCCACATCCAGGAACTCGTCACCCGCGTACGCGCAGGCAATCCGCGCGCCCTGGCTCGCGCGATCTCGATCGTCGAAGACCGCACGCCCGAATCCACCGAACTGCTGAAGGCGCTCTTTCCCTTCAGCGGCAATGCCGTGCTGCTTGGTCTGACCGGTTCGCCGGGTGCTGGCAAGAGCACGCTGGTCGACCAGATCGCTCGCGAGTATCGCAAGCAAGACAAGACCATTGGCATTGTGGCTGTCGATCCCACCAGTCCGTTCAGCGGAGGCGCAATTCTCGGCGACCGCATTCGCATGCAGTCGCATTACGCCGACCCGGGCATCTACATTCGCAGCATGGCCACCCGCGGCTCGCTCGGCGGACTGGCCAGCACCACCGCCGATGTCGCCACCGTGATCGATGCCAGCGGACGCGATCTGGTCATGATCGAGACGGTTGGCGTGGGTCAGGATGAAGTGGACATCGTGTCGCTAGCCGATGTCACCGTAGTGGTGCTCGTTCCCGGCATGGGCGATGACGTGCAGACCATCAAGGCGGGAATCATGGAGATCGCTGACGTCTTCGTGATCAACAAGTCTGACCGCGAAGGCGCTGAGCGTGTCGAACGCGAAATCCGCGCCATGCAATCGCTGGCCATGCGCAAGGACAACTGGACCCCTCCGATTGTGAAAACGGTTGCGAGTGATGGAACCGGGATACCCGAGTTGCTGCAGGCAATCGAAAGTTATCGCGCGCATCTGAGCCAGAGCGATCTGGGCCGCCGACGCCGCATCGAAAACTGGCGCAAGCGCATCGCCGAAATGTTGCGGGACGCGCTCTTCGCTCGCGTCATCAGCGATTATCTTGGCAACGGCGAGGCCGACCGCATTGCTGCAGAAGTTGCCGAACATAAGCGCGATCCGTATTCTCTGGTGGAAGAGATCGTGCGGGAGTTGGGGAAGCGCGCATGACGCAAATCGACCATCTCGGCATTGCGGTGAAGTCGCTGGCGGAAGCCAGGAAGTTCTATGAGAAGCTTGGGTTGATCGTCATGCCCGCAGAGACCGTCGAGACCGAAAAGGTCCGGCTGGCCATGGTTCCCGTAGGCGAAAGCCGTATCGAATTGCTGGAGCCGACTTCACCCGACTCCGCCATCGCGAAGTTCCTCGAGAAGCGCGGCGAGGGCCTACACCACGTGGCCCTGCATGTGACCGACCTGGCGGGAACGGTGGAGCGACTCAAGGCAGCCGGGACCAGGCTCATCTCCAATGAAATCAAGATCGGCGCGGGCGGACACCGCTATGTTTTCGTGCACCCGTCCAGTGCGGGCGGTGTGCTGCTCGAACTGGTGGAAGACGCGAGCCGTGGCGCCTGACCATGCTTATCGTCGCAATTGACACTGCGGGCCGTAACGGAAGCGTCGCGCTATGTCGCGGAGACGCCGCAAGTTTCGAAACTGTCGAACTGTGCACACTTGACGGCGGCACCTACTCAGCCCGGCTGATGCCATGCATCGCCGATTTGCTGGATCGCTCCCACCTCACGAAATCGCAATTGGATGGGCTGGTCGTAATCGATGGTCCGGGATCGTTTACCGGGCTGCGGGTCGGGCTGTCCACGGTGAAGGCGCTTTGCGAAGTGCTGCGTAAGCCGCTGGCGGCGGTTTCGATGCTCGAGGCGCTGGCAGTCATGCATGGACGCGAGGGCGAGGTCGTCACGGCCATTCTGGATGCAGGCCGCGACGAGTTGTACGTCGGGGAATACCAGGTGGGCAAGCACGATATGCGACTGGTGCGGGAGTCCATGCCAAAGTTGATTGAGTTTCTGGCGCAGGCTGCTTCGCCGGAAGCGCGAGTGGTGACACCACTTCCCAAGATTGCCGAGGCACTTGCTGCTGCGGGATGGAGCGTAGCATTGGTGTCCCCGCTACAGGCGGACGCCATCGGCCGCATCGGGCTGCGCAAGCTTTTGTCTGGCGACGTTGCCGACCCAGCCACGCTCGACGCCAACTATATCCGGCGCTCCGACGCGGAGCTCTACACGCCGCCCAAGCGTTGATCCCATGCGAATCCGCCGTGCCAATCCCGCCGACACTTCGAGCGTGCGCCAGCTTGAGCAGCGTAGCGATACGGCCTCGCATTGGAGCGCCGCTCAGTATGACGCACTCTTCGAGTTCGGGGCGCAGGCAAGGCTCGTGCTCGTCGCGATCGACGAGTCCGCGGAGCCACTACTTCAAGGGTGTCTCGTCGCGCGCTGTCTTCCGGAAGAATGGGAGATTGAAAATGTCATCGTCGCAAAGCAGCACCGCGGATGCGGAGTCGGGGCGTCGCTGGTCCAGCAGTTGCTGGCGGACGCCCGGACGGCAGGGGTTTCCTCGGTAATTTTGGAAGTCCGCGAATCCAACCTTCCTGCGCTGCGACTCTATGAAAGCATTGGATTTAAGCCCGAAGGCCGGAGAAGCAATTACTATCAACACCCGATCGAAGATGCCGTCCTCTATCGCATTCTGTTGCAAACTTGTGACAAAATCCCTTGAAGCCCAAATGGCTGTGTGCTACTTTTTGGGATTGTCGTAATCCCCGGAGGTTCACTGAATGGCAACTCAGGTTCGCGATCAGCTTCTGGCCAGCAACGAAAGTTTCCGCAAAATGTTGGAAGAACACTCGCAGTATTCTCAGCGGCTCGAAGCCCTCATTACCAAGAAGTATCTCAGTGAGGACGAGAAGCTGGAAGAAGTGCGACTGAAGAAGCTGAAACTCCGCCTGAAAGACCAGATGGAATCGCTGGAACAGCAGTTCCGGAACGACCACCAGGTCGTATAACTCAGCATTAGGTCGTCCCTACGGCGATAAAGGCCGGCTTCTTTATCGTCCTGCTGGAGTTGTATCGTTCCGTCGCCTGCGACAGTGCTGCTTAGGCATCCTGCAGAATTCCCACACGTTCAGCCGTTCAACCACTTCCGGCTGCGCCCACTTCCGCCATCCTCGCACCTGAGGTTCTATAATCATTGGGATACTCATGGTGCGTGACGGCTACTATTACGGACTGGCTTTTGTTGCAGTTGCCGTGTTGCTGGGCTGGTTTGTTCATCCCGTGCTGGCAGTGTTTCCGCTGCTGCTGGCGCTCTTCTTTCTGTGGTTCTTCCGCGATCCGGAACGCCAGATACCGGCTACGGAAGGTGCCATCGTCTCTCCCGGAGACGGCAAAGTCACGGATATCTCCAGCGTCGCCCAAAATGGCGAGTCCTGCACCCGCATCAGCGTTTTTCTGAACGTCTTTAATGTGCACGTGAACCGGTCGCCGATCGCGGGTGTCATCACTGACGTGAAGTACAAGCGCGGCAAATTCGGTAACGCCAAGGGGGCGATTTCCGCGGAAGAGAACGAGCAGAATGTCGTGACCGTGCGCGGCGATGCGGGCACCGTGGTGTTCAAGCAGATCGCAGGGTTGATCGCGCGCCGCATTGTGTTCAACAAGAAAGTTGGCGATTCCGTGGCCCGAGGCGAGCGTGTTGGACTCATCAAGTTCGGGTCGCGGGTTGACGTGATCTTTCCCGTTGGCTCCGAGATTAAAGTCAAAGTTGGCGATCATGTGGCCGGAGGGTCGTCGGTACTCGCGGTGGCCCAGGCGCGTAGTGTGGTGACAAGTTCGCACACCGCAGCGGAGGCAAGATGAGCGATCATCCGGCGGAATACCAGCACGAAAATTCCAAGCCGCGCCCAAAGCACAAAGGGCTGTACATCCTGCCTTCGTTGTTCACGGCGATCAACATTGCTGCCGGCTACTACGCAATTTCGCAGGCCATTCTGGGCACGGTCGGCGATCCCTGGCACTTCGACCAGGCGGCCAAGGCCATTGGATTTGCGATTCTCTTCGATGGACTCGACGGCCGTATCGCCCGACTCACTAACACCGTTAGTGCGTTTGGCCGAGAACTGGATTCTCTGGCCGATGTCATCGCTTTCGGGATAGCCCCCGCGATCCTGGCGTGGCTCTGGGGCTTTCGCTCGCTGCCGGTCATGGACGACTCCGACCTCCGCGGCAAAGTCATTCAGTTGGGTGCGATCGCCACCTTCGTATTCCTGATGGCAGGAGCCGCACGGCTGGCGCGCTTCAACATTCAGACCAACCCGCAGCCTTCCAACCCAGGACGCCCCGGCAAGAAATATTTCGTGGGCATGCCCATTCCGGCGGGAGCTGGCGTGATCGCGGCGGTGGTCCACCTGGTAAGCGGCAATCCGCTGCAGATGTGGTGGCTGTCGATTGGTTGGGCGGTTTTCGTCTTCGTGATCGCTTTCCTCATGGTCAGTACGTGGCGGTTCTATAGCTTTAAGGAGTTGAACCTGGGCAAGCCTCGGAACTTCCGCTGGATCATCGTGTTCGGCGGGATTATCGGCTTGGGCTGGTTCTTTTCGCGTTATGTGCTGTTCCTGATCGCGCTGGTTTACACCATGGCGGGTGTGCTGGCGCGGCTCTCCTTTGTGTTCCGGCGGCCCACGTTGCCGCCTCCGCCCCCGCAGGACGAGGCCTCTCACGCCTGATGAAGAATGATCCCAAAACCCCCTCGGGAGCATATGCCGAGGCAGGAAGCTGGGGCGGACTGTTCCGCGTTGCCATTGTCGGAGCCGCCAGCCTCAAGGGCCGCGAGCTGAAAGATGTGCTCAGCGATCGCAATTTCCCGGCCCACGACATCCGCCTGCTCGACGATGACGAGTCGCTCGGCCAATTAGAGGCGGTGGGCGACGAGCCGACCTTCATTCAAAGCGTCCTGCCCGAACACATGGAAAGCGTTGACTTCACGTTTTTCGCCTCCGAGGAGAACTTCACCCGCAACACGTGGAGTATGGCCAAGAAGGCCGGCAGTGACATCATCGATCTCTCTTATGGATTGGCGGGACAACCGGGCGTGGAACTGCGGGCTCCCTGGATCGAGCGTGAACTTGGCAGCGTACCCCGCGTCGATCTTGCCGGGTCGCCGGTCAGGATCGCGCATCCCGCGGCGATAGCACTGGCCCTGGTGCTGCTCCGCGCGGGGAAGGTTGGCAAGTTGTCGCGGGCGATCGCCACGGCGTTCGAACCTGCATCCGAGCGTGGCAAGCGAGGGATGGACGAGCTTCACGAGCAAACCGTGAATCTCCTCTCGTTTCAGCAATTGCCCAAGGCGGTCTTCGACTCCCAGGTTGCCTTTAACATGATCGACCGCTATGGCATGAATACCACGCCGTCTCTGGAGACGATCCAGGAGCGGATCCAAAGTGATTTCCAAAACATCGTCCATGGCAAAGCCGCCGTACCTTCCCTGATGCTGTTACAGGCCCCGATCTTCCACGGGCACGCATTTTCGCTTTACATTGAGTTGGAGCGTCCGGCGAAGGTTGAGGAATTTGCCGTCGCTCTTGGCGGCGAGCATATCGACATCTCGCCGGGTGGCGAGGACTCGCCCAGCAACGTCAACGCGGCTGGACAGGAGAGCATTCAGGTGATGGTTCGCAAGGACGCGGAGCGCGACAACGGATTCTGGATGTGGGCGGCGTCCGATAATTTGCGTATCGCTGCGATGGCCGCCGTGGAATGCGCCGAGTCTTTGATCCCCGGACGTCCTCGCGGGACCGTGCAATGATGAGGTCGCGCCTCGGTCGTTGGACGGTATTTGTGGCCTGCGTTGTCGCACTCCTGGCGATCACCGGGTGCGGATACCACACCAGCGGCCATGCGGTGCGTTTGCCGGACAACCTTCACACGATTTACGTGCCCATGTTCGATAACACCACCCAGACGTTTCGCGTGGAGCAAACCATCACCGCGGCCGTAATCCAGGAGTTGCGCAGCCGAACCAGCTATCGCATCGTAACCACCAACGACGGCACTGCCGATGCCACGCTCAAGGCCACGGTCAATTACACCGCAAATTCTCCGTTGACTTACGATTCGGTCACCGGACGTATTTCGTCGTCGTTGATCACAGTCGGCGCGAAAGCCTCGCTGGTCAGCAATTCGGGCAAGGTTCTCTGGGACAATCCGAATTACCTGTATCGGGAGCAGTACCAGGTGTCTCGCGATGTGGCCAGCTTCTTCGACGAGTCGAATCCTGCGTTTCTGCGCGTCGCCAATGAGTTCGCGAAGTCGCTGGTGAGCAATATTCTGGAGGCCTATTAGTGCGCAGTTTCGCCGCCTCAGACCGGTTCGTGGCCGATGTGCAGGCCCGTAAGCTGGCTCCGGGCTACGTCTTCGTCGGCGACGAAGCGTTCTTCCGCAAACGCTGCCGCGACGCCGTCTTGCAACAACTGGTGCCCGCCGATGTGCGTGAGCTAAGCGTTTACGACATGGACTTGGGCGAAGTCGAGTTGCAACACGTCCTGGACCGGGCGCGCACCCCGTCGCTGATGGCCCCATTCCAGGTCTTCTTCATCCGCGGAGTCAAGAACCTCTACACGCGCGGCAAACACGACGACGAGTTTGGCGCCATCGAGGATTATTTCAAGAACCCCAATCCCGACGCGCTCGTGGTGTTCGTGGCCGACCACATCAACATTCCCGCCGACGTCCGGCGCATGGACCTGACCGACAAGGATCGCTACGAACGCATTCGCGAGACGCTGGGAGAGTATTGCACCGTACTGGAATTTGCGCGCGTGGATGAGGGCGACGCGGTGAAGTGGGCCATCGAGGCTGCCAATACGGGTGGAGTGAAGCTCGACGCCGATGCCGCGCGAGAATTGGTTGATTCCCTCGGCGGCGACATGATGATGGTTGCCAACGAACTAGAGAAGCTGGTGCTGTTCGTCGGAGAGAAGAAGCGCATCACGCTGGGCGATGTCGAAACCATGGTGCTGGCTGCCAAGCAGCGCTCGTTCTACGAACTGACCGATGCCATCTCCGCCCGCGATCGCGCCCGCGCCCTCGCGGTCCTCGACGCCATCCTCAACACCGGCGATGGCGAGGAGGCCGCCATCGGACATCTCTATATGCTCTCGCGCACCTTCCGGCAGATGCTGGTGATCTTCGAGCGCAATGTACGCGACACGCGCGCCCTCTGGCAGGCGCTGTGGCAGGGCTTCCGCGTTCCACCGTTTGCAGCGGAAGACGTTATCCGCCAGGCCCGCCGTTACAAGTCGCGTCGTGAACTCACTGGCGCGATCCGACGCATCGCCCGGGCTGATCTTGCATTAAGGTCGAATCCCGTCAGCAAACGCTTCGTACTGGAGAACCTTGTGCTCGACCTGACGGCAGAACCGAAAGCGGCCGAAGCCGGATGGACACAGGAAGAACTGCCGGTCTGAGCATGAATGTAGATGCGTATCTCCGTCGTATTCAGTACGGCGGACCAGGCGACCCGTCGCCCGCAACATTGCGCGAACTGCATCGCCAGCACCTGTTCACCGTCCCCTTTGAAAACCTCGACATCGCACTTGGCAACTCCATCCAGCTTGCCCCTGAGTTGTTGTACGAAAAGGTCGTGGTGCATGGGCGCGGCGGTTACTGCTATGAATTGAACGGCCTGTTTCACGACTTGCTCACGGCAATGGGCTTTACGGTTTGCATGCTCTCGGCACAAGTGCGTCGCGACGATGGCGGCTTCGGACCGGAGTTCGATCACATGCTGCTCAAGGTCACTCTGGACGATCCATGGCTCGCCGACGTGGGATTTGGGGAGTCGTTTGTCGATCCGCTACCGCTCTTGCCAGGAGCCAGCCAAACAGAACACGGGAATCTATTCGGCGTTGCTGAGGAGGACGGAACCTGGGAGCTGTTCAAGCAAGACACCGACGGCCGCGTCCCGCTCTACCGATTTTCCGAAATCCCTCGCGAACTTTCCGATTTCGAAAGCATGAATCGGTTCCAGCAGACCTCTCCTGAATCGGGGTTTACGCGGCGTCGCATCTGTACGAAGGCTGCGCCGGACGGTAGAACAACCTTGTCCGGCATGCGACTCATTGTGACGAAAGCAGGCGTGCGCCAGGAAACGGTCTTCACACACAAGGAAGAGTTGCGCCAGAGCCTGCGAGAACACTTCACGATCGAACTCGCCGACGATGAGGACTGGTCAAAACTCACTGGGTAAATATCTGCGGACGGTCTTGCTTAGGCTGCGTCTGTGATCAGGGCCAGCAGATTCTCGATCGTCGGAATCCTGTGATCGCGCTTGTAGGAGAAGACGCTGTGGCCATCGACAAGCACCTCGAGCTCTCCATAGGCGTGCCTCACCTTCGGCCGGATGCCGTGTTTGGATTTGAGTTCGCGCTTCAGGCTCCCGGCCAGACGTCGTAAGCCGGTTCAAACCAAGCAGCGCCGAATCTCGATCTTGGTGTTTCTGTCCATAGGCTCGAAAGAGCTGGGATGCCGTGGGCAGGGAAGACCGGCGCCAATCAAGCGACATCCCTGACAAAAATGGAACTACTTCTTCTCGCTCACGCTAACGCTTGCGGTGGTGTTGGCCCAGTCCAGTTTCAGCGTGGCGGAGTTCCCGCCCGTCTTGTCCAACGAGATGGTGAACTGCTCAGTCGGCGCCGCGTTATTGGCGACCTTCATATCAACGCGCGCGAGGTCCTGCTTCTCGTCGTAATCGGTGCCCCACTGGCCTGTCTGCTTGTTAATGATCAGCTTCCATCCCGTTTCGTTGGGAATCGTGTACAGCGTGTAGCTTCCCGCAGGAACGGTCGTTCCGCCGATCGTCAAGTTCGCATCGGTCTTGAAGCTGGTGGCCGAGTTCGCACCGGTCCGCCAGATCTGGCCGTAGGGAACCAGTTCGCCGAAGATCTTCCGGTTGCGCATCGAGGGACGGCTGTAGTCGATGGTGACGGTCTTGCCGTCAGCAAAACTTAAGGAGGCCGTTCCCGGAGGGCTCAGCGGCGCCTTCTTTTCCTGGGCGGCCAGTCCTATGGCAACGATTGCGATCATTAGGGCGACGTAACATGCACGGCTGTTTTGCATTGCACTCTCCTTTGAGTACGTACGATTATCATATTCAGGTGCGGGTCCATCATTCACGCCTACGACGGGCGATACAATCGTAGGACATCGCGTGGGCTTACGGGCCTCGCGAGAACTAATGATACTGCGAAAGAGATGGCTATGAGCGTTCTGGACGAGAAGCGCGAGGAACTGGAGCACTACGAATTCCGCATGGGCGTGCCGCGGGGCCGGCTCGCGGTCGCGCTCGACACCCTGACCGATGCGCTTACCATGGTGGGCCAGCACGGCGTCTATTGCCAGAGCGCGCGCCAAATCGGCAAGCCGGCCATGGATATTCAGATCGTGATGAAGGGCATCACCGACGCCAAGGAGTTGATCTCGTCGGTGATGGAAGAGATCAAGAAGCAGAAAGAATCCGAGGATTCACCACATAGGCACTGAGGCACAGAGAAACCTTAGCTACATTTGACTTTGGGGTTAGGCTTTCTTGTCGACTACTGCCAGCCGCTCGCTCAAGGGGGAAACCTGGCGCAATCCTTCGAGTTGGTTACTCGCCCGGAGCGCGGCGAATTCCGATCGCATCTCGGCCCGGAACGCCTCGATGGTTCTTACCACGGCTTCGTGCTGGACCTCCATCTGCTTCTGGAGGGATTCCTGACGGGACAAAATGGCTGTGAGATCAGGAGCGACCAAGTCCTGAATCACCTGTCGCAAACCCGTAATCACGTCAGCCATATCGCAATCCTACAACTCAACGTTACCAGCCGCGAGCCGTGGCTGAAGGCGTCTATTTCACTACAACCTCAAACATGCAAGAAGGCGCAGGGCGGAGATGGTTCCCCGCCCTGCATCGTTTCACGCATGTCGGTGTCTCGGCGCCTCTGCGGTTAGCTACTCGTCTTACACCGTTACGTACTTACCAGTCTCGATCACCCGAGCCGCAACCATTTCCTGCAGCGCGATCACATTGACCGGTTCGTGCTTCACCAGTCTCCGGACGATCGCAATCTGGGTGCGCATCATGTCGCCTTCGGCCACGGCCGCGATCACTTTCTTGGCATTGGCTTCGAGGCGGCTCATCGCACCCGCGATGTAGACCTGCGTCATTGCCACCACCAGCGCGCTCTTCGGCTCGCCGTTGGCTTCGATGAATTTGCGGGCCCGCAGCAGGCAGGAATCCATGGCGAACGTCTCGATCACCATGTCGGCAATCGCGCCCATAATTTCCTGCTGATCGGCCAGCTTCTGCATGTACTTCTGCGAAGCCGCACCGGCCACCAGCATGGAGAGCTTCTTGGCGTTGCCAACGATCTTCTGCTCGGCCGCCAGAGTGCCCTCGAGTTCATCGAACGACGGGCCTGCCATCACCTCGTCCATGGTCTTCTTGATGGCCGGCAACAACGCGAGCTGTCCGCTCATTGCACGCTTCAGGAGCCAGCCGGTGATGATGAGGCGGTTGATCTCGTTGGTGCCCTCGAAGATGCGGTTGACGCGCGAGTCGCGATAAGCCCGCTCCGCCGGGTACTCTTCGACGAAGCCGTAGCCGCCGTAGATCTGCACCGTCTCGTCCACCACAAAGTCCAGCATTTCCGAGCCCGCAACCTTGATGATGGAGCATTCGACCGCGTACTCCTCAATCGCCTTGCGAATGACTTCCGAGCTCTTCTCGCCTTCCGGCATGGCGTTTTCCATCATGCCAACGGTGCGATAGACCATTGATTCATTGGCATAAATGCCGACCGCCATCTGCGCCAGTTTTTCGCGGATCAGGCCGAAGTCCGAGATGCTCTTGCCAAAGGCCTTGCGGTCTTTCGCGTACGCCACGGCGTTCTGAATCGAGGTGCGCGCCCCGCCGACGCAGCCCGCGCCCAGCTTGAAGCGGCCCACGTTGAGGATGTTGAACGCGATGATGTGTCCCTTGCCGATGTCGCCGAGGACGTTCTCCACCGGCACCATGCAGTCGTTGAGGATCAACGGCGCCGTGGACGAACCGCGAATGCCGAGCTTCTTTTCTTCCGCTCCGACCGAGAAACCTGGAAAGTCCTTTTCGACCAGGAAGGCGGTGAACTTCTCGCCATTGACTTTAGCGAAGATGGTGAACAAGTCGGCGAAGTGGGCGTTGGTGATCCACATCTTCTCGCCGTTGAGGATGTAGTGCTTGCCATCGGGCGACAGGACAGCGCGAGTGCGGCTGTTCAGCGCATCGGAGCCGCTGGTGCCTTCCGACAGCGCGTAGGCGCCGATGATCTCGGCCGAGGCGAGTCGCGGCAGGTACTTCTTCTTCTGTTCTTCGTTGCCGAAGAAGACCAGGGGAAGCGTGCCGATGCCGGCGTGTGCACCCATGGAGACGACGAAACTGCCGCACTTGGCGATCCGGTCGGCGATGACGGCTGACGATATCTTGTCCATCTCCGAGCCGCCGTACTCTGCCGGGACATCAACGTTGGTCAGGCCCATTTCTGCGGCCTTCTTGAGCAGGTCGCGCGTGACCTGCCAATCTTTATGTTCGATCTTTTCGACGTTGGGGAGGAGTTCGTTGACCGCAAACTCGTCGGCGAGTTTGGCGATCATTAACTGGTCTTCGTTAAAGTCTTCGGGAGTGAAGACGGTTTCCAGGTTGTGGTCTTCGAGCAGAAAACTTCCGCCCGTGGTTTTCGTCTTGGGAGCTACCGTTGTTGTTGCCATGCTGAACCTCGCTGGTATTTGAACTTCAAAAACTCATTCACCACGGAGATCACGGAGGATCGTGATTGGGTTCGTCTGCCGTCCCTCCGGGACTCCGGTTCTCAACTCTCACCTACCCGGCTCTAAAGCGCTGGGCTAAGATCTGTCACCCCTGCGGGGCTGCACCTTCGCGAGACTGGGCATTTCAACAAGCACAGACTCCGATGATGATTAGGTCCGGAATGTCTTTCTCCGTGTTCCCTGTGTCCTCCGTGGTGCAATGTCTTTACTGCAAATTCTCGAAGATGCCGGCGGCGCCCATGCCTCCGCCTACACACATGGTCACCATGCCGTAGCGGCCACCGCGTCGCTTCAACTCGCGCGCGATGCTGGCTGTCAGCTTGGCTCCAGTGCATCCCAGGGGATGTCCCAGCGCGATCGCTCCGCCGTTCGGATTGACCTTGGCCGGATCCAGTCCGCCTTCCTTGATGACGGCGAGCGACTGCGCCGCGAAGGCTTCGTTCAACTCGATCACGTCAATGTCGCTCAGCTTGAGCCCGGCAAGCCTAAGAGCTTTCGGAATGGCATACACCGGCCCCAAGCCCATCTCTTCGGGCTTGTATCCGGCGGTGGCGTAGCCGACAAAGCGCAGCAGCGGCTTCAATCCCAACGCCTTGGCGCGTTCGGCGGACATGACGACTGCCGCAGCCGCGCCATCCGACATCTGCGAAGAGTTGCCCGCAGTGACGGTGCCTTTCATGTGGAAGGCCGCCTTGAGCGCACCCAGGGCTTCCAGCGAGGTGTCGGCGCGAGGACCTTCGTCCATCTTGAAGATGATTTCCGTCCGTTTCGGTTTGCTGCCATTGGGAGTGGTGAAGCTGACGGGAACAGGAACGATCTCGTCGTCGAACCTGCCCTCCGCAATCGCAGCGAATGCCTTCTTGTGGCTGTCAACCGAGAACTGGTCGGACTGCTGGCGCGTGATGTCAAAGCGGACGGCTAAGCGTTCCGCGGTCAATCCCATCGAAAGATAGGCATCGGGATAATTCGCCACCAGCCAGGGATTGGCTGACACCTTATTGCCACCCATGGGGATCATGGTCATGGATTCGACGCCGCCTGCGATGACGACTTCGGCTCCGCCTGCCATGATGCGTTCGGCGCCCATGGCGATGGCCTGCAGTCCCGACGAGCAGAAGCGGTTTATGGTCATGGCCGAGACCTCGATTGGGAGGCCGGCACGCAGCGACGCGATGCGCGCTACGTTCATGCCTTGTTCGGCTTCGGGCATGGCGCAACCCAGCACGACATCCTCGACTTCTTTGGGATCGAGTTGCGGGACGCGCTCCAGCGCTCCCTTGATCGCGAAGGCGGCCATGTCATCGGGACGAGTAGCCCGCAAGGTTCCTTTGTATGCTTTTCCTACCGGGGTACGAACGGCACTGACGATTACGACTTCACGCATAGTTAGTTCCTCAGCGTCTTTCCCGTCTTCAAGGTGAACTGAATACGTTCCTGGGTTTTCTTTTCGCCCGCGAGCGAGATGAACGCCTCGCGCTCCAAGTCGAGCAGATACTGCTCGCTGACCGGAGTGCCGGGGTTGACCTCTCCGCCGCAGAGCACGTGAGCAACCTTGGTGGCGATCTTCACTTCGTGATCGCTGATGAACTCGCCGCAGCGCATGATGTGGATCCCCATCTTCAGCGTTGCCAGTATGCTTTCGCCCGGCGCCGGGATGTCAGACCGCATACTCAGCGGTCGGTAGCCTTCATGCACCAATTCCAGCGCACGTTCTTTCGCGTCGCACAGGACGCGGTCGCGGTTCATGGAAATGTTGTCGCCGGGGGAAAGGAAGCCGAGACCCTTGGCTTCCATGGCTGAGGTCGAAACCTTGGCCAGGGCGACAGTCTCAAATGCCTGTTTCATGGCTTCCATCAGTTCGACGCTCTCGCCACGGCCCTGGGGACGAATATGCGTCGCTTTATGGATGGCACGGATGGTCATCTCTTTGCATCCGCCGCCTCCGGGCAGCAGTCCGACGCCAACCTCGACCAGTCCGGCATAGAGTTCGGCGTGGGGCTGGCGGGCAGCGCCGTGCAGGGTGATCTCGGTTCCTCCGCCGAGGGTCATGCCAAAGGGAGCGACTACCACCGGCTTGGGGGAGAACTTGATGGCTTGCGTCATGTTCTGGAACTGACGGATCGCCATGTCAACTTCGTCCCACTCTTCTTCCTGCGCCGCCATCAGCAACATCATGATGTTGGCGCCGACGGAGAAGTTTCCGGCATCGTTAGTGATGACGTAGGCGTCGAAGTTTTCGCTGCCGCCGCCACCCTTCATGGTCTGGGTGGTCAGCGACACGATGTCGCCGCCCAGCGCGTTCATCTTGGAGTGGAATTCGATGCAACCGACGCCGTCTCCGAGATCGATGAGTGAAGCACCGGCATTCATCTTGACCACGCCGTTGGCTTTCTTGGCGACGGTGACCGACCAGACTCCGGCGGGAACGACTTCGGGCTGGTAGTCGCTAGTGGCGACGTCGAAGTACTTGCGTCCACTGGCAACCTTGGGATCGTCGGCGTACCAGCTCGTCCTGCCCGAAGCCAGCAGCTTTTCGACGTTGGCAGCGACCGGCTTGCCTTCCTGCTTCATCCGCTCGACCGTCTTGGCGACACCGGCGGCGTCCCATAATTCGAACGGGCCCATTTCCCAGTTGAAGCCGGTCTTCATGGCTTTGTCGATTTCGACGATCGAGTCGGCGATTTCAGGGACACGGTTGGCAGAATAGGTCCACAGGTCGGAGAGCACGCTCCACAGGAAGAGGTTGACCTTGTCTTTCGAGGGCGCGAGCAGCATCTTCAGGCGCTCGGGCAACTCCTCGACGTTTTTGGCCATCTCGAGCGCGGGGAACTTGGCTTTCTGCAGCGGACGATATTCGAGGGCTTTCCAATCGAAGGCAAAGCGCTGTTCACCTTCGGGGCCCTTCTGCTTCTTGTAGAAGCCGCCCTTGCTCTTGTCGCCCAGCCACTTGCGGTTGAGCATTTCGAGGAAGAATGGCGGGAGCTTGAGGTCGCTGCGCTCGTCCTTGATATTGGCGGCGCCGTTGCGAACGACGTGGCCGAGAATGTCGAGGCCGACCATGTCACCGAGACGGAAAGTGCCGGTCTTGGGCCAGCCGACGGCCGTGCCGGTGAGGGCGTCCACTTCTTCGACGCTCAGGTCCATCTCCTGCATGACGCGCATGACGTTGAGCATGGAGAAGGTGCCGATGCGATTGGCGATGAAGTTTGGTGTGTCCTTGGCCTGCACCACGCTCTTGCCGAGGTGCAGATCGCAAAAGTCGGCGATGGTCTTCATGGCCGCAGGATCGGCGTCAGCGGTGGGAATGATTTCCAGCAGCCGCATATAGCGCGGCGGATTAAAGAAATGAGTGCCAAACCAGCAGCGGCGGAAGTCTTCCGAGAAGCCTTCGGCAATCTTGGCGACAGGCAGGCCGCTGGTATTGCTGGTGATGATGGTTCCGGGCTTGCGGACGGCATCGACCTTGCGCAGCAGTTCGCGCTTCAGGTCGAGGTCTTCGATGACGGCCTCGATGATCCAGTCCACTTCGGAGAGCTTCTGGAGGTCGTCCTCGAAGTTTCCGATGGTGACGAGGCAGTCCAGCGACGGCTTAAAGAAGGCGGCGGGTTTGGACTTCACCGCGGCTTCCTTGCCGGCGGCGGCAAACCGGTTGCGAGTTGGACCGTCGGCGTCGGGCGGGACGATGTCAAACAGGTAAGAGGGAACACCGGCGTTGGCCAGGTGCGCGGAGATGCGGGCGCCCATGGTGCCCGCGCCCAGAACTGCTACCTTATCGATTCGTTTCTGCATGGATGCTCAAGCGCTCCAACTTCTTGCCGGCGGAGTCATGCCGGACTGAGGCTACGTTGATTCACACGCGATGCCAGCTATAAGAGATTTAGGAACTTCGATTGTGCGACGTTCCCAGTTCAGGATGAAGGATTCGGGATGACCGCCGATAAGCGCGAACAAGAGGAAGATGGCTCGTCAATGTTGCTCTCCTCTCCATCAAACGGCCTCAAAATACAAGCAGCGCGCGCCGTAAGATGTGGGGTGAGGATGGCAACGGCGCGCGCCGTATTAAGTTGTCCCGATAGTACTGAATGAACCTTCATTCAGTCAATAGAAATCTCAATTTTCTTTTCCCAATTTGGGTTAGGAGATCGCTTTGGCGATCAGGAAGGCCGCTCCAGCAGCAAGTCCACCAATTACAACGGTCTGGAGCGCTGACCTGAGAGGTTTGAAGCCGGTGAAACGGCCTTTGATGTAGCCGAATATCCCCAGCGCAATCAGAGTAACCGCAGCTGACCACAGCAATGCTTCACGAGAACTGTGGAAAACGAGGTATGGAGACAGCGGAATGAAGCCTCCCGCAATGTAGGAACCGGCGATGGTCGAGGCACTTTGCACTGCCCGCTTGGGATCAGGCTCTTCCAGTCCCAACTCAAAGCGCATCATGAAGTCCACCCACTCTTTAGGTTTCTTGGTGAGTGCCGCGATCACCGGTGCGCTCTCTTCGCGGGACAATCCATAGTCGGTGAAGACTTTTTGGACCTCACGGGCTTCCTCGTCGGGGATCTCTTCCACTTCGCGTTCTTCGCGCTTGCGCTCACTTTCGTAATGCTCGGCGTCGCTGCGTGCGGCCAGATATCCACCCAGCCCCATGGCAATCGATCCTGCTGCGATTTCGGCCAACCCGGCGATGACGACGATGCGGCTGTTATCCACCGCTCCGGAAAGGCCGGCGGCCAGGGCGAAGGGCACGGTCAGGCCATCCGACATTCCAATGACTACGTCGCGGACAACTTCGCCCGCGGTGAAATGGCGCTCAATGTGCGGTGTTTGGGGCATGATCTCCAAGCTCGGGATGGATTTTCAAATATTCGATTGCGCGCTCCGCGATGTCGCGCTCACCTTTGTAGCTGAGTTTTGACGGCGCTTGTTCCAGTGGAAGCCAGAAGGCGTTTTGGACCTCGACCCGCATCGCGGGCGCAATGTTTCCCAAGCGTCCGGAACGGTACATCAGAAGGTAGAAACTGACGATCTTGAAGACCTTGGCGCGATCGCCCCAGTTGCGGACATAGACGTACTTAATGTCGGCCAGCTTGGCAATCATGTCGGCGCGAACGCCGGTTTCCTCGCGCACTTCGCGCAGGGCAGTCACTTCGGGCTTCTCGCCGGGATCGATGGAGCCCTTCGGTAGAGCCATGAGTTCCGCGTCGGCCGGCGTCCGATTGACCTTCCTGATTTTGATGTTCCTTCGGGGCCTGTCCATGTGAGGTTCTATGACAGCGACATACCAACGGCCACGCATTTTCCGGAGCACAACACCGCCAGCCGAGGTTTCTCGCACCATGGGAGGAATAGAAAGGGTAGTTTGGCAGAGTCCGTCAGTGGTGACAACCAATGGTACCTTGTCCGGTACGTGGCGGCTGGTGTTCGTCGCTAACCCGAAATTTCACAGAATGTGCTGTAGATGACACTCCACCGGCTCGCAAAATTGCAGCATCATGGCAGCAGGGCATATCATCATTGCAAGGGTGACCGCTGGTCGGAAGGCCGGTTCCCATTGCGGGGTAATGATTTGAACAACTTGGATCGCATTGTTCGCTCGGTTCGCGCGTTCTCACGAGAACTAACCCGCCCGTCCAGCGGGGTGCCACGCCGGCTGACCCTGGGAGTAGCGCTGGGTGGTGGTTTTGCCCGCGGCATGGCCCACATCGGTGCGCTGAAGGTACTGGAAGAAGAGAACATTCCGGTAGACTACGTGGCTGGCACCAGCGTGGGAGCCATCATTGGCGCCGCGTACTGTGGCGGGATGACGGCCAACGAACTGGCAGAGATGGCGCGCACGATGCGATTCAGTGACTTCGCCCGCTGGACGCTTTCCCGTTACGGATTCTGCAGCAGCGATCGCATGGTGCGCTTCTTCGAGCGCACGCTGAAGAAGCATACCTTCGAAGATTTGGCGATTCCGCTGGCGATCACGGCGACCGAGTTCCGCACAGGCGAGGCGGTGGTATTTACCAAGGGAGCGCTGGTGGATCCGATCCGCGCCAGTTGCGCTTATCCCGGAATGTTTCTGCCCGTAGAAATCGACGGGCACTCGTATATCGACGGGATGCTGGCTTATGCCGTGCCGACTACGCCGCTGCGCCAGATGGGGGCAGACCGGGTGATTGGGATCTACCTGAGCGCCCACTGGAGCAATGCCCGTCCTCCTCGCCATGTGTTCGAAGTCATCGGTCAGTGCTTCTCGATCGCTCAATCGAAGCTGTCCGAATCGTGGGCCAAGGACGCTAACCTCGTGATTGAGCCCGACGTCAACGGTTTCGCGTATGACTGCTTCGAAAGGGCGCAGGAGTTGATTGCAGCGGGAGAGGCTGCGATGCGCGCGGCGCTTCCGCAGGTGAGAGACATGCTGAAACTGCCGAAATCGAGTGCAGTTCAGAAAATCGGGTTCGCACCAATTACCTCGCCAGCCCCACCTCAACAGGCCAGTCCGGCCGTCTAAGGTGCTTCGCAGCACTTGAGCGTTGTGGTCTGTAGAGGACAGGCGTACGTTGTAGAGCGGGCCGTCTGAAAACTTACCTCAGGAGGGTAACGATGGGATTCCTCGTATGGATTTTGGTCGGACTGATTGCAGGTTGGCTGGCCGGACAGGTCATGAAGGGCGGTGGCTACGGTGTACTCGTGGACATCCTGCTCGGCCTGGTTGGCGGCGTCGTGGGCGGCTGGATCTTCGGGCTGCTGGGAATCTGGCCGGGCGGCGGGATGATCGGCTCCATAATTGTGGCTTTCGTCGGCGCCGTGATTTTGGTCTGGATCACCCGACTGATAAAGAAAGCCTGAAAGCCAACTGGATCGTCGTGCTCGAGTGCTGGGCCCCACCCTTTGCGCTAGAGCGGGCGCAAAGGATGGGCCTCCGCGTTCGTGGTGAGAGAAAGCCGAACCAAGAGATAGCCGAAAAGTGTCTGGTCTTGATGGCTAAAATAGGGCACAATGGTTGCCCTCCGGGCCCATAGATCTCATTTGGAGGAGAGTCCCCGATGAAGAATCAGAGCCGCCAATCGTCAAACGCACGCACCGACGCAAGATCGAGCGCGATAAGTGTGTTTGCGCTTCTGCTTGGGTCCCTCGCGTGGCTTACGGTGCCAGCGCAGGCCGGATCGCTTTCAGGATCGTTTGATGGCGTGGCCTCCCTGACGCCCACCGGTACGCCCGGAGTGTTCATTCAGAACTTCGTCGGCGACGGAACCGACGCAACATTCGGCGCGTTCGACGCTATGTCGCGGTCAACGGTGGATTTCTCCAATCCTCCAAGCATCAACATCACCAATGGAACACTGACCGAAATATTTGCGGGTGGGAAGCTCTTCGGAACCGGCTCTGGCAGTGGTACGGCGAGCGGCCACGGAACCGCCACGTTCACGATTGACTTCCTTATTACCGGGGGAACCGGAATATTTGAGCACCAAACCGGCGAGGCGATGATCACGGGAACGATTACCAAGACGGGCCCGACGACCGAGGCGATCGACGCGACCTATACCGGCACGCTGGTTCCCGAACCGTCGAGCGTGAGCCTGCTTCTCCTGGGCGCCACGTTTGGGTACCGATTTCTCGCGAAGACCAGGTTCAAGTAGACAACTTGGCTGCGATCGCCACCGCGCGCGGTGGCAGTAATTATCCTGCGCCGAATTCTGCTTTGTCGGCTGCGTGTAAAACGCGTCTGTCTCGATCTTGCTCGCCGCGCAAGAGGGCCCTCTTCAGTTAATCTAGATTGCAACCGCATTCTGAGGAGAGTCTCCGATTGAACCGACTTTTTGCTGTCCTTTTGGTTTTGACACTCAACCTGTCGCCCATCGCCTATAGCCAACAGCCGACCGCGAAGCTTCCATTCAATCCACCGACGACGATCAGCGGATATCACGACGCTGCTGCAGAATTGCAGGCCGAGAAGACGTTTCTTGCCGCGCCCAGCGCGGAGCTGGCGAAAGAGCACCTGCGCATTCTGACTTCGGCGCCGCATGTCGCAGGGTCTCCGGAAGACAAGAAGACCGCCGAGTACGTGTTGCAGAAATACAAGGAAGCGGGGCTCGACGCTTACATTCAGGAATACAAGATCTGGATGAACCTTCCGGAGGAGATCAAAGTCGATGTGGTAGCGCCCGAGGGCGTCACCATGCACGGCCCGACGCGCGAGCATGTGAGCGACGACCCTTACCAGGACGATCCGCGTGTCCTGACGGCGTACAACGGATTTTCGCCGTCGGGCGACGTGACCGCCGATGTGGTCTATGCGAACTATGGGCGTCCCGAGGACTTCAAGAAGTTGAAGGAGCTGGGAGTCGAGACGAAAGGGAAGATCGCCATCGTCCGCTACGGGCAGAATTTCCGTGGGGTGAAGCCATTCGTGGCCTCGGAATACGGTTGCATCGGCGTGCTGATCTACTCCGATCCCTGGGACGACGGCTACTTCAAGGGAGACAAGTATCCCAAGGGACCGTGGCGCCCCGACACCGCGGTGCAACGCGGCTCGGTGCAGTATCTGTTCCGCTATCCCGGAGACCCTACAACGCCTGGCATTGCTTCGGTTCCGGATTTGCCGGACAGCAAGCGGACGCCTCTTGATCAGGTCAAGGACCTGACCAAGATTCCGACCACGCCGTTGTCGTATGCCGACGCTACGCCGATTCTGGCCAGCCTCGGCGGTCCGGAATCGCCGCGCGAATGGCAGGGAGCTTTGCCGTTCACCTATCACGTTGGACCCGGTCCGGCGAAGGTACACATGCTGCTCAAGCAGGATTACAAGTGGACGACGATCTACGACGTGATCGGCCTGGTGAAAGGCAGCGAGTTTCCTGAGCAGTGGGTGATCACCGGCAATCATCGCGATGCGTGGGTGTACGGCGCGGTCGATCCCAACAGCGGGACCGCGGCGCAACTGGAGGCCGTGCACGGACTGGGCGAACTGCTGAAGACGGGCTGGAAGCCGAAGCGCACCATCGTGCTCGCCAGTTGGGATGCGGAAGAAGAAGGACTGATCGGCTCGACCGAGTTTGCCGAACAGCATGCCGATGAACTTCGACAGGCGGTGGCGTACTTCAACATGGATGTCGCGGTAGCGGGGCCCGATTTCGGGGCGTCGTCGGTGCCAAGCTTGAAGCAATACTTGCGCGAGATTTCGAAGGCGGTCCCCAGTCCGAAGGGCGGGAGCGTTTACGAACAGTGGAAGGCGACGACGGAGAGACGCGATAAGGAAAGAGCGAAGAATCCGCAACCGGGTGACGGCCGCCGTGAGCCCGCGGCGGGCGCCACGAAGGACGTACGCGTTGGCGACCTGGGTAGCGGCTCCGACTACACGCCGTTCCTGCAGCACCTGGGAGTTCCGTCGGCGGACATCGGTTCCAGCGGGCCGTATGGCGTCTATCACTCGGTGTTCGACAATTTTGCCTGGTTCACCAAGTTTGGCGATCCCACCTTCGCCTACGAACAGCAGATGGCGCGGGTTTACGGTCTCGACACCATTCGCATGGCGTCGGAAGACGTGCTGCCGTTCAACTATGAAGACTATGGCAAAGAGATCGGCGAATACGTGAAGACAGCCGACCAGAAGTCGAAGGATGCTTTTGGCGCGAAGTCGCCGTCGTTCGCGGACGCGCAAAAAGCGGCCTCGCGTTTAGAGAAAGCTGGAGCACAAATGCTGCAGGCCCAGAGCGCCATGAAAGGCAATCCAGCGCGCATGAATCAGGCATTGCGCGATACCGAGCGCGCGTTCCTGATCGATGGGCTACCCGACCGGCCGTGGTTCAAGCACTCGATTTACGCGCCCGGGAAATATACGGGATATGCGGCGGTGGTGATTCCCGGGGTCAACGAAGCAATCGACGCGAGCGACGCGACGCTGACGCAGGAGCAGTTGAAGGTGCTGACCGATGCGCTCAACCGCGCGGCGGAGACGCTGGAGAAGGGAATGTAGCTGGCGGCAACGGCCAGAGAGTCAATCGCGGATCGAAAGTCGGATCTCTGACGGCCTCTGCGCGTCGAATTACCGCTTCCCAAGTCTCTGCCGGAACCATGTCGCAAGTTCGGTTTCGGAGAGCGTCCCAGCGGCTAGCGCTTCGATGGTCCGCACCGCATCCGGCGGATCGAACTCAAGGCGATGCCCGTTGAGGGCCAGGAACACGCGAGCGACCACCCATGCAGTTCGTTTGTTGCCGTCTGCGAAGGGACGGTTGCGAGCCAATCCATAGGCATACGCCGCTGCAAGTGCGGCGGCGTCCGGTCGTTCGTAGGCGGCGAGGTTGCGCGGGCGCGCCAGGGCCGATTCGAGCGCAGCGGGGTCGCGCACTCCCTCGGGTCCACCGTGTTCCGCCAACTGACGGTCGTGGATGGCAAAGGCAACATCCTCGCGCACCCATCGCCAGCGCTTCACTTCGAGAGCGCCCGCAGCACGTCGCGATCCTCGTGCATGATCTCCTCGGCCGCGGTGATCTGGCGCTCGAACTCCGGATCGTAAGGCGTGACCCTGAATCCTCCGGGTGCTTCCGTCAGATACAGGGAATCGCCCTTTTTCACGCGCAAGCGTGTCATGACTTCTTTGTTCAGGATCAGCCCCGCCGAAGAGCCAATGGTCGTGATTTTCAGTTTCGGCATGTCGCTCCTATATAACATCCATTATATAGTGGACATAAAGGTCAAACACGTTTTTCCCTGTGCTACTCTCTCGACACCCCATGAAACCTGACCGCTTCTTCTGCACCACTGCCGGCGCCATTTTCCTGGTGATTACAGCCATCGGCTTCCGTCACTACATCTTCGGCGGCGCCCGCCCGGATGGCAGCCCCATCAACCCCGCCATCCTTGCGTTAGTCGTGCTCCACAGCTCGGCAATTTTCGCCTGGTATGTGTTGTTCTTCGTCCAGGCGCTGCTGATCTCGGTGCAGAACCGCCGCCTCCACATGAAACTCGGCTGGAGCGTGCTTCTCATCGGAACAACCATCGTCTGTACCGGGCCCCTCATTGCCATTCGCGGGGTGCAGCTCTCGCCCAATCACACTGTTTTCGACTGGCCGTACGCCGGCTTTCTGCTGATCATGCTTACCGAGATCGCGCTGTACACGGTCTTCGTGACCATCGGTGTCCTCAACCGCAGGCGGCCCTGGATTCACCGTCCCATGATGCTCATGGCCAGCCTCTCCATACTGAGAGGCGCCACCGCCCGCACGCCATTTTTCTCGGCGGTTTTTGGGGATTCCGGTCCGGTGGGGGCGTTCGGCCCTATCATCTGCCTCGGAGGAGTGCTGTTGCTGCTCCGCTGCGCGATGACCCGCAGCCTCGACCGCTGGTTCGCCGCTGGCTTTGCCGCCTACATAGTCGTCGTGCTGGTTGCATCGAAACTGTTGCTCACCGACACGTGGATGAACTGGGCTAGCGCAATCTTGAAACACTAAACCGCAGGGTGGCCCACATTTCCCAGCTGTTGGGAAATGTGGGTTCTGCCGTCGGTCGCCCATATCCCCTGGTTCGAGGAGAGTGGTCTTTCACCTGTGCTACTCTCTCTCGACGCTCCATGAAACCCGACCGCTTTTTCTATTCCACTACCGGCGCCATCTTCCTCGTGCTGATGGTGATCGGTTTCCGCCACTTCCTTCTTGCCGGCAAGGCCATGCGCGGAGACGACATCAACCCCGTCATGTTCCGTCTGGATGCCGTCCATGGCACAGCGATCATGTCCTGGTTTGTGCTGTTCTTCGTGCAGGCGCTGCTGATCTCCACACGCAACCGCAAACTCCACATGAAACTCGGCTGGAGCGTGTTGGTGATCGGCGCCACTATCGCCGTCACTGGAAGCCTGGTGGCCATTCGCTCGGTACAGAACACTCCGGCGGACTTCGTCTTCTTCGGCATGGAGTACCCCCGCTTCCTGTTGGTGATGCTCACCGAGATCGCGATGTTTACGGCGTTTGTCGGGGTGGGCGTGCTGGCCCGCAAGCGGGCGCGAATTCACCGCCCCATGATGCTGATGGCGAGCATGGCTCTTATCACAGGCGCTTTCGTGCGCATTCCGTTTTTCCCAATGGTATTTGGCGCGAACAGCCCGGTGGGATTCTTTGCCCCCGTCTTTATCCTGGGAGCGTTGCTGCTGCTGCTTCGTACTTTCATGAACCGCGGCCTGGACCGTTGGTTCGCCGTGGGCTATGCGTCGCTTGTGTTTGCTTTTGTCGCGGCGGAGCGACTTTCGCATAGCAACCTGTGGAGCGATTGGGCCGGTACGATCTTGAAACTCTAAACAGATTGCGAGGGAGGTACGATGCCCAACACAATCCGCTTACACCGCGTTATGCGCGCCGCGCCCGAAAAAGTTTACCGAGCGTTTCTCGACCCAGCGGCGCTGTGCAAGTGGCTTCCGCCCAACGGATTCACCGGCACCATGCACCATCTTGAGCCCAAGGTCGGCGGCACCTTCAAGATGTCGTTCACCAATTTCACCAACGGGCAGAGCCACTCGTTCGGTGGCGAGTATCTCGAACTTGTGCCGGGAGAACTCCTGCGCTACACCGACAAGTTCGACGACCCGAACCTGCCCGGCGAAATCCAGGTCACCGTGACGCTGAAGAAGGTTCTCGGCGGCACCGAGATCAACATCGAGCAGGCAGGCATCCCCGACGTCATCCCGCCGGAGATGTGCTACCTCGGCTGGCAGGAGTCGCTGATCCTGATGGCGAAGCTGGTCGAGGTGGAGATTCCCGGCTAGTTGGAACCCGAAGCCAGAAATACGTCCTCGATGCGGCACTGAAACACCGCGGCGATCTTGAAGGCGAGCGGAAGGCTCGGATCGTATTTTTCTGTCTCAATCGCATTGACGGTTTGACGCGAAACTCCCAGCTGTTCCGCCAACTCGGCCTGGGTGATGCTGTGCCTGGCGCGAAGTACCCGAAGTTCGTTCTTCATTTGTACCGCCGCGTCGCGAAATAACGGTAGGTCACTTTGACGGTCGCCAAAAGGATCGCAAAGAGGAAGAGCGGCATCCAGGGGATGATTTTCGGATTCAGCGTCCAGCGCAGCGAAACCGCATAGACAATGCCTCCGGCCCAGAGCGCCGCAAGCACCCCAAGCGAGTAGGCCCATGCCATGCCTTCCAATTCGATTCGCTGCGTTAGTTCGTCCAGGCTCAGGAAATACTTCCGCTTCTCCCAGGCGTAATAGGTGCAAAAAACGGCGGGCACCAACGCCGAGATGGAATCCATCAGCGGTCTCGTATGCTAGCCTCCCAATGCCCAAACAATCAGCCAGCCCAACCACGCGGCGGACATAATTCTGGCGCCCAGGAGGAACCGCTTCTCGGCCGGCGTTCCCGTGCCGAATGTGCCAAACATCAACATTGCGGATATCGGCCAACGCGAATCTTGAGTGTTCGCTTCATTCCCAGCATTTGGTGACTTCATTTCTCCTGGTCTTCCTCGTCGTCCACGTGGGCATGGTGATTTGGGCGGGATTCACCAGGCGCGTCCGGGCGATGATTACCGGTGTCGCCACCGAGCCTGAGGAGCGAACATGAGCACCATCTCACGCCGCAAGTTCGTCACTATGGGTCTGACCCTCGCCGCAGGCGCCTCGGGTTTGGCCGTGGCCGCTGGCCTGGCGAAGCGCTACGGACTGGTCCCGCCCGATAGTGGCGGAATCTACGGCCCGGGCGAGACGCTGACCTATGCTGCGCAGCGCCTGATGACAACCCACTCGCTGGCTCGCGAATTTCCCCGCAGCATGATCTCGAAAGTGCCGTTCGCCAACGACATCGCGCCCTTCAACGACGCCTTCAAGAGCCACCAGGCCAACGGGTTTGCGGACTGGCGGCTGGCCGTGGATGGTATGGTTGCCCGGCCCGCTTCGCTTTCAATGGCGGACCTCAAGACGTTCCCTGTCCACAGCCAGATCACCGAGGTGGTTTGCGAGGAGGGCTGGTCTTATGTCGCCGAGTGGATCGGCACGCCGCTGCACGAGGTGATGAACGCCTGCGGCGTCCTGCCCCAGGCGAAGTATGTGGTGTACTTCTCGATCGAACCCGACTGGTGGGAGAGCATCGACATGGCCGATGCCCTGCACTCCCAGACTCTGCTGACTTGGGGAATGAATGACGGAGAGCTTCCAGTGGGCTTCGGAGGACCGCTCCGGCTACGTGTGCCGCGCCAACTTGGGTACAAGAGCGTGAAGTTCATTACCCGGCTGACGTTCACCGACTCGCTCAAAGGTTTCGGCAAAGGTCTCGGCTCGGCTGCACCGGAGGCGGGTTACTCGTGGTACGCGGGCATCTAAATCGCTGAGTAATGTAGGCGGCGATAACGGTTGAACTGGTGATCGCCCGATTTGCGGCAACTGAGCCACGTCCAGCGCGTCATCGTGTCTTTGGTGAAACCGGGTCCACCAAAGACGGTGGGTCGCAGCAAGGGCGAAATTCCCGCTTCACTCGGCAGGCGCTCTTGTTCAAGGGGAACCTGTTGCCCGATCTCAAGCGGCGAAACGGTAACGAACTTCTCGTCCACCAGGTCGGCCCGCGCCAGGTTGCCGTAAAGAGTCGGGCCACCTTCGCAGAGCAGGTAACGCACTCCGAGCTCAGCGCGCAGTTTTCGCATCACGGTGGCGAGATCAAGGGTTTCGCCTTCTCCCGCTGCAATCACGGCAACATGCGGATGTGTAGTCAGCGGACCAAGACGCTCGGCGCCTGCGGGCGATGTGACAATCGCGACATCGACCGCATCGCCATCGAAGGCTTTCAAGCGCGACAGATCCACATCAAGCGCGCGGGTGACGAAGATATTTCTCTGACGACCTTTGCCCAGCTTCCTGCGCAGCTCCAACAACGCGGGCTCGATGACCTGGAAGACAATGCCTCGACTTTCCGGCCCGCGATTGCGCTGCTCTTCCCGCAAAGTGTTCATTCCCATAAGCACGCCGTCGGCGTGAGCGCGCAGCAGGTCCATCAGCCAGCGGTCGGCGCGCGACTGCGCGATCTCGCCGCCCGAAGCGTGCTTGCCCAGCAGACTGACAATTCCGTCGAGCGATTGCACAAAGTTGGTGTAGATCCACGGACGGTCGGCGGGCGGCGGGGAGAATCCAAAATTGCCGTAGGGCGCGAAGACCGCGTCCGCGAACGGACTGGGCTCGGCGTTGTCGAAGAGCACGTCGAACGCGGGAATCTGGCTGGGGCTGGCCATCGGTAGATCGATTCTATCGTGGGGTCCTGCGATCAATGGCCTCTGCGTGGATGTATGATGGAAAACTTCTCGCAGTAATCGATTATTTCCGGAGCCGGGGGATGTATGGGTGAACGTGGCGGAGCGAACATCGAGATTGCTCACAGGCTGAATGAAGGCGAGGAACACGCGCCGCATCACAAGTCAAAATGGATTGAGGTCCTGGAGATCGCAGAAGCGATCATCCTTGCGATGGTAGCGATTGCTACGGCGTGGAGCGGCTATCAGGCGGCCAAATGGGATGGCAGGCAGGACGAGTTGTACGAACAGTCCACGCGACTCCGCGTGCAGGCGCAGGGCCTGGCGACCCGCTCGGGACAAGAGCAAATCTACGATGCTTCGACAGTGGTGGAGTGGATCAAGGCGCAATCGAGCGGCAACAAGAAACTGGCGGAACTGTTTGAACACCGCTTCCGTCCAGAGGCCAAGGTGGCTTTTAACGCGTGGAAGAAGACCGATCCGCTTAACAATCCTGATGCGCCCGCAGGGCTGTTGCTGATGCCGGAATACCACAATGCACACGCGGAGGAGTCGGCCAAGTTGTCCCAAGAAGCCACGGAAGAGTTTCAGCATGGCTCCAAAGCACGCAGTACCTCCGATGACTATGTGCGGGTCACGGTGTTCCTGGCAACTGTACTGCTGCTGACGGCCATAGCCCAGCGCTTCAAAACCCACCAGGTCCGAGTGGGTCTGGCGGTTATGGCGTTGCTCATGCTTACGGTTCCGATCTATAGGATCATCACGCTGCCTCGCTTGTGAGCGGCCTTGCGAGGCGGGAAGACCTGAACCCGATGGACATCAAATTGACGGATGTTGAAGCCCGCGTGTTGGGAGCGCTGGTGGAGAAGGACATCACGACGCCGGACTATTATCCGCTGTCGCTGAATGCGCTGGTCAATGCGTGCAATCAGAAAAACAATCGTGATCCTGTCATGAATCTTGAGGAAGGCGCGGTGCGGGACGGGTTGAACGGCCTGCATGACGACGGACTGGCGGGG
>Ga0208714_1000048_pt1 | contig 37461 bp, 35 predicted proteins | sample NGESurshal072012_3_FD_184461 | JGI IMG/M metagenome (GOLD analysis project Ga0208714, IMG submission 184461) | Arctic peat soil microbial communities from Barrow, Alaska - NGEE Surface sample 415-1 shallow-072012 (SPAdes) | ecosystem: Environmental > Terrestrial > Soil > Wetlands > Peat ... | reverse complement strand
GGCGGTGTGGCTGGTGGAGCGCATTTTCGACATGGCGTCGGTGGCGTTGATGTTTGTCGTCGCCGGTTTTGTAGGCGATCCGCTGTGGGGCACATTGCCCAATCAAAATCTCTCCTCCGAGGTGCGCTGGTCGGCGGGATTGTTCCTTTGCGGCATTGTGGCACTGGCCGTGGTGGCCCTTATACTTCGCCGCTCGGGTTACGCTATCGCCGCCTACTTGGAAAAACGCTTTGGCGGCCCCAGTCACAAATTCGCCCACGGGCTTCGCTCCAAGATCATGTCTTTCACCGACGGACTCCAGATCATCAGCGACGCGGCATCGTTCCTGCAATTGTTTGTAATGTCACTGGCGATGTGGATGCTGATCGCGGTGGCTTACTGGCTCCTCACCCACGCCTACGGAGGCGAGCTTTCCCACCTCGGCCCAGCTAGCATCATGTTGCTCATGGTCTCCGCTATGTTCGGTTCTTTGATTCAACTTCCTGGCGTGGGCGGCGGATCGCAGCTTGCTACCATCGCCGTGATGAACAGGGTTTTTGGTGTAGACAACGAAATCGCGGTCAGTTGCGGCATGCTGATCTGGGTTTGTACTTTTATGTCGGTTATCCCCATGGGACTGCTTTTGGCACGCCGCGAACACCTGTCCCTGCGCGCCGTCGCGGCTGCAGAAGAAAAGGCAGAAGCCACTCTGGCGAAATAGACATTTGCGGGAACGACAATCGACGACTCGGAAACCGATAAGATGCGGGGACCCTCGGCTGAAGGACATCCAATCGAGAGTCCCCGTGCCCGCATCCTTGAAGGTCTTCGAAGGCCTACCGGCTGCGGGACTGTAACGCCGCTACACTAAACGTGCCGGCGCAGCCAGTTCGCTGCGAAAATAGCGCCCGATCCGAGCAGTGCCAAAGTGCCCGGCTCCGGGGTTGTTGGAGGTGGAGGTGTGGCTCCAAATCCGTCGAGATAAACGTAGCCGGCATGGCCGCCATACGGGCAGTCCGAGCCGAGCAGTGTCAGAGTGAAGTCGTGGCCTTGCAGCCCGCTGACATCCAATTTCTCGATCTGCCAATCCGTGTAGAACCAATAGCCGTACGGATGGAACATCGAACCATTGTCGTAGGAGTTGTAGGTCAGATTCAGCAATGCTGTGTGGGTCGTATCGTCGATGAGTTGGAGTGTGAAGTTATCCGAGTCCGTCGGACCGTGGGACGATTGCAAAACTGCCGCCCATGCAAAGTAAATGAAGGGATTGGTGTAGTTGGTGACGCTCTGGCTGATGACCGAGACACTGTAATTGTTGTACCAGTCGTTGGCACGGGCGGCATAGGAACCGTTATAAACCTGGTTAAGAAGGTTGCCGACAATTGGGTCGGGACCGGGAGTTACGATTCCGGAAGCATTGCCGCTGATGTTGTAGTTGGATCCACCGGGCAGATAGCTGCTGGGATCGAGCGGCCAGCCCCCATACCAATAGCCCGCTCCCTGGGTCCAGCCGTTGAAGGTACCATTCTCGAACCCACCATTCACAAATGTTCCAGCGAATCCCGACGAAGCTATCAACAGACAGCTCAGCAGGAATAAAGCAGACCTGAGACCTGACTTCATGATAATTGCGCCTCCGTGCGCATGATTTGTTGGTGCGTAGATAAAAGCTAGTGCGCTGCGACGGAGAGGGAGTTGTGCCGTCGCCTACGATGAGATCGATTTGAACGTGTACACGAGCGAAAACCGACTTACGTTCGGAGTGCAACGTCGAACCTCGCTCGTACCTTTCAATTGCAAGCTTGATGCCGGATCGCGCTTCGGGGAGACGTGATAGGAAAAAAAAGTAGCAGTTCTGCTGGCTGGCCAAAAGGTGGCGTTACAACAGAAGTTAGTAGACCCGATTCGGGAATCACCTATTTAGTAACTCCTCTACGACGCTGCTAATTGAAGGAAACTGACAGCGGCATCGTCTTGGAGCGTGCAACTTTTTGCAGTTAGACGGAAGGTATTTTCCGTGGCCGCGACGATAGCCCGGAAAAAATTTCCCGGAAGAGGAAAGCACTATTTGACTCCTCTGCCTATGGCGTCTTTTAACTGCGAGGCTCAGACCGCTTTAATGCACCGCGGATTCCCCCTGCTACAATCGACATGCGGGCGCAATCGGCCCGCCTTTTCAATCATCCATGAAGTGTCCGTTCTGCGGCTTTGAAAACGATAAGGTGGTCGACTCGCGGGAGAGCAAGGAAGGCGAATCCATCCGCCGGCGACGCGAGTGCCTGAAGTGCGAGAAGCGCTTCACCACCTACGAGCGCATCGACGAAATCCCCTACATGGTCATCAAGAAAGATGGCCGCCGGGAGAAGTTCGAGCGGCAAAAGGTCCTGAACGGCCTGCTGCGGGCGTGCGAAAAGCGGCCGGTTTCGATGAGCAAGCTGGAGCAGATCGTCAACGATGCCGAAGGACTGGTCGTCGATTCCCCGGAGCGAGAGCGGAAGGCCAGCGAAGTTGGCGAACTGATCATGAACCGGCTGAAGCACATCGACAAGGTGGCGTATGTTCGCTTCGCCTCGGTGTACCTGGATTTCAAGGACGTCCGAGAGTTCATGGAAGAGTTGAAAGAATTACTGGATACGAAAGAAAATGCAGCATCTAAATCAAAAGTAGTTTAACTAGTTTTTGTCGCACACGAAAGCATATGGCATATACCGTTACGTTGATCCCTGGCGATGGCATCGGACCCGAGGTCGTGAAAGCGACGGTTCGGATTCTGGAAGCCACCGGCGTGAAGTTCGAATGGGAAAGTTTTGCCGCAGGCGCCGAAGCTTACGCGAAGTATCACGAGTACATCCCACGGGAATTAACGCAGTCGATTGAACGCACGCACGTTGGCCTGAAGGGCCCGGTCACCACTCCGGTGGGCGGCGGATTTTCCAGTATCAACGTGGCCTTGCGGAAGCAGTTCGAGTTGTTCGCCAACTTCCGGCCGATCATTAATCTGCCCGGCGTTCCCACCAAGTATCCTGATGTCGATCTCATCGTGGTGCGGGAGAATACCGAGGGACTGTACTCCGGCATTGAGCATGAGGTCGTGCCTGGCGTGGTGGAGAGCCTGAAGATCATTACCGAAAAGGCATCCACGCGTATTTCGCGATTCGCTTTCGAGTATGCGCGCAAGTTCAAGCGCAAGAAGATCCACGCCATCCACAAAGCCAACATCATGAAGATGTCGGACGGGCTGTTCATCCGCTGCTCGCGCAATATCTCGAAGGAGTATCCCGAGATCACCTACGGAGAGCACATTGTGGACAACACCTGCATGCAGTTGGTGATGAATCCCTACCAGTATGATGTGCTGCTGCTGGAGAACCTGTACGGAGACATCATCTCGGATTTGTGCGCCGCGTTTGTCGGAGGTCTCGGCCTGGTAGCGGGCGCGAACTTTGGCATCGAATGCTCCATCTTCGAAGCGGTGCACGGATCAGCGCCTGACATCGCGGGTAAAGACATGGCTAACCCTACAGCGGTGGTGCGTTCAGCGGTCCTCATGCTGCACCACCTGGGCGAACACGATGCGGCGCATCATATCAACGCGGCGTTGGCGCATGTTTACACGGAGAAACAGCATGTGACACGCGATGTTGGCGGCAAGGCCGGGACCACTGAGTTCGCCGACGCCGTCATTGAAGCTCTGCATACCCTTCCGGTGCCGACACCAATCGCGAAAGAAGTCGAGCCGTAGGGCAACAAGACCTCGTAGAAGCCGAAGTCGGTAGGTGGCGACCCAGGGGAGCGTACGAATCCGCCTGACTGGAACTAGCATCCTATGCGTGGACGAACGGAGGATGCATGATTCTACCTGATGCCCCAATTGCACAAGAAGGCTTCTTCGTTACCCACTTTCTGACCGTTGCCGACCAAGCGAGATCGATTGAGTTCTATGTCGGCGTTCTTGGCGGGAAAGCGGTGAAAGAAGCTGACCCCAGCTATGTCAAGCTGGCGAATTCGTGGATCATTCTCAACAGTGGTGGCGGGCCGACTCCCGACAAGCCTGAAGTGTTGCTGGAAACTCCACGCGATCTCAACCGGGTCAGCAGTTTTCTCAACCTGCGTGTCGCCGATACTTGGACTTGTTACCGGCAGTGGAAGGCAAAGGGCGCAGAGTTCTTGACGGAGCCGCTCGACAATCAGGGGGAGGAGTGGCGCTGTTATATGCGCGATCCGGACGGGTACCTGATCGAAGTCGGCCAGTACACACAATCTGCGATCGACGATTTCAGACGGTATCTGGCGGCGACGGATAAAGCGCCCAAGTAGCGGCGCGAAGCGTTCCGAGACGCCCTAACCCGTTTGATACAATACCGCTACGGCTGGGTCGTCGAGGATGACGATGGCCGTAAAGCGATTTCGCAGCGCATATTTTCCTAGAGCAAATCCAACTGGACTTTGGTTCGGCAGGCGCCCGGTAGAGTGGCGCGAACCCAGAATTAACAGGAGCTTGTTCTGACCTCACGCACCTTTCCTTATAACCAGGCCTATCACCGCTTCGCGGTGTATCTCGCCGGCACGACGTTGCTGCTGATCGTGCTCGGCGCACTGGTCACCAGCAACGATGCTGGTTTGTCGGTCCCGGACTGGCCAACGTCGTTCGGGTCGCTGTACAAGATTCCGCCGATGGTTGGCGGGGTGAAATATGAGCACGGCCACCGCATGTTCGCCGAGTTCGTCGGACTGCTGATCATCGCAATGGCCGTTTGGACACAACGGCTCGAGCAGCGCAACTGGATGAAGCTGATGGGCTGGATTGCCCTGGCGGCGGTGATTGGCCAAGGCGTGTTGGGCGGCCTCACGGTTTTGTTTCATCTGCCATGGGCGATCTCGACCGCTCACGCTACCCTGGCGCAAACGATTTTCTGTGTCGTCACAGCCATGGCGCTATTCACCAGCCGAGGCTGGCTGCAGGATTCCGAGCCGATCGTCGAGCATGGCATCGCTCCGAGCACCCCAACTCTGACGGCGCTCACGGCAGCCTGCGTCTGGGTGCAGTTAATTCTCGGCGCGGCGTTCCGGCACACCGGCATCAAGTTGCTGCCGCATCTGATCGGCGCATGCGTGGTCACGGCCATGCTGTGCTGGACAGTCGTCCGCGTGCTCTCGCACTTCGGCAATGTCCCTGAGTTACGCAGACCTGTACAGCTTATGCTGGCACTCTTGATGGTCCAGCTTGGACTCGGATTTGCTTCGTACGCCACCCGTTTGCAATGGATGCTGGACGCGCCGCAACCTACCACAGGCATTGTGATCAGCACGGTCTCGCACGTTGCAGGAGGAGCGCTGCTGCTCGCGACCACAGTCATCCTCGCCATCCAGACGCGCCGCATGGTCACCGTTCACACGCAAGAATCGATCATGACTCCCTCATCCCGGAAGGCCGTCACCGCATGAGCACTGCAACCCAGCCCTTGGCTGTTCCGCGCTTCGGCTTTGCCGCTCTGGCCCGCGATTACTCTGTGCTGGTGAAGGCGCGCGTGACAACCTTGATCATCCTGACCACGTGGTGCGGCGCCTACTTCGCCGCCGCCAAGTCGGGAGCCTCTTCCCTGTCGTGGACGGTATTCAATGCCCTGCTTGGCATCGGCCTGGTCAGCGCGGGCACCGCTGCGATCAACGAAGTGATGGAGAGCGACCTTGATGCGCGCATGCGCCGCACCGCGATGCGTCCGCTGGTGACCAAGAGCATGGGGCTGGTGCATGCGTCGGTCGTGGCCTTCGGCATGACCTTCGGCGGCATCACTTATCTGTGGCTGACGACCAACTGGCAGTCAGCGATCCTGACCGGACTGACATCTGCGAGCTACCTGCTGGTGTACACGCCGATGAAACAGGTGCACCCCATCTGCACGTTCCTCGGCGCGTTTCCGGGAGCCATGCCTCCACTGCTGGGATGGGTGGCAATACGCGGCCGAATCGATCCCGAAGCCGTGGTTTTGTTCGCCATCATGTTCTTCTGGCAGTTCCCCCACTTCCATTCCATCGCGTGGCTGTATCGCGAGGACTACGAGAACGCGGGCGTGCGCATGCTGCCGGTGGTCGAGAGCGATGGACGCTCCACCATCCGGGCGATCCTGTTGTACTCAGTGGCGCTGATACCCGTGACGCTGGCGCCTACCTTGATGGGCATGACCGGCTGGACGTATTTTGCCGGCGCGCTGCTGCTGGGCGGCGGGCTGCTATGGTTCAGCCTGCGAATGGCGACCATGAAACTCACTCCCGTCGCGCCTGCATCCAAGCTGCGCGCGCGTCATCTGCTGCAGGCTTCGGTGATCTATTTGCCCCTGCTGTTTGCACTGATGATGCTGAATCGCACGGCATAGAATAGAGCTATCTTGAATTCCAGAACCGCAGTACCAGAAGTTGAAACTCATCAAGCCACACGCGTGGGCCGTACGGGGACCTCACCCGTCATTCAACTCCAGGACCTGCGTCACCAGTACGGCGACCGCGTCGCGCTGGCCGGGGTGTCCTTTGACGTTCGTCCCGCGGAAATTTTTGGGCTGCTCGGACCCAACGGCAGCGGCAAGACCACCACGTTTCGCATACTCTCCACGCTGATGATTCCGACAGGCGGACGGGCCCTCATTATGGGACGTGATGTCGCCAAGGATCCGGGCGGAGTTCGCAAACAGATCGGCGTCGTCTTCCAGGAACAGAGCATCGACATCAAGCTCTCGGCGGAAGAAAACCTGATTCTGATCGGCCACGTCTATGGCCTGCGCGGCGCTACGCTGAAGGCGCGCGTGGCGGAGATGCTAGGCCGGGTCGGCCTCGCCGATCGCGCCAAAGAAAAGGCTGAGGCGTTCTCCGGCGGCATGAAGCGCCGCTTGGGACTGGCCAAGGGACTGCTGCATCATCCGTCGGTGCTGCTGCTCGATGAGCCGACCACTGGACTCGATCCGGGCGCGCGGCGCGATCTCTGGCAGTATCTGCAAATCTTGCGCGACGACGAAAACGTCACTGTGCTCGTCACAACTCACCTCATGGAAGAGGCCGAGCGCTGCGATCGCCTGGCGATTTACGCCGAGGGCAACGTGGTGGCGATGGGCACTCCGACGGAGTTGAAGAAAGAGATCGGCGGAGACGTGATTTTGCTGGAGACCAAGGAGCCCGACGCCCTGGCGCAACACATCGAGCAGCGCTTTGGATTGCCCGCCACGGTACTCGACAATCGCGTGCGCTTGGAAATTGAGAACGGCCACCGCTTTGTTACTGACGTGGTTGAAGCGTTCCCCGGCGAGATTGAAGGTGTGTCGGTGCACAAGCCCAGTTTGGAAGACGTGTTCATCCGGCGAACGGGACACCGCTTCTGGACGGAGCAGGAAGAGCAAGAGAAAGAGAAATAAGGAATGGTTACTCGAGCAGCAGCATTACCCGCAACATCGTTGACCGCTCCCGCACGCGTCGGCATTGTCATGCCTTCGGTCGCGCTGTGGTGGCGCGAGATCGTCCGCTTCTACCGCCAGCGCAGCCGCGTGGTCGGAGTCATCGCCTCCCCGCTGCTCTTCTGGCTGGTGATTGGCTCGGGCTTCGGCACGTCGTTTCGCTCCAGCGGTGCCGGAGGCCAGAACTATCTCGGCTATTTCTTCCCCGGCGCGCTGATCATGATCGTGCTGTTCACCGCCATCTTCACCATGATGACGGTGATCGAAGATCGCAAAGAAGGTTTCCTGCTTTCGGTGCTGGTCGCGCCCGTCAGCCGCTCGGTGATCGCGCTGGGCAAGGTGCTGGGCGGAGCCACGCTGGCAACATTGCAGGGACTGATCTTCCTGGTGTTCGCTCCCGCGCTGGGCATTCACTTCACGCTGGCGGGCTTCGCGCTGACTGTGCTGGTGATTTTCCTGGTGGCGTTTTCGCTGACTGCGCTGGGCTTCATCATCGCGTGGCCGATGGACTCGACCGGCGGATTCCACGCCGTGATCAACTTGTTCCTGATCCCGCTGTGGCTGCTTTCGGGATCGATGTTCCCCTTGTCGGGAGCGTCCATCTGGATTCGCGCGCTGATGCGCATCAATCCCCTCACCTACGGGACCGACGCGCTGCGCATGCTGCTGTATCCCGGACAACTCGCCACCAACCTGCCGCTGGGTACCAACCTCATCGTGCTGGCGGGATTCACGCTGGTGATGTTTGGCTTTTGCTTTTTCGTGGCCAACCGGCGCAGCACCAAGCCAGGCGTCTAAGGTCGCCATGTCATTGGGCCCGACCTTCTTCCCTGCCCTCAATGCGTTCCTCAACGGCTCCAGCGCCGTCCTGATCGGCTGCGGCTATTACCTGATCAAGACCGGCCGACGCGAAGCGCACAAGCGCATGATGATCGCTGCCGTTATCACCTCGGCGCTGTTTCTGATTTCCTACCTGTACTACCACGTTGTGCTGCGGGCGGGCGTCACGCATTTCAAAGGCGAGGGCATGTGGCGGCCAGTGTACTTCGCCATCCTGCTGTCGCACACGTTTTTAGCGGTGGTGGTGGTCCCCTTTGTGCTAATCACGCTGTCTCGCGCGCTGAAGGGCAACTTCGCCCGCCACAAGGCGATTGCTCGCTACACGTTCCCGATTTGGATGTACGTCTCGGTTACCGGAGTGGTTATTTTCGTAATGTTGTACAAGATTTTCGTTCGTTAGCCCCCCGCCGCTTTCTGATATCCTTTGCAGTTCACAGCACATTCCGCACCGCAGACAGGAGCTGTTCTCATGGCAAAGAGCGTTAACAAAGTCATCCTTCTTGGCAACCTTGGCAAGGATCCCGAAGTGAAGTACACCCCCAGCGGCATGGCGATCGCGCGCTTCACGCTGGCCACCAACGAGCGCTTTAAGGACAAGGAAGGCAACTGGCAGGACAAGACCGAGTGGCACAACCTGGTGGCCTTCCAGCGCACCGCTGAGATCGTCGGCGAGTACCTGAAGAAGGGCCGCACGGTTTACGTCGAGGGCAAGCTGCAGTCCTCGTCGTGGGAAGACAAGGAAACCGGGCAGAAGAAGTACAAGACCGAGATCATCGTCAACGATCTGGTGCTGATCGGCGGAGGCCAGCGCGAGGGCGGCGGCGAAGGAGGCGGTTACAGCGGCTCGAAATCCGGAGGGGCAAAAGCCTCGGGCGGCTTCGACCAGCGCGTCCCCGAGCACGAAGAGGCTCCGGCACACAGCGGCACAGGCGAGATCACGGACGAAGATATTCCGTTCTAACACAGCGACTAGCACTCAACAATCAGATGGAACCTGTCAGATGGAACCTGCCCCAACCGGTTGATAACTTGGCGGAGCATCTTGTCGGAAGTGTTTCGCCTTCACGACCCCTGAATCGCACCTCGACTTGACCCTGTTCATGATGCCGACCACGAGTGCGCCCGGATATGGGAGGGTCCCCCCTCCCCTCACCCATCCTGAAAACAAAGGACTTACAGCACCATTGTGCGTAAGTTCAGCCAAGCAAAGGCACTTACAGGCATAGTCTTGCAAACAAGGAGCTTACCCGCGCTGTCCGCTGCGCTTTAGGTGCCGCGAGTTCCGAAATGGAAATTGTCAAAGAGCCAAATGCCCACTTGTCGAGGCCCCAACGGGTAGAGACACTTATCCCTAGCTCACAATTCGTTTGTAAGCACGGCGGAAGCTGCAGGCAAGAGAAAACGGAGGATGGAAGAAACGAAAGTAACCAAGGTTGGGTGAGGAGCGGGTTCTAATCCCAGGTTAGCGTCCGGAGGAAGGGCGCGAACCCGAGGCACCGGGCTGAAAAACAGGATTGCCACCAAGCCAGCCCTGGCCATGATACTGATCATTCTTTCCCTCGTGTCCGCCCTCATCGCGAGGTATCCTTTCGCCGTCGCCGCTCGCTCTCCCTCATCATTTCGTTAATATCCGCCGCTGGACGTATCTCGATTGTTCCACACTGCAACTTCACTCCCGGAGATTGGGAAATGAGCTGAATCGCGTGATTCAGATCTCGCGCTTCAAGCACCTGAATTCCACCCAATTGCTCTTTCGTTTCCGCGTACGGACCGTCTGTCACTGCAACCTTTCCGTTCTTCCAACACACGGTCACCGCCGTGTTGGCGGGCTGAAGAGGTTCCTCAGCGACCAAGTGTCCGTTCTTCCGCAGTTCGTCGTTGTAGCTAAAACACTCGTCCAGCATGGTGTTGCGCTCGCTCTCAGGCATGTTTTCGAACTTGCCGGGCTCGAGATAGCCCAAACAGATGTATTTCATTAATTCCTCCATGTTTTCTGTGACTCAGGGAGCCGTAGCTCATCGTTCTGTTATCAGATAGTCGTTCGGGAGACTGAAAATCGACAGCTGCTCCATCTTTCTTAGCCTCCTCGGGGGATGGCGACCATCCCGACGTACGGGATGGACGAAGGCATTTCTGGTCACGTATGGTTGGGCTAATGGCTGATAAGGCTGAGAGGGAGGTATCGGGACTGGAACTTCTACGTCAACCGGCGACGCTCGCCCTCGCATGATATCTGAACGACCTTCATTCCGTGCTTGGATTTGAGGCGTACTTGTGGCGCACGATCGTTAACGCCGATTACAACCACGGCGAACCCACGAAGTTTCCGAAACCGGGTGATCCGCCTCTGGCGGAGAGTGCCGTCGCCCAGATGGACGTTCACTCGGCGGTTCTCGGAGAGATGCTCTTCTGCCGGGGCGTCAACAGCTTCCGGACATACCTTGCGGACTTGATGACTCTGATCTACGAGAAATATCCGAAGAAGCTCCCATCAAACAAACAGACGACGTACCGGTTCTGCATCGAGCACCATATCGCGGGCGATCTGATATCCGCTCTTGCGGAGGAGACTGTGATGGGGCTGGTGCATCAGCGCCTCGACGCATTGGCGAAGTATTTCAAGAAAAACTTGGACCTTGTGCTGTTCACGAAGGGTGCCCATTTGGCGAACGCCGGGCTCTGTGTGGACATTCCAAATGTCATCACACACAATCGCGGGATCGTAAATCGGTTCTTCATTCAACGCAACCCACGGTTCGCGGACGATCTCGGCAAGCGCGTGGTGCTCAGCGAACAGGAGAGACGGGAAATGCTCAGTACGCTGGGGTTCTGCGCCCGGCATCTCGATGTCCGAGCCATCAAGAAGTTTGGGCTGGAGACCATCGAGCCCGAGTTCAAGGAATCGGCAAACGCACCGTCACCGGATGGCGCTGCTTAGTCTTGGACACGACACGGGATACCTCTGGCAGGTGCTCCACCTTTAGCGATCTTTGCATGCACCATTCCCACTGTCTTGGTAATGCCCGCACGACTTCCAGTTGGGACTGCGCCTGCACGCTCGTAATTCACGATAATGACGCCTTTCGAGGTGACTGTGCTTTCCGTCACCTTGAATGCCGCCGGGATCGCGCCCTCGGCAAACAATCGTTTTCCACCGCCCAACGTTATCGGAAATATCTTCAGCCAGAACGCATCGACCAAATCATGCTTCATGAGCGTCTGAACCAGATTTGCGCTTCCATACACGTGCAAATCCGGCCCCTCCTGTTGCTTAATTTTGTTGATATTTTCCCCAATATCTCCCTTGAGAAACACGGACGGCTGCCATTCGTGAGAAGTCATGGTATTCGACGCGACGTACTTGGTCGCTGTGTTGACGGCTGGCCAAAAGTCATTATGTTGCCGCCAGAATGCTGCCCAAATGTCAAAGGTTCTGCGCCCTAACAACAAGTCAAACGGCAGGTTCATCTGCTTTCTTATAGCCGTTGAACTAACAGGGTCGGAATGTGGACTGGTCCACCCGCCATACGCGAAGCCGCCACTGGTATCTTCCTCTGGCCCGCCTGGGGCCTGTATCCCACCATCAAGCGAGACAAATTCAAGCGCATTGATTTTTCTCATGACTGAGTTCCTTCGAGCCCCATCTGATTTTGTCGTAGCAGCCCAAACAGAGGTATTTCACTGTTCTTCTCCTCAAAGCGGATTGAACGAACCGGCAACAGGGCGTTGCGCCAGCTCGTTCATCTCGTCACCAGGGCGCGTATTCCGAGGCCGCAGTGGCCAGGTTGTTTACTTCCTTTCGCTGGGTTCTTGTTCCGGAGCCGGGAAGAAAAGAAGCTCGCGCACCTCGCCCACCGCATCGCAGGAGATGGCACCCTTGCGCGCCCACGCGAGTGCCTCGTGCATATCGGCGGCTTCCAGTATCCAGAAACCGCCCATGTGCTCCTTCGTCTCGGTGTACGGCCCGTCGGTGACGAGCACCTTACCGTCGGGCTGCTTCCGCACCGTCTTTGCGTCGCCGGCCGGGGAAATGCCGCAGGCGAACTTCCTCACGCCGGCAGCAATCATTTCGCGGTTGAGCGCGTGGATCTCTTCGATCATCGCTTCGGTTACGACGGACGGGTCGAAGTCGTCGGGGAGGTAGTTAGCAACCAGATACTGTGGCATGACTTTATCTCCTTGGTTCCTTTGGCTTGTTTCCGATGACTCGTTTCCTGTTCACTCAGGAACCGTAGCTCATCGTTCTTTTGTCCTATAGTCGTTGGGGAGACCGAAAATCGACAGCTATTCTATTTTTTTATTTAATCTGCTGATTTTTTTAATTTCAGCTGCCGAATCCGCTCCTGCAGGAACTGCCGCTCCGGTTCCTGCTGGGTCAGCGCCAGAGCTTTCTCATAAGAGGACCGGGCCTCGGCTGTCCTGCCGAGCCTGCGGTACATATCTGCACGGGCTGAATGCGCCAGGTAGTAATTTGCCAATTCGCCATGTCCCACCACCGCGTCGATATGCGTCAGGCCGGCCTCTGGACCATCGCGCATGGCAATTGCCACGGCACGATTGAGATGTACAACCGGCGAAGGCTGAATTCGTGCCAATCGGTCGTAAAGCGCTACAATCTGCCGCCAGTCGGTCACGGCGACCGATTCCGCCTCCGCATGAACGGCCGCAATCGCAGCCTGCAGTGTGTACGCACCGAAGCGGCGGGACTTCAGGGCTTTCTCCAGTAATGCCACTCCCTCCGCGATCTGCTCCCGGTTCCAGAGCGAGCGATCCTGGTTCTCCAGCAAAATCAGCTCTCCGGTCGGAGAGGTTCTCGCGGCGTGACGGGATTCCTGTAGCAACATCAGGGAAAGCAGCCCAATGACCTCCGGCTCTGGCCGGAGTTCGGCCAGCAACCGGCCCAGTCGAATCGCCTCGCCGGTTAGCTTGGGCCGCGTTACCTCCGCTCCCGCCGCAGCCGAATAACCCTCGTTAAAGACGAGATAGATGACCTGAAGCACCGCGCCCAGTCGCTCCGGCAATTCCTGCGGCGCCGGCACCTCGTACGGAATCGGTATCTCTCGAATCTTTGCCTTGGCGCGCACAATGCGCTGCGCCAGCGTACGCGGAGTGATGAGGAAGGCCTTTGCTATCTCCTCGGTTGTCAGCCCGCACACCTCACGCAAGGTGAGCGCAACGCGCGCTTCCGGCGCTAGAGATGGATGACAGCAGGTAAAAATCAGGCGCAGCCGATCATCCTCAAGGCTGTCCTCTTCATTGGACCTTTCCGCCGAACTCCATTGCGCTTCGAGATATCGCACGAGCTCGTCTCGAGACGCTTCAAATCTTGCCCGTCGACGCAGAGTATCAATGGCTTTGAATCGGGCCGTCGAAATCAACCATGGTCGCGGGTTGCCGGGTACTCCACTCCTCGGCCACAGGCTCAGCGCAGCCGCAAAGGCTTCGTGCATCGCCTCCTCGGCAAGATCAAAATCACCGAGCAAGCGGATCAGAGTTGCCAGGATTCGTCCCGAATCCACGCGATAAAGGGAGTCGAGCAGTTCGCGTATCTGCTCGGTGGAACGCTCGGTCATGACGACGGCCTTAGCAAACTAGCTACTTGAACTAAGCGCTTCACTTCCCGGTGAGCACCTGCTTCTGCTGGTCGGGCGGCAGCGCATGATAGAGCGCCAGGAAGGTTCCGTTGGTCCAGCCGAAGCCGATTAGGTTCTCGTGATAGCCCGCTAATACGTGAGCTTCATCGCTACCGGTTACAACGTTGTACTTCTCGCGGATGGTTCCGGTGCGCTTGTAGTTGGCGAGTACGGTGCTGAGGAACTCCCGCGACACGCGATCGGCCTCAGCGTTGAAGCCCGCCCGGCGCATCCCTTCGACCGCGATCAGGTGGTTGGGCGCCCAGCCGTAGGGCAAGTCCCACTGCACGCCGGTTTGCTGGTCGCTCATGGCCAGCCCGCCTTCATGATCGAAAATGCCGACGTTCTTCATTACAGCCTTGGCCTGCTCGGGCGTTGCGAGGCTGACCCACAGTGGAAAGAACGTGGTCACGTAGTTGTAGGTGGACTGGGTGCCGGTGGTGAAGTTCCAGTCGAAGAACATCCCCTTGTCGGCGTTCCACAGATACTTGTTGATGAGCCGCTTGCGCTCTTCGGCTGCGGCCCTCCACTTCTTGGCATCAGCGGGCTTGCCCAGCAGGGTCGCCATCTCGGCCAGGTCCATCTCGGCCTCGAACAGCAGGCTGTTGAGGCACACCGGCGCGTAATGATGGGTCGATCCGTCAAACGGCCCCCAGCGGAATGAGGGATCGTAGCCCGATTCGCGCATGGCACGATCGCCCTGGTAGAAGTCAGCAGTCAGCTTCACCGCATGTGCATCCGGACACTCCTTGCCATCACACAGTGGAACCTGCAACTCGGGGCCGATTCCCTTCTCCAGTGTGGGCGCTATGTATGCGTACTTCGCTTCCTCGTCAGGATGCTTGAGCAGCCAGTCGGCAATAGCGGCGTAGTACTCGGGATGGTCAGCGATATCGGGCACCGGGCCTTCGCCCACGTCGAAGTAGCGCGCGAGGCCAGTGTCTCCCGCGAGCTTGGGGGGCTTGATCCAGAGGTCGTGATCGCGCACCGCATATTCGTAGGCCTTCGCCAGCCACTTTTTATCGGCTTTCCCGGCCTTCTTGTCGGCGGCGTATTGGGCCATGATCATCGAGGTGAGAAACGGCGGCTGCGAGCGCGTGAGGTAGTAGGCACGATTGGCGTTGAGCACCGCGCCGTAGTTTTCGATCTCGTAGAAGAAGTTCTCGACGATGCCGCGTGCGTAGTCGCGCTCGCCGTCTTCGAGCAGGCCAACGATGATGAAGTAGCTGTCCCAGCCGTACATCTCGTTGAAGCGGCCTCCGGGCACGACGTACTTGTGCGGCAGATACAGCAGGCCATGGGCATTCAACTGATCCGCCGGAATGGTGCCCAGTCCGGTGATCTTCTTGGGCAAGTTCTCGACCTTCACCCCACACTTGCTGAGGGCCGCCACAGCAGGAGGAGCAGTCACGCCATAGGGCAGGTAGAGCACCGAGGTCGCACCGGCGCCGAACTTGGGGTCGCTGATCGACGAACAGTCGTTCATCGATCGGCCCAACGTGTTCCAGGCGTTCTTGATGAAGGGCAGGATGTTCGGCTGGGGCGCGGCGGCAGGCTGGAGCGGGGCCGCTTGGGTTTGTGCCAACGCCCACGATTGCGCCAGCGACAGGCACAACGCCAGCAGAAGAATGCTGGTCAGTGATTTTCTGGAGAGAGACGAGTAACTGCGGGTCGAGAAATACATGACGCCGGATTATAGCGTCTGGCTAATCGTTTTGCAGCGTGCACTCGACTTTCAGCTCGGTGCAGACGTTCTGGATGCTCTTGACCACCAGCGATGTCGCGCTTGCCTGGGTTGGGTCGAGAGTAGAGGCCACCACCAGCTGGGTGAGCTTGTCCCCCAGCGGATTCGCCTGCAGGCTGGCGGCCTGCGCGCCGTTGGTGAAGGCCACGATGCGACGTCTGGCGTTGTTCTCTACTAGTTTCACCTGGGTCGAATGGGCCTCGATGCGTTGCAGGGCGATTTCGTACACCTTCTGCGCCGGGGCCGCAATGACTACGGTGGCGACGTCAAATCCGCCCTCCCCATTGGCGCCATTCTGCTGCATCGTTTGGATGCGTCCGGAGACGGCGCGAGCTACAGCGACCCACTGTGCTTGTGCAGCAAGTGTGACGATCAGCGGGAAGACCAGGGTTGCGAACAGGAATCTCGCTCGGGTGGGCATGGTGAAACCTCGAGGGCGAAATGCTTGCGTCCGCCAGAATGGCGACGGGTAAGTTTAACCCAAGCGGAGGAAAGGTCAAGGGTGCGGATAGAAGGGATAGAAGGGTGGGCGATCCAGGCTCCGGCTCATAGCAAGAGCGCGCGAGCACGAACGGGAAAGCGCCGGGCGGCCGGCATGACACCAGGCCGCGATCCGGCGCGAAGAGCCCTTTACGCGTAGTAGGCGGCGTTCTTCTCGATGAACTCGGCCTTGTCGGCCGGCACTTCATCGTTGGGAAAGATGGAGTTGGTCGGGCAGACGGGCACGCACGCGCCACAGTCAATGCAGCCGTCCGGGTCAACGTACAACTGGGTCGCGGCCTCAAACTTCTCGTCATCCTTCTTGGGGTGGATGCAGTCGGTCGGACAAGCTTCCACGCAGAGTTCGTCTTTGGTGCAGGTATCAGTGATTGTGTATGCCATGATTGCGGTTCTCCGATCTTCGTTAGCCTGCCAGCCTCACCGGCAGCAGTCTTGGCGGTCTGTCCGCCAATCTCACTGTACAAATTTGGCGACCAGCGAGGCGGTGATGTGCGTCACTGGGCTGTTGTGAGCGAGCGCACAAGGAGTTTGCGGGGGCGTAATCCATTGCGAGCGTAGGAGTTGGCGGTGACGGATTCGGCCGGATAAAAACCGCTTGACATTATTTTGGTACATAGGTATGTTTGTACCATGAAGGAACAAGCCGAACATCTCATCGTGGTGGAACGCGTGCAAACCGGCGTACGCATGGAGAAACGCCTACTGAAGGTCCTGAAGGGCCTGGCCGAGTTGAAAGACATGACCCTGGGCGACCTGCTGGAGGGCATTGTGCTGCATGCCTTCGACGGCAAGGTGCCCTTCTCCGCGGAAACCTTGAAAGAAATCGAGAAGCTGCGCAGCATTTACGGGCTGACGCTGAAGGCCGCGGACAGCCATCAACTGAAGGAGCGCCGGAAATGAATTACACACATGCGTTTTCGTTGTTTGCACTGTTCGCCGGTGCTATCGGTTCAACTTGCTTGGAGGCACAGGAAAGCGTTCAACCCGCGCTCGAGCATACGCGCGAGGAATTCAATTTGATCGTGACAGCTCCATACGAGCAAGCATTCCCGCTGTTTGGGGCGTACGAAGAGAGGAAGTGGGCCACTGGTTTTAACCCGCAGTTCATCCACCCATCTCCGGCACGTGACCAACCGTGGATGGTGTTCACGACGGAGAGCGATGGTATGTCGAGCATCTGGACGAATACTGCTTTCGACCCGGCCACTGGGCACGTCCAGTACATCTATTTCGCAAAGGACACGATGGTCACTCTGATTGACATTCACCTGGCGAAAGCCGGCGCGGCCGAGACTCATGTGTCGGTGGTGTACGAGCGCACTGCGCTTTGCCCCGAGGGCAACGAGCAAGTGACTCAACATGCAAGAGACGACGGGAACAGGGGCAATGCGTGGGCCGAGATGATTAACGGGTATCTGGCGAAAGTCCGGCCAGTCCCGGACGCTCCAAAGTAACGGCGCGAGGCCGCCAGAGCTAGAGTTCCCGGCGGCCTTCCATAGCCTTTTGCATCGTGACTTCGTCGGCGTACTCGATGTCGCTGCCGACGGGAACTCCGGTGGCAATCCTCGTGACCCGGACGCCGGAAGACTTGAGCAGCTTCGAGAGGTAGGTCGCGGTGGCTTCGCCCTCGACAGTGGGGTTGGTAGCAATGATCAACTCGTCCACACTCCCCGCCTCCACCCGGCTGGCTAGGTTCGCGATGCGCAACTGGTCGGGACCAACTCCGTGCAAAGGCGACAGAGTCCCGTGGAGGACGTGGTACACGCCGTTATAGTTGCGGGTCTTCTCGATCGCCGCAATGTTGGTCGGTTCTTCAACCACACACACCAGCCGCTGGTTGCGATTTGGATTAGAGCAATATTCGCAGGGATCTACGTCAGTTATGTTGTTGCAAACCGAGCAAAGATGCAGACTGGCCTTCAACTGGCGAATGGAGTCAGACAGCAGCTCCGCGTCCTCTTCGCTGGCGCGAAGTATATGAAATGCAAACCGCTGCGCCGTCTTGCCACCCACACCGGGCAGCTTCTTCAATTCTTCGATCAGGCGGGCCATCGGCTCGGCAAATCTGGACAACGTTAACCTCAGTTCTTTGCTTTGGCGGGCTGACGCGCGCCGTTACAAATCTCTAGAATCCAGGCAGCCCCATGCCGCCGAACATGCCTCCGAGGCTCGATTTCATAGCCTCATCGACCTTGCGTACGGCCTCGTTGACGGCAGCCATTACCAGATCCTGCAGCATTTCGATGTCACCGGACTTCACCACTTCGGGTTCGATCACCACGCCCAAAACCTGCTTCTGCCCATTCATCTTGACGGTGACGCTGCCTCCGCCCGACGAAGCTTCCACCGTAATCTGCTGCATTTTTTCCTGCAGCTTCTCGGCCTGCTGCCGCGCCTGCGCCAGCATTTCCTGCAAATTGAATCCACCCATGAATGCTCCGAATCTCGAGGGCCCTTATTCCGCGCCGCTAATCTAATCGGGCGCCACGCTGTGCCGCCGGCCAAAGCCGGCTCAGATAAAAAGCGCTGTACGGCACGGCTGAAGCCGTGCCCTTTCAAAACCATCTATCCGCGTTCCTTGTGGTCGATCACCGAACGAATTTCCGCTCCAAACTTTTCCTGCATGCGCTGCACAATCGGATCGGACAGGGCACGACTCCGTGCACCTGCACCATTGTTGGGGCGGGCGGATGGCGGCGCCGCCTTGGGAGAGAACTGCGACCCACCGCTTACCATCTTGAACTTCAGCGGCTTTCCCGTCGCACGGAGAAGGGCTTCCTGCGCGATGCGCTTGGGCCCCTCACCAAGGGCAACGTCAACCATGACCTGCGACATCGCCACCTTCGCCGAAATTTCGTGCCCACGCACGCTCCACTCTCCCGACTCGAGATTGTGCGCCAGCATTTGCTGCCCGGCGTCTTCGAGAGCCGCCAATACAGCTTTGCGAGCCAGTTCGGGAGTCACTTCAACGACCGCATCTGCTGGCTGCTCCTCGGTGGCGATCGCCACCGCGACGGCTGCGGGCGATTCGATCGCGGCACTGGCGACCGGCGTGTTTCCCGCTAGCCCGTTCGGTGCGCTGGCCGGTGAGCTAGCGATCGCGGGTGCTTCTGCCTTGGGCTCATTCTTGCGGCTGCGATCCGCTTCGAAGGGAGACGACCCCTTGAACGGAGATGCTGCGACTCCCCGAGTCGGCGACGACTCAGCGACCACCGCTCGTGGTGCTGGAGGAGCTCTGCGCGGCTCCGCCGCGTGCGTATTACCGGGGAGCGTGCTTCCGCCACGCGAAGGAGCTGCTGCCGCTTTGGCTGGTTCTCCGCTCAGTAACTGTTCGAGCGGAAGCAACCGCTGCGCGTGAACCAGTTTCAACAGGCCCAATTCGAGGTGGAGGCGCTGCTCCTGCTTGTATGAGAGGTCGGAGTGCGTTCGCAGCATGATCTGCAGAAAGCGCGTGAGGTCTTCTTCGCCGAAGCGCTCGGCCACGCGCGAGACCCGGGCGCGTTCGTCCGAGGAAATCTGCAGCACGGACGAGTCGGCGCCTGCCACCTTGGCAACCACCGTATTGCGCAGGAAGCGCACCATCTGGCGGGCAAAGTGCTGCGCGCTCTGTCCCTCGACGAGAAGGCGATCGACGGTGCGAAGCAAATCTTCACTGGAATTGCGCGCCACCGCATCCATGATGTCTTCGAGAATGTCAGAGCCAACCGTGCCGACCAAGCCACGCACCACGTCGGCGCTCAGGGTATCGCCGCAACTGGCGATGGCCTGATCCATGATGCTGAGCGCATCGCGCATCGATCCATCACCTGCCTCCGCCAGCATGGCGAGCGCGTTGTCGTCGGCAGTGATGCCCTCTTGTTTCGCGATGTCGCGCAGTTGTCCGACGATGTCGTCGAAGCTGACGGCATGAAAACTGAAATGCTGGCAGCGCGACCGGATGGTCTGCGGAATGTCTTCCGGCTGGGTGGTCGCCATCATGAAAATCACGTGCGATGGTGGTTCTTCCAGGGTCTTTAGCAGTGCATTGAAGGCGGCGTCGGTGATCTGATGCGCCTCATCCAGTATCCAGATCTTGTATCGGTCGCGGGCTGGCCGATAGCGTGCGGCATCGCGCAGTTCGCGGATTTCATCGATGCCACGATTGGTGGCGGCATCGATCTCGATCACGTCCACCGCATTGCCTGCCCGGATCTCGAGGCAGGAGTCGCACATGCCGCAAGGCTCAGGAACGGGATGGTCTGTCGAGCGACAGTTCAGCGCCATGGCCAGGATGCGCGCGATGGTGGTTTTGCCGATGCCCCGATGTCCGCTGAAGATGTAACCATGCGCGATGCGCTGCTGCTCAATGGCGTTCTTCAGGGTACGGGTGACGTGCTCCTGACCGATGACGTCGGAGAACTTTTGGGGTCGATATTTGCGCGCCAGAACCTGGTAACTCATGGAAGGAAGTTTCGATTATACGGTCTGAGGCTGTGGAACGGGAGAACGCCAGGTTAGGGCATAATATTCGCGATTGGGGGATGAGGACATGCAAGCACTGCAATCACTACGCACACTCGTGGAGACCCTTCCCGCGCGGCTGGAAGCCCTGCCTCACGATGCAGTCGAGTTCAGGCCGCCGGAGTCGTGGTCGCTCAAGGAAGAGCTTGGGCACCTGCTCGATTCTGCCGCCAATAATCATCAGCGTATCGTGCGCGCGCAGATGGAAGACAACCCGGCCATGCCCGGCTACGACGGAGAGCAGTGGGTAGCTCTGCACGCGTATCAGAAGCGAGAATGGCAGGAGTTGATCGGGACATGGGGAGCGCTCAATCGGCAATTGCTGGCCGCTGCAGAGGCCGTGCCTGACTCAGCTTGGTCGCGGACATGCACTATCGAAGACTCGGCTCCGCTGACGATTCAGTTCGTTCTTGAGGACTACATTCATCATATGCGGGACCACTTGCGGCACATGAAAGTCCCGATCGACGACCTGGAGTAGTTACTATCGCGGCCTACTTAGAGCAGTTGGAATTCCTGTAGCCGTCCAGTTGCAGCAAGCGCGGCCCCGAGAACCGTTCGACAGAACTGACCGACTGAACGAACACAGCACGAAATTCCTGCCCTGTGGTTGGGGGCACGTTTACGCATGCAGCGAGAACTGTGCCGGGAGCATACTTGATGGCTGGAGGTGGAAAACACGGCAGAGCGCCGCAGCTTCCTCCATACATGAGTGCAGGGCTATATTCTTTTACTGGAGACCATTGTCCGTCTTTCTTCACGTATAACTTGAAGGTGTTAAAGGAGCGTCGCAAGCGAATCGCATCGTGCGCGGCAAATAGTCCAACACTCTTGAGCGAAACCTCTTTCTTGGTCTTCCATTCAATCCAATGCTCGGTGCCAACCGGCTGTCCGTCGGCAAAAACGGTCGCACGATCCGGCGACCCTGCCGATCCGCTAAACATGTCGTTCGGGTTCCTGGTGTTGGCGCCGCCGCTATACGCGGTCACCTGCGCTTCTCCGTGCAATATATCGAATAAATCTGAATCGCTGATCTGGCTGGGATTAATGATGTGCGCGTCGGCAACGATGGCTGCGGCTTCCGCAGACTTGCGGGCAGCATCCAAACTGAGCTCCTTGGCTCGCTTGCTTACAGCATCGAGTTCTTGTTTCTCTTGCGCGAGCGCAGCAGCGTCCTTCTTGGCGTCGGTATCTTGCTGCAGGATTTCCATCTTCTCGAGTTGCTCAAAAGCCGCAAGTTGCGCCACTGCCTGCGCCTTGATGGCGGTGATAAACATCTGCGCTGTCCGAGTAGCGAGGTCCCTCTCGTGCTCCGCCCGCACGTCGGCGGCCTCGGCCGCTGCTGTTGCCTTTTGGGCAGCATCCAGCGCCACGCTAAGTTTCTGATTGAGTTCTTCCGACTCCTTGCGCGCCTTCTCCTGCGCCTCCAGTAGCTTTTCCTTCGCCTGATTCAAAGCCTCGGTTTGTTCACGGGCAACACGCTCCTCAGTCGCTCGTGATCGCTCAAATAGTGCGTAAATTCCAAAGCCCACGGCGAGCACAAACGCGGTGCCCAGCACGGCGGCGATCTGGCGGGTACGACGAAGTTCGCGTCTTTGGCGATCTCGTTCGGCAGCCCGTGCGGCATCGCGTGCATGGCGGCTGGCTTCCAGAAAGGCGATTGCCGATGCGAAGCCGGGTCGATATCGCTCGGCCCAGGCCGCGATTGGACCCCACTTCTGGTGCCAATCGAGCATCAGCGACAATTCTGGATCGGTCATCAGTCCGGCGGCGCCTTTGGCATGCAGTGACATGTTCTGCACCAGGCGCTGGTACTGGGCAGCAGATTGCGCCTCCTCGTCCACCCAGCCCTTCAGTCGGTTCCAGATGCGCATCAGGCTTTCGTGCGAGATGTCGATGATGGTCTCGGGCGTGATGGGTTCCGCCGCGGGAGGCATCACGAACGAGCGGCTCGGTTTGCGGAACACGTCGAGAACCGACTTCAACTCGTCGGGGGATGCATCGGTAATCGCACACAGCGCCGCGGCGCTCGTGGGACGACGAATTCCTCGAGTATCGGTTCCCTTGTCGGTGAGTGCCTGAAACACTCTTTCGCAGATAGCCTTCTGGCGATCATCACGCAACTCCGCGTAGGCCCTCTCAGCGTGAAGATCGAGCGCGTGGCTCATGGTGCCAATGGCTTCGTACTGGGGAAGGTCCATCGCCCCACTGCCACCTTCCCGTTGCCACTGGGTCCAGGTGCGGTTCAGGGCGTGTTGCAGAATGGAGAGCTGGTCGGGATTGTCGCCAACATCATTGATCAGCCGGGTCAGTAGCACAGGGCTGATCTCGCCACCCGCAACCGCCACTGGACCGGCGATCGCAGACCTTCGCTCGTCACGCGACATGCGGGGAACCAGATATTGCCCGCGGTTGATAGCCTCCGGCAGGCCGGGAAACTGCGAGCAGTCTCCGAGGAAGTCCGACCGCATCGTTAGGACAACATAGATGGGATGCTCTGAACTGGCCGCCTCAAGAAGCAGATTGACAAAGGCGACAGACCTGTCTTCGCCGCCGGACGATTCTGCTGAAGAGGGATGCAGATTCCGGTAGCGGAAGAGCTCTTCAAGCTGGTCCACAATCACCAGCACGTTTGGTCTCTCATCGAAGCCAGCCTGCTCGAAAATATCGACCAGTCCGAGCTTGCTCATTCGCAATGTCGCTTCGACAATCTCCTCAATGGACAGTCCTTCATAAGTCTGACTGCGAAAGAGACTACCGGGCTGGGCCAGGGCGTGCGCCATCGCCTTGATCGGATCGCCGGCCGGACGAAATTGCGCCATTCGCCACGATGTTCCCGCGGAAGCCATTAACCCGCGACTCAGCGCAGGTTTCAATCCGCAGTTCACCAGCGAAGACTTGCCGCTTCCGGATGTGCCGACAACCGCCAGAAAACGTTTGGCACCCAGCTTATCGACCATGGTGTCGATCTGGCTTTCGCGTCCGAAAAAGAGGTGTTCCTCATTCTCGTGGAACGGTCTTAGTCCGGGGAACGGGTTCACCAGCCGGGTGCTGGCCGCCTTGGCCTGGGTCACGGCTTCACCTTGCCAGGGAGCGCACTAACGAAGTCGGCGAACGCTGCCTCGGAAAAACCAGACAGCCCATCAATCAATCTGGGTTCTTCCAGTTCGATGAGTTCCTTTTTGTCTTCAGTTGCCGGCTCGGACAGGTAGATGAAGGTCGCAGGCGGCTTCTTGGTGGCGCGGTAGCCGGAAGCCTTGCGCAGTTCTGAATCGACCGAACCCTTCCATGACTCGTCGCCCGCTCCATAGAAAACAATCACGGCATCGCAACAACTAAGGAGGTCCTGATTCGATTGCCGCAATGTGGCAGCATCGCCCTCGAAGGCCGGGATCTTTGATTCAACTCCCTGCGTCTTCAGAAATTTGCGCAACGGAATCGTTGCTTTGCGGTCCCGCTCGTCGCATAGGACATATACGAGCTTGTGGTCCTCTGCACCGGTTTCCTTCGGCTGCGCGGGGACCCCGGGCAACTCAATTTTTTTCAGCGCGGCATGGATCGCGGCCTTCAAGTCTTCCAAGTCGCCTGTGATGAGATCGGCCCCAAACTGAGTTTCCGCGTCTCGCAAGAGCAAATCGATGAACTGCTGCTGCCGTGCCGAATCGGAATGGGTTCCGGTGGAGATCCAGATGATGCGTTTCAGCCCGGATTTCCTGCTGTGCTGGATGGCGAGCTCATTCTCGAGAACGACCACTGATTTCTCACTTGGGCCGTCGGGCACTACTCCGTATTTGGCACCCACGATGTGGATGGACAACTTACAGCGGCCCATGATTTTCTCGAGCTCGCCGAGGAATGTTTCCTCGTCCATGGGCAACTGTATCTCCGCCAGAATCGGGTAACCATGAAGTCGAAGGTCCGCATTGATCGCCTCGCGGTCTTCGCGCCGGTCAATACTGCAATCCGCAAGATAGACGGCCGGCTTGGCCATCGTCGCCACTGCCTGAGCCGCTGAAATGGCAACCGGCCACGCGTCCAGTCTCTTGATCAACTGAGCCACGTCAAACGCCAGTTTTGCCATCTTCAAGTAGTACTTCTGAGTGAATTCCTCGCCGTATGCGGGGTCCAATTCGAGTGGCGTCTGCTGATCGTCGAAAATGTAGAACGGGTATCCCAACGCGAGCTGCATCGCCTGAGGCAAGGGATTCTCATCGCCGCCCGGAGTTTTGATGACTTTCAGAACCCGTGACTTGTTGTCGACGAGGATTCCGCCAGTACTTTCCGCTGACTTGCAAAATTCCCGCACCTCGCGGGTGCACCATTCCGATTCGACATAACGTGGCGTGACGACGGAGATCAACAGGGCTGTCTTGGGAAACTGCTGCAGGATCTCATCAGCGAAGATGTCATTTCCAGAGAGTTTGGAGTCTCGCCAAATATCGGCCTTACGACCGATCCGCATGCTCAGCATCGCCGACAGCGAAGTATGGAAGCGAGTGATCCAACCTTGCTGCTTCTCCGTCAGAGGCTCGTTGTCGATATGTGCGTAACTGATAAAAACTTGCTTTTCAAAGGCCATCTGAAATCTTGTCTGGAACGATTTTGGATCGGCAATTTCAACCGGCAAAGACCGCCTTGCAACTGATCACCAATGCATCCTTACCGCGAATTGGAACTGGCGCGCGTTGTGGGCTGATTTGATCTGCCCAAATTGCGAATACGGCGTCACGCCATCCAGACTGTAGCTGCTGATCGGGTTGTAGTAGTTGGGCCGGTTGAAGAGATTGTATGACTCGGCCCGCAACGAAAGGGCCGCAACCTCCCGAACCTTAAAGGTCTTTTGAATCGCCATGTCAAAGTCAACATAGGCCGGTCCCGTGAACTGGTTTCGGGCCGAATTGCCCAGGCACGGAACTCCCGCCACTCCACTCTTGATGCCTACCGTCTGCTCGACGACGTAAGGCGAGAACGAGCCGGCCAGGTCTTCGCAAGCTGTGCCGGGCAGCACGATCGACGACGTATTACCAATGTAGGCATATGGGTTGCCTGTCGTAACCAGGGGACTAGCGAGGCTGACGCGCTGCGTCAATTCTCCGGCAATGGGGCCGCTGAAAATCGTAAAAGGCTGTCCGCTTTCCGCGGTGAAGACTCCGCTCAACATCCACCCGCTGCGCAACTGAGACGATTTTGATGTTGGAATCTCCCACGTGTATTCAAGAATGAACCGGTTGGTTTGGTTGAAGTCGGCGAGACCATAATCGTTCCGCAGGAAATTGTACGGATCCTGTGGAATGGTATAAGGCGTCACCTGTGCGCGGCCCGCCCCGGTCGTGTTGACTCCCGCTGTCAGGAGACCGGTGAGCGCCGCAAGATTGGCCGTGATGGCGCCAGGACCGAAAAGGCCGGGTGGCGGAGCAAACGCGCCGGAGTTGCTGCCAAGCGCGTACGCGAGGGGATTCCCCGTTCCGAAGGGTTGCAAGGCAAGCGCCTGCGTCATGAGCGGACCGGGAATCAACGGGGCGCCCGCACTTGAACCGTTATCGAGCGCCTTCGAATACGTGTACGACGCCCGCGCCTGAAACCCGTGCCAGCCTCGGGTCCTCATCTTGGCCAGGAAGGCGTTGTAGTTGCCGTAACCGACATTGGCAGTCGAGAAGACCGGAACATAACTGAAGGCGTCGCAAGGCTGGCCGCTGTTGCCTTGCGCCGAGGCTGTGCAAAACCACTCATTATTGAACCCACTATTGGTTGTCGCCGGAAGGTTCGCGGTGAAATTGCCGATGTAGGCAACTTCAGCGGATACGTCCCGGCTTATCTGGCGTTCAATCGAGAAACTCACTTGCCGCGTCAAGGGGTTCTTGAAATTGGCGGGGTCAACTGAGCTCAGCGCGAACGGCACACTGGCGGCCTGATTATAAGCATTTTGGAGGCTCAGACTGACCAGACTCGAATTGCCCATTCCACACTGTCCGCCGCAAAACCCACTACTGAAATTCTGCCCGTAGAGTGCCTGGGGATTGGCCTGCGACCGTGGGGTGGGACGATTGAAGGCCAGCTGTGCTATCAGGCTGGCTGGAATCTCGTCGAAGTAAATTCCAAATCCGGCACGAATTGCCGTATTACCGCTGGGGGTGGACCACGCAACGCCAATCCGAGGTTCGAAGTTGGTCTTACTTGCCACCAAGAAGCTGCCGTTCCCATTGGGGCTGCAGTTCCACGGCAATTGACGTGACAGATCCGGATAGACCGATCCGGTGTAACTCTTCCCGGTCGCACAGTCATTGCCAAAAGGATCGAGTACCTGGGTTGCGCCTTGCCGAACCAGTCCATTCGCCGCCGGGTCGTAATTCCAGATCTGGTGGTTGGTTTCCGACGGCGGCGAGAAGTATTCGTATCTGATTCCCAGGTTGACCGTGAGGTTCGGCTTCACTCGCCAAGTGTCCTGGAAGTATCCCGCTACCACGTAGGAATGAAAAGTGGTGTTGTAGGGGCTGGGCTGTCTAATCGCGTAGTCGTACGAGGGATTGCTGAATGCTGCTGGAAAGCAGGAGATGCAAGTCTGGCTATCACTGGTAAACTCGCCGATATTACCGGAAACGACCATTCCTCTGCTAAATCCGCCATTGTCGAAGACATTCTGCAACCTCCGCAAGTCAACTCCAGCTCGAACCGTGTGCTTGCCTTTGAACCACACAATGTTGTCCACCAGTTCGCCTTCGCTGTCACGGCGCTTTCCGGGAGCGCTCAGCGGTGCACCCAAACGAGCAAAGGGGAACAACCCATCCAACGAAGGTGTGATCACTGGCGTGGGGAAACAGACTGGGCACCAAACCGAGTCATACCATCCTCCGAACGCTCCATTCCCGGAAGGCGAGGCGCCTGCGTATTGTGGATCGAGCCCCGAAAGAAGATAGCTCCGCATGGGGCCGCTGGGCAACCCTGCCTGTGCCGTATTGAACGTCGCGTCCTGGGGTGTCTCGGTCACTTGAAACCTGGTGAACCCGCCGCGAAGGACGTTGCTGAACCGGTCAGAAAATCGATGGGTGAACGTCACCACCAGGTTCTGGTTCAGGACTGCGCGGTGCGATCCATTTCCGGGATACACCGAAGAGTTGGGCAACGTGTCATCATGCAGTTGGGAGAGGTTCTGCAGGTTGTAGCGAAATGTCCAGTCCGTACGGTCCGACTGGGTGAAATCGATTCGCCCCAGGTAATTGTCAACGTTAGTGTAATTGGGCGCCTGTCCCTGATAAAACTCCAGCACATCAGGAATGGCCTCAATATTGGATTGCGGATATAGAGACAGAACGCTTTGCGCAAGCTGGGCGTCAGGATAGCCGGGCTGGCCCTGGAACTGTGCCAGGTGGCTGCGATCGTAGGAACTCGGTACACGCTCGAAGATGGGATTCGGATTGTCGATGCGGGTGCCCTCGTAGTCCCCAAACCAGTACCAGCGCTTCAGGAACGAACCACCAGCCTGAGCACCGAATTGCTGAGAAGAAAATGGCTGGGTGTGGCTGTTGTGCTGGGCAAGTACCGCGGCCGGGTCAAACAATTGATTGCAATCAGAGGATCCGTAGGTTGCGTTCGGAGCGGTGCAGTAGCTGGTTCCGTAGCTCGCATTGAGCGACTGGACGGTCTTGACATACTGATTGTAGGAAGTGGGCTGATAGATCGGCGAATAGAGCGGGTTGGTATTAACGGCGGGTTGTACGTTGGGCCCTCCTGCAAACGCCGCCGCCTGGTCGAATCCAGAGCCGTTGTAAACGGAAAGCGGCGAGCTTGCGTTGACCGAGTCCGACGCGAAGAAGCCGAACACGCTCCCATGAAATGTGGCCGTTCCACGGCGGGTCACAATATTCACCACGCCGCCGATATTGCGTCCGAACTGCGCATCAGAATTGGCGGTGACCACCCGGAATTCCTGGATCGCATCGTTGACCTGAAATGGAATGGCCTGATTACTGCTCGACGCCTCGTTGTCCATTCCATCCAGCAAAAACGCATTGGAAGTCGGGCGCTGGCCAGAAATGCTGAACGTTGTGTCCTTCAACTCCGACCACGCCGGTACATCGTGAGTGCTCGAAACCAGTAAACCCAGGGCCAGGAAGTTGCGATTGAACAACGGAAGACTGCGCAATTGATTGCTGGTGATGACTGTACTGACGGCCGTCGACAGGGTGTCGAGCGGTACCCGCGAGGACTCAACGCTACCGTGCTGGGCTGCATTTACCGTCTTACTGCCCGCGCCCGATGCCGGCACCCCTGGCTGCTGCGTTGCAACTGGAGACGACGCACCCTGCTTCAAGGCGGGGGAAGAGTTGGGGGGGTGATCCTGGCCATCTGAGTCTTCCTCGCTGTCGCTCCAGCGTCTGGTTGCTATCGCAGGGCGATGGGGAACGTAGGCGACCGGCGTCGGCCTCAGCATCGATCCACCAGAGTGAAATGTAGATGCCGTTTGCCCAAACTTCGGAAGCGTCGAGAGCGTAAAGCGGTTCGCGTGAGTCTCCGTAGGAATGCCTGTGCCAATTCGCGCCGTACGATAAGAAGAATCCGGCAGTCGCCGGTCACGCATTCCAGAAACCGGAGCCGCCAGCTTGTCGGCAATGAACGGCGGCAGGAGATGCCTGGTCTCGCCCACCTGGACTTCAAATCTCACACTCTGCGGCGCAAACTCCATGCCTGACGCCTCCGCCGCGATGATGTAGCCCTCTGCTGGCGTGACTTCGGCGAAGAAATACAACCCATCCGAGTTGGTGGTGGTGGTCCGGTCGATGCGCAGGGAGTCGTTGCGTAACGTCACCCTGACTCCGGGAACCGGCGTATCTTGCTTGTCCTCAGCGTCCCCGCTGATCAAGGCCCTGTCCTGGGCCAAACTGAGACTTGAGGCTGCGATCAATACGAAGGCAAAGGCCGTAACGCGCCGCATACCGATAAGCTCCGAACCTCCGCGGTCCAACCATTCGGCTGGGCCGCATATCATCCGGGACACCATCAAAGTGGCGTGGTTCCCGCAGTTTAACTCACACTAGTGCCTGTAGTTACCAAGCTAGACTCTCGAATGGGAAGACATTAGCACACTTTGGCACGAACGATTCCACTTTAGATCGGGGATAGCATACCCTGCCTAACTCTGCTGATGCCTCTACCCGGAGAACGACGCTGCTAAACGTGTCCCTTAGGCACGCACTTCCGGAATTCTTCGTGGCATACAACGCTGATTGACAGAATGGCCATTGGTCAGTAGATGTCATTTACGTGTATCAGCGGCACCAGTCGCAGCTTGGTGGCTCCGATCTGAGTGCACGAAGTGGAGTCAATCGTGAAGCGGCAACTCAGTCTCTGGCTCGCGCTCTGTGTCACTTTTATCTTCGGCACATTTAACGGGCTTGCGACAACGACGAATTCTGGTTCGTTCACCGATCCCGCCAGCGTCATCAAGGGATCATGGTCGCTGGCTCCCAATGCTGTCTATCCCCTTCACACCGCGACCTGCCCAAATTCCTCGAACTCGTGCGGCATGTTCAACCAAGCTCTCACCTCTTCATATTCTTACCTCAACGATTCAAGCGCCCCTAGAGGGACGTACTGGGGCTGGCACAACTACTCTTCGGGAATTGTGAAGAGTTACCTGGATGGCCTGGTGATTGGCAATTGCTCGAGTTGTTCCGGGCAACACTTTACATTCACGCTTACCAACAACGCGACATTCCAAAAAGACCCCACCTTCACAGCACCGACCCCGACAGAACCGTATACAGCACCCACCAGCGACGCTGGATATTTCTTGTCCGCGTCCAATCAGCCGTCTGACACGACGACCTCCGTCAAAATTGACTTCGGAACCAATTACGTAAAGCACTTGGACTTCGAGTGGGGGAGCGTCGATACCTGGAACCAGATTTCGTTTCACACTAAGGGCAATTCCACTATCACGTTCTATGGCTCGGACCTTTGCAGCACTTATTATTCTCATGCGACCGGTTGTTTTAACTTTTCCGATCCGAAAAACACGGGTCCTACTCCGATACCGCCTCGGTGTTGATCGACTTTGCTGCTCTGCCAGACTCGAACGGCAAAATCGATCCTTTTACGAGCGTGACCTTTTCGTCCTGCAATCCTCTAACATCCGGACAAGACGGCTATGTCGCAGGATTGACGAGTACTTGTGCCTCTGCGTTTGAACTCGATAACCTCCAGTTCCTGTTTGCGACTTGTTCTTCATCCGGATGCACCGGCCCGACTCTTGCGCCTGTGCCCGAACCGTCGAGCATTGCGCTGCTGGGACCGGGTATTGCCGGCATCTTCCTTCTGGTAAGGCGCAAGTTTCGTCCCTAGGATTGCAGCCTCTGCTGCCGTCGGATCATCGCAATTAGATTAAAACCGCAAGGAAAGGCAACTCAGGCCTCCGTCCATTTTGCGAAATTCCGACATCTCTAACGACAGCGGCTGGTAACCACGACTAACCAGGTCTTCCCGCAGCCGCGGAAACCCGGCTGGGATCAGCACGCGATCATTGACCAGCACGCAATTACAGGCGTACGTTTCCTCCGCTGGCACACGAATCAGGTTGTATCTGCGGAACTCCTCCCTTTCCGCCAATTCCTCCGTGACGACAAGATCGTTGTTGTCCAGGTAGGCGATCCCGCTCTTGAGGTGAAGGATCGAACTCTCACTTCGAATGTCGACCATGGAAGACGTGAAACCGTTGGCGGCAAGCCACCGGCTGAGTTGCCGCGCACCTTCCTCGTTGGTGCGATGCGAAATGCCGATAAAGAAGTGCGAGTCGGCCTCGCAGATATCACCGCCATCGAGCGTCCCAGGGGCCTCGATCTGGTGAATGGTGGAGTAGAAACGTTGAATGGTTTCCCGGATGCCATCAACCTCCCCAAGACGTGAAGCGGCGCCGGGACGAGCGAGAGCCGCGGACTGGGGGGTCAGGACCGCCGTATCTTCAACGAAGGTCGAATCAGGATGATCGAGATCTGCGGGCAGACGAATCAATTCGAGGCCGCAGTCCGTGAGCGAGTCGCAGTATGACTCATGCTGCAGCAAAGCCAACGACACATTCGGTTTGCCGAGCTCAGCCGTAGTCAGGCCTTCTGCGAAGTTGTCGCCTGGGCTACGGACGATAGCGTGTCTAAACAAATCGAATCCTACGGGCTAGGATCTCCATCCGGCTGCTCCACCGATCTCACTGCATTCGACCCTGCACGTCGGGTGACAGGTTGCCACCGCAGAAGATCACGACCACTGTCTTGTCTTCGTAACGTGGAGCGTCCTGGAAGAACGCGGCCAATGCCACACCGGCGGCGCCTTCGATCGTCCAGTTTCGCTCACGAGCCCATTTCATGGCGTCAAGAATCGAATCCTCGGAGACAAGCACCGCACGATGCATTGCGGCCCGCGCCAGCTCAAAGGTAATCGATCCGGGCTCGACTCCACCAGCGGTGCTATCGGACAACGTATAGGTCTCCGGAACTTCAACAACCTTGCCAGCCCGCAAGCATTCATAGAGAACCCGCGAATTCTCCGGCCAGCATCCCACAATCTCGGTATGAGGAAATCTCTCGCGGAGATAGGTTCCAACTCCGCTGATCAAACCTCCGCCGCCGGTAGCGATGAAAACGGCATCGATGTTTTCAATCTGGCGTGCGAGTTCTACTCCAATCGTTCCCTGCCCCGCAACGACCTCCCAGTCGTTGTAAGGCGAAACGTAAGTTCGAGCGGATTCCTCGGCCGCAGCGCGGGCAGCGATCTCTGCGTCGAGCGGGATCTGCCCTACCATTTGAATACGTGCTCCGTACGATTCGATCTTCCTCCACTTCGCCTCGGGGACTTGGGACGATAGGTACACCTCGGCATCGATGTTTCGATGCCGGGCCGCGCTGGCGACGGCGAGACCGTGATTTCCCGTCGAGGACGTAACCACACCCGCCGAGGCGGCCTCGGGGGAGAGGCTCATGATCTTATTGGTAGCGCCCCGCAGCTTGAAGGAACCAGTTGTCTGCAACTGTTCCAGTTTGGCGTAAATACGAGTCGAGCGAGGGACACGAGGATCGCGCGGCAATTGGGCAACCGGGGTTTGCTGAACCAGGCCGTAAATTCGGGTACAGGCTTCTTCGATTAGTGCGATTAGACCTGGAGCTTGAGCAACCTTCGCCGCGATTTCTTGGCCGTTCAGCATAATTGTCATGGTCGAATGAGCCCGAAGACCATGAGTGTCCGCTCAATCCACAGCTGAATGATGCGTCATCGCGCCCGGGTTATTTCCCGTCAGCTCGACTCTTGGCCGCCTGACGACTCCCACCTGCGGAGACGGCGTGCGGTCTCGGTGCTTCCGGCGGCATGGCTGTGTCCTCCCATAGCCGAAAGCCTCCTTTGAACGCGTTAGCGTTATCTCCGGCCCTGCATTTAGCTGGCATGGTTTTCAGAAGCTTCGCATTGCCGCCGCCGAGAACTATGTCATCGGGCTCTAGCGCCGCCGCCAACTTCTTCACCACATCGTCCACGTAGCCGCGCCATTTCTTCTTGCCGAATCGCTTCATTCCGCGCAAACCCACGTAGTCTTCGTAGGTTTCCTTGCGGTACGGGAGATGAGCCAGTTCCATGGGAAGAAGCGCGCCATCGATGATCATCGCCGATCCCAACCCTGTTCCGAGCCCAAGGAATAGCATCCGGCGACCATTGTAGCTGCCCAGAGCTTGCATGGCCGCGTCGTTCACGACCTTGACCGGGCACCCGAAAGCTTTCTCGAAGTTGAAGCCAACCCATCCCTTGGCAAGATTGTGGGGCTCAGCGAGAAGCCGGCCATCCAAGACGGGCCCGGGGTAGCCGATCGACACCACGTCATACTTCCAATCGGCGGCGACCTTTCGCACTTCATCGACCATCTGTTTGGCTGTAAGAGTCGGACCGGAGGGAAATTTCCGCCGCGCCTCGTGCCCCGAGGCCAGCATCTTGACGTTGGTCCCACCCACATCGATGGCAAGTACTTTCATGAGCAGACCTCGTTCTGGCACGCCTATCGTCAGCACTTCTCTGTCGGACGCGCTGTGATCGGCATCATGTATGTTGTCGCAAAAGTCTACACTATCGCCCGAGGATCGAGATGCCGCCGTTTTCGCTCAAGATTGAGGTCTTCCGGTACGGACGGCGGCCGCTAACTCGCGGAGCAATCCGACCGTTTCGTCCCATCCCATGCACGCATCGGTTATACTCTGCCCGTGCGTCAGCGGTTTTCCCCGCGCCAGCTTCTGCGCCCCGGCGACCAGGTTGCTCTCCAACATGACGCCAATGATCCGCCGGTCTCCGGCGGCAATCTGGCTGGCGACATTACGGCACACCGCGGCCTGGCGGGTATGGTCCTTATTGCTGTTGGCATGGCTGCAATCGATCATGACGTTGGGTTTCAGCCCAGCTTTGTCCAGCTTGGCGCATGTCGCTGCGACCGCCTCGGTGGTGTAATTGACGCTACTCTGGCCACCTCGCAGGATCACGTGGCAATCGGGATTTCCGGTCGTGGCAAAAATCGCCGACTGCCCGTGCTTGGTGTGTCCCAGGAAGGTGTGCGGATGCGCGGCCGACAAAACCGCCTCGATTGCGATTTGCACGTCGCCCGAGGTCGCGTTCTTGAATCCCACTGGGCAAGACAGTCCGGAAACCAACTGGCGATGGACCTGGCTCTCCGTAGTGCGCGCCCCAATCGCGCCCCAACTGACCAACCCTGCCACATACTGCGGTGTGATCATGTCGAGAAACTCAGTTCCAGCGGGCACTCCCATTTCTGCTAGATCCAGCAGGAGATGCCGCGCCTGGCGCAGGCCGTCGTTGATCTTGTACGACTGATCCAGGTAGGGATCGTTAATCAGCCCCTTCCAGCCGATCGTGGTGCGCGGCTTCTCAAAGTACACGCGCATCACGACGTGGAGTTGTTGCGAGTGCTCGTCGATGGCGGACTTAAGCCGGGCAGCGTATTCGCGCGCTGCTTTGGTGTCGTGAATGGAGCACGGACCCACCACCACCAGCAGGCGCGGATCATCGCCGCGCAGGATGTTTGCTATGCGCTCCCGGGCCTGGTGGACCGTTGCCGATGCCTTTTCCGTGGTGGGCAACTCTTCGTCGAGAAACACGGGCGGCAGAACGACTTTTGTCCACTTGATTCGAAGGTCGTCAGTTGAATAGAACATGATGTTGGCATCGAACGAAAAAAGTAATGAGAGCGCGATTGCCTTACCAATGAATACTCTATCAGCCCCCCCAAGAAATCTTGGGGGGGGCACGCGCACAAGAATCGCCAGAATTTGTTGACCTCGGCAGGCTTCAGACGTGGAACCCATCGTGCGCTGGGAGCTCACGAGTGATGTGGTACAACGGGGCTTCCGGCGCACAGTGACCCGTTCTGCTGGTTACGCGTGGAGAAATGCCGCGATATTACGACTTCGTCCTAGTGACGTCAGTCACTGCCGTGATCGAGGCTTAAGGTGACGGCTTCATACGTCCGGATCTTGGGCGTACCAACAATGAGCTTCGCGAGGATCTGCAATATCTGCGGGTAGAGGTCCGCATTGTAAGCCTCCGCGTCGTCCTTGTTCTCCCACAAACTGATCGCAATTTGCTCCAGGCTCCCCGGATTGGACAGCGTGATTTCGCCATTGAAGCCTGCCTGCGTGCGAAGCAACGGCAGTATTTCATTCTCGAATGTCCGGGCAAACTCAGCCGCCAGGGCGAGCGATTTCAGTCGGAAGTGGGCATTGCGTGCGAACATCTGAAACTTCTCCTTGAGGACGACAACACCGTTGCACCCCAGTTGCAAAGTGTTGACCGGATGATTACTTCGGCTTAGGAGCGACGGCCGGCTTCTTCACCGGGGCCTTGGTCGCTTTCGCAGGCGCCTTGGGATGGGCGTCCTCTTCCACTTGCTGGGCGACTTTGTCGGACTCCAGGGTGAAAGTAGCCATCACCGCGTTGACGCCGAATTGGTCGGCGTCAGCCGCTACCGGCAGATCTTTCACCTCTGGCATCGACTTGCCCACCTTGTACAGCGTCACATCGGTCAAGGCCTGGTACTTCGCGGCATCCAGTGTCACCCCTTTGGGAACGGATGACGCCTGCAGGCCACCGCTGCCCGGCTCCATCACCTGCCTCGCAACCGTGTAGAGGATGTAGTCGCATTGCTTGGCGCTGGCTTCGCTCTCCACATCTTGCTGCGGCCCTTCGGTATCCAGCGGCACCGCCTCCATTTGGTGATGAATGATCTCATCCATCAAGTCGAGCCGCAGGTTGTCAGTGGGCAAACCCTGCCCACTCCCATCCTTGATCTTGACCACGCCGACGCGCACCACGCCAGCGCTCTTGGGCGCCAAAGCAGGCGCAGGCGCAGCGGCCGGATGCGCCGCTGGTGCTGCCGCCACCTTGGGCATAGCCGCTGCCGCCTCATGATTCGCTTCGGGCTGCGCCGTTGAGGTTGCGCCGCCCAACATGGCGGACATGTCCATGACCTTGCAGCCGGGCGGCATGTCGAACAGCGGCGCATCCAGGGTCGCGTTGGTCAACTCCACAACCTCAGTCGTAGTGGTGAAGTTCCCGTGCTCCGACATGATGGTAGTGGTCTGCTTCAGCGGGTAGCCCATTGCTGCATTACCACCACCCTTCATCACGATACGATCATTGCATCCGTTGCGACCGCCCATTCCTCCGCAAGCCATGGCGCGGTACGATTCATCGGCACAAGAAAACCCCGCCGAGAGATCGGCGTACCAACCGTCCGTTTCCATCTTCATGTTGGACTGGTTGCAAGCGTCAGGACTGGACGCCATGATCAAGGAAGTCTTGATATGCCGCGCCTTGTAGCCGAACATGTCCTGGCGCTCGCCGGTATCGGTAGAATTGCGGGTAATCGTGACCACGCCACCCTTGTGCGGAGGCGTGGGCTCAGCACCTGCATCTTCCCGTCCCATGGCCCTCATGTTTGGCATAGCAGGACAAGAAGTTTCGCTGCCCCCAGTCTGGATTACTGAGCATTGATTGCCACTGATGGTGATCATGCGCTTCTGGTCGCATTGCATGATCGTGACCGCGCCGCCGTGGCCCCCGAAGCTCATCTCGTTGCGCTCGCGGGGCCCCTTGATGTACACCGTGCTCTCCGTGCTGTGACCCATTACGGTGGTGCGGGTCTTGATCTTAAGGTCGGCAGACGCGAGCGTGGAAAATCCGATAATAGCGAATACGAGAACACCGAAGTAACGCGAAGGGCGGACCACGGAAGGCCTCCTTGAGAAAGCTGGACCAAGTCCTCAGGAGAAAACGAGGGCAGGGCAATTCTAAACATATTGGGGAGGAATACAACGGTCGTAGCTGGGCGAGACGGTGTTACAAGTGGAATCGATGGAAACTATTGAAGAGTATTGGCTGCCCCTCAGGGATTCGAACCCCGATATGCCGCTCCAGAGGCGGCTGTCCTACCGTTGAACGAAGGGGCAGCGATTGTCGGAGCTACACGAAGCCGACAAAACTCCGCTTTTCAATTGTATTGGTGTCGCTGCGGAGCGTCAACAAACAGAGCCGTCCGCGTCATGCGTAGTGACCACCTCTCGATAATCGCGGCAGATGACACATCTGCGCGATAGAATGAGCAACATCTTTATCTTCCTGCGAGGACTCCATGACATCGATACTGGGTACCGCTGCCTTTCCGACCGACGCCACCGATGTCGCGCGACAACCTTTGGTGGCGGATCAGTGCACCTTGCTCGTGGTTGATATTCAGGAGAAGTTGCTGCCGCCGATCTTCAACCGGGACGAACTGGTCAAGAACTCGCAGTTA
>Ga0208714_1000045_pt1 | contig 39496 bp, 44 predicted proteins | sample NGESurshal072012_3_FD_184461 | JGI IMG/M metagenome (GOLD analysis project Ga0208714, IMG submission 184461) | Arctic peat soil microbial communities from Barrow, Alaska - NGEE Surface sample 415-1 shallow-072012 (SPAdes) | ecosystem: Environmental > Terrestrial > Soil > Wetlands > Peat ... | reverse complement strand
CGGATGACCGAAGCCGTGCACCGCATCGACGCCGTAGATGATCGGGATGTGCAGCCGCGAGTGGTCGATCGCGTAATGCTGGATCGTGTTGTACAGATTCGCCCAGTCAGTCCCCGTGTTACCGGGCGGATTGTCGGTCCCACCCGACAGGACCGAGCCGGTGGCGTCTGTGATCAGCACGGTTTGCAGGCAGTTCGGCTGCGGCTGCGATGTGTTATCACCGTTGCAGACACCATTCGCCGGATTGGTCTTATCGCGCAGCAATCCGACCACGGCCTGGTCCATCTGACCGACCTTCTCCTTAAGCGTCATTCGGCCCAGAAGGTCATGGACACGCGCCGGAATTGACGCGCTCGGGTCCATGTAGATCACCCTGGGAGCTGCCGTTCCGCTCGTGACCCCGATGACGGCGACCGCGGCCGCCACTGCTACCGCAGCGCCGAGTACTGCGTAGACACGTCGCATGCGCGTTCCTCCCTCGTGTTGAAAATCGAGTTACCTGAAGGTGACGGACCGACCCGTCGCCGGGGGTGCCCTTTGCCGCGGTTCGCGGAGGGGTGCGGACGGTGTCATAAGGGCGCTCGGGCGCAGCCATGCCCGTTGCTCGGTGGCGCACTCGGAACTGTGCGGAGAGGCCGGCGGCCCCTCCTCGGCGGACGATGGGCGAGGATTATCTCTCGGCGCTTGCTTCTGTCAAGGGCAAATCAAAAAGGCGCGTCAAGCGGGGCGAAGTTTCGGCCGGAAGGTGGCCGAATTCGAATCCGGGGCGCCTCGCGGTCGTGGTCCCGGACCAGGGGCTGGTCGGGTTCGCCCGCCCCCACCCCTCAACGGGGGCCAATCGCAGACCGTGCATGTGTCCTTCCCGGTGACGGAAGCCGTAGCTTTCGCGCAGCTCGTTGAGCGCGTCGAGCGCCCGGTAACCGTCCTCGTCGATGAAGCTGTCGAGCGCGGCGCCCATGGCCGTGCGACGCCATCGCGCGGAACGTTGCCGTTGGGCACGCAGGCAAGCCGAGACCGCGGATCGGGCTAATACGAGCAGCGCCAAGCCTCGGCTCAGCGATGGCGCGACGGGTTCGGCTCAACGTCTGACCGACAGACCTGCTTTGTCGCCATCTGGGCACTCTCATCCAGGCGGCCGCTCTCGGCCGAGACCGGAAGTCTGACCCCACCCTCGGCGAGAGCAAAGCAGGGCCGCGGCACGAGATGGGTTGCGTCTCTTTACTGCTGTAAATTCGCCGCGGGCTAGGTTCCCATGGTTGAGTCTAGGCGGCTGTGACCTCCTCGTCGAGGGTGTCGGGGTCGGCTTGTTGGTATTTGATTCGGTAGAGGTGTTGGCGGTCGACGTCGGTGAAGGTCGCGCCGTTGCTGGCGTGGCTGAAGAACAGGTCGAGCACGGCCCAGACGAGTGACAGGCAGCTGGTCTCGCCGGGGAAGCGGCCCATCACTTTCGTGCGCCGGCGGACCTCGCCGAGCGATCGTTCGAGCAGGTTCGTTGACCGCCACCGTTCGCGGTGTCTGAGCGGGTAGCGCAAGTGCGCGACCAGGGCGTCGAGGTCGTCGGCGAGGCAGCGGGCGGCCGAGTCGTAGCCGCCGTGCTCGAGTTCTGAGATCAGGACCTGGAGGCGGAGCTTGCCGTCCTTGACCGAGGTCGCGTCGGTGAGCGCTGACCAGTAGTTGAAACGGATCCGGTCGTGCTCTGACTTCGGGAGCTTCGCCAGGAGGTTGCGCAAGCGGTGAACGGCGCAGTGCTGGCGATCGGCTCGCGGCCAGATCTCCTCGATCGCCGAGGGCAGCCCGGCCGCGCCGTCGGCGACGATCAACCGTGGCGCCGGGAGTCCGCGGCTGATGAGGTCGCGGCCGAGCTCGAGCCAGTCCTCCTTCGTTTCGCGCATTCCCAGCCGCACGGAAACCAGCTCTCGCTCGCCGTTCTCGGTAATCCCCCAGGCGCAGATCACGCCCTCCTTCGGACCGCTGGGGCGGACTGGCAGGTAGATCGCGTCGAGGAACAGGACGATCAGGTTGACGTCATAGAGCGAGCGGCGACAGAACGCCTCGAACCGCTCGTGCAGCTCCGCGCACACCCTCGACACCGTCGAGCGTGAGGTCCTCCCGAGCCCGGCCTCCTCGCACAACGACTCGACGTCACGCATCGACAGGCCGCGAACGAACCCGCCGATGATCAGCGCCTTCAACGGGTCCGTTCGGAGCAGCCGCTTGCAGTGCCACTTCGGGAACAGCTTCGAGACGAACGGCACAGCCGCCTCCCGTGCCTGCGGGATCTCGATCCGCAGCTCACCCTCAGCCGTCTGCACGTGCCGAGGCCGGAACCCGTTGCGCAACCCCGCGTCATAGTTGCGCAAGCCGCGCTGGCGCTCGGGCCGCGCTCATAGCGAGCGCGACCCAGCCAGGTATCGAACTCCTCCTCGACCGCCCGCTGAATGATCAACCTCGCGCCGAGCCGGGCGAGCTCGGACAGCATCTTCTGCGGGTCATCGACCATCCCCTTCGACAGCAGCTTGTCGATACTCGCCTGTATCCCCGCCGACGGCTGTACGGTGCGTCTCACGGCGTAGGCCTCCTTCATCGTCTGGCAGGACTTGAGGGAACCTACGCCGTCGCTATGACAGCACCCGGCGCCTATTTACAGCAGTTCTGAGACGCGACCACGAGATGCCTGCGCTCCCCGCTCGTCGCCAATCTCGGGCATCCGGTGCTAGCCGCGTCTCGGCAAGCACCGGCCACCGAAGCAGGAGTCCGCCGGGCCGTGACCCGAGTCCTGAAACAGCCCGAGGCTGTGGGTCGGCTCTCGCGTTCGCTCCAATCTCGACCGCCCGGATGTTGCCATCCGCGCGATCGCTTTCGAGGCTCCGCCACGTCACGTCGCGCGATCGCATCGGCGACAAAGGGATCGTCCGGGATGGGGGCGATCTGTGCCGCGGCGGACGATCCCTATCGCCCAGCAGCAGTCGTCAGACCCGCCGCAGCGGCACGACTGCTATGCCACGAGTGGGCTATCTATCTAACTCAGGCTGAGCACGACGACATGGGCGATCTGCGCGTCGGCCTGAGAGCTCGCGTCCCGGAGCGCAACGAGCACGAGCGCCAAAGTTGACGAGGCTCACACTCCCGCTCGCCTGGGGCGATCCAGCACACGCTGTCGGCAACGGCGGTGCCGATGCTCGGGACGGACAGGAGGGCTGTTGGCGGGTTCTCGGCCCGCGATCGCCCCGCTCTCAAACCAGGAGCCCGTGGAAGCGTGGTGGAAGCGACAGACGGCAGTTAGCAGCAGCAGACGTATGTCTGCTCGGCGCGAGCGTGTCGGATTGCCGGGTGCGGCGCAGCAAGGGGCAGCAGACCGCAACGGGCCCGGCGCGATAAGCGAGTATGGGGGTCAAACTCCATCGCGGGTTCGAATCCCGCCCTCTCCGTTGCACCCGGCTCCGGTCCGGCTCCGGTCCGGCCGGGCGGTCAGGCGGGCAGCCGGACAGGATCCCGGCGGATGGTGCTCGGGGCGAGGCGCAGGCCTCCGCGATCACCCGTTCTCCAACCTCGAACGCCGCTGACGCCTCCCTCAGCTTCGAAGTGCGGGCGCGATCATACGTCGAGCCGGGCGATCAGCTCCGGTCAGGTGCCCGGGCGCCCGAGCAGGTACCCCTGCGCGTAGTCGCAGCCGAGCCCACGGTACCCGGCGCTCAGCGCGACTTCGGGGCGGTCCCGAAGACGTGGTCCCAGAACGGGGCGCTGACGCCGTAGCCCCGGTCGTGGTCCTGGAAGTGATGGCGCATGTGCAGCTCGCGCATCTTCTTGCCCAGCGCAGTGCTCGGCCGGTGATGGTGCACGTGGTAGTGCAGCATGTCGTAGGCCAGATACCCGGCCAGGAATCCGGCTCCGAAGGTGAAGAACGCCGGGCTGCCGAGGACCGCGTAGAAGGCCCACATGAACAGCGCTGCCAGCGGGATGCTCACGGATGGCGGCATCACGAGCCGCAACGGGTCGTTGGGGTGATCGTGATGGACGCCGTGGATGATCCAGTGCAGCTTTGCTCCGATCCCCTTCTCGGGCTCGAAGTGGAACACGATCCGATGCAGCCAGTACTCCGTCAGGGTCCAGAACACGTAGCCGCCGAGTAGCCACGCCGGGGCGGCCCAGCCGACCCCGTTGATGAAACCCTCCACGAGCAAAAAGGCGATCGTGGGCAGGAACAGGATCGGCGGAACGCTGGGATGGACGCGTGAGAGCTTGTCCAGCAGGTCGTTGTCGAACATCCGCGGCGAGGCGCGGAGGATCTCGCTGCGGCTCAGGTCCGACAGCTCATCGGCTCGAGGTGTGGCCATGGCCGAAAGGATAGCTATTCATTCCTCGTCCTCCTCGTCCAGTGGGCTGGCCAGAACCACATGCCGGAGCGCGACCGCGACGAACGGCCGGTGCTCGGGGTCCGGCGGCCCGTCGAGCGACTCCACATGGGCGTCGGTGAGCGCGATGAACTCGCGATCGGAGGCGTTCAGGAAGTCAGTCAGGCGGCTGCGATACCCGTCGCGGGGCAGATGCAGAAGGCCGGTCACCCGGTACCGGGCCGTCTCGACGACGATCCGCTTCTCACGATGGTCCACGGCCGGCGACGATAGCGCTCGCCTGCCCCACGGTGCGATCCTTGGTCGAATGGCCAGCGGCGACCCTGCCCGATGGTGGAGCGTGCGCAGGGCTCAGAACCTGAAGCCCGCCACCTACCGGTGCCCACTGTGCGGGCGCCATCTTCCGGCGCTCAGCGAGCACATGCTGATCGTGCCCGAGGGTGACTCGGCCCGGCGCCGTCATGCGCACACCGCGTGCGTGCTCGAGGCGCGCAAGCACGGCAGGCTGCCGACGCGCGAGGAATGGTCGCGCACCCAGCCGCGGGCTCCGAGCCTGTGGCGGCGCCTGACCCGTCGTACCGGGAAGTACTAGGGTTCTCCGGCGATGGCACGTGAGCTGCGCCTCGGTCTGAACGTCGGCTATTGGGCGGGTGGACCGCCGCCGGGCGCGACCGAGGCGGTCGCGGAGGCCGAGCGGCTGGGCTTCGACTCGGTGTGGACAGCCGAGGCGTACGGCTCCGACGCCCTGATGCCTCTGGCCTGGTGGGGCGCCGCGACCGAGCGCTTGAAGCTCGGCACGGCGATCGTCCAGATCTCGGCTCGGACCCCGGCGGCCACGGCGATGGCCGCGATGACGCTCGACTATCTCTCGGGCGGACGGATGATCCTCGGACTCGGGGTGTCGGGGCCCCAGGTGGTCGAGGGGTGGTACGGACAGTCGTTCGAGAAGCCGCTGGCCCGCACGCGCGAGTACATCGGGATCCTGCGCGAGATCTGGGCGCGGCAGGGACCGCTGGTCAACGACGGCCCGCACTACCCGCTGCCGCTCCCCGACGGGACCGGCCTCGGCAAGCCGCTGAAGTCCTCGTTGCGGCCACTGCGCGAGGACATCCCGATCTATCTCGCCGCCGAAGGTCCCAAGAACATCGCCCTCGCCGGCGAGGTGTGCGACGGATGGCTGGCACTGTTCTACTCGCCCCACCACGACGGCTATTACCGCGACGCGCTCGCCGAGGGCTTCGCGCAACCGGGCGCCCGGCGCGGCGCCGATCAGTTCGAGGTCGCCGCGACGGTGCCGCTGATCCTCACCGACGACGTCGAGGGGGCGGCCGACGCGCTGCGCCCGATGTACGCGCTCTACTTCGGCGGCATGGGGGCCAGGGGGACGAACTTCCACGCCAACGTGGCGATCCGGATGGGCTACGAGGCCGAGGTGGCCACGATCCAGGAGCTGTACCTGTCCGGCCACAAGGACGAGGCGGCCGCCGCGGTTCCGACCAAGCTGGTGGAGGAGCTCACGCTGATCGGGCCGCCCGCCAAGGTCCGCCACGACCTCGAGGCGTGGCGCGAGTCGATCGTGACGACGCTCCTGATCGCCGGCGACACGGCGACGCTGCGCACCGCCGCCGAGCTGGTGCTGGGCTAACCCCGCCGCTAGAGCGAGCCGCGGACCCGCTGGTCGGCGTCGAGGATCTGGTGCGCCTTGAGCCCCAGGCTCAGCCGCTCGCGGCCGTCGGACTCGTACGGAGACAGGCCGGAGACCTCGTGCACGCGCGCGAGCCGGTAGCCGACGGTGTGCCGGTGCAGGCTCATGGCCTCGGCGGTCTCGGTGGTCGAGCCGTGATGGGCCAGAAACGCCTGCAGGGTCGCGAGCAGATCCGTGTCGTGCTGGCCGTCGTAGGCCGAGAGCGGCGAGATCGTCTGGGATCGCAGCAGCTCGAGCTCCTCGCGGCCGCGGAGCAGGATGCCGATCAGCAGCCGGTAGGTCTCCTCCTGCCCCGCCAGCGATCCGGCGGGTGAAGCGCTCAGCTCGACCAGCAGCTCGGCCTCGCGCAGGGCGTCGTGGAGCGTGGCCGGATCGCGGCGCGGGCCCGAGAGGGCGACGAGCATGCCGAGACCGGACAGCTTTGCCGCCAGCTGTTCCGCGCCGTCGCGCGTGGTGAGCGGGGAGCTGATCGGAACGAGGCCGCACAGCCGGCCGTGGCCGACGTCGGCGAGCAGGGCCGAGTGGCGGGAGAGCAGCTCGGACGGCGCGATCGAGGCGCCGTCCGAAAGCGGTACGGCGCACAGCGCGACCGCTCCCGAGCCGAGATCGAAGCCGAGTCGTCGCGCGTGCGAGACGAGGGCGGAGACGTCCGCCGGGGGGCCGGTGCGCAGGGCCTGCAGCAGCGCGCGGCGCGAGCCTTCAAGGCCGCCTTCCTGGGCGTCGCGCATGAGCGCGCTGACCGCGGCTCCAGCGGCGCCCGCCTCGAGCCACGCGAGCTGTTCGGGGGCCAGTTCACCGGTCTGGCCCGACGGCGTCACAGCGATTATGCCGACGACGTCGTGTCCGATTCGGACCGCAACGGCGTCGGCGATGGTCTCCGGTGGCCGGCTCGCCGGTTCGCGGATCACGGCCGCCGCGTGCTCGACGATCGTGCGCACGCCGGCCTCGGCGATCGCCCCGCGAGGCCAGACGACCGGCTCGCCCAGTGAGGGGATAGCGATCGCGACCGGGCGTCCGAGTGCGTCGGACGTCGAGGCCGCGACGCTGAGGAGATCGTCGCCGGCGACCGCACCGGAGACGATCGTCAGCGGGGTGGATCGGGGGGCGGCTTCTGCCGCCCCCCGATCGCCCGCCGGCGCGGGATTGCCTTCAAGCGGCCGGGCGCGTTCCATCACGACCGCGCCTGGACGCAGTAACTCCCGCGCCGTCCGTCATGCGGTCGATGGCGCCGCCTCGCCCGCACCCTGAGCCAACCCAGGGATGCCGTTCGGATACCCGAGGGACGGCACGTCCGACGGGTAGACCTCGTGGCCGTGGACGGCGATGTCCCCGATCTCCATGTCCTCTTCCTTCATGCGTAGTGGGACCACCAGTCCGACCAGCTTGAGCAGGATGAACGTCATGACGGCGGAGAACACAATCACCCACAGGCCGGCGAACAGCTGCCATTTCAGCAGCGTCCAGTTCCCTTGGAGAACGCCCTCCGCCGAGATGTTGGCCGTCTTGCCGAGACCCTGGTAGACGACCATGTGCTGATCGGCGAAGACGCCGACGAGCAGTCCGCCCGCGAGGCCGGCCATGCCGTGGGTATAGACCACGCCCAGCGTGTCGTCGACGTTCCGGAACGGGCGCACACGGCTCAGGTAGTTGAGCGCGAAGTACACCAGCGTGGAGGCGATGACACCCATCGCGATCGCCCCCCACCCGCTCACGTAACCGGCCGCCGGGGTGATGGCGACAAGTCCTGTGATCATCCCGTTGACGCCCGAGATGAGCGACGGCTTGCGACCCGTGAGGTAATCCCACAGGACCCACACGAGGAAGGCGACCGCCGTGCACAGGTTGGTGTTGAGCACCGCGGCGGACGCCGACGCGCCGGCGAAGTACGGGTCTCCACCGTTGAAGCCGTTCCAGCCCAGCCACAGAAGGCCGGCTCCGACGGCCACCATCAACACATTGTTCGGTGCGTCGATCTCGCGGTCCCGCTGGAGTCGCGGCCCGATCACCGCGGCCGCGACGAAGCCGGAGACACCGGCCGCCAGGTGGATCACGTAACCACCGGAGAAGTCGACCGCACCCTTCTGGGCGAAGAAGCCGCCGCCCCAGATCAGGAAGGCGTTGACCGTGTACACGAACGTGATCCACAACGCCACGAACGGGATCCAGGCCTTGAAGTTGATCCGGCCCAGCACCGACCCGAGCATCAGGATTGGCGTGATCCCCGCAAACACGAATTGGAAGTACACGAGCGAGGACTGCGGGAATCTGAAGTTCGGCCCGGTTGTGATCAACGGGATCGTGGCCTGGCCCTGCTCCTGCGTGTGCGACAGAACGGGACCCGGCTTACCGACGAAGTTCCCGAAGAAGCCCGAGTGGGACAGGCCGTGGAACGGCGAGCCGAAGCCCATCTTGAAGCCCCACAACACCCACACGATGAGGACCACCGCGAAGGCTGCAAAAGTGAGCATCATGCTGTTGACCGACCAGCGCTTCTGCATGACCCCGCCGTACAGAACGACGAGGCCGGGCACGCTCATGAGACCGACGAGCGTCGCAGCGGTCAGCTGCCACGCATTGTCTCCTGGGCTGAGCCATGTTGGATACGGCAGCCACATATGTATGGATCTCCTTGTCCTGAGGACCTAGGGGAAGTACAAGGACAGCCACCGACGACGGCGGCAACGGGCCCGGTGGCCCAATCAAGCTCAGAAGGTTGCTCGGCGTGGGGATGAGGAACTATGGCCGTGAGTCCAGCAAACGTCTGAGGCCCCTGGACATTGGGATAACTCGAGCCCGCACAGAGCGGTTGATCGCCGCTCGGGGCGGCTTTTCCGGCCCCCGGATCAGGCGGCGCCGAGCGTCACGGGCGTGGCGTTGGGCACCACGAGCACCGGCGCGCGCACGGTTTCCAGCAGGTATCGGGCCGACCCGCTGAGCAGCACGACGCCGGCCGGAGCGCCCGGCTGTGAGCCGACCACGACCAGCCCGACGCCGTCGGCGCTGGGGGTCGTGATCGTGGCGCCGAGCGCCTCGGCGAAGGCCTGCGCGGTTTGCTCGGCGGCGGTATCGGCTCCCTCGGCCGAGACCGCGATCGAGCTGATGCTCGCATCGGGCCTCGTCCGCAGCCCGGCGGGCGAGACCGCGATCGCCACCGCCCCGCCGTCCAGGAGCGATTGCGCGGAGGTGCCGGGCTCGACGCGGCCCGGGGGCGTGCGGTAGTCCGATCCGAACACGATCACCGACGAGCCCTGCTCCGCGGCCAGCCGTCCCAGGCCTTCGCCGGTCGAGGCGGAGACGACGATGTGCCGCGGAACGTCGGGGTCCTCGAGCCAGGTGGCACCGTGCTCGAGCCGTCGCTCGGCGTCGTGCTGGGCCAGCTCCTCGCGGCGAGGGTCGTACTCCCGGGAGTGGCGGACATAGGCGAGCGCCAGCGACGCGCCGGCACGGGCGAGCAGTCGGCCGAGCGCGAGCGCGTCGTCGTCGTTGGGCGTGCCGTCGTACGAAACGATGATGCCGGTGCTCATGGTGTCTCCTCGTCGCAGCGCTCGAAGTCCGCGGTGGATTTGCGCAGGGTCAGCGGGTAAGCGGGCTGACGCTATCAGCGGCCCTCGTGCTGGCATCGGCCAGATGTCCAAGGATCGGGCCCTCCATCTGTCCCATCGGGCATGGACGCCTCGGTGTGCGACGATCGGCTCCCACCCATGGGTCCCGGTTCTCGACAACTTTGCGCTGACGACGCATGAGAGCGCTGCCGATCATCCTGCTGGCGCTCCGTCTTCACCTTCACCTGCACCACTTCCACGGCCCGGCGATCGACTATCTCGGATTGTCGCTGGCCGCGGCCGCGAGCTGGTTTGGGGTCCCGGGCCCCGGGGAGCCGGTGCTGATCGCCGCCGCCGTGTTCGCCGCCCGGCACTCGCTGGACATCGGTTCGGTCGTGTTCGTGGCCTGGGCGGCGGCCGCCGCCGGCGGTATCGTCGGCTGGCTGGTCGGGCTCAACGCGGGACGGGCGTTCGTGACCGCCCCCGGGCCGCTCAGGAAGGCGCGGGCGAAGGCGGTCGAGCGGGGTGACGAGATCTTCCGTCGCCATCCCATCATCGCGATCGTGCTGACGCCGTCGTGGGTCGCGGGCATCCACCGGGTGCGCACGGCGGTGTTCCTGCCGGTCAACGCGTTCGGGGCCGCGCTGTGGGGGGTCGGTATCGGCCTCGCTGCCTACTGGATCGGTCCGACCGTGGTCGACGCCGTCGACGACCTCGGACTCGTCACCGGGGTCCTGCTGGTCGCGCTGATCGTGGCCGGCGTGGGCGGCGAGATCTGGCGCCGGCGGCGGCGTGAGCGGGCCGAGGCGGCGGCCCCGGACCTCTAGTGTTCTGACGCCGACGGATTTCTGAATCAGGACACTGGACGGCGGCCCGGCCTGTGTGGACGCGCGCGACGCTACAGCTGCGTGGCGGCCCAGGACATGTTCTGGAACGGGACCACCGGCGAGCCGACGCTGAGCTGGATCACCGTGTGCGCGCCCATCGGGATCGCCCGCGGATCCTTCGTCCACGGCTTCCCGTCGACGTACGCCGTGACCTTGCCGGTGGCCGTCCCGACCTGGTTGGCGCTCAGCGGCTGATGCCAGACGTCGAAGAAGCTGCCCAGCGTGTACATCCGCTGCGTGGGCGATTCGATGTGAATAACGCCGTCGGAGGTGTGCGTGTGGAGCCAGTAGATGCACTGGCCGCCAGCGGCGATCGGGCCCTGCGGGGTCACCTGGGGGCTCGAGCCGGGAATGCCGACGCCGGCCGGGATCGCCTTTGATGCGCCGTTGACGAACACGGACAAGTGCGCATGGATGTGGTAGGCGAGTTGCTCCGTCGCGCCGCACTTGATCCCGTCGACGGTTCCCGTCTGCGTCGTGCCGGCCGGCGCCAGGTCGCCGCCCTGTTCCAGCGCGACGCCTTCGAAGCCGAGGCTCGCACCGGCCGTCGCGCCGGTCGTCCCGGTCGAGGCGGCGGTCCTGCTGGAGCTGGCGGCGGAGCTCGAGCTCGATGAGCTGCTGGAACCGCAGCCGGCGAGCGCGAACGCGCCGGCGAGGAGCGCGGCGGTGGGCACAAGAGAACGTGATCGGCGCCACATCGACGCCCAACGGTAGCGTGGACGCCGATTTGTCCCGCCCGGCCAACCTCGGTGGTAGCGTCCGCGGCGTGAGGTGACGCCGCGCCGATGAACGACTTTCCGATGACCACCGCGCTCGAGCTCCCCGGCGTGCGCATCAGGGAGACGATCGGCGTCTGCTATGGCCTCGTGGTTCGCAGCATGGGCTTCGCCGGCAGCATGAGCGCGTCGTTCAAGGCCCTGCGCCGCGGGGAGATCTCTCAGTACACGCAGCTGCTCGAGGACAGCCGCCGTCACGCGATCGACCGAATGGTCGAGAACGCGCGGCTGATGGGCGCCGACGCAGTCATCGCGGTGCGCTTCGACTCCTCCGAGATCGGCCAGCAGTTCACGGAGATCTTCGCCTACGGCACCGCCGTCACGGTGGATCGCGTCGCCTGAGCCCGGGATGCTGCTGAGTGATGCCGACCGCGACCGGCTGGTGGATGCGCTCGGTCATCACGCGTCGGAGGGCCGGCTCGGGGTGGAGGAGCTCGAACGCCGCGTGACCGTCGTGCTCGAGGCCCAGTCGCGCGAGGACGCGGTCGCGGTTCTCGCCGACCTCCCGCCGCTCGGCCCTCCGGCTCCGTCGCGGCGGGGCCGGGGGCACGGCGAGGCCGACGTGGCCGCGCCGGATTGGCTGCCGACCAACGAGCGCTTCCGCGATCCCCGCAGCAACCGCATCACGCGTGTCTGGGTCGACACCGCGGGCGGTCGGCACTACGTGGCCGAAGAGCAGATCTGAGCCGGGCTACAGTGCGGACGTTCCCGGTTCCAGGATCAGGTGCAGGCGTCCGCCCCCGACGGCCTAGCCGCGCCCGTTGCCGCCGAAGATCCTCAACATGAACAGGAAGATGTTGAAGATGTCCAGGAAGATGCCGGCGGCGATCGGGACGGCGCTCTGCATCGAGGACCGGCGGAGACGGTTGAAGTCGAAGATCGTGAAGCCGCCGAAGATCACGAGGCCCGCGACGGCGTAGATCAGGTTCGCCTGGGGAATCGCGACGAAGATCCCGATGACCCCGAAGACGATCAGGGCGACCAGGGCCCAGAACAGGATGCGGGCCCACGAGGAGAGATCCCGGCGGGTGGCGTAGCCGAACGCGCCGCAGGCCGCGACGAACCCGGCCGTCGCGCCGGCGGCCTGCCACAGTGCCGCCGGGTCGGCCTTCGCGTACTGGTTGAGCACCGGTGCCACGGCCATGCCGAGCAGCAGGCCGAGCCCGAACAAGAGCGCGATCGCGAGCTGCTCGCGACCGCGCGAGGAGGCGATGTTGAGCCCGAACACGCAGGCGAAGGCTCCGATGAACAGCAAGAGTCCCGACCCCGCCCGTCAGGTTGCGGCCAATGTAGGCACCGAGCGCGGTGCAGCCGACGGTCAGGGCCACCAGGCCCATGACCTGCCCGAACACCGCCCGGGTGTCTCCGGCGGCGACGGGACGACTGCTGGCCGCCAAGTCGTTGTATGCGGGCATGACGTCTTTGCTCCTCGATCGTTGTCTCTCGGTCCTGGCTGGGCCGGAGAAAAAGGTAGACGATCGACGTGATGGGGTCCAAAGGACGGACGGACGCGCCGCAGCGCCGCGTGGCCGCGACCATCGCCTCGCGCTACGTGCTACTGGGGCCGGGCCACGGGCCGGCGAGCGATCGCACGTCAAGGGCTCGGATCGGACCGAACACTCGCAGTGGATCGGTCGCCGCGCTCACGACCGCGGCACCGGACCGGCTCGACCTGGCCACGCAGGACAGCGTCGGGCGAGTCGCCAGGCGCCTGCTCGAGCTGAGCACCGATCACGGTACGCCCGTGGACCACGGCACTCGGGGCGTCCCGGGCGCTGGTTCTCGATCAGGCCCGCGATCTCCACGAGCTCCCCGATCACCGCGTCGCGGGGCGGCCGCGGATCGCGGCGCGCCGGGCTTGATCGGACCTTCTATTGCGGCCGGCGCCGGCCGGGTCTAGGCTCGCGCCGATGACAACCGAGCCCGATGGTGACACCGCAGGGATGGCCGGCGCTGCCGGAACGACGGATGCCACGCATGTTCCGGATCACGCCGGGCCCGCGAGCCTGCCGGCCACCGAGATCGCCGCCCGCGTGCGATCGGGCGAGCTCGATCCCGTCGACGTCGTGCGCGCCCACGTCGAGCGCATCGACCGCTACGAGCCGGTACTGCATGCATTCGCGAGTCTGACGCTCGACTCGGCCGTCCGTGAGGCGGAAGCGCTGCGCGGGCGCGACGACCTGGCGTCACTGCCGCTGGCCGGTGTGCCGGTCGCGATCAAGGACAACGTCGACGTGCAGGGATTGGCCACGCGCTTCGGGTCCCTCGCGACGCCCGCGACGCCCGCGGCGCAGGACGATGAGCTGGTCGCGCGGCTTCGCCGCGCCGGCGCCCTCGTGGTCGGCACGACGACGATGCCCGAACTGGCGATCTGGCCGTTCACCGAGGGTGCGGGCCGCGAGCCGACCCGCAACCCGTGGTCGCCCGGGCGCACGCCGGGCGGCTCGAGCGGTGGCAGCGCGGTGGCGGTGGCGACCGGGATGGCCGCCGTCGCGCTCGGATCCGACGGCGGGGGGTCGCTGCGCGTGCCCGCGGCGGCCTGCGGGATCGTCGGCTTCAAGCCGACGCCCGGTGTCGTGCCGCTGCCGGGCGGTGCGGCCGAGCACTGGCGCGGGTGCAGCGCCTTCGGGCCGTTGGCGCGGTCGGTCGCCGACGCCGCACTCGTGCTCGATGTGCTCGCCGGCGCCGAGCGGTTCCGCGATCCGGGGGTGCCCTCGCAGCCGTTGACGATCTCCGTCTCCCCGCGGCATCCGGTGCAGGGCGCGCCGGTGGCCAAGGCGGTCAAGGCCGCACTGGAATGCGCCGCATCGGCGCTGGCCGGGGCTGGTCACAGGATCGAGACCCCGCTACTCGCGCAGCGCGGGCGCCAGCCGGCGACCCAGCTGCTCGACCGCGCCGAGGTCGCGGTGCAGCTGATGTTGGAGCATCACCCGCTCGACCCCGACGGCGGCCAGCTCCGCGAGCTTCTCGGCCGCGGCTTCCAGGGTGCCGCTGATGAAGTACCCGGGCAGGCCGGCCAGGAAGCTCTCGGCGCCGCCCTCGTGACCGCGCCAGTCGGCCAACCGCCCGGCGCGGTCGAGCAACTCGGCGCGATCCTCGCCCACCAGCCATCCCGTCATCAGCGACAGGGGCATCGGGTCGCGGCCCGCCTGACGGCACGCCTCGTCCAGGTCGGCGCGAATCGCCGCGCATTCGGCGGCGGTCTTGTTGACGGTGTTGTACTCGTCGGCATGGCGCACGCCGAGCTCGACGCTGCGCGGGCCGCCGCGACCACCGAGGATCAGCGGGGGCCGGGGGCGCTGGACGGGCTTGGGACGGGCGTCGAGGTCATCGATCCGGTAGTAGCGGCCGCCGAACGAGAAGCGCTCCTCGCCCCACTGGAGCGCCACGATCTGGAGCTGCTCCTCCAGGCGGTCCATCCGCTCGCTCAGCGGGGGAAAGGGAAAGCCGTAGGTCTCGTGCTCGGCCTCGAGCCAGCCCGTGCCCATCCCCAGCTCCACCCGGCCGCCGGACACGTGGTCGGCCGTCGTGACCACCTTCGCGAGCTCGGAGGGGTGGCGGAAGGTGGCGGGCGAGACGAGCGTGCCCAGCCGCAGCGTCCGGGTCACGGCGCTGAGCGCGTTGATCGTCGCCCACGCGTCGAGCGAGCCGCGCCCCGCGTGCCCGAACGTCGACTGGTAGTGATCGGAGCGGAACAGCGCCTCGACGCCGTACTCCTCGCACGCCAGGGCCAGAGCCACCCAGTCCTCCCACCTCACGTCTTCCTGACCTTCGATCATCAGGTGCAAGCGCACGACGGCGAGACTATAGGTTGGGCCGATGATCGTCGAGAACACCACCGCGGGCGAGGCGGCCGAGCGGCGCCTGGTGCTGGTGATGGGTGCCGTCGTGTTCGTCGACACGATGTTCTACGCGGTGATCGCACCGCTGCTTCCGGGGCTCGTGCACGAGCTTCATCTCTCGAAGCTGTCGGCCGAGTCGCATCCGCTGAGCGCGACCGGGCCCTCAGGCGCCCGGACCGCCGATCACGCCCTCCTCCGTGAGCACCCGCTGGGCGATCGCGAACGCCGCGTTGGCCGCCGGCACGCCGGCGTAGACGGCGGTGTGCATGAGCACCTCACCGATCTCCGCCGGCGTCAGCCCGTTGCCGACGGCCGCATGCACGTGGACGCCGAGCTCGTGCTCGCGGCCGAGCGCCGTGAGCACGGAGAGCGTGATCATGCTGCGCGCCCGGCGGTCGAGGCCGTCACGGGTCCACACGCTCCCCCACGCATAGCGCGTGATGAAGTCCTGAAACGCCGCCGTGAACTCGTCGGTCCGCGCGAGGGCGGCGTCGACGTAGCCGTCGCCGAGCACCTCGCGGCGAACGGTCATGCCGGCGTCGTGGATCGGGTCGCTCATCGTCTCTCCTACGGGTCGAGGTGGTCGGCGATCAGGCCCGCGCGCTCGTAGTGGAGCCGCGCGGTGCTCACGGGAGGTGGGCGGCGAGCGCCCGGTCGATCAGCTCGGAGGCGGCGCCCAGATGGCGCCCGGGATCGGCCGCCGGCTCGACACCGGCGCCGGCCAGCCGGGCGAGGTTCTCAGCCATGCGGCCGGCGTCGACCTCGAGGTTCTCGAGCAGCTCGCGCGCCCATGCCGCCGCGGAGCCCGTCAGGGTGAGCAGCTCGCTCAGGACGCCGGGCTCGGCCTGCCACGCTCCCGCGGCCCGCTCGTGCTCCTGCTCCATGCAGGCCAGCATCGTCGCCACCAGCCCGGGGGCCCGCTTCGTGCAGGCCAGCACCGACACCGCGGCGACCGGGTTGCGCTTGTGTGCCATCGCCGAAGAGCGGCCGCGTGCGGGCGCCCCGCCCTCACGCAGCTCGCCGATCTCGTCCTGGGCCAGCAGGGTCACGTCGCGCGCGATCTTGCCCAGCACGCCGGCCAGCACGCCGAGCGCGGCCGCCGCCGCCGCCGGCCGGGTCCGGTCGGTGTGCCACGGCAGCAGCGGCGCCGCCAGCCCGAGCGCGTCCGCCACATGGGCCCCGACCGCCGGCGCGCGCGTCCCGACCGGGCCCCCCATCTGCACAGCCGCGCCTCGGTCGCGGACCTGTTCGAGCGCTGTGCGCGCCTCGTCGATGCCGGCCATCCAGCCCGCCGCCCGCAGGCCGAACGCGGTCGGGAGCGCCTGCTGCAGCAGAGTGCGACCCGCCATTGGCGTGGCGCGGTGCCGCTCGGCCAGCGCGGCGGCCGCCGACGCCGCGGCACCGGCGTCCTCGAGCAGCGGCGCCAGCGCGCGGCGGAGCACGAGCATCGCGGCCGTGTCGAGGATGTCCTGGCTCGTGGCCCCGAGATGCACCGCGGCGGCGTGCTCCGCGCCGACCGCGGCGCGCAGCGCGGCGACGAGGGGGATCACCGGGGAGGCATGTCGGGCCGATTCCTCACCGAGCTCAGCGGCGTCGAAGCACTCGGCGCGGCAAGCGCCGGCGATCGCCTCGGCGGCCTCCGCGCCGATCAGTCCTTCCTGCGCGCACGCCCGCGCGAGCGCCGCCTCGGCGTCGAGCATGGCCTGCAACCACGCCGCGCCGGAGACCGCTCGAGCGACGGCCCCGCGTGCGTAGATGCCGGCGAACACCCCGTCAGAGGGCGAAGAAGACGGTCTCGCCGGGACCCTGGAGGCGGATGTCGAATCGGTACCCATCGTTGGCCGGCTGCGCGAGCAGCGTCTCACGGCGGTCGGCCGGTACCGAGTGCAGGACCGGATCGGCGGCGTTGGCCTCCGGCTCGTCGGCGAAGTAGATGCGCGTCACGCAGCGGTGCAGCAGCCCGCGCGCGAACACCGACACGTCGATGTGCGGCGCCTGCAGCGCATCGCCGGGACCGGGCACGCGGCCCGGTTTGACGGTGATGATCTCGTAGCTCCCGTCGCCGTCCTCGTAGCCGCAGCGGGCGAAGCCGCGGAACCCGTCGAGTCGCGCCGGGCCCCCGTGGCCGTACAGGTCGGCGAAGCGGCCCTCCGTGTCGGCCTGCCAGGTCTCGATCATGTTGTCGGGGACCGTGTCGCCGTCACCGTCGTAGACGAAGCCGCTGATCCTGATCGCGCCGGGCGTGCCGGGCGGCACCGCATAGGGGCCCTCGGGCCAGGGCAGACCGATGGCGAAGTACGGCCCGACGGTCTGCGATGGGGTGGTGGGAAAGATCAATGGGCCTCCTCGAACGGCGTGGCGCCCGGGCCGCGCAGGTAGATGTCGAACTCGTAGGCCGCGGCCCAGTTCGGCTGCGTGCCGTGGATCGAGAAGCTCGAGACCATGCGCTCACGCGCGCGCTCGTCGCGGACCGAGTTGAAGATCGGGTCGTAGGGGTGCAGCGGGTCTCCGGGGAAGTACATCTGGGTGACCAGCCGCTGCACGAACGCGCGGCCCAGGAGCGAGAAGTGGATGTGCGCCGGTCGCCACGCGTTGTGGTGGTTGCCCCACGGATACGGTCCCGGCTTGATGGTCACGAACCGGTAGCGGCCCTCGGCGTCGGTGACCGTGCGCCCCGCACCGCTGAAGTTGGGGTCGAGCGGCGCCGGCCACCGGTCCCACCGGTGCCGGTAGCGACCGGCCGAGTTGGCCTGCCAGATCTCGACCAGCGTGCCCGCCAGCGGCTTGCCCTCGCCGTCGAACACGCGGCCGCTGACCGTGATCCGCTCCCCGATCGGCTCGCCGGCGTGCTGGGCCGTGAGGTCGTGGTCGTTCTCGGACACGCGCTGCGGACCGAGCTGCGGGCCGGTGATCTCGGTGATCGTCTGCGGGAGGTAGACCAGCGGCGTCCGGGGGTGGCGCAGCCGGGTCGACTTGTACCCCGCATCGTCAAGCGGCGGGTGCGCGTGGACGGGCTCGCGCTCGTAGCTGGTCGGCGTCTGCGCGGCATCGCGGTCCCTCCTCGCCGGCGCGGTCGATGCGTCGTCGTGCTCGATCACGTTCATGCCTCCAGTACCACTGCGATGCCTTGGCCGACTCCGATGCACAGCGAGGCGACGCCGTAGCCGCCGCCGCGGGCCTGCAGCTCGTGCGCGAGGCGCCCGAGCACCCGCGCGCCCGAGGCACCGAGAGGATGGCCGATCGCGATCGCGCCCCCACGGATGTTCACCTTCTCGGGGTCGAGCTCCGGCCAGCCGGCGAGGCAGGCGAGCGACTGGGAGGCGAACGCCTCGTTGAGCTCGACCGCCTCCACGTCGCCCCAGCCGATCCCGGCGCGGGCCAGGGCGATGTTCGCCGCCTCCACGGGTCCGATCCCGAACACGTCCGGATCGACGCCGTGCACTCCGCGGGACACCAGACGCGCCAGCGGCTCGCGACCGAGCACCCGCGCGGCCTGCTCGTCGCCGAGCAGCACCATCGCGGCACCGTCGTTCAGCGGCGAGGAGTTGCCCGCGGTGACGGTCCCGTCGGCGACGAACGCGGGCTTGAGTTTGGCCAGCTTCTCCATCGAGGTGTCGAGCCGGATCCCCTCGTCGCGCTCGAGCTCGACTCCCGGCACGGGCACGACCTCGCTCAACACCGCCTGGTCGAACGCCTCGGCCGCGAGGCGATGACTGCGCAGCGCAAACGCGTCCTGCGCCTCGCGGGAGATGTCGTACATGCCGGCCAGCTTCTCTGCGCTCTGGCCCAGCGAGATCGTCCACTGCTCCGGCATCTCCGGATTGACCATCCGCCACCCGAGCGTGGTCGACCACATCGTCTCGTGACCGGCGGGAAAGCCCTGGCCGGGCTTGAGCAGCACCCACGGCGCGCGGCTCATCGACTCGACCCCGCCGGCGACCACGACCTGAGCATCGCCGGTCTCGATCGCCCGGGCCGCCTGGATCGCCGCCTCGAGGCTCGAGCCGCACAGCCGGTTGACGGTCGCGCCGGGCACGGATGTCGGCAGGCCGGCCAGCAGCACGGCCATGCGGGCAACGTCGCGGTTCTCCTCGCCGGCGCCGTTGGCGGTGCCGAGCAGCACGTCGTCGATCTGCGCCGGATCGAGTTCGGGGAACCGGTGAAGCAGCGCGCGCAACGAGTGCGTCGCCAGATCGTCGGGCCGGATCCCGGCCAGCGCGCCGCCGTAGCGGCCGAACGGCGTGCGCACCGCGTCGTAGACGTAGGCCGCGTTCATCGTGAGACCAGCTCGCGCAGCGCCGCCAGCTCCTCGCTGCTCGGCGGCTCGGTGACGCGGATCTCGTCCGCCCGCTTGAGCTCCCAGCTGGTGGCCGCGAGAACCGTGTCCACCTCGACCCCCTCGTGCACCTGCGTCAGGGTCAGCTCCCGGGTGACGGGATCGGGCTCGAGCACGCCGAGGTCGGTGATCACCGCCGTCGGCCCCCGGCCGCGGAAGCCGAGCCGCTCACGCGCGCCCGGCCCGTCGCCGTGACCGACCGTGGTCACGAAGTCGAGCGACTCCACGAACGTGCGCGGCGAATGCGGTGCGATCACGACCACCTCGCCGCAGTTGGCGGCCACCTCCGGCGCGCCGCCGGCGCCGGGCAGCCGCGTCCTGGGATGCTCGTAGTCGCCGATCACGGTCGAGTTGAGGTTGGCGAAGCGATCGACCTGCGCGGCACCGAGGAAGGCGACCTCGATCCGCCCCGGGCCGATCCAGTAGTTGAACATCTCCGGCACCGAGACGACCGCGTCGGCGGTGAGGGCCAGCTCGCCGTCGCCGATCGACAACGGTACCCGGGTCGGTTTAGCGCCGATCGTGCCCGACTCGTAGACGAGCACGAGATCGGGGTTGTGGACCATGCTGGCGAGAATCGCCGCGGTGCTCGGCCGCCCCACGCCGATGAACACCGTGGCGACGGAGCGCAGGCGCCGCGCGGCGACCACCGTCTGCACCTCGCCGGCATCGGCCCTGGTCACGCCCGCGACGCTCATTGGACCGTGGCCCCGTCCAGGACGTGCTCCTGCATCCAGGCGGTGAACGCGTCACGGTCGCGGCTGAGCCGGTCCCAGAAGCGGTAGAAGTCGTTGTCGCGGTCGGTGATCCCGAGGCTGTAGGACGGCCGCGAGCCACGCGGGACCTCGGCCACGGCATCTACCACCCAGCCGGGCAGCGCCAGCGAGCCCGGGCGCGGCTCGAGCTCGTCGACGATCCGCTCGACCGTCACCAGCGAGCGGCGCGCGGCCAGCACCGCCTCCTTCTGGACGCCGGGGATGCCCCACAGCTGCACGTTGCCGTGCCGGTCGGCCTCCTGGGCGTGGATGATCGCGACGTCGGGCGCCAGTGCCGGCACCGCAATCAGGTGCTCGCCGGTGAACGGGCACTCGATCGGCGCGACGTTCGCCAGCGCAGCGAGGTCGGTGCCGAGATAGCCGCGCATGACCGCGAAGGGCAGGCCGGACGCGCCGGCCACGAACCGGTTCGCCATCCCCGCGTGGCTGTGCTCCTCGAGCTCGAGCGGACCCGGCCAGCCGTTCTCGACCGCGTCGCGGAACCGGTGCAGGGACCCGACGCCCGGGTTGCCGCCGTAGGCGAACACGAGCTTGCGCGCCGCGCCCATGCCGATCATCTGGTCGTAGAGGATGTCCGGGGTCATCCGGATCAGCTCCAACTCGCGACGGCGCTGGCGCAGCAGCTCGTGCCCGGCGGCGAACGGGATCAGATGGGTGAAGCCCTCGAGCGCCACGCTGTCACCGTCGTGGACGAGCGCGGCCACCGCCTCGGACAGCGAGGTCAGCTCAGCCATGCGCGGGCTCCAGGCGCGACGCCCACTCCAGCGGCAGCCCGACGTAGTTCTCGGCCAGTGACGTCGCGGCCGCCGTCGAGCTGCACACGTACTCGAGCTGTGAGCGCTGCAGCTGGCGGCCATAGCCGTCCTCGCCGGCGTCGACGTGCAGCATCGAGGTCATCCAATTCGAGAAGTGCTGCGCGCGCCAGACCCGCCGCAGGCAGCGTTCAGGATACTCGTCCAGGCCGGTCGAGGAGCCCGACCCGAAATGGTCGACGAGCGCATCAGCCAAGAGCGTGACGTCGGCCACCGCGAGGTTGAGTCCCTTGGCTCCCGTGGGCGGGACGATGTGGGCGGCGTCGCCGGCCAAGAACAGGGACCGGTAGCGCATCGGCGCCGCCACGAAGCTCCGCATCGGCGTGATCGACTTCTCCAGCACCTCGCCCTCCTCGAGCTCCCAGCCGTCGGTGGCGAGCCGGACGTGCAGTTCCTCCCACACGCGCGCATCCGACCACTGTGCGACGTCGTCATCGGGATCCACCTGCACGTAGAGCCGGCTCAGCTGCGGCGAGCGCATGCTGTGCAAGGCGAAGCCGCGGTCGTGTCGCGCGTAGATCAACTCGTCGGTGGACGGAGCCGCAGCAGCCAGGATCCCCAGCCACGCGAACGGGTAATCCCGCTGCCACACCTCGAGCACGTCGGCCGGGATCGCCGGCCGGCAGACGCCGTGAAAGCCGTCGCAGCCGGCCACCACGTCGCAGCGGAGCTCGCGGTCGCGATCCTCGTGCCGATACCGCACGACGGGCTCGCCTGACTCGAGACCGGCGAGCACGACGTCCTCGCACTCGAACCGCAGCGGCGCCCCTGACCCCAGACGCGCCTCGATCAGATCCTTGACGACCTCCGTCTGGCCGTAGATCGTCACCGCCCGGCCCCCGGTCAGCTCGCTCATCGGGATGTGGTGGCTGCGGCCGTCGAAGCGCAGGTAGATGCCCCCGTGGATCAGGCCCTCGCGCTCCATCCGGGCGCCGACCCCCGCCTCGATCAGCACCTCCCGCGTGCCCTGCTCGAGCACGCCGGCGCGGATCCGCGCCTCGCAATACTCGCGGCTGCGGGCCTCGAGGAGCACGGAGTCGATGCCGTGGCGATGCAGGAGATGGGCGAGCAGCAGGCCCGCCGGACCCACGCCGATGATCGCGACCTGCGTGCGCTCGGCCATGGGGTCGCTCGGCGCGCCGCCCGGTTAGCGGCGGCGGCCCTTCCGCTTGGTCGGGATCTCGCCACCCGCGTCGGCGAGTGCGAGCTTCAGCTCCACCGGGTCGTACTCGGAGTCGAGCAGCTCCGTGACCTCGAATCCGGTCCGGGCCAGGTGACTGGCCAGCAGCGCCGCCCCCCGCTCGCGCTCGTGTGCCTTGCAGGCCTCGAGGATCTCGCGGTGGCCGGCCGTGGCCCAGGCGCTCGGGCCCTGGCCGATGTGCAGCCGGCGATACCGCTCGGCGTGGTCGAACAGCTGGCCGAGCAGCATGTTGATGCGCTCGCCCGCCGGGGCGGTCAGGGCGCGATGGAAGGCGCGGTGCGGGACCACCCAGCGCCCGTAGTCCTCCGCCTCGGCATAATGGGCCATCTCGGCCATGTAGCCCTCCAGGCCGGCGAGATCCTCGGGCGTCATCCTCGGGATCGACAGCCGCAGCGCCTCGGCCTCGAGCGTGATCCGCATGATGCACAGTTGCTCGAGGTCCTCGGGCGTCATCGGCGCCACCCGCACACGGCGGTTGGGCTCGGACTCGATCAGGCCCTCGCTCTGGAGCATGCGCAGGGCCTCGCGCAGCGGGGTGCGGCTGATCCCCAGCTCGTCGGCGAGACCCACCTGCGACATCACGGCGCCGGGCGCGAGCTCGCCGTCGAGAATCGCGTTCCGCACGCGGTCGTACACGTTGTCATTGCTGTTCGCAGCCACGCTCATCCAGTTCTCTTTCGGCCGGCGGATGCAGTTCGGGCAATATGACTGAATCCCGACGGTTGCATGCAGTTCACCCGCATCACGCCCCGAGCATGCTGTAGCCGCCGTCGGCGATCATGTACGAGCCGGTGATGTGGTGCGCGTCGTCGCTGGCCAGGAACAGCGCCGCCCCGGTCATCTCCGCGGGCGCCGGGATCCGGCCCGTCGGGGTCGCCTCCCGCACCAGCTCCCGGCGGCCGGCCTTCCACTCGGGTCGGACCAGCAGCGCCTCGGTCTCCATGAAGCCGGGGGCGAAGGTGTTGGCGCGCACCTCGGGAGCGAGCGCCTTGGCATAGGACTTCGTGATCCCCAGCAGGCCGTACTTGCCGGCCGCGTACTGCGGCGCCCGTGGGCTCCCGCGCACGATCACCGTCGAGCCGACGTTGACGATGGCGCCGCGCCCGCGCTCGGCCATCCGCTGGCCGAACTCGTGCACCATCAACATCGTGCCCTTGATGTCGACGGCCAGCACGTGGTCGATCGCCTCCTCGGTGACCTCCTTCCCGGACGCCTGGCCCGAGGCCATGTCGCCGACATTGTTGATCAGCACGTCGACGCCGCCGCCCTCGCCGAACGCCCGCTCCGCCATCCGCTTGATGTCGGCCCAGGACGTGATGTCGCCCTGCACGATAAGCGCCTCGGCGCCGGCCTCGCGCACCCGCTCCGCGGTCCGCTCGGCGCCGGCCGACGAGCTGCGGTAGTGCACGAGCACTCGGGCGGCGCCCTCCTGCGCCGCCCGCACGGACAGCTCCGCGCCGAAGCCCGTGCCGGCGCCGGTGACCATGAACGTGCGGCCCTCGAATCTGCGTTCCATTTCCGCTCCTCCGTTCCGCTCAGACGATCGTGCGTCCGCCGTCGATGTACAGGACCTGGCCGGTGATGAAGCTCGCCTGCTCGGAGCACAGGAACAGCACCGGGCCGACGACCTCCGCGAGGTTCCCGAAGCGACCGGCTGGAATCAGCTCGACGAGAGCCGCTCGCTTGGCTGGATTGGCCGCCAGGTACTCCCGCGTCAGCGTCGTGTCCATGTATCCGGGCGCGACCGCGTTGGCGGTCACACCGTCGGCGGCGTACTCGTGCGCGATCACCCGCATCAGCTGGTTGATCGCGCCCTTGGTGGCGGCATACGGGCCGTGATGCTTGTGGCCGCTGCGCCCGGCCACCGAGGAGAAGAAGACGATCCGGCCACGGCCCTGCGCGCGCATCCCGACCGCGGCCTCGGTGGCGGTGTGGAACGCGCTCGTGAGATTGACGGCGAGGATCCGGTCCCACTCTGCCGCCGAGTAGTCCTCGATCGGCCGGCGGTCGCTGATGCCGACGCAGTGCACGAACACGTCAAGGCCGCCGAGCTCGTCGCGGGCCCCGGCCACCGCGGCGCGCGAGCTCTCGGGATCGCTCAGGTCCACCTCTCCACGGACGGCAACACGCTCGTCGAGCGCCGCCAGGCCGTCCTGGGAGACGTCGAGCACCCCCACGACCGCGCCCTGTTCCAGAAATCCGCCGACCAAGGCCGCTCCGAGCGTTCCCGCGCCGCCGGCCACGAGAACGCGCCGGCCCTCGATCCCGAGCCAGTCAGGCACGTGGGGGCGCGTCGCGATGGGTGAAGACGTTGAGGCTCACCGCGCCAGGCGCCGGCACCGTCGCCGAGTGCGGGGTCCCACCGGGGAGCGTCGCGAGCTGGCCCTCGGTCAGCTGCACCGGCTCGCCGTCGACGACGAAGTCGATCACGCCCTCGAGCACCGTCGTGATCTGGTCCTGCGGGTGCTGATGCTCCTCCCAGCTCGAATCGGCGCCGTAGCGATACAGGGTGGCCGTCAGCTGCGGCGTGTGGACGGTGGCGCCGAAGATGCCGGGTCGCACCTCGGTGAATTCCTGCTCGTCCCAGTCGATCTTCCGCGGGGTGTGCATGGTCAGCATTATTGCATACAGTTTGCCACTTCGTCTACACTCTCGCCGATGAGCGCCGAGCACTGGGGACGTAAGCCGGAGGACTGGGCAAACCTCGCCGAGCCCTCGAACGAGCCCCTGTTCTCAACCGTGCTGGCGCGTCTCGGGGTGGGCGCCGGCACGCGTCTGCTCGACGTCGGCTGCGGCTCCGGGTACGCAGCCCGCCTGGCGGCGGCGCTCGGGGCGAGCGTGACCGGGATCGACATCACGCCGGAGCTGCTCGAGATCGCGCGCGCGTGCGTGCCCCGGGCCGACTTCCGGCTGGGCGGGATGGACGCGCTGCCGTTCGCCGACTCGGAGTTCGACGCGGTCGTGGCCTTCAACGCGTTCCCCTTCGCCGACGATCCCGCGCGCGCCGTCGCCGAGGCGGCCCGCGTCGCGCGCACGGACGGCCTCGTCGCCGCGACCACGTTCGCCGAGCCCAGCGCACCGCCACGTCCATGGGCTGCGCCAGGTCCCCGAGCGGCGGCGACTGCAGGATCGCGCGCGTGAACAGGCCGTCGGCCCGGGGCGAGACGAGCAGGTCCGTCGCGCACAGCGCGCCCGCCGATTGCCCGGCCACGGTCACCCGCGCGGGGTCGCCGCCGAAGCCGCCGACGTTCTCGCGCACCCACTCGAGCGCGGCGATCTGATCAAGCAGCCCCCAGTTGCCGGCCGGGCCGCCCGCACTCCCAGCCAGATCCGGATGCGCGAGCCAGCCGAGACTCCCGAGCCGATAGTTGAGCGTGACCACCACCGCATCGGCGGCGCTCGCCAGCGCGGCGCCGTGGTACAGGCTCGCCCCCCCCGTGGCCGATCGCGAAGCCGCCTCCGTGCAGCCACACGAGCACCGGCCGGGCACCGTCGAGCGCGGGAGTGAACACGTTGAGCACGAGGCTGTGGCGCTCGTCGGCGCCCGGCAGCTCGCCGTGGGTGAAGGCGCAGACCTCCCGGTCGGGCTGCGGCGCCGCCGGCCCGACCCGCGTGGCATCTCGCACGCCGGCCCACCGCGCCGCGTCGGCCGGCGGGGCGAACCGCTCCGCAACCGCGTAGGGAACCCCGAGAAACTCGAGTCCGTCCTCCGTCTCGCGGCCGGCCAGCCGCCCGGACGATGTCTCGACCATCAACCCTGGCTCCGAGGCGCTGAGACTAGGCCCGCGCGGGTGTCGCGGCGGCCTCCGTCTCCGGATGCCCCTCGGCCCAGGAGATGATCGGGTTGCGCAGCACGCCGACGCCCTCGATCTCGGCCTCGACCACGTCGCCGGGCTTCAGGTACAGCGATGCCGCGTCGTCACTGAAGCCGGCCACGCCGGCCACCGTCCCGGTCGAGATGATGTCGCCCGGGCTATAGCCCATCGCCGAGTAGTGGCTGATGATCTCGGGGATCGTGACCGACACCCGGCTCGTCGAAGAGCGCTGCCGCGAGCCACCGTTGACCCGCAGCTCCATCGCGAGATTGTGCGGGTCGGGGATCTCGTCCACGGTGACGATCCACGGGCCGATCGGGCAGAACGTGTCGATGCTCTTGGAGAGGCAGAAGACGCCCGACTTCATCTCCTCGCGCTGGATGTCGCGCGCCGTGATGTCATTGAAGACCAGGTAGCCGGCAATGTAGTCCTCGGCCTCCTCGGGCGAGAAGAACTTACCCGCCTTGCCGATCACGACCGCCAGCTCGAGCTCGTAATCGAGCTCGTTGGTCATCGACTCGGGGTACACGATCGCGTCCTCAGGGCCGATGATCGCGTCGATGTTCTGAAAGAAGACGATCCACGGCAGCACCGGGTGCGACCAGTTCGCGCGCGTCGACTCTTCGTGGTGCTCGCGAAAGTTGCCCGCGGTGTGGAAGAACTTCTTCGGGATCAGCGGCGCGCGCAGCCGCACGTCGTCGAGGGCCGGCTCGCGCCCGGTCGGCTGCGCCACCTGGCCCAGCTCGTAGTAGCGGCGCATGCTCGGCACGTCGAGCTCGATCACTTTGTCATCGACGACCTGACCCACCCGGCCGTCGTCAAATGTCACCAGCTTCATCGCGTCTCGCTTTCCTGTGGCCGGCGCCGGGAGGCGCCCGTCCTCGCTCGTCGACACGAGTATAGACAGATTGCGCTACTGTATGCACTTGATGTTTCTGCAGACTAACCCTGACGGTGGAGGAGCGCGATGCGGTTTGCCTCGGTGACACACGAGGGTCGGCCCCTGGCGGTGGCGATCGAGGACGAACGCGCGATCCCGCTGCGTGGCATCGCGGAGCTCGGCCCGCAGACGCCCCTGTCGCTGTTGCGCGACCCGCCCCTGCACCGGGCCGGCGCCCTCCCCGTCGCCGAGCTCCACCTCCGTCCCCTCGTCCCGCGACCGGCCAAGATCATCTGCGTCGGGCTCAACTACCACGCGCACGTGGAGGAGACCCACCGCGACCTGCCGGACTACCCGGTCCTGTTCACGAAGTTCGCCACCACGCTCACGGGCCCGTACGACGCCATCGCCTGCCCTCCGGAATCAACCGCCGTCGACTACGAGGGCGAGCTCGTGGTGGTGATCGGCGAGCGGGGGCGCCGGGTGACCCGCGACCGCGCGCTGGACCTCGTCGCCGGCTACGCCGTCGCCAACGACGTCTCGATGCGCGACTTCCAGCACAAGTCCGGCCAATGGCTGCAGGGCAAGGCGTGGGATGCCTCGACGCCGGTGGGGCCCCACCTCGTCACCGCCGACGAGGTCGACGATCCGGGCGCGCTCGAGCTGCGGACGATCGTCAACGGCGAGACGGTTCAGGCCGCCTCGACCGAGCTGCTCATCTTCGACATCGCGACGCTTCTCAGCGTCGTCTCCGAGTTCGCCACCCTGGAGCCCGGTGACCTGATCCTGACCGGCACCCCCGGCGGCGTGGGGTTCCGGCGCGAGCCCCAGCTGCTGCTCGGCGACGGCGACACCGTCGTCGTCGAGGTCGACGGCGTCGGCCGGATCGAGAACGCGATGGTCGCCGAGCGACCGAGCGGCTGATCCGGCCTGCGCCGGCGTCTCACATATCCATTCCGCCGTTGACGCCCCACACCTGGCCGGTGATGTAGGAGGACGCGTCGGCGCACAGGAAGTGCACGACGCGACCGATCTCCTCCGGCGTACCGAGCCGCTCGAGCGGGATCTTGGCCTTGATGCCGTCGAGCACCTTCTCCGGGATGTGCTCGAGCATGTCCGTGGCGATGAATCCCGGGGCGACGGTGTTGACCGTGATCCCGAGCCCGCCGTCGAGCTTGCCGGCGCGCCCGAGCTGGAATGCGGCCTCGCGGGCCAGCGTCTTGGTGAGGCCGAACAACCCGGACTTCGAGGCCGCGTAGTTGGCCTGGCCGATGTTGCCCATCTCGCCGATGACCGAGGAGATGTTCACGATCCGCCCGGAGCCCCGCTCGAGCATGTGCGGCAGCACCGCCTGGCTCATGAAGAACGCGCCCGAGAGGTTGACCGCGAGCACCTTGTACCAGTCCTCATCGGTCATCTTCAGCACCGTCTTGTCGATCGTGATGCCGGCGTTGTTGACCAGGATGTCGAGCCTGCCATGGGTCTCGATCACCTCGGCGGCGGTGCGCCGGCAGTCCTCCGAGGAGCCGATGTTCCCGCGGTGCACGCTGCCGCCGTTCGAGGTCTCTCTCAGCTCGGCCTCGAACCGCTTCGCGGCGGCGTCATCACGGGAATAGCCGACCGCGACAACGGCCCCTTGTGTCGCGAGCGACCGGGCGATGGCGGCGCCGATGCCGCGGGTGCCGCCGGTCACGAAGGCGACGCGCCCGAGCAGTTTCTCGCCCCGGCCGTTCTGCGAATCAGTGGCGTGCGTGACGCTCATGTGTTCCTCTCCTCCCTCCGGATTTGCATACATCGCTGGAGCGTAGATATCGGCGCCCTGCCCTTCTGGGTACCCGGTGCCAACACCCCCCATCTGTCCGTCTCGCGTCAACGCGCCACCAGCTCGATCAGGTTCCCCTCCGGGTCGGCGAGGTAGGCCATCGATCCCGGTGCCGGCGGCGGCGCGGCCGCGGCGACCACACCGGTCGTGCCCCGGCCTCAACCAGCTCGGCGAACGTGCGCCCAACGTCATCGACCGCGAATGCCCAGTGGCCGTAGCTGCGCACGAGCATCGCCGCGAGCGGATCGACGGGCTCGTGGGCCACGGACCCGGCCCGCTCGAGCAACTCGAGCCGTGTCCCGTCCGGGGCAATCAGCATCGCGGCCCGGATGCCCACCGCCTCCAAGACGAACGAGAGCTCGACCGTGAAGCCGAGGGCGCGCTCGTACCAGTCGACCATCGCGTCGAGATCGCCCACCGACAGCCCGACGTGATCGAACGCGTAGTCCGTGCTCACGAACCGCCGTCCACGACCACCCACCGGCGCACGCCGTCAACCACAGCCACCCGGCCGAAGCGATTGCCGCCGTAATGGGTCATCGGGGCCGGGATCGCGTGCTCGACCAGCTCGCGCGACCCACTCAGACCTCCCAGCTGTGTTCGAGTCCGGCGACGAGCTCCGTGATCGCCGCGTGCAGCGGTGTGGGGACGCCGGCGCCCGCGCCGGTGCGCACGATCCCGCCGTTGAGCGTGGCGATCTCGGTCCGCCGATGCGCGATCGCGTCCTGGAGCATGCTCGGCTGGTGGTCGTGGTTGACCCGGGCCGCCTCGTCGATCAGTGCGTCGGGGTCGGCGTCGAGCGCCACGCCGATCGCATCGGCCACCGATCTCCCCTCGGCGACGAGCGAGCCGGCGAGCCGGCGCGTGGGCGCCAGGTCGCACAGCGCTCCGTGGGTGAGGCCGGTGAGAGCGCACAGCGGGTTGGTGGAGGCGTTGAACAGCAGCTTCGTCCACTGCGCGCCGCGCGCGTCGGCGAGCGCCAGCGTCGGCATCCCGCTGCGGGTCAGCAGCTCGGCCAGCCGCGCCACCTCCTCGGCCGCGGCGGGGCGGGGCTCGAACGACCGATCCAGGTCGTACCCGGCGCGTCCATGTGGATTACGCCCGGCGCGGTCACGTGGCCCGCGGGCAGGGTCACGCCCCGCATCACGCGCGGCACGTGCTCGGCGATCACCTCCTCGTTGCCGATCCCGTTCTGCACACTGCACACGGCCGCGTCCGCGAACGCCGGCGCCGTCGCGGTGATCGCCGCGGCGGTGAACGTCCCCTTCGTGGCCAGGATCCCGAACGCGCAGGCCGGGATCTCCGCTGCGTCGGTGCGGGCGTTGACGCGCGCCACGAGGTCGACGTAACCGTGGATGCGCAGGCCGTCGCGGTGGATCGCCGCGACGTGGTCCGCGGAGACGTCGTACGCCCACACCTCCACGCCCTCGAGCTGAGCCAGATGCGCGGCGTACAGCCCCCCGATCGCGCCGCAGCCGACGATGGCGACCCGGACGGGCGTCACGGCCGGCCTCGCCGATCGCGTTCGAGCGCCGCCGCCGCGACCTCCTCGCACACCGACGGCTCGGGTCCGCCGACGCCGATGCCGGCGATGACCGCGCCCTCGTCGGACGCGATCGGCAGCCCGCCGGCGACGGGCACGATGCGGAAGGGCAGCGCCGCCGCGATCAACGCCAGGGCGCCGTCGCCCGGGTAGCGGATGGACAGCTCGCGGCTCGAGCACTGGAACGTGGCGGCGGCGGTCGCGACGCCCTCGGCCACCGCCACCGCGGCGCTCGGGGCTCCGTCCATGCGGTCCTGCTGTATCGGGTCGCCGCGATGGTCGACGATCGCCACCGTGACGCGGACGCCGCGCTCGGCCGCGACGGCCGATCACCGAGCACGGGCTCGTGGTCGGGACCGAATCCGTCTATGCCGCCGGCGACGCCACGGACTTCCCGGTCAAGTTCGGCGCCGTCGCGGCGCAGCAGGCCGACGCCGCCGCCGCGGCGATCGCGGCCGCGGCCGGAGCCGAGGTGGAGCCCCAGCCGTTCGACGGCGCGATCCACGGCACGCTGCTGAGCGGCCGGGACGGGGGGCGGCTCTACTTCACCGCCCGGCTCGAGCGGGACGGTGCCCGGAACGCCCGCGTCAGCGACACCCCCACCCGCCCGCGGGAGGCCAAGATCGCCGCGCGCTACCTGGGTCCGTACCTCGATCGGCTGTGGGCCGAGGGGCCGCGCTGGCTGGCCGGCGAGCTGGCCTGGGAAGCCGTGCTGGCGCGCCTCGAGCAGTAGCCCGCGCCGGGGTAGTGTTCATCCGTCACCACGGAGGCCCACGGATGAACGGAGAGAGCGAATGGCGACCACGGAGCTTGCCCGTCAAGAGCTGTTGATCGGCGGCCGGTGGACCGGAGCGCGGTCCGGTCGCTCCTACGAGCAGACCTTCCCGTACACGGGTGAGACGGTCGGCGTGGCCGCCGCCGCCTCGGGCGAGGACGCGCGCGCCGCGGTCGATGCCGCCCACGCGGCGTTCGCGGAGTGGTCGCGCAGCGCGCCGGGACAGCGCCGGAGCATCCTGCTCAAGGCGTCCGAGCTGCTGCTGGAACGCCGGCAGGAGATCGCCGGGATCGTCACCGAGGAGACCGGCGGCGTGTTCGGGTGGGGCATGTTCAACGTCGAGCTGGCCGCCGGGATGCTGCGCGAGGCCGCCGCCCAGGCCTATGGCGTCGTAGGCGAGGTGATTCCCTCCGACGTGCCCGGCAAGCTCGCCCTGGGCGTGCGCCAACCGGCCGGCGTCGTGGTCGCGATCGCGCCCTGGAATGCGCCCGTGATCCTGGCCACCCGTGCCGTCGCCACGCCGATCGCCTACGCCAACACGGTCGTGCTGAAGGCCTCAGAGGTGTGTCCGCGCACGCACGCGGCCGTCGTGCGCGCGCTCGAGGACGCGGGGCTCCCGCCCGGGGTGATCAACCTGGTCAGCAACGATCCCGCCGACGCGGCCGAGGTGGTCGGGGAGCTGATCGCCCATCCGGCGACGCGGCGGATCAACTTCACCGGCTCGACCCGGGTCGGCCGGATCGTCGCCGAGCAGGCGGCACGACACCTCAAGCGCGTGCTGCTGGAGCTGGGCGGCAAGGCGCCGATGATCGTCCTGGCCGATGCAGATCTCGATCGGGCGGCCGCGGCGGCCAGTTTCGGCGCCTTCTTCCACCAGGGGCAGATCTGCATGTCGACCGAGCGAGTCCTCGCCGACCGCGGGGTGGCCGGCGACGTCGCCGAGCGATTGGCGGGTCGGGCCCAGGCGCTCACCGTCGGCGACCCGCGCGATCCGCACACGCAGATCGGGCCGCTCGTGAACCCGGCCGCGCTGACGCGGGTCACCGAACTCGTCGAGGACGCCGTGGCCAGGGGCGCGACCGCGCTGAGCGGCGGCGCACCCGACGGAACGTGCTTCCCGCCGACCGTGCTCGCCGGGGTGACCTCGGAGATGCGCGTATACAGCGAGGAGTCCTTCGGCCCGCTCGCGGCGGTGATCGCCGTCGACGGCCCCGACGAGGCGGTCCGCGTGGCCAACGACAGCGACTACGGGCTCGCCGCCGCGGTGTTCAGCGCGAACGTCCCCTACGCGCTCGAGTTGGCGCAGCGGATCGAGAGCGGCATCTGCCACGTCAACGACACCACCGTCCACGACGAGCCGCAGATGCCGTTCGGCGGCGTCAAGGCGAGCGGGTGGGGCCGGTTCGGCGGTCGCGCGGCGCTGGAGGAGTTCACCGAGCTGCGGTGGATCACGGTGCAGGACACGCCGCGCGCCTATCCGATCTAACGCTAGCCCGTCTTAGTCCCGTTCACCGGCAGCAGCTGGGCCGCCCGGGGCAACTGGGCGAAGTCGAAGTCGCGCACCAGGTTGCCGAGGCCCTTCGCGTTCTCGCGCACGTCGGGCCGCGGGTCGGGCCGGCCGTCGGTCTTCGGATCCAGGCGCCGGCTGCCCAGGAAGTCGTCCTCGATGAACTTGGCGAAGGCATCGAAGCTGAGCTGATGATGATCGATGTAGCCGCGCCGGGCGTAGGGACTGATGACCATCGCCGGAACGCGGAAGCCGTACCCGTTGGCATCGACCATGGGCGGGGCGAGGTGGTCGTAGAAGCCGCCCCAGTCATCCCAGGTGAGGAAGATCGCGGTGGACTTCCAGTCCTTGGAGCGCATGATCGCGTTGATCACACTGGTCACGTAGGCCTGGCCCTTGTGGATGCTCGAGGTTGGGTGCTCGCTAACCAGCCCGCTGGGGATCACCCATGAGACGGCCGGGAGCTTGTTGGCCTTGAGCGCCGTGAACAGCTCAGTCGTCGCCTGGACGTTGGCGAGCTGATGATCGTGGCGCACGGTGTCGAAGGAGGGCAGGGGGTTCCAGATCCCGGGCGTGCGCGGGTCCTGGTCCTTGAACTTGCAGAACATCTCGCCCGTCTCGCAGTCGGGCTCCTTGCCCGGCTTGAGGTAGTAGGCCCAGCTGACGCCGTGGCGGTGGAGCAGGTAGGTGAGATCGGTCCAGGCATAGTCGGGCGGGGTGTGCGGCGGCGGACCGATGTCGGCCGGCAGCGACGGCAGCTCGAGATTGTTCGTGCAGCTCATCGGGTCCCCGAAGATCGTGCAGCGCGCCGACCATTCCGAGACCAGGAACAGGTGGGCCGGCAGGCTCCACGACGCGTTCGGCTCGAACATGTGGTCCTGGAGCACGAAGTTCTTGGCGTAGGCCCAGTAGTTGGGGATCTCGGCGGCGGTGTGGTACCCCATCATGTCGCCCGGGCCGGTCGTGCAGTCGGCCGGATCGAGCGGGTTCTTGCACGTCTGGCGCGCGCGGATGAATCCGTCCATCCGACCGTTGTCGTAGTCGGTCTGGAAGGCGAAGTTCTCGTGCGGGCCGCCGGCGTTGACGTCGGCGCGGTCGTGGTAGGGCCGCACGCATCCGCCGCTGGCGGGATCGGGCGCGCACGGCACCCTGCCCGCATGGCCGGCCAGACCGGGGATGCCGTCCGCGCCGGGGTACGTCCCGAAGTAGGAGTCGAAGGAGCGGTTCTCCTGCATGATGATCACGATGTGCTTGATCTTGTGGATGCCGCTGGAGGCGGCGGCTGCGGCGGCCGGCATCGCGATCACGGCGGACGTGAGCGCGACCACCGCGAGGAGTAGACGGGAGCGCAATGGGCCTCAGTTCTTCAGGTTCGGCGATACGTTCGTGTGACACGCTGTCACATCGAGACCGACCTGTGTGACCTCGCCGCGAGCAGACCGTGACCGCCCAACCATGACCTTGTGGCCGAGCCCGTGGCCCGCCGAGGACGGAGGGCCGCGGCGCTCGCAGGCGCCGACCGGCGCGACGGGGCTCGGCATCACGAGCGGCGAGCGACTGGTGACAAGCGCGGTTCGCGACGCCTTCGCCACCACGATGGCCGTGTTGCGCGAGCCGGGCGAGGTGTTCGTGCTTCGCCACACGATGGGCAACCGGCCGCTGGTCGATGCAACCGTGGCGTGGGTGGAGCAGATCGACCCGCGGACGCTCGAGCCGCGTCGCCGCTCCCCGCGGCTCGCGGCCGGGCCGTTCTGGCCCGGCGGTCTGGCCGCACACGCTAACGGCTCCCTGTACGTCGTCTACGGTCGCTACTGCCACCGGCTCTCGGCGAGCCTCGAGTTACTCGCGTCACGCGAGTTGCCCCAGCCGCGCCCGTACAACTCGTTCGTCGGGCTCGACGACGGCACACTGGCGATGAAGGACATCGACCGCTCGCTGAGCCATCGCGCGCGTGTCAGCCTGCTCGACCCGGAGACGCTCGAGCCGCGCTGCCCGGAGGTGGAGCTGCCCGAGAGCGTCGTCGCGCGCCTGGCCGCCGACGGCGACAGCCTGTACGCGATCGGCGCGACGACGGCGTACCGCTACCGCTGGGACGGCCGGCAGCTCGAACCCGACCTCGAGCTGCGCTATCTCGACCGACCGGGACAGTCCTACGGCTGGGACCCGGTCGTCGAAGGGGGTCAGCTCTGGTTTCTCGACAACGGAGAGCACGACTACGCGAGCACGATGCTCGGCGCCGGCGTGGCCGGCGGACCGGTGCACCTGCACCGCATCTCGCTCTCCGACCCGATCGACCACGAAGCGGTCGAGGTCTGCGGCGCGTCGCGCGGGACCGTGACCGACCCGCCGCTGTATGACCCCGAGCGCCGGATCGCGATCGGTTACGACTCCGGCAACGGTGTGCTCGCGGCGTTCCGGTTCGACGGCCGACTCGAGCCGCTCTGGCAGCGGCCGCTCGCGCACGCGGCGCACATGATCCGCTACCCCGACACCGGGGAGCTGGTCGCCCATCACTGGGTCGGCCCGGCCATCGCGCGCACCCGCGGGTGGCGAGCACTGGCCGGCCGCGCCGGCTGGTTGGCGCGCTCGCCCCGCGTGCGCGCCGCCTCGGCCCGGTTCACCGGCGACGACGTCGTCGTGCTCGACCTCGAGACCGGCGCCGAGAAGGCCCGGGCGCGGGTCCCGAGCATGTTCCAGTCAGTGCTGTTCCCGGCGCCGGGCTGGGAGCGGGACCTGTACTGGTGCACGTTCTCGACGCTGGCACGACTGGAGGTCGTGTAGGTGGGGTTGACGACGCGGGTGCTGGCGTGGCGTGATGCCGGCGACCGCATTGACCTCGACGGCCGGGCCATCTTCGTCCGCGACCGGCCGGGCGGGGGGCCGCCGATGCTGCTCCTGCACGGCTACCCGTCGAGCAGCTACGACTGGCGCCACGCCTTCGAGCTGCTGCCGGGACGGCGCCTGACCACATTCGACTTCCTCGGCTTCGGCCTCTCCGACAAGCCGCGCGAGCACGTCTACTCGCTGCTCGGCCAGGCCGACGTGGCGCAGGCGGTCGCGGCGCGGTTCGGGTCCGAGCCGGTCGTGCTCGTGGCTCACGACATGGGCACCTCGGTCGCCACCGAGCTGCTCGCCCGTGACGTCGATGGCCGGCTCCCGTTCGCGCTCGCCGGGGTGCTGCTGTTCAACGGCAGCATGGTGATCGAGAAGGCCAGCCTCACGCCGGGGCAGAAGCTCATGCGCAGCCGGCTCGGCCCGCTGGCGGCACGCTTCACCAGCGAGCGCTCATTCCGATCGGGGTTCGGGCGGATCTTCTCCGCCGAGCATCCGCTCACGCCCGAGGAGGCGGCCGACCAGTGGTCGCTGCTCGAGCACGGCGACGGTCACCGGATCCTCGACCGCCTCACCTATTACCTGCACGAGCTGGTGACCTTCGCGTCCCGATGGCACGGCGCGCTGCGCGACTGGCCCGGCCGGCTCGAGCTCGCCTGGGCGGGCCGCGACCCGGTCTGCACGGAGGCGGTGCTCGAGGCGGTCAGGGCGCTGCGGCCGGCGGCGCCAGTGACCCGCCTGCCCACACTCGGGCATTACCCGCAGCTCGAGGATCCGCGAGCGGTGGCCGAGATCCTGGCCGCGTTCTGAGCGCCGGCCGGTCGGGTCGGCCGGGTCGGGCCGGGTCGACCGGGCCGGCGGGTGGGCGGCGCCGGGGGTCAGCCGGCCGCGGGCAGCTTCCGCGCGCTGCGGCCGATCCCCTTCCACGCGTCACCCTGCTCGGCGACTCGGTCGGCGGCCGTCGCCACCGTCCAGCGATCGGGCTTCAGGCGCGTGTCCTCGAGCTCGTCCCACACGATCGGCATCGCCACCGGGGCGCCCGGCAGCGACCGCACGCCGTAGGGGGCGACGGCGTGCTGGGCGTAGTTGATGCGGTTGACGTCGAGATAGATGCGCGCGCCGCGGTCGGCTCGGCGCCACTCGAGCGTGAGCCGCGCGGGATCGTCGGCCACCATCGCCTCGGCCGTCGCGCGCGCGAACGCGTGGACCTCGCCGAACGAGGGGCCCCGCCGCAATGCGCAGACGACATGGATCCCGCGTGAGCCGGTCACCATCGCGTGCGGAGCCAGCCCCGCGTCCCGCAGCCGCGCACCGGCCTCGCGCGCTGCCGCGCGGACGGCGGCGAACCCCACGCCGGGCGAGGGATCGAGGTCGATGATCAGCCGGTCGGGCCGGCGCGGCTCATCCGCCCGCGAGAGCCAGACGTGCGGCGTGACCACGTTCTGCCCCGCGAGGTACACGAGCGTGGCCGCGTTCTCGGCCACGACGTGGGTCACGGTGCCGCCCTTCTTCTCCATCGTCGCCGTGGCGATCCAGTCGGGGAAATGGCGCGGGATCGACTTCAGGAAGAAGCCGGGGTGATCGATGCCCTGCGGGAAGGCCTGGAGCGCGAGGGGGCGACCGCGAACGTGCGGCACCATCAGCGCGGCGACGCGCTCGTAGTGACGCGCGAGCTCGAGCTTGGTCACCGGCGGGTCTGCGAACAACAGCTTGTCGGGATGCGTGATCTCGATCGCGTGGCGCCCGACGCGGATCGTCGCGCTCATCCTTCGCGCACCACCTTGGCGGCGTGCTTGTCGTCACGCAGGCCGAGAAAGCGGGGGTGGCGCAGGCGCCCATGACGCGTCCACTCGCTGAATCCGACCTGCGCCACGAGCTCGGGCTCGACCCAGCTCACGTCGCGCTCGCGAATCGCGGCCGCATCTGTGAACGGCGAGTCCGAGCGGATCCGGGCGCGCAGCTGGGCCCCCAGCGCGCTGAGCGTCGCCTGGTCGAAGCCGGTGCCGACCTTGCCGGCGTAGTGCAGCTCGCCGCCGTCGTGGTAGCCGAGCAGCAGCGCGCCGAACTCCGTCCGCGACCCGCGCGGCGCGGTGAAGCCGCCGATTACCATCTCCTGTCCCTGCTCGCACTTGAACTTCAGCCAGTCACGCGAGCGCCGGTCCGTGTAGGGGCTGTCGGCCCGCTTGGCGATCAGGCCCTCCCAGCCCTGACGACACGCCTGCGCGAACAGCGTCTCGCCGTCGCGATTGCGATGCGGGGTCAGACGCACGCGGTCGTGAAAGCTGAGCGCGCGGCGCAGCAGGCGCTTGCGTGTCCGCACCGGGAGCGCCCGCACGTCGAAGCCGTCGAGCCACAGCAGATCGAACACGTACAGGAACACCGGCACGTGGTGCTGCCCCCGCTGCGCGAGGCGGGCGAAGCTGGTCCGAGAGCCCTCGAAGGCGACGATCTCGCCGTCAAGGACGAACCGCGGGCACGACTCGGCCTCCAGCGCGGCGGCCAGCTCCGGGTAGCGCTCGTTCAGTGACAGATCGTTGCGCGAGAGCATGCGCACCCGCTCCCCGTCGCGGATCGCGATGCAGCGGATCCCGTCGAGCTTGCGCTCGAAGATCCAGTCCGGATCGCTGAAGCGCTCCGTGGTCAGGACCGCCTTCATCGCCCCGGCGCGCTGCGGCGCGGGCGTCGGCGCCACCGTCGCGCGCTCGGCCTCGCCGAGCGATTCGAGCCAGGCGGGCGCGGCCGTCATGCTGAGCCCTCCGACCGCTCAGCGGCGACGTCCTCGATCGTGCGGCCCGTCCTGACCGACTCGGGCTGGGTGCTCTCCGGGTTGCGCCGGGCATCGGCCTCCTCGTCGCGGCGCTTGATCAGCAGCCATTGCGGCTGGCGCCCACGGTGGGTGCGCTGAAGCGTCCACCCACCCGTGAGCTTGTGGCCCTCGAGCCATACCTTCGCGTGGCCGGCGGCGAGCGCCTCGGCCATCGAGCGCTCCTCGTCGAGGTTGCGGTACGTGCCGGCGTCCCACACGATCACCGCACCCGCGCCGCTGCTCCCCTCGCCGATGACGCCTTCGAAGTCGGCGTAATCGAGCCCGTGGTCCTCGACCTCGACCGCGAGGCGCTTGACCCGCGGGTCGGTCGAGGGCCCCTTGGGCACCGCCCACGAGCGCAGCACCCCGTCCACCTCGAGCCGGAAGTCGTAGTGCAGCGTCGTGGCGTCGTGCTTCTGGATCACGAACCGGTCAGCCATGTCGCCAACCTACATGGCGTGCGTGCCGTCGCGGCTCACCGTGGCCACGCGGCCCGTCATCGCCGGATTCTCACCACGTTGCTGAGGGCGGAGATGTTCCCGGCCGCGTCGATGGCCCGGAGCGCGACGTAGGTGACGCCGGGCGGGGGCGCGGGCAGCGCCAGCGTCTGCGCGGTCCCGGCCGGCGCGGGCCGGGGGGCGTTGCCGAGGAGGCGTCCGCGCGCGAAGCTCGCCGCGGTGATCGGCGTCCCGGCCATCCGGACCTCGTAGCGGGCGGCGGTCCCGATCTGGTGATCGTCGCCCGGGGCGCTCCAGGTGAGCGTGAGCGGGCGACCGCGCCGCTGAACGACGGCCACTGGCCGGTGTACTTGGGGAATCCGGGCGCCTCACCGCCGCCCGTCGCGAACGCGTGCACCCAACCAACCACGACGTGACTCTCTGCGCGGTGTCACGGGCTCCGTTCGCGAAAGTGCAGGCGTACAGGCGGCGGATGGGCTGGAGCTTCCCGTGGGCGTCTTCGTTCGGCAGCGACTTCAACTACGACTTCCAGGCGGCGATCACCGAGGAGGGGTGGGAGTCGGGGGCTGTCGAGTACAACTTCCGCACGACGGACTTTCGGCCGTCGAGCGAGGAGAGTCAGGGGCTCGACGAGTTCGCGTCGTCGATCGTCGGCACGGATTGGGAGACCTTCAGGCGCGAAAGGCCGGGGGTGAGCGCATTCGCGCTCGACGGTGCCGTCGTGTACCACACCTACCCGGCGTATTCACGCGGGCTCGACGGTCTCTGGGGTATGTACCAGTGGCTCGACCGTGCGCCGCGCCGCCGCAACGAGACCGGCTTCTGGTGG
>Ga0208714_1000043_pt1 | contig 39696 bp, 34 predicted proteins | sample NGESurshal072012_3_FD_184461 | JGI IMG/M metagenome (GOLD analysis project Ga0208714, IMG submission 184461) | Arctic peat soil microbial communities from Barrow, Alaska - NGEE Surface sample 415-1 shallow-072012 (SPAdes) | ecosystem: Environmental > Terrestrial > Soil > Wetlands > Peat ... | reverse complement strand
GCTGCGCCTATTCCCAGCCTCCCAACGTTCCCTACGCGAAGGCGTTGTTCGCCTTAGCCTGCGTGCTGGTTGTGCTGTTTCCCGTAGTTTCGGCCAGCGACGACCTCCATCCCACGCAGGCGGTTTTGGAAGATGCGACCAAGCGGGTTCAACAGGCGGTCGCGCCCTATCAGCAGGTTCAAGCAGGGCTGTTCACGTCCATGCTGCCGGCACTGCTGAATGTCTACCTGATGTTCGCGCTTGTCGCGCTGCACGCCTGGCGCCCGATCGCCTGTGAAGCCGGGGTGATTTCTCGTGAGCACACCCTGCACGACGGACGATCTCCTCCCACTCTCTAATCGGGTATCTGTGCTTCTGCCGCGCGTGCGGCGAGAACTCCAACGTAATTCAATCGTGTTCGGTTCCCGGCTGCGGCGGGTTTGCGCGCTGCTGGACGAACCAGTTCAATAGCTGATGAAAGCACTCGTTATGAATTCCGAAATACCTATTCGCAGCAGTTCCTGTCTGCGAATCAGCGCAGTTTTGTTTGCCGTGATGGCGGTTGCAACCTTGGGTGGATGCGCGCGATCGAAAATCGACTCCAGCGCCGACACCAAAGTCGAAACCAACACCGATCCCAATCTCTTCAGCTTGCCGCACCCCGAGCAGTTCCCCGTGGTCGAGGTTGAACTTCGCGAGGTCACCGACGAGTTGCACGTCAATGGGGTGATCGCGCCCGATGTTAACCGATCGGTGCCGGTGGTCTCGCTGGGCGGTGGGCGCGTGGTCGAGATCAAAGCCAGACTGGGCGACTCCGTCAGGAAGGGCCAGACCCTGTTGCTGATCGAAAGTCCTGACCTGTCACAGGCGTTCTCGGACCACCAGAAGTTCAAAGCCGATGAGCAATGGGCCGCCAAACAACTGGCGCGCGCCCAATTGCTCTACGACAAGGGCGCCATCGCACTGGCCGATCTCGAGACTGCCCAGGATGCCGATGCGAAGGCCAGAGTGGACACGCAGACGGCGGCCCAACGCATAAAAGTATTGGGAGGCAACCTCAATGCTCCGTCACCCCTGCTGCCGGTGGTCGCGCCGATTTCCGGGACTATTGTCGATCAACAGATCACCGGTGGCAGCGGCGTAAAGTCGCTCGACAACTCGCCCAATCTCTTCACCATCGCCGACCTGTCCACGGTGTGGGTGGTTTGCGATGTGTATGAAGACATGCTGTCGCGGGTGCACGTCGGGGATACCGCCGAGATAACGCTGAACGCCTATCCCGATCAGAAGTTTCCCGGCAAGGTGGTCAACATCAGCGAGGTACTGGATCCTGCGACACGCTCGGCGAAGGTTCGTATCGAATTGCCGAATCCCCAAGGCCTGATGCGGGCTGGGATGTTCGTGACCGCCGCCTTCAAGGCCAGGCAACTTATCGAGCGAGTCGTCATTCCCGCGACTGCCGTCGTTCATCTGCACGACAAGGACTGGGTCTTTGTTCCTGCCGGGAACAATCAGTTCCGCCGAGTTGCGTTGCAACTGGGACCGCAGACCAGCGATGGTTTTGTGCAGGTGGCGAGCGGACTGAAGCCACAGGACAAGGTGGCCACAAACGCGCTGCAACTTTCCTCCGCAGCCGAGGAGCAGTAGGGATGATCGGATTTCTGGTCAATTTTGCCCTGCGCAACCGCATGCTCGTACTGGCGCTGGGTGTGGCGCTGCTGATCTGGGGCATTCTCTCGTTTCACAATCTTCCGGTCGAAGCCTATCCCGATGTCGCCGACAAGTACGTGTGGGTCATTACGCAATGGCCGGGGCGGGCCGCGGAAGAAGTCGAACAACAGGTCACGATTCCCATCGAAACCGAATTAAACGGCGTCGCCCACCTCACGCATCTCCGCTCGACTTCAATTTCTGGGCTCTCGTTCATCACCGTGCTGTTCGACGACGGGTCTGACAACCAGCAAAACCGGCAACAGGTGTTGGAAAAGTTGACGCTGGTCAGCCTGCCGCCGGGTCTGAATCCCCAGATCGGTCCTGACTTCAGCCCGGCTGGGCAGATTTACTTCTTCACCCTGCAGAGCACGAATCAGCAGTTCGACGTAATGGACTTGAAAGCGTTGCAGGATTGGGTGGTCTTCAAGCACCTCATGTCGGTGCCCAACGTTGCCTCAGTATCCATCTTTGGCGGTCAGACACGCGAATACCAGGTGCAGATCGATCCCGACAAACTCGTTGCCTACGGTCTGACCATGGCCCAGGTGGAACAGGCGCTCGCCAACAACAACGTCAATGGCGGCGGAAGTTTCATTGAGAAAGGCCAGCAAGCTTACAATGTCCGCGCCGTCGGTCTCATGCAGAACACCGGCGACGTTGGCGCCACCGTGCTCACCGCGAAGACTGGCACGCCAGTCCACATCCGCGACGTCGCGGTTGTCACACAGGGGGCGAAGATCCGCCTTGGGCGATTAGGCAAGGCGATTCGACACGACGATGGCCGAGTAACGGACAACAACGACGTCGTCGCAGGCATCGTACAGATGCGCAAGGGCGCCGAAGCCGAAGCCGTGCTTCGCGACATCGATGCCAAGGTGAAGTTCCTGAATGAACGCGTGCTGCCCAAGGGCGTCAAGATCGTTCCGCACATCGATCGCGATGATCTGGTTCACCTCACGACGCACACCGTTCTGCATAACCTCACCGAGGGCATACTGCTGGTCGTGCTGGTGCTGTTCTTTTTCCTTGGGAACCTACGCTCGGCCTTGATCGTGGCGCTCACCATTCCATTTTCGCTGTTCTTCGCCTCGATTCTGCTCGACCTGCGGCACATTCCCGCCAACCTGCTTTCGCTGGGCGCGCTGGATTTCGGAATGATCGTGGAAGGCGCTGCCGTGATGGTCGAGAACATCCAGCGCCGCCTCGAGGGTTGGAAAGAAGGTCGCGCATCGGTGGACGAGGTAATTCGTTCCGCGGCCCACGAGGTGCAGCGCCCGGTGTTTTACGCTATCGCCATCATCATCATCACCTACCTGCCGATCTTCACCCTGCAGCGGGTGGAGGGCCGGCTCTTCAGGCCCATGGCATGGACGGTGACGTTTGCGCTGCTGGGCGCGCTGCTTTTTTCCATCATCATCGCTCCCGTGCTCGCTAGCTACATTTTCCGCAAGGGTGCGCAAGCCTGGGAGAATCCCATCGTCAAATGGATCACGACCAATTACGAACGGACACTGAGCTGGATCATTGTCCGGCGCCCCGTCGTTCTAGTGTCTGCCATTGCTGTCTTTGCGCTTTCCGTTTACCTCGGATTTGGCGGAGTGATTGGCTCGGAATTCCTGCCCCATCTCGATGAGGGCTCGATTTGGGCCCGGGGTACCTTGTCGCCCAGCACGGGTCCAACTGCGGGCGGCGAAGTGATGGACAAAGCGCGTCTGATTTTCGCCAGCTTTCCGGAGGTTACAAAGGTAGTGTCGCAGGTTGGCCGCTCCGACGACGGCACAGATGCCACCGGGTTCTTCAACACTGAGTACTTCGTTGACCTGAAGCCGCGCGATGAGTGGCGGCCGCAGTTTCGCGGCCGCAAGGAATTGTTGATCGAGGCCATGGACAAGGAAGTGGAGAAAATTCCTGGCGTTACGTGGGGATTCTCGCAGCCCATCGCCGACAACATGGAAGAGGCGGTCAGCGGCGTGAAGGGCGAGCTCGCCGTCAAGATCTTCGGTTCCGACCTGAAGGACCTCGAGCAAAAAGGCGAAGAGATCATGGCCGTGATGCGGACGGTTCCCGGTGTCGCCGACCTCGGACTCTTCCGCGTGCTCGGCCAACCCAATGTCAACATCGTAGTGAGTCGGGGAAAGGCCGACCGCTTCGGGATTAACGCTTCAGACGTGCAGGACGCAGTGCAGACCGCGGTGGGCGGTAATCCCGTCAGCCAGATTCTAATCGGCGAACAGCGCTTCGACCTGGTGCCGCGCTATCAGGAGCGTTTCCGTCAGTCGGTGGACGACATTCGCAATGTGCGCATTGCCGCGCCCAGTGGTGAACGCGTGTCGCTGGGCGAGGTGACGGATATCCGGATCGAAGACGGCGCGTCGATGATCAACCGGGAAGGGAACCAGCGCTACATTGCCATCAAGTACAGCGTCCGCGGCAGCGATCTGGGCAGCACGGTCGAGCAAGCCATGAAGAAAGTCGATCGCGAAGTGAAGTTGCCGCAGGGCTACACGCTGGAGTGGGCCGGCGAATACGAGAGCCAGAAGCGCGCCAATCATCGCCTGGCCATAGTAATTCCGCTCACCTTGCTGGTGATCATGCTGGTGTTGTATTCCATGTTTCGCTCCTTCAAATGGGGGTTCCTGGTGCTGCTCAATCTTGGGCTCGCACCCCTCGGAGGCCTGGTCGCGCTCCTGATTACGGGCGAACACTTCAGCGTCTCCACGGGAGTTGGGTTCCTCGCGCTGTTCGGTGTCTCGGTGCAGACCGGAGTGGTGCTGATCGAATACATCAACCAGCTTCGAGCGCGCGGTTTGCCGGTGCAGGAAGCAGTGGTCGTGGGATCGACCCGCCGCCTGCGCCCCATCATGATGACCATGCTGGTAGCCAGCCTGGGGCTGCTGCCGGCCGCCATGTCGCACGACATCGGCTCGGATTCGCAACGTCCTTTCGCTATCGTGATTGTCGGCGGGTTGCTAACTGAATTGTTCCTGAGCCTCGTCTTGCTGCCCGCGTTCTACGCCTGGGTGGCTGGGCCGAACGATGTTCTGCCGGAAGAGGCCGAGGAGGTCACTGAATAATGACTCAACTTTTTTCGCACTCTTCAATTCGCAGAATCGCGTTCCTGGCGGGACTGATCGCGCTGGTCGCACCCAGTCGGTTGCCCGCGCAGCAGAAACCCGGATTGCCCGACGCACCTCTGCCAATTCGGGTTCTGACGGCACAGACTGCGCCTCCGTTGGCGGGACCGCCGCAGGTGCCGGTTCCCGTGTTGAATCCATCGGAGCCGGCCATCACCCTCGAACGGGCGCTTGAATTGGCAAAGCGCAACAATCCAGCGCTGCAGGCGAACCAGATGCTGATCCTGCAGAACAAAGCCCAGGAGATCACGGCGAACCTGCGGCCTAATCCAGTGCTTTCGTTGGACACCCAGTATCTTCCGCTGTTTTCCCCGAGCCTTTTCACCGACTCGAACTACTGGCAGACCCAGGCGCAATACGACGCTGGCGTCGGGTATCTCTTTGAGCGCGGCAACAAGCGCCAGCACCGGCTTGATGCCGCCAAGACAGCGACCGCCGTGACCGAGGCACAAGTCTCGGATGCGCAACGCACAGTCCTTGCCAGCACCGCGCAGTTGTTCATTGCAGCGCTACTGGCGAAGTCGAACCTGGAGTTCGCCCAGAACCTCTTCGATAGTTACAAGAAGACGGTTGACATCAGCGAAGAGCGCCACAAGGCCGGATCGATGAGCCGCAACGATCTGCTTAAGATCCAATTGCAGTCGCTGCAATTTGAAAGCGACGTTAGCAATGCTCAGTTGGCCCGGGCGCAGGCGCTGGCCTCATTGCGCCAATTCCTCGGTTTCGACTCCGTGCCCGCAGACTACGAGGTGGTCGGCAGCCTGGCTTACGAGTCGGTGACCGCGCGCCTGGAAGACTTGCAATCCCGCGCCCTCGCCAGTCGCCCCGACATGCAGGCGGCGCAGCGTAGTGTGGCCGCGTCCGAAAGTCAGGTTGGATTGGCCAAAGCGAATGGCAAGGTGGACTTTAACGTGAACTTCGACTACACGCGCCTTAACCAAAGCAACCTGGGCGCTTTCTACTTCAACATTCCGCTGCCCGTATTCAACAAGAATCAGGGCGAGATTGCGCGCACGCAATACGCCGTCACGCAGTCGCAGTTCCAGCAGAAGGCAGCCGAACAGCAGGTCCTTACCGATGTACGGAATGCTTACGAGGGGCTGCGAAGAAGCGAGCAGATGGTCCAGTTATTTAACCGGGGATACCTCGACAAGGCCACCCAGTCGCTCGAGATTACGAAGTTCTCCTATGAGCATGGGGCGGCTTCGCTGCTCGACTTTCTCGACGCCGAGCGCAGCTATCGCTCGACGGAACTGAGCTTTCGCCAGGCGCTGGCAACGTACATGACTGCGCTCGAACAATTGCGGCAGGCGGTGGGTACCAGGGAGTTGCAGTAAGGGCATCTCAGCCCGATAGGGCGGAACAAGTTTAGCCCGGGACGTAGGTACTGGGCAGCGTCAAAATGACGATTCGAGTCCCGTAGGGCCGCTAGCCTCTCGCACCCGCGGGCGAGCTTCTCGGATATCGATTGGTCTATCTTTCGCGTCATCTTCATCGTCGATAACCATTCTGTGGCCGCGCGCGTCATGTATTCTGAAACCTCCCTGCATGTTTGAAAATCCTTCAACCGTCGGTTTGCGTCGCCTGTCCCCGGCGTTCCTCATCCTTCTTCTCGCGTTGTTGCTGGGCTCGGCGGCTGGGCAAACGGTTGCGCAACCCACCGAACCGCCCAAGCCCGTCCCGGGCGTCGGCGCACCAGCACAAGACCAGTCGTCGCCACAAAGACAGCCCGCACCTCCGCCTCAACCACCGAAGCCCATCACTAAAGCCCAGGCGAAGGAACTTTTTCGCTCGGTTGACGAGATTCTTCAGTTCGTCAGCCAGGACACTGGCCTACCCATCAAGCACAAAGTGAAGCGCAAACTCATCACGCGTGACAAGGTGGAACGTTTCGTCGAGAAGAGGCTGAAGGACGACAAGGACACGCAGCGGCTCGAGCGCTCACAGCTGGTCCTGAAGAAATTCGGCATGATCCCCCCGGACTACGATCTGCACTCCGAGTTCCTCAAGCTACTCAGCGAACAGGTGGCCGCATACTACGATTCCAAGACCAAAACTGTGAACCTGCTCGACTGGGTACAGCCCGAGTTGCAGAAGACCGTACTGGCCCACGAGTTGACGCACGCGTTGCAGGACCAGGCGGTTGATCTGGAAAAATGGGGCATGGCTGGAGCGAAGGACGACCTTCCATTGCCCGATCAGCAGGAGCAGGTGGTGGAAGAAGCCCAGGCCGCTCGCCAGAACGTCACTGAGGGACAGGCGATGGTTGCCATGCTCGACTACACCCTTGCGCCTGCAGGGGTGAATATTCTGACCGCTCCCGACGCGGTGAATGCAATGCGGGCCGCGATGGCGGACGGCAAGGATGCACCAGTGCTGACGGCATCTCCCATCTTCCTTCAAGAGTCGCTCCTGATGCCTTACACCTTTGGCTTGGATTTTGTGCGGGAAGTTCTGAGCAAGAAGGGCAAGACGGCTGCGTTCGCGGGCATGCTCGGGCGGCCACCGATCGATACCCGGCAAGTCATGGAGCCAGGCACCTACATTGCGCGGGAAGACGTGACGCCGCCTACGATTCCCGACCTCGACAAACTGATCGCACCTGACTACAAGCGGTATGACTTTGGTGGGATGGGCGAATTCGATATCTACCTGCTGGCCAAGCAGTATGCCCCAGGCACCGATGCCAAGCAGTACTACAGCCACTGGCGCGGCGGCTATTACCTGGCGGCCCATGCCAAGTCGGAGCCAGAAGACCAGATCGCGCTGCTATATCTCTCGCGCTGGGACTCGCCTGAAGGCGCAGCAGCCTTCGCGAAACTCTACAGCAGCTACGTGCCCAAGCGTTACAAGGTGCCCCCCGGTGTGGCGCCAGGCGCATCCATCGGAGGAGATACATCAGGCGGCACGATGTTTGAGTGGGACCTTGGGCAAGAGGGAAAAGTAACGATTCAAACCCACGGCAGCGATGTCCTGGTGCTGGAAGGATTCGATGACACAACGGCGATTCGCATTCGCACCACCCTGCTCCAAGACGCTCGGCAACCCGCTGCCACGTCTGCTACTGCCAAACCATAGATCGCGAAATCGCTTTACGTGTCCACCCGCCGCGCCATCTTTATGAGTGCGACAAATGCTCCCGTAGCCAGGAGGAGCATCGTAGTTGGCTCCATAATCGGTGGTGGATGGGATTCGGGGCGGGCCAGGCCGGCCGGGATGCCCCGGGTGCCAATTGGCCGGGAGTCCTCCCGGGCCGCAGCACCATTCTGTAGGCGTGGTGGCTGGCGGCCAGAAATGCGCGTCCTCCGTCTGAGGAGCTTCCTCCAAAGGCGGCGACGTCGGCAAACCCGCAGGGGTGAATACGGGCGGCATTCCGTGATCGAAGATCAATTCCGGAGGTTCGATTGCGGGTAGTTCCGGCGATTGCGGAATAGACGGTTGCGATAACGATAGGGTTGATTGTTTTGGCGGCGGTGCAAAGGCCAACCGGTTGCCGCAGCGGCCACGGACCAAATGGGCGCCGTCGCTGAGAATCAATTCGCCCTTCGGCACGTGAATTGTATGGGTCGTCCAGTGCACGGAGTTCGCCGAGCGATACGACGCATACACGTTCAGAGCCGCATTCAGGAGAGTTGCGTGCGAACGTGTTGTCACGATGTCGCGATAGTGCTGAGCGACCACCGGGTCCTATTCCATTGAGGCCTCAAGTTCGGTCTCGCTGCGTACGCCACCCGGCACCACGGAATACGGAAACACCGCCCGCGCTGCGCAGTAGTCCGGGCCGGGTTTGTAACGCTCGATGCCTCCCCAGGGTTTGCGCCACACCACGGGCGGCAACTGCGCCACCGCAACCACAAAGTGAAACAACTCGTAGGCAGACACTCCCAGGAACGCAACGATAGCCAGCGCGACGGCTGCGCTTCGTGCGTGCTGAGTCGAGCGTCGGCCCTTACGTCCAACGCGGTGGTGGCGATCCAGGGCATCCCAAGTTATTGATCGGCAAAGTCAGAGTTCAGGCTACTCGGGGCGGTTGCCAGCGGTCTGGAATGTGGCAGAGGCTGCTAGCTTCGGCAAGGGAGTGATGAATCAGTAACTGTCGTTGGCACCCGCAGGAAATAAGGGGAAGACGCGGTGCCGGCGATGACCACGAGCCTGTGTTTTAGATCACAAATGGCAGTGACATAAGTATTACAATCGCTTTCTTCCAACCTTGCTAGTCTTACTAAGACGCTACCGCGACCACCCGCGCGGCAAGCGATTGCGAATATTAAGAGGTCACATGGTTCGGCAAGACAAAAGAATCAATTGGGTCACTTCCTCCTTCATGGTGGCGTTCCACATCGGCGCCGTGGCAGCTCTGTTCATGTTCAGCTGGCCCGCGTTTTTCACCGCACTCTTCCTTTACTGGGTAGCGGGCAGTCTGGGCATTGGCCTGGGCTATCACCGCCTGCTGACGCACCGCGGGTTCAAGTGCCCCAAATGGTTCGAATATTTCCTCACGACCTGCGCCACGTTGGCGCTCGAGGGTGGTCCGATCTTCTGGGTGGCCACGCATCGTGTTCATCACCAGCTCACCGACAAGCCGGGCGACCCGCACAGCCCGCGTGACGGCGGCTTCTGGTCGCACATGGGATGGATCATGAGCGGCGAAGCTATGCACAACAAGATCCAGGGCCTGCTGCCCTATGTGCCCGATCTCCGCAAAGACAAGTACCACGTCTGGCTCAGCGAGTGGCATTGGATTCCGATGGTTGTCGTCGGCCTCATCCTTCTGGCCGTTGGCGGTTGGAAGGTAATGTTCTGGGGCATCTTCCTGCGCACTGTTGTTCTGCTGCACTCCACTTGGTTCGTGAATTCGGCGACCCACATGTGGGGATCGAAACGGTTTGGCACCGATGACGATTCGCGCAACTTGTGGTGGGTTGCCCTGCTGAGCTTTGGCGAAGGCTGGCACAATAACCATCACGCCCATCCGCAGTCGGCGCGTCACGGCCTGGCCTGGTATGAAGTGGATTTCAACTGGTACGCAATTAAGGCCTTCGAGACGGTTGGCCTGATCTGGGACGTGAAGCTGCCCAAGTTGCGCGAAGCCCGCATCCAGCCGGTCGCGGACGCAGCCGCCAAACCCAAAGAGCAGTTGGTCGGCGCCTATAGCGGCGACTAGTCGGGAATTCCGAATTGACTAGGGACGGCGCCAAGCGCGTCGTCCCTTTTCTTTTGCATCCACTTTCTTTTGCATCCGGACCGAGCCGACATCGCTTCTCGCGGTGCTATGCTTCCACTGAAAGCGCCATGCGCATAACCAGCCGCAAAAAGACCATCGCCTTTGCGATTACCCTCGGAGTGCTTGTCGCCTCCGTCGCATTGGTGCTCAACGTTAGTTGGATCGTGCTCAACTGGCGCGAAGTCGTCCCTCTGATTCTCGGCGTGATCTTTTTCGGATTCATCATTGCGGGTGTCATCCTTAACACGATTTTTCTGGTGCGCGAGGTGCGCCGCAACGAGCAGCAGGACAGCTTTCTGAATGCCGTAACCCATGAGCTGAAAACACCAATCACCTCCATCCGGCTGTACCTGGAGACACTGCAGCAACGCGAGGTGGAGGAAACCCAGCGCCGGGAGTTCTACCAGGTCATGCTGGAGGACACGCAGCGGCTGATGGGAACCGTTGACCAGGTGCTGCGTGCTGCGCGCGTCGTGCAAAAGAACGCCGTGCTGAATAAGACCGAAGTCGAGGTCGGTCCGTTGGTGCAGAGCGCGGTGGAACTGGCGCGCACGCGTCATCATTTGCCGCCCGAAGCAATGGCTTGGGACCTGGACGGCAAGCCCGCGGAACGGCTGGCGGTGGCGGGAGATCGTGATGAGCTTTCGACCGCGCTGTCCAACGTGCTCGATAACGCGGTGAAGTATTCGCAGAAGGACCTGCGCATCCGGGTGGATGTGGTGACACCCGACTTGAAGCGCGTGCTCATCAAGGTGCAGGACAACGGAGTGGGAATTCCGCGCGGCGATCTGAAGCGGGTCTTCAAGCGCTTCTATCGGGTGCTCACGCCGGGCTCGACGCAGGTGAAGGGCAGCGGCCTGGGGTTGTTCATTGTCCGTGCCATCGCCCGCCGTCACGGCGGCAACGCTTATGCGGAAAGCGAAGGAGCAGCCAAGGGAACTACGGTGATCATCGAGCTTCCGAGGTACCAATCATGACAGGCCGGATCCTGATCGTGGAAGACGAAGAGCATCTCGCGCGCGGGTTGAAGTTCAATCTCGAAGCCGAGGGCTATAAGACCCAGGTCGCGAGCGACGGTGAGACCGCACTCGAGGTATTACTCAAGGAGCATGTCCAATTCGACTTGCTGGTGCTCGACGTCATGCTTCCCGGCAAAGACGGCTTCACCGTCGCCTCCGAACTGCGCAAGGCCAATCACTACATTCCTCTGCTGATGCTCACCGCCCGCGGCCGTCCCGAAGATGTACTCAGCGGTTTTGCCGCCGGCGCAGACGATTACCTGCCCAAGCCCTTTGACCTGAATATTCTGCTGGCGCGCATCCAAAGCCTGCTGCGGCGGCGCGAATGGAGCCGCACCCTGGTCACCGACCCGCCGAACCAGTCTCGGGTGGCGGAGCCCAAGGCCACGGACTCGCTGCGCGAGTTCGACGTGTATTCGTTTGCGGGCAAACAGGTGGATTTCGGCACGCTCGAGTTGCGCGCACACGGCAAGATCTTCCGGCTTACCCTGATGGAAGCCGAACTTCTGCGCCACCTCATCGCCAGCAACGGCAAGGTGGTATCGCGCAAGCAGATCCTGGAAGAAGTGTGGGGACTGCACGAAGACACCGACACCCGTGCCATCGACAACTTTGTTGTACGGTTGCGCAAGTATATTGAAAAAGATCCATCCAAGCCGCTGCACCTGCTCACTGTTCGCGGTATCGGATACCGCTTCCTGCCCGCTCCGTCTACGGCGAACTAGTCTTCGGCGAGTTGAGCCGAAAGCGGGGTCACGGCGATCACACAAAGGCGTGTGAGCCGGGTCATAGCTGCCCGTGTCGCGATACCGTAAACTTCTCCCGAATCGGGTTATGGTTTTACTCACAAATTTATCGGTTGCGAGCGCCTGGTCTGAGGACCTGCCTATGCGATATCGGCAAGTTCCCGCAGGATGCAAGCGTCGAGGAGGCCGTTCATGAAACGTCTTCATCTGCGGTTAATTGTTTCCTGCATGGTGCTAGTCTGCATGTCCGCGGTAAACCCGATGGTCGCGCAGGATAGCGTGGTGGTTACGGTAAGCGCCACCGGCGCCGGAGACACTCCGCTCATGACTCTGGGTAAGCCGGACTTCACCGTGCAGGAATCGGGCAAGCCGCGCGCCATCGCAACGTTTGTTGGTCCCGAGGCGAAGCCCGCCGCTCCACCCCAGCTTCAGCCTAACGAGTTCAGCAACCAGCCCGACTTTCTGGAGACGAGCGGCGCCATTTTCGTCGTCCTTGATACGATTGACACTCGTTATCTCGATGAGCGCGATTCGCGGCAGCTGATCTTGAAGTTCCTGGGGAAAGCGGCGCAGGCCAAACATGCGGTCACGCTCGGCATCCTGAATGACAAAGGGCTGCACCTTTACCATGATTACCGCACCGGGTCGAATGTGCTGCTGGCGGCACTCATCAAAGCCGGTCTCGGAGGCATGAAAGAAGCTGCGCCCCCGCCCGGTGTCAACGATGCGGAGGTCTCCACCGAAGCGGCGCGGCTTACCGCCTTCAGTAAGGGTGATCTCTCCAATGCGACTGCGGACACGCAGTTGCTGCGTTCCAACATTGATCTTCCACTGATCATGTTTCAAGATGTCGCCTTTGCCGCAGCCGGGCTTCCGGGCCGCAAGGCGCTGGTGTGGGTGACCAATGCAGTGCCCTTCGACATCGATCCCAAGTCGATGCAGTTCAAATCGCCGCAGATAAACAACCGCGGAGCGGCTGTGGGCGGTGTAACAACCTCTCCGGGTAGTGGCGTGGTCGGACCTGTAGGCGGAGTGTCCGCTGGAGGCAGCAAGGATGCGCTCACGGCGGCAGAAGTTAAAAGGCTTGCGCCCATCTGGCGCCAGTCCGTGCGTGCGCTGTTTGACGGCGGAGTTGCGGTCTACCCGGTCGAGGTTCGCGGCGCATTCTCCGCAGCGTCCAGTTCGTTCACCCAAACGAGAATGAGAGAACTGGTTCTACTGACCGGAGGCAAGGCCTATTACGGCAGCAACGATCCTTTCCCGGATATTTTGCAAGCCAGTACCGGCAATACCGCTGGCTACGAGCTCGGCTACGCTGCCGACGCCAGTGCTAGTCCCGATTTTCGCCACCTTGAGGTGACGGCCAACCAGCCGATTGTCAACGTCGCCCATCCCGCCGGCTATTTCCCCTACGAGGGAACACCGAAATCACGTGCCAGCGACGAGCTTGGTTTGGCGATGGGCTCACCTCTGGAATACACAGGGATCCGTTTCAAGGTCACGGTCACGGGCATCGAAGAGGGCACAGCGGGAAAGAAGAAGGTGAACCTGCTCATTAGCCTTCCAGGGAATGTTGGCATCTTGAACGAGACGATGGGCACGGTGGACGTCGGGTTTCTAGCCGTCGCTACCAACGCTAAAGGAGACAAAGTTGGCGCCATGAACGAGGGCGCAGGCGGAAAGTTTCCGCCCGAAGCAGTGGCGCAAATCAAGGAATTGGGTTTCCAGCTCAAGCGTTCGTTTGAGGCTTCACCTGGCGAATCCACAGTACGGTTCCTGGTCCGCGACAACCAGACCGGACGGATGGGAAGTATCATTTTCCCGCTCAATGTGAAGTAGATCTTGATGTCAACGAGCCCGCGCCAGCACGAGGGTGACGTCATCGGGCTGTTCGTTGCCACCGATCCAATCGGCGACCGCTCCCGTCACCACGTCGCTGATGCGCGACAGCGGCTGGTCGCGATGGAGTCGAATCAAGTCGACCAGGCGCTCTTCGCCGAACTCGCCGAACTCATTTTCGGGCTCCGTGACACCGTCACTGAACGCGACAAAGATGTCTCCGGGATGCATCGGTATGCGCGACTCTTCATAGCTCATGCCATCGAACAGGCCGACTACGGTTCCGGAGGTGTCCAGTTGCGTTGCACGGCCATCGCCTCCAATCACGTAGGGAGGCAGATGTCCGGCGTTGGAGTAGGTCAGCATCCGCGCTCCAGCGTCATAGCTACCCAGGAACATGGTCGCGTACTTCGCCTCAGGCGTGCTGCGATAGAGCTGGTAATTCAGCGTGGCCATTAACATTCCGGGAGAAAGACGACTGTCACGATTGCCGTCTCCGCGATAGTACAACTGCAGATCTCCGGTGGTTCCGCCGCCCACAGTCGCCACCCCAGCGAGTGCCAGATCAGGCTCGAGCGAGTAGGCACGAACGAACGCGTGCACCGTCGCCATCAGCAGTGCCGCTGAAATACCCTTGCCGCTGATGTCACCCACGGCCAGCACCAGGCGATCGTCGTGCAAGGGAATGAAGTCGTAGTAATCGCCGCTCACGGTGCGCGCGGGGCGGCACACTCCATGCACTTCCAGTGTCGAAAGGTCCGAGATTTGCCGGGGAAACAGCAATTCCTGAACTTCATGCGCAATGGTCAGTTCGCCTTCGAGCCGCTGTTTCTCCTTCTGCTCGGCGATCAAGCCAGCCAGGGAGGCCGTCATGGAGTTGAACGACTCCTCGAGCGCCGCCATTTGATCATGGCTCTTCACCTCGATGTGGTGACTCAGGTCGCCGCGATTCACATGCTGGGTCGCGGTATAAAGTTCGGCCACCGATTTGGTCATGCTGCGACTGAGGCGCACGCCGATAAACAGCGCAATCAGTTCGATTACCCCAAAAAAAAGGGCAATGCCCACCAGCAGGACTTGAATGAAAATTCCAGCCTTGGTGTTGAGGTTGCCGAACAGCACGTTGTACAGCATCGACGGCCGCGTGCCGACAACAATGACACCCGTTACCTCCTTGCCGCTTTCCCAGTCCACGATGTTGAACGGCGTCCACCAGCGAAACTCCGGATCAAACCGCGATGCTGCGGGCGCTACCCGGCCTGCCTCAATGTCCTGGGCCGCACTTTTAGCGCTCTTTCTCGCCAGTGATTTGGGAGGTGCAAAACTGTCAGCCGACTCTGTCTTCTTTTGCGACGACAACGGGGCGGGTTGGTCCGTATGAATGTCCTGGTCTGGCGGATAGAGGCCGACTGATCCCACGTGTGCCGCGCGCTGCAGTAATTCGGTTGTGATCGGCAGGTTCGACAGGATAACTATGGTGCGCGGGCCAGCCTCGATTCGCTTGACGGTTCGCAGATGAAGCCGGCCGCGGTCCATGACGAAGCGATTGATGCCGTGCTTTGCAGTGTCCGGCAGCTTCAGTTGGACCTCCGTGATCTTGCCTCCCGGCTCGATCATAAATCCCTTGTCGCCCTCGATCACGGTCAACGTGCGCTGCCTCAAGCTGTCGTCTGACGAACTCGCGATTTCGGCGGCCAACTGCGGTGTCAGCTTGCCCATCACGATCAGAGAGCGGAATTGCTCCGCCAGCGCGTTGTTGACCGCGGCCAAATGTTGCAGCTCGTTGTCCAGATCGGCCAGCGCAATATAAGTGGCAAATTGTCCGGCGAAGAGATAACCCGCCAGCAGCACCATCGAGATCAAAAGCACGATGGGAATGACACCGATAAAGACATACGTAACGATGAGTCGATTGCGCAGCCGCCACATCAGTCTCTGGCGCGTCCATCGCATGCCCCGTAACACCAGGCAGAAAACAAAAACGTACGTGATGAGCGCAGTCCACACACTCAACATGGTGCCGCCCTGGGCGTGAGCGATCCACCTCCACAGTTGCAACACGGCCGCGAGGCCGCCGAACCACAGCGTTGTCTTTCCCAACTTGCTGGTAGGACGCAATGTCCGCCTCAGCGCGAGTCGTACTTTTGTCGGGTTCGGAAGCTCAATCACGGACTGCCTTCGTTCAATTTCAGTTGTTAGCGGATTATAGCTGTGACGCCGTGGGCGTCACTTGCCTCTAAGTACGGTTTCCCGGATAGTAACGTTCCCCAGAGCTAGTAAATTGCACAGCCTTGGGGCACAATTTCGGTGCGTGGGAGTGGCCGACCGATGTTAGATTTCCGGATAGAGATCAAAGAACGCGTCGATGCTCGTGCGCAGTTGCTTTTCGATCTCATCCTTCGATCCCTCGATAATATGAAGGGTGACGGCGGACTCGCGGCCGTTCTTCAGCTTCACCTGAGCCTCGCCCACCTCTTCCAGTTCATCCGAAGGTAGCAGACGCATTCCGTACACCAATATGAGCTTTGCCATGCCGTTGATTTTACCGCCCGATGCAACGTGGTGCTTGTTAGAATCCAGAGGGCGTTAGTTTTGCGCTCAACTGGTTGCACTGCAAGCGCTTGTTGCTTTCTGCCAGAGTGAAATCGTCGCTCCCGCATCTTTACTGTGCTTCGCTGAATCTATTTCTACTTCTATGACCGACAACGTTCGCAACGTCATCATCATCGGCTCCGGATGTTCGGGGCTGACCGCCGCCATCTATGCCGCCCGCGCCAACCTGTCCCCGCTGGTTATCGATGGGCATGAGCCCGGAGGACAACTGGCAATCACCACTTTGGTCGAAAATTTCCCCGGCTTTCCTGAAGGGATACAGGGGCCGGAGCTCATCGAGAACATGCGCCAGCAGGCTGCGCGCTTTGGCACGGAGTTTAGGACCGGCCATGTGGCCAGCGTAGATCTGAGCCAGAAGTCTGAGGGGCTCGGCACCAATCCCATCGAAGTGAGTCTGGGTCGCGAAACCCTGCTGACGCGCGCATTGATCATCGCCAGCGGTGCTTCGGCGCGCTGGCTGGACCTGCCGAACGAGAAAGCCCTGATTGGACACGGAGTCTCATCGTGCGCTACTTGTGACGGGTTTTTCTTTTCGGGGAAGGAGATCGCGGTCATCGGCGGTGGCGACTCCGCCATGGAAGAGGCGCTCTTCCTCACGCGGTTTGCCTCAAAGGTCACCCTCATTCATCGCCGCAGCGAATTTCGCGCATCGAAGATCATGATCGACCGCGCCCGCCTGCACGAAAAGATCGAGTTCCTGACCGACACCGTGGTTGACGACGTGTACGACGTCAGCAAGAAAGAGGTCACTGGACTTCGGTTGCGCAACGTAAAGACCGGCGAACAGTGGGATTTCCCCACCAGTGCCATGTTCCTCGGCATCGGACACATTCCGAACGCAGGTTTTGTCGGCGACCAACTGGCTCGCGATGGTGAAGGCTACCTGCTTCCTTCGGATGGGCACGTCTGCACAAAGGCACCCGGCGTGTTTGTTTCCGGAGACGTGGCCGACCGCCACTACCGCCAGGCCGTGACCGCCGCAGGAACCGGTTGTATGGCCGCACTGGAAGTCGAGAAATATCTGGAAGAAGTCGGGAAATGAATCCGGCATGACTGAGACATCGAGTGCCGACCAACTCGTGGCTGCAGTGCAGGCTGCGCAGTTCATTCTGGCGAGAACCAGTCTTCGTCCTCGGATTGCCCTGGTGCTTGGTTCCGGACTGGGCGGTTTCGCCGACGAACTGCAAGACGCAGTCCGCATCCCCTACGCGGAAATTCCATTTTTTCCCCATAGCACCGCGACCGGACACGCCGGCAAACTCGTGCTTGGAATGGTGGAAGGAGTCGGCATCGCCGCCATGCAGGGGCGGGCTCATCTCTACGAGGGCTACCTAGCGCAGCAAGTCGCGTTCCCGGTACGAGTATTCGCCTGCATGGGCATCAACGCTGTCGTGCTCACGAATGCCGCTGGCGGTATCAACCCCAACTATGGACGAGGCGCGCTGGTCGTGATTCGCGACCATATCAACCTGCAGGGACAGAATCCGCTGGCCGGCCCCAACGAAGAACGCTTCGGTCCAAGATTTCCCGACATGACGGATGCCTACAGTCCGCAGTTCCGCAAGTTTGTCCTCGAGGAAGCCGACCGCTTGGGCGGCTACATCTACGAGGGCATTTACGCAGCGATGCTGGGACCAAGCTACGAGACTCCGGCGGAGATCCGCTACTTGCGTACCATTGGCGCCGACCTCGTGGGCATGTCAACCGTGCCCGAAGTGATCGCGGCCCGCCACATGGGCGTCGAGGTCCTGGCCATTTCGTGCGTCACCAACATGGCTGCTGGAATGAGCGGCGAGAAGATCAATCACGACGAAGTGCTGGAGACAGGCGAGCGCGTCCGTGGCAAGTTTCTGGCGCTGCTGCGTGCCGTGTTGCCCAAGATCGACGCCTGCCTGGACTCTCTCTCAAAATGGACGGTTCCCGTCAACCCGACCTGACCCCCTTGCGCTAGACTGGAGCCGCATGTTTGGGAAATCTTATCTCATTGGCATTGCCGGTCCGTCGGGAGCGGGGAAGAGCTACCTTGCCCGCCATCTTTCCGAATGCCTGCAGGCGCCAGTGCTCGCACTCGATCACTATTACCGCGACCTCTCGCATCTGCCGTTGGAAGTGCGCGCCCGCTCCAACTTTGACGATCCGGCGGCCCTCGAGCACGAGTTGCTGATTGCGCAGGTGGCAAGTCTGAGCGAGGGCAACCCCATTGAAATTCCGACTTACGATTTTTCCGTCCACACCCGAACGGGCAACACGCAGTCGTTTCGGCCCGCGCCGTTCGTGATCATCGAAGGACTGTTCACCCTGCACTGGCCGGAGTTGTGCCGCCTGCTGGGCACGAGAGTTTTTGTTGACATGACAGACGACATTTGTCTGCAACGACGACAGGAGCGCGATGTGCGCGAACGCGGCCGTACCCCGGAGTCGGTCGTCGAACAGTTTCGCACCACTGTCGCCCCCATGGCGGAGCGTTATGTGCGGCCAACGCAAGCGCATGCCCACGTGGTGGTCTCGGGCGCCGATCCAATTGGGGAGGAAGTCGAGCGCGTACTGGAGCGCGTCAGGCAGAATACTCAAGGGACAGCTTTGCGTTCGGCTGCGGGCCACATACTCCGTTCGCCGTCGCCTTCCGTTCCATCCCGATGAGGAGTGTCATGAACCTCCGCCGTTTTGTTGCCCTGATAATTGTTTGCTTGTGCGTCACGTCCGCTACCTCGCAGGTTGCGGCGCCGAAGGCACAAGAAGAAATCTCTCTGTCGACCAGCAAGGCGCTGCGGGAGCCGGTTCCGGGCGAGCCAAAGCGCACTAACAGCCTTCCGGTCACCGCAGTTCCCAGTCCTGACGGCAAGTATCTGGCCTTGCTCAACAATGGATTTGGTTCGGCCGAGTCGAACTATCGGCAGTCGATCGCGGTTCTTGATTTGGCGACCAATCAACTGCGCGATTTTCCCGATCCACGGCTGGGACCGCACGCGCAGCAGACCTACTTTCTCGGGCTGGCCTGGAGCGCCGATGGCCGCGAACTCTACGCCTCGATGGCGTCCCTTACCGATCCGGAAGGCACGAGACTGAATAATACCGGCAACGGAATCGCGGTGTATCGCTTCGCCGACGGAGTGTTGACGCCGGAACGGTTTCTGAAACTCCCGCTGGCGCCGCTCGGCAAGAACAAGAAGAATACCTATGGCGCGAAGTTCGTTCCTGCAGGATTTGTGACGCCCTATCCAGCCGGCATCGTCGTCGTGAAGCGCGAGGGTGGCGACGCGCTGCTGGTGGCCGAAAACCTGGCGGATGATGCGGTGCTGATTGACATCCGCGATGGCAAGGTGCTGCAGCGGTACGATCTCGGCCGAGACAAGGTCATGCCGACCACATTTCCCTACGAAGTAGCCGTGAACCGCGATGGCACACGCGCCTGGTGCTCGTTGTGGAACGGCTCCAGCGTGGCGGAGTTCGATCTGCGCTCCGGAAGAGTGGTGCGGCAAATCGCCCTGCTGCCGCCCAAAGAAGAGACTGATGCGTCGTCGCATTCCACGGCACTGTTGCTCAGTCCCGATGAGCACCGGCTCTATGTGGCGCTGGCCAATCGTGACCGCATCGCGGTGATCGCGACTGCGGACGGCAAGATCGCCCGCCTCCTCGACACGCGCCTTCCCGGACAGATCTATGGCGGGAACTACCCCATCGCGCTGGCGCAATCCACTGATGGCAAACAGCTCTATGTGGCCGACTCCACATCCGATGCAATTGCGGTGTTCGATATGCGCGAAACTCGCGGCGGGCCGGCCAGTGCCAACCAGGATCGCGCTGCCTACTTCATCCCCACCGAGTGGTATCCGACGGCGCTGGCGGTCCAGGGCGACGAGTTGTTGGTCGCGACGGGGAAGGGCATTGGCACGGGACCGAACTCCGGCACTGAGTCGGTGGCGTTGCGGGGCAACAAGCCGCAACATCCCTACATCGCATCGTTGATTCGCGGGTCCATTGCGCGCGTCAACCTAAAGGACGCGGAGCGCGACCGCGAGGCGCTGACAGCAGAAGTGGTGCAGAGCAACCGCATGGAAGGCCGCACCAACCAGATCAGCTTCCAGCGCGGCGTCAATCCCATCCGTCACGTGATTTACATCATCAAGGAGAACCGGACGTACGATCAGGTCTTTGGCGACATCAAGGAAGCCAATGGCGATGCGTCACTGGTAATGTATGGCGACGACATCACCCCGAACCAGCACAAGCTGGCCCGGCAATTCGGAGTACTCGACAACTTTTACGACAGCGGAGAAGTATCCGGCGATGGACATCCGTGGTCGATGGCGGCGATCACAACCGACTACAACGAGAAGGCATGGCCAATCCAATATCGCGGCAAAGAACGTGACTACGACTCCGAGGGCACGGTGGGAGACATCGTAGCGCTCAACGAAGGCATTCCCGACGTTGACGAGCCAGCGACCGGATATTTGTTCGATAATCTGGCGCGGCATCGGGTGAGCTATCGGCATTACGGGGAATACATCGAAACCCACTGGTGCTCGGAAGTCGAGCAGGGTTACACTCCGGCAGCAACTGGAGCGCCCACCGCACAAGCGCCGAAATGCGAGCGTCGCGACATAAAGCCAGGCGAAGACCTGCCGGCCCAGTTGGGAGGCGGCAAGAGCCCGTACCAGTACGTCATTCCGTTGATGGCCTACAACACTCCGGTCAAGGCGGATCTGCGCAACCATTTTGATCCAAATTATCCCGACTTCAAGGTGGAATTTCCCGATCAAATTCGAGTGGATATCTTCCTGCGCGAGTTCGTCGGATTTGTCGCTGCCCGTAAGAGTGGCAAGGGCGAACAGTTGCCCAGCTTCGCGCTGGTGCGCCTGCCCAACGACCACACCGCCGGAACGAAGGTTGGTTCGCCGACTCCTAACGCTTGTGTCGCCGACAACGACCTAGCAGTCGGGCGTGTGGTGGAGGCTATCTCCAACAGTCCGTACTGGGACGACACCGCGATTTTCGTGCTGGAAGACGATGCGCAGAACGGCGCCGACCACGTCGATGCCCATCGCAGCATCGGGCTGGTCATCAGCAAGTATTCACCGCGCTCGCCGCAGCCCTTCGTGGACCGCAACTTCTACACCACGGTAAACATGATGCATACCATGGAGACGCTGCTTGGGCTGCCTCCCATGAACAACAACGATGCCCACGCCGCGGTGATTGCTCCACTGTTTGCCGGAACGGGCGATCAGCCTGCGTTTAGGGCCGAGTATCGCAATCGCGACAACGGGATGATCTATCAGGCTAATACGAAGAACGCGCCTGGCGCGAAAGAGTCGGCGGCACTCGACTTCTCTGTCGCCGATGCCGCGGACACGGCAGTACTGAATGCAATCTTGTGGCGCGCTGCCAAAGGTGATGTCGCCATCCCCGAACCGCGTCATACCGTGTTTCCAGCTTCACTGGGAGGAAAGCAGTAGCGACAATCTTTTGTTGCTACTCACGCCGATAGCGAGTGAGGTACTTCATTCGCCGTTTTGACCTTCGCCTCTTTGCATGTCATTGATTCGGTGCATTTATCCGCTGCCGCAACACGGAAGTGCCGCAGATCGTGACCATGTCGGGTGATGGCGTGAACGGCTTCTGCATTAGAATATATAGCTGAGAATACGTCGGGGTAAGGCGCCATAAGTAACGACGAAAAACCTAACGGTTCTGGCAATCGCCGGGAACATCCCAGGGACGGTGACTCCGCCGAAAGAACGGGCGGCCATCTTGCTGACAGGTCTTCGGACCGGGGCGAACGAAGCGAGGATACGCATCCCTTCTCGTCTCCAACGCCGGGATTTCTGGCCCAGGTGCGAACCGCTGAAATGCTGCGGGAAGCCATCCTCCGGCATGTGCGCTACACGCTCGTCCGGCCGACCTCCGACCTCAAAGCCTCGGACTATCTCAAGCCGGTATCGCTGGCCATTCGAGATCGCATTGTCGACCGCATGCTCGAAACCGAGTCGCGTTTCCGCCATAAGGACGCCAAGCGTCTTTACTACCTCTCCATGGAATTTCTCATGGGTCGTTTGCTGGGCGATAATTTGTCGAACCTGCGCATCGAGGAGTTGTGCCGTGAAGTGCTGGCGGGATTCGGAATCGATCTCGACGATGTTCTCGAGAGCGAATCCGACGCCGGACTCGGCAACGGCGGACTAGGGCGCCTCGCGGCATGTTTCCTGGAATCGCTGGCCACGCTGGGCATGCCCGGCTACGGCTACGGCATCGACTATGAGTATGGCCTGTTCAAGCAGGAGATCTTCAACGGCTTCCAGCGCGAGAAACCCGATCGTTGGAAAGCCAACGGCACGCCGTTCCAAATCGAGCACCCGGAAGAAGCCATCAGTATTCCCATGTATGGCCGGATGGACTCGCAACGTGACGCCGACGGCAATCTAAAGCAGACTTGGATCAATTACAAGATCGTGCTGGGGATCCCGACAGATATACCGATCGTCGGCTACCTCGGCCAGACTGTGAACTGGTTGCGTTTGTTTGCGGCACGCGCCTCGGAAGATTTCGACATCGACATTTTCAATCGTGGCGACTATCTCCGCGCAGTGGAGCAAAAAATCGGAAGCGAGAACATCTCGCGCGTGCTCTACCCGTCCGACACGGCGATGGCCGGCAAAGAGCTTCGCCTGGTGCAGGAGTACTTCCTGGTGGCCTGCGCGGTTGGCGACATCATGCGCCGCTTCCGCCAGCAGCACGACGATATCGAGCTGCTGCCCACCAGGGCCGCCATCCAGATGAACGACACGCACCCCAGCTTGGCGGTGGCCGAGTTGATGCGTGTCCTTCTCGACCAGTACGGATTGCCATTCGACAAGGCATGGGACATTACTCGCCGCACCCTGGCTTACACCAATCACACGCTCCTGCCCGAGGCCTTGGAGAAGTGGTCGGTGCCGCTCATGGAAAAAGTTCTGCCTCGTCACATCCAGATCATCTTCAGTATCAACTTCCGTTTCCTGAAGGAGATTCAGCTCGAAACTGTCATTGATGGAGAAAAGCTGCGCAAGATGTCGATCATCGAGGAAGGCTACGAGAAGCACGTACGCATGGCGCACTTGTGCATCGTCGGAAGTCACTCGGTGAATGGCGTTTCAGCGCTGCATAGCGACCTGCTGGTGAAGTCGCTGGTTCCCGAGTTTGCCGAGATCTGGCCGGAGAAGTTCAACAACAAGACCAACGGCGTAGCTCCCCGACGCTGGCTGATGAAGGCCAATCCAGGGCTTACGGATCTGATCAGCCGCACACTGGACGAGCAGAAGTGGATCACCGACCTGAGCCGGCTGCGCGAGCTCGAACCATTTGCCGAAGACCAGGAATTCCGCGATGCGTTCAAGGAAGTCAAGCGGCAGAACAAGTTGAAGCTGGCGGGTGCTATCCAGACCCAGGTCGGAGTGGTGGCTGATCCTGATTCCATCTTCGACGTGCAGATCAAACGAATTCACGAATACAAGCGCCAATTGCTGGCAGTGATGAACGTGATTCACAATTACCTGCGCATCGTCGATCACGGGGAGACACCGACCGCGGGCCGAACCTGTATTTTTGCCGGCAAAGCAGCTCCGGGATACTGGGCGGCGAAGCAGATTATCAAGCTCATTCATAACGTCGCGGATGTGGTCAACAACGATGAGCGCGTCAAGGACGCCATCAAAGTGGCCTTCTTGCCGGATTACCGCGTTTCGCTGGCGACGCTGATCATTCCCGGCGCCGATCTGAGCGAGCAAATCTCAACCGCGGGAATGGAAGCCTCGGGCACGGGCAATATGAAGTTGTCCATGAACGGCGCCCTCACCATCGGCACGTGGGACGGCGCCAATATCGAGATTGCCGAAGAGGTCGGTCTCGACAACATTTTTATTTTCGGGTTGCGCGCGGAAGAGATCCAGGAGATGCAACGGCAAGGCACATATAACCCGCGCGAGCGCTACGATAATGATCCGGACGTAAGGGAAGTGATGGACGCGCTGGCTTCGGACCGTTTTTGTCCCAACGAGCATGGGCTCTTCCGCTGGATCTTCGACGAACTTGTCCACCGCGGCGACCGCTACTACCACATCGCAGATTTTCCCAGTTACCTTGAGACCCAGAAGAAGATCGCCGAGGAGTATCGGCAGGACGATATCTGGTATCGCAAGTCAATTCTCAATGTGGCGCGCATCGGGAAGTTTTCCAGTGATCGCACGATCTTCGAGTACGCCCGCGACATCTGGCACATTGGACCGTATGAGAAGTCGGCTCCGGTAACGAAGGCGGCTGGTAAGCCCCACACTCCGGTCCTGCCTCCGCCGGCTGCAGTGAACGGTGAAGCCATCCCGGTAGTCGAACTCACGCCTGAAGCGGAAGGGAATCCCATCACCGAGTGACGTTCGGCATTTTTCCTAAGCTATATCTTCCGCCGCAAAAGATTCGTCTGATGCGGCGGCATCGTCCTGCACTGGTACTTCGGAGAGCGGATAGCCGAGATCTTTCCAGGCATGATACCCGCCCAGCAGCGGACGCACATTGCGGATGCCGTGCCGGCGAAGTTGCAGCGCCACACGGGCGCTGGTGGCTTCGTTGGGTCAGGTACAGAACAGCACGATCTCGCCGTCGCGCGTGATTTCTTCGTGCCGTACCTCCAGTTCTTCCGGAGAAATACGGAGTGCCCCTGGCAGAGTGCGGGGATCTGGCAGCAGGTCGAGCGGGTGACGCAAATCGATAATGGTCACAACTTCTCCCGCTTCCAGTTTGGTTTTAAGCTCTTCGGGGGTGATACGAACCCCAGCTACCTGCTTCAGAAAGCGGCGACGCTCGTAGAGTTTGTAGGCGATATACCCGCCGATTCCTGCGATCAGCAGCAGCAGTGTCCATGAGCCAAATTGCGCCACATCGTCAGCGACGCGGTCTAATTGCCGGCTGAACATGAGACCCAGCCCGGCAAACGCGCTCGACCATAGCAGCGCCCCCAGCCAGTCGAACAGAAGAAACTGAGGCAATCCAATGCCCGCTGTCGCAGCCAGTGCCGGAGCGGCCGTATTCAGGCCCGGGACGAACTTGCAAACCAGCAGCGTCTGGACGCCCAGCCGGGTAAACGTGGACTCCGTGCGCCGAACGCAGGAGTCGGGTTCCAGCGCGATCTTGCACAGGAAGTTGAGGACCACTGGCCCTTTGCGCTTTCCGAAGAAATACCAGAACGTGTCGCTGACCAGCGAGCCGCTTGCGGCGACGATCACCACCAGGGCGAAGTTCAACTGATACTGTCCGGCCAGCGCACCGGCGGCGAGCAGGAGCGGCGTCGCCGGGATGGGAAGTCCTGCCTGTTCAATCAGTACCCAGAAAAACAGCAGGACATAGCCGTGTTGCACCACGAATTGCAGGGTCTCAGCCATGGAGTAAGTACGCGCAAGTTCGTAAGTATTCTGATGCGTGAGGATCGCGAAAGATTCCTGCGGTATGGGTCGATTGCGGCCAGCAGAGCTCGTGGCAGGGATTCGGTGGCTTCGGCTACTGTGCAGCCGCGGCGGCCGCATAGTCCGCCGCCAGGTCAGCCGGTTTCCATTGGTTGCCCGGGTAAACTTTCGCAATCATTCCGTCTGCACCAAGCAAGATCGTTTGCAGCGTATGCACGATCTGGCCCTGGTACCGGTTGTAGGAGAGCCCGAAGAAGTCCGTGGCCTTACGCACTTCCTCCGGAGATCCGGAAGCAAACTGCCAGTGCTGAAAGTTAGGATCAACCTCGCCCACGAATCGTTTGCCGTAGCGGTGCAACACGCTGGCTTTATCGAAGTCCGGGTCGATGCTGATGCTCAGCAATTGCGTCTTCTCAAAAGCCGCGGGGTTCTTCTGTAATTGCCGCAGCACCGCGCTGAAATTGTTGCTCATGAGAGGGCAGAAGTTTGGCACCGGGCAGCGGGTGTAGATGAACGTGAGCAGCAACGGTTTACCGCGGAACTGATCGAGGTGGATAATCTTGCCGAATTGATTGACCAGCGTGAAGTCGGGGACGTCGTCGCCGGGTTCCGGGATGCGTAAGTTCGAAGTGCCGTCGCTTCCCGTGCCGCTTGCCTTGGTGAAGGAAATGTCCCGCAACTCGGCGTGGTCGGTCATCACCAGGGTGGCGTGAATGAGGTCGCCGGGGCCGATCTTGCCGAAGACCCACTCCTGGTCGCGGGCGACAAGGAAGGGCATGGTCATGCCCGGCATCAGTCCGGCGATATCTTCGTGCGCGATCGTAAGTTCCCGGCTCCCCGAATCCATGGCCACTACACGGCCTTGCAGTTCGTAACGCTTACCCGCTGGTTTGCTGGTGCAGGCAACGCAGATCAGCAGCAGTCCGACGCCCCAAAAGAACATGACCAGCCGTCGCCAGCACAAAGCTGCTGAAGCCCAATTCCCAATCGAAGACATGTCCCTACGATTGTATGTGAGTCGGCATAGTAACGATCGCGGCGAAATCAGGGATTGTCGGAACTGGAGCTTCAAGCGATGATCGTTGTGCGTGGAGGCGAAGTGAGAAGACTCGGCATTGCGGTTGGAGTTTTGGGCGTGCTTTGGCTCGCCTATTTCTGGATAGCCGTATCTCTCTACCTGCACGTACGGTTTTCGATGCCAAGCTTGAAGGTCGTAGAGACGCTCACTCTCGGGAGCGCCGTAGCATGCGCTATTTCTGGAGCAACCGTTTCACGCCGTTGGTGGGCCGGCGTGGCTGCCTCACTATTTACGTTCGCCGTAATCATGGTGCGGGTCCGCTAACCCTGCCGACGGCTAGAACAATCCACCCAAACCGCTAAATTCCGAGCAAACTGCATCTGCCGCGCGACGTCCCGCCAGCATGGCTCCGTTCAACGATGCGGTGCCGCAATGGTCTCCACAGAAATAGAGTCCGGGCTCTGCGCGCACCGCCGACATGGCAACCCCGCCCTGCTCCGGCGACTGGTCGGGCAGGGCCTGCCCAATGTGATACGTGCGCAGATACTCCCATCCATTGACCTGCTCACCAAACCAGTGAATCAATTGCTCGCGGACGTCGCGGATGAGATGGTCTTCGCTGAGCGGCGCATGCAGTACCGTGACCGACACGAGGTGACAACCCGCCGGCGCGTAGCCAGGAGCGATCACACTGGGAACACATAGATTGTTGATCGGGCCTTCGCCATCGCCATTGAGCACGAGGTAACGGTCTCCTATCGGGGCATCCGCGGCCGCGAAGTACAGGCAGCGCACGCCCCGCATGGCGGTGCGAATACCGGCTTGCGGCAGCAGTCGTGCCGCATGGATGGGATCGCAGGCTATCACCACAGCTCCGGCGAACAATTGTTCGCCAGTCTGCAGCTGCACACCGCCTGACCAGACATGCTGCACAGGCGCGTTGAACCGGATGCATCCCTGCGCGATGTGTCCAGCCAATTGCCGCGGGATTGTCTGCATGCCCCCATTCGGAATCGCTGCCATTCCCTGGGAGAACATGCGATAGACGAAGCGGAACATGCGGCTGGAAGTTGCCAGTTCAGGGTCCAGAAATATTCCGCCAAGAAACGGGCGGAAAAAGCGCCCGATAATTCTTTCAGAGAATCCATACTCACGTAGGGCGGTGTTCGTTGAGACCTCGGGTGCGCCGAGCACTTCATCGATTTCCGCGCCCAATACGTCGCCGCGCAGCTTGGCGATTAGTAGCTTGTCATTGAGCGTGCCGAGCGGCGCAAAGGCAGAGGGTAGAATTTGCCGTGGCCGGCGAATGGGATCGGAGATGGTGTGAAATCGCCCGTTTTGCCGCACGATGGCGCCCGGTTCGAATTCGCGAAGATCGAGTCCGCCGAAGTTGAGGCAACGCCGAGCTTCGGGATACGCCGTCAGCAGAACCTGGAAACCACGGTCCAGCAGGAACCCATCGACTTTGTCGGTGCGGACGCGCCCGCCAACGTCGTCGGAGGCTTCCACCATTTGAACCGAGAGGCCGCGGCGTTGCAGTTCCACGGCCGCCACCAGGCCTGACACACCGGCTCCCACCACGATGAGATCGGGATTCATAGCAACTCAAGTTTACGCGAAGCGGGTTGACGCTAGGCAGTGGCGCGGGCCCGCACTTTCGCCAGACCACCGTCGACCCCGATGACCTGTTCCGTAAGAAAGCTCTGTTCGGGATTCAACAGCCAAGCAATCGCCGATGCCACCTCGGACGGTTCGCCGATGCGTCCCAGTGCGTGCATTACGGCTGACGCCTTGGCCATGACTTCGGTCAAGTGAACGGACTTCAGCAGCAGGAAACCGACGCAGCTGGCGGCTCCGTGGATGGCGCCGAAGCGGGCCCGTGCTTCCTTGAAGCACGCTTCGAACTGGTCAGGTCTTGTGGCATTCAGGCAATACGGCACCCCGCTCATCTCACTTGCAAGAGCTTCGATTTTCTCCGGATCGCGACCGGCAACCACCAGGTGACCGCAAGCCTGGTCCAGAATGCGGCACAACGCAGCTCCGATGCCACCGTAGCCAATGACAACGTAATGTGGGCCAGCAGACGGGCCCACCGCAGGTGAATGGTCACTCGTAATTGCGTTCTGACTCCTGATGTGATTCGTTATGATCAAAAGTCTGCGGTGGCCGGCTCCCCCAAGCCAGCTACCGCCAGCGGACCGCACGAACTTTGCGCCCAAACTTGCGGTCCGCGCAATCAAGAGAATAGTGCGTTTCTCCCGACAGCAGACTTGACTATAACGAAAAACTATTTGAATATTGAGAGAATGAGAGCGCGATGCACAGCCAGTATTCGATTCGAGCAAAATCCTGCTGGATATTTGCGTTGTAAGAAAATGCGAGGTCAAGCGTGGTTAGCAAGACGATCGAAGACAATCTGCGGCCTTATTTAATCGGCCCGAAATTGCGTGCCCTGCGCTTGAAAAAGAGCATGGGACTGGTGGAACTCGGCAAGCACACCGGGCTTTCTGCAGCGCTTCTTTCCAAACTGGAGCGCGACAAGCTTTATCCAACGCTGCCAACCCTGCTGCGAATCGCCATGGTGTTCAGCGTCGGGCTCGACTATTTCTTCACTGACGAGCGCAAGCGTCACGTGGTTGCGGTTGTCCGCAAGGGAGAGCGCATCAGGTTGCCCGAACGTCCCGGCGCCAATGACGTCGCATACTATTTCGAGAGCCTCGACTTCAAATGTAATGAGCGGCTCACCAGTTCGTACCTTGCGGAGTTTGAGCCCGTTGAGGCGGAGAAGTTGAAACCGCATCAACACCCGGGATCGGAGTTCCTGCACGTCATGAAGGGTAAGCTCGGTCTGAAGATCGGGCTCGACGATTACGAACTCGATGCCGGCGATTCCATCTACTTCGACGCCAGTGTTCCGCACACCTACCGCCGCATCGGCAAGCCAGCCTGCCAGGCGATGATTGTGACGGCCGGGTGAGAGTCTTCACTGGAGCGGTGTAACATACGGACAACCAGCGCGCGCCGGGCGTTGCGAAGCAGGCTTTCCCGGAAGATGGAACTGGTATTCAAGCAGGAGGCTCAGCATGGACCGGCGATCGATCGGCGCGCACGAATTACAGGCAATTGACGGAGAGCGGGGCGCAGCCGTGGTTCGGGCCGTGCGTCAGACTTCTCCCACCTTGGCGGACGCTCTCACCGAGTTTGCCTTCGGACAGATCTTTTGCAAAGCCGAACTGGGGCGTCGTGAGCGCGAATTGGCGACAGTGGCCATTTTGGGCGCCATTGGCGGCGCGGAAACCCAACTCCGCGTGCACCTGGGAGCGGCCCTGCGTAGCGGCGTCGATCCCGATGAATTGATCGCGCTGTGCGAGCATCTCGCGCCTTATGCCGGAATACCGCGTGCTTTGAACGTGCTTCGGGAAGTGCGGGCACTGATCGAAGAACTCGATATTGTGCGCCCGCGGGCCGCTCGACGGCTGGATCTTGGCGATCATGAGACGGTGTACTCCGAGACTGGGCAAGGCGATCCGTACATTTTGGTTCACTCGCTGGGAACGGACTGGCGGGTTTGGCGCGACGTGATCCCCCAACTAGTCGAGGAGTATCGCGTCATCTCTTACGATTTGCGCGGACATGGATACGCCTCCAATGCACCGAAGATCGAGGCGATGCAGACCTACGTGGAGGACCTGTTGCGCCTGCTGGAGGTGTTGAACCTGCGCAAAGTACGGCTGGCTGGGTTGTCGCTGGGCGGAGGTATCGCGCAGATGTTCGCCCTGCAACATCCCGACCGGGTCGCCTCGCTGGCACTGCTCTCGACCATGGCACGCGGCGCGCGGGAAGCCTATCTGGCCAACGCCGAGGCGGCGGAGCGCGACGGCATGGCGGCGCAAGTTGCTCCTACACTGCTGCGCTGGCTCACCCCGGAGATCGTTGCCGAAAGTCCGTGGTACGTTCGTTATCTGCGCGAGCGTGTGATCCGCGCGCAAGTGCCCAACTGGGCGGCGGCGTGGCGGACGCTGGCAGGCTTCGATATTGCCGATCGGCTGGGTGAGTTGCGTATTCCCACGCATGTCATCGCCGCCGAAGCTGACACGCAAGCCACCAGTCCGCAGGCCATGAAGGCGCTGGCTGAGCACATTCCGCAAGCGAAATTCTCCGTCGTCGCAGGCGCGCCGCATGTTTCTCCGCTGGTGAAGCCGCACGAGGTTGCTACACTGCTTTCGCATATCTAGGCTGCGTAACAGGGAGAACGGATGCGATACACCGGATCGAAACGACTCCACCTGACTCTGTATTCGCTTATCCTGCTGGCCGCATCGTCGGCCGTCGCGCAGGGTGAGCCGCGCGCCCGCGATCTTGGCATTCCGTTCGATGGCGCACCAGGCACCCTGAACGCGATCACCGATGTCGCTGGAGTGGAGGTAGGCCTCACAACTCTGATCTCCGGTTCGGGGAAGCTGGTAGTCGGGCAAGGTCCGGTTCGCACTGGGGTGACCGCGGTCCTGCCGCGCGGCAAGAAGAGCATTAACGATCCCGTCTTCGCAGGCTGGTATTCGCTGAACGGCAACGGCGAAATGACCGGCACCACTTGGGTAGAGGAGTCGGGCTTCCTGGAAGGCCCGGTCATGATTACCAACACCCACAGTGTGGGAGTCGTGCGCGATGCCGTCATCCAATGGCGATTTGACCATGGCGCTGCCGACCTTAGTGGGTATTGGTGGTCGCTGCCCGTGGTGGCCGAAACGTGGGACGGTGAACTGAACGACATCAACGGCTTTCACGTGAAGCCGGAGGACGCCCGCCATGCGCTGGACTCCGCCGCGAGTGGGGCGGTAGCCGAGGGCAACGTCGGCGGCGGAACCGGAATGATCTGCAATGGTTTTAAGGGCGGTACGGGGACTGCTTCGCGCAAGCTGATCGCCAAGGATGGCGGCTATACAGTCGGTGTTTTGGTGCAGTGCAATTATGGGGTGCAGTCGCAGTTGCGCATTGCCGGCATCGCAGTGGGAAGGGAACTGCCCGTCGGCATTCCGCACAACGATGACACAGGGTCGATCATCGTGGTCGTGGCCACGGACGCACCCCTGTTGCCATCGCAGTTGAAACGGTTGGCGCGACGGGTTCCGCTCGGACTGGGACGCATGGGCAGCTATTCGGGCGACGGCTCAGGGGATATCTTCATCGCCTTTTCCACCGCCAATCCAGGTGCATGGGGAACTGGCGGAGTGAAACACGTGGCCATGGTTCCCAACGACGACATAAATCCGTTGTTCCTGGCGACGGTGCAGGCGGTGGAGGAATCGGTGGTGAATGCCATGATCGCAGCCAAGAGCATGAAAGGCATCAACGACTTCGAAGTGCTGGCCATACCGCACGCCGAGTTGCAGCAGGTTCTAAAGAAATACAACCGGCTAAATGAGGTGGGGAAGAAGTAATTGGGAAATTTATCGCGCGCTGACCTTGCCGGCCTGCGACACCGGAACCTGCTCCACGATCTCGATGCCGAACCCTTCCAGTCCAGCGACTTTTCGCGGGTGATTCGTCAGCAGGCGGATGCGCCTCAGGTTCAGATCCGAAAGGATTTGCGCTCCAATGCCGATCTCGCGCTGGGTGCGGCGTTGACTTTCGGGCAAGGTAGGCAAACGTTGCTCGTGGTGAAACTGCAATGTGAGTTTGTCGCCGAGTCTTTCGACCGAGTAGCCTTTTGAAGTCTGGTGTAAATAGATCAGCGCCCCTCGGCCTTCCCGCGCGATGCGCCGCATGGCGCCGTCGATGGCCTCATGGCAGCCGCACCAACTGGCTCCAAAGACATCACCAACCAGGCAATGGGAGTGCATGCGAACCAGAACGGGGTCATCTCCGGCGTGCTCTACATCGCCTTTGACCATCGCAATGTGGGAGTCGCCGTTGATCTCCGACTCGTAGGCGATCATGCGAAACTCACCGTAGGCAGTTGGGATTAAGACTTCGGCCAATCTCCGTACATAGCGTTCGTTCGACATGCGGTAGCGGATTAGTTCCGCAACCGTGAGCATCTTCAAGTCGTGATGATGGCAGAATTCGGCGAGCTGAGGCACACGTGCCATGGTGCCGTCGTCATTCATGATTTCGCAAATCACGCCGGCGGGAACCAATCCAGCCAGGCGGGCGAGATCGACGGAAGCTTCTGTCTGCCCAGCACGTACCAGCACGCCGCCCTTACGGGCCCTTAGCGGGAAAGTATGTCCTGGACGTGCCAGATCGTTGGGCCGCGTGGCCGGGTCGATTGCGACTTTAATGGTCTGAGCGCGGTCATACGCCGATATGCCGGTCGAAACGCCATCCCTGGCATCGATCGATTCGGTAAAGGCGGTGCCGAAGTTCGACGTGTTCTCCGCTGACATCGGGGGCAGACGAAGGTAATCGAGGCGCTCTTCGGTCATGGCAAGGCAGACGAGACCGCGTCCGTGCTTCGCCATAAAGTTAATGGCTTCAGGCGTGATCTTTTCGGCAGCCATGGTGAGATCGCCTTCATTTTCGCGGTCCTCGTCGTCGATGACCACGATCATGCGGCCGGCGCGGATCTCCTCCAGGGCGGTTTCGACATCGCAAAATAAGGGTGCGTTCGGCATGATCGGCAACCAGCGATTCTAGCAGTTGCGCAGGCGGGACAGCTAATGGAGCGCAGTGCAATTAGGGAACGGAGGCTATGCCGCGTGGTTGAAGAAGCGGATGATCCAGAATGTCGCCATGGCCACGAACGCCGACGCCGGAATAGTAAATACCCAGGCCCAGACGATGCGGGTCGCAACCCCCCAGCGCACCGCGGAGAGTCGATGCGTGCTGCCGACACCGACGATGGCGCCGGTGATGGTGTGAGTGGTGCTGACGGGAATCCCGGCGAGGGCGGTGCCGAAGAGGGTGATGGCGCCCGCAGTTTCCGCGCAGAATCCACCGACGGGTTTAAGCTTGGTGATCTTCGAGCCCATGGTATGCACGATGCGCCAGCCACCGAGGTATGTGCCCAAGGCGATGGCGGCATGTGCGGCGAGAATAATGGGCCAGTGCCAGTGTCCCCAGTTGGCGCCGAAGTCCTCCCTGCTCATGACGCCGGCAGTGTAGAGCGCTCCCGCGACGATGCCCATGGTCTTTTGCGCATCATTGCCGCCATGTCCTAGGCTGTAAGCTGCGGCGGATAACAACTGTAGTTTGCGAAAGAGCTTATCCACGTGGCGGGGCGAATCCTTCTGAAAGATCCAGGAGACGGCGATCATCATGCCAAATCCGAGGACAAAACCCATCAGGGGTGCGACCACGATGAAGATCAAGGTCTTAGTCCAGCCGCCAGGGATGATGACCGCAGGAGCAGAGCGCCAGCCATGAAGTATGGCCGCCCGCGCCAGCGCGGCACCAGCGTAGCCTCCGATAAGGGCATGTGACGAGGATGTCGGTAGTCCCCACCACCACGTGAGCAGGTCCCAGACGATGGCGCCGATCAAACCAGCCAACACCACATACTGGGTGACGATGTCGAGCTGGATCATGCCCTTGCCAATGGTCTTGGCGACTGCAGTGCCGAGGAAAAATGCGGCCAGGAAGTTAAATACCGCTGCCCAGATCACCGCAAGCCGAGGCGACAGAACGCGGGTGGAAACCACGGTGGCGATGCTGTTGGCGGCATCGTGAAAGCCGTTAATGAAGTCAAAGATCAGCGCTGTGATAACGGTAATGACCAGCAGGATCATTCCAGTGCTCACGATTTAGCGCTCCCTGCAATTGGTTGGGGTGAACTCACGGGCTTGGGCCTCAGGCACCCTTGAGGACGACGGTCTCGAGCACGTCGGCCACGTCTTCGGCTTTGTCGCTGGCTTCCTCGAGGACCTCCAGGAGTTCCTTCAGCTTGATTAGTGTGATGGGATCGAGCTCGCCCTCAAACAGACGACCGATGGCCTCGCGGCTGACTTTGTCCGCTTCGTTTTCCAGACGATTGACCTCGACGCAATGGTCCAGAAGATGGGAGTCGTCCTTGTCGAGCAAGGCGACCGCCTTTCCCAGTTCCTCAGACTGTTTCAGGATGATGCCGGCAAGCACCTTGGCTGAAGGCGAGGGCTGGGTGATCTTGTAGGTCAGCAGCCGGTCGCTGGCAGCGAAGATGAAGTCCAGCACGTCATCGAGAGACGAGGCCAGAAGATGGATGTCTTCCCGGTCAAAGGGAGTGATGAATGTCTGATTGAGCTTGATCAGGATGCGGTGCGTCATTTCGTCGCCGCGGTGCTCAATGGCGGCGATCCTGGCAACGGCAGCCGGCATTTGCTCGTAGTCGTAGTGATGAAGCAGGTCCGATAACGCCCGGGCCCCATCGGCAACATTATTTGCGATGTCAGCAAACAGTTCAAAAAACTTAGTTTCACGCGGTATGAAGCGGACCATGAAGAGATCTCTTCTCGAACGCAGATACGGGATGGCCCAAAACTGAGGGCAGCCTCATGAAAGAACTGTTACGAAACGGTGAACCAACAACTATGGCATGCCATGAGTTGCGGGGTCAAACAATGTTCAATCGCGAAGGCGGCAGGTTTCGGGAGACTGCCTATCGTACTGAAAATGTGTTTCTTAACACGGTCACCGCATGCCGTGTCCCAAGGGGAGGCCTCCCAGCTGAGTCCCAAACTGGAATTTCTGCTTCTGCTGTAGACAGTCTGCAACTGCACTCAGGAACGCATCGGGCGTATCCTGCTCAGGACCTAGAAGCAGAACTGGGAGATTGAGGCGGACTTGCTGGAGACGACGGCGGATTGCAGTTTGTTCGTCGCGGGTAAACGTGGAACTTACAACAGCAAGGTGATACCGGCACACCTACGCTCGCCGGACGGCCAAATCGATCGTCAGAGCAAGATCAGCGATATATCCAGCTTGGGTCAAGACATTTGCACCGGAGCTCAACCGGGAGACGTCACGTCCGACCGCTAGTTTGCGGTATAACGGCGGGTTGTGGGAGCGTCGGGCCATCGGTTAATTAGGCGTCGTAAGCGCCACACAGTTAGACGATGGACGCGGCCAGAAGTCCACAGGGCCAATTCAGTCGGCCTTGTCACGACGAGGGGGAGGCAGAGCGCAATAACGCGAAGGTAAGCATAATCGATTTCTGACGCCGGCGACATCATTTTGTCAGCGGCAAATATGCCGTCACCTGATCGAGCTGGCGGGTGGTTTGGGCGAGACGTGGAAATCGGAATGGCGAAAAATCCTAAGTCCTGCTCGGACGGTGCTCGCAAGCAGTGGTATTAAGGCACGTGTCCGCCATCTGCAGGCGTTGTACCGGTCGGTTGGCAAGGATGTGGGACTCTACGATTTCTTCAACGTCGGCCAGGGTCACATTGCCATACCAGATGCCTTCGGGATACACCACTACGGTTGGACCGTGTTCGCATTGGTCCAGACATCCCGCCTTGTTGGCGCGCACCGTGGCCCGAACTCCGCTCAGGGACAGCTGCGTTTTGAAGGCATGCTGCAAGGCACCGCTTTCAGTCGGGTCACAACAACCGCGGGGATGCCCCTCGGGACGGTGGTTGCCGCAGACAAAGATGTGCTTCTCAAACTTAGCCATGGTCAGGGTCCTTGTGGTGTCGCATCCAGCCAGCCCGGCGGCAAATCCGGCACAAGAAAAGGGCCGCACGCGGCGGCCCGTAAACCATCCATCCGGAGATTAGAGCGTTGACTCGATCTCGAATCCCCAAGCTTCCAAAAGGGGCTCAGGAATGTACTTGGAGTTCTTGTTCTTGCGCGCCCACTCGCGGAGGCGGGTCGAGCGAATGAACTGGTCAGGCGCAAGCTTGAATTCCTTGACCACCTGTTCGAATTCGGTGATGGTGGGAACAACCGGACCAATCGGTTCCGGCTTTCCCCAGTTCGGATTGCCGCGTCGCTTAGCCATATTTGAGTTTTACCCTGCCTTTCGGAATGAATTCCTGCTCTGAATCGAGCGCCCGGATATTACCACTGCATTAAATCGCCCCTAAGTCATTGGATTCCATATCGTTCACAATGACTCATCAATCGAAATCGGGCTCGTTCCCGGGAAGTGTGAGAACCACACTAAGAAAAAAACAGCGAGCCTCAAACCCAACTAGTATACCCCGATTTAGACCCCAAACTCAAGATAAAATGAACATCCGTTGAATCGTCGAATTTGCGCCGCGAGCTCCCGCCCGATGGCAGCCTATCCTCTGTAAAATGAGACGCTTGGATGGGGAAATTGTGAGCAAGTTTCAAGGAAAACTGCAGTATGTACAACCAAAGTACCACTGTCAGAACGGCGACCGAAGCACGGTTTCGGCCAAGCTCGGCCAACGCCTGTAACTTGTTGAATAATTGTCAATTCATATACGGGACAGCAATCGTCGTGAAGCGACTCCCGCGGCAAGTAAGATGGCTGTATGAAGGTTGTGGACGAAGTGCAAATCTCCACGGTCGAAGTGTTGTTAAACAGCCGAATCGACTTGGTGAAGCAGCGGGAAGTCTATGCTGCAATGACGAATAGTCACATCTGTCGGGGCGGATTGGGAGGGAAGACGCAGACTTGGCAGCCGCTCCCAAACAATCCGGTCGCCGCTCCATGACTACCAGGAAACCGTGGCATTACCACTCACGCCGCCGTCGGTAGCAATGATGGTTGACGTGCTGTTGGCGACCGAGGTGGCAAGTCCCGTGGTCGAAACCGTGGCGAATGTGGTGCTGGTCGATGTCCAGGTAGCCGAGGCGGTGACCTCTGAGGTGGTAGTGTCCGAGAAGGTGGCGACCGCTTTGAATTGTTGTGTCTGGTTTGGGCGGACGCATCCCGACGAACCTTTACTGGGCGACGGTGACCGTCGCGGTGTTCGAGGTGACTCCGCCTGAAGTTGCTGAGACGGTGGCGGTTCCAACCGTTACCGCAGTAGCCAGCCCAGTTGCCGAAATGCTTGCAACTGAGCTCGGAACCGATGTCCAAGTTGCGACAGCCGTAACATCGGCGGTCGAACCGTCCTTGTAGGTCGCGGTAGCCGTGTACTGTACTGTCGTGGGTCCAATGGACAAGCTCAATGTCTGCGTCAGCGGGGCGATGCTGATGCTGGTGACTTGCTTCTGCGTCACAGTTACGCCGGTACTGGCGATCACGTTACCGCTCTGGGCCTTTATTGTGGCTGTTCCCAATGCTCCTGCCGTAAGCAAGCCACCACTGCTAATCGTAGCGACGCTAGCGAGACTCGTGCTCCAAGTGACTTGGGATGTCACGTCTGCTGTCGTGTTATTGCCATAAGTGGCGGTGGCCGTGTACTGCTGAGTCACGCCCGGCTGAACCGATGCATTCAGAGGAGCTACTTGCAACGCCGTAATCGAGTTTCCGCTTGGGAAGAATTGTCCGCAGCCCGCTATTGCCAGTAGGAACGGAAGGGCGATTGCGATCAGCGAGATGGATCGAAGCCGTTGCACGAATCTTATCCTATCACTCAGCACGAGAGCAGGCTAAGTATACAAGACTGTGTGCGCTAGGATTTTGGCGAGGCGCACGCCAGGGTGTCGTACGCCACTATCTGGCGCCGGGCAGTGCGCTGTCGAGTGGCCGAGGTTACTCCGCCCGGCTGTAGGTGCCGCAGGCGGCTTGGGATGTCTGTCCGAGAGTCCAGTAGAAGCACTGTTGCGTCAAATGCAACTGGCGAGACAGATCTTCATAGGTCACCTGTAAGTAGCTCACGACGCGAACCTAGCCCTCGCGTGGCACCGCAATTGTTGACGGCGATGTGCGAAACGCCACGTGAGTGCTGAATTCGGCGCCTGGCATCATGATCCCGACAGCCAGTGCAGGAGCGGTGTCGATCGACAAAATCTCCGGCTGCACGGAGCTGTCCTCGATGCGAATGATGTCTCGGATACGAACCTCGAAAGCAGGGCTCTCGCCGGAATTGTGGAGCCGCCGCCTGTAGGGGTGAGAGGTTGAGCGACCGTCTGCAGCAGGCCGACCCACGGACGTTCACCGTCGCGCGGTTCCGAGTGAGGCGTGGCCGCGCGCGTTGAGTCGAACGCATTCCGGTTGGGCGGAGTCTGTCGATTTCTTAACGTGACGCTGTCATACACGCACGCGAACGCAATTGCCAATATCGCGAATGCCACGATCCAATTTGTGATTGTTCCGCCCAACAGTCCTCGTGGACGACACCGTGGGACATCCAATATCTCGAAACTCACAGCGGACACGCCATTGCTCTCAGCGGGACCTGCTGCTCCGAAAGCTAGTTCAGACGATGCCGAGCCACGACACTGCGTGTCGTCGGCCGAAGGGAATTCACGCCGCGGGTCAGAATTGGGTCTCCGTCGGGCAGGGGAGGCGCCACGCTGCGAAGGCAATGGCCGAATGGAACCAGGCTTGACTGGAGTTCCTCGGCGACCGCGCATGGCAACGCAAAGCGACGCTCCGGCCACGATCCCTGCGGCCCAACCCAAGCGCTTTAACATTGGGCGCATTGGTTAGCCTAATGACTCCGCGAGTTGGATATTTCCGCGGTAGCACGGGATCTGAAGGCGTTCTTCCAGTGCATCTTCGACCGTCATGAGAAAGCCGCTTCCGGAGCAATCGTCACCAGGGACCATCCAGAGGACCCTAACCGCGGAATGCGTGCGGAACAGAAAGCTCAATAATTGCTGCTGATTCTCTTCGTCCAGCATGTAGCAAATGACGACCAGGTCGCACTGGATTTTTCCCATGACTTCAATCGCCTGGTCGGCGTTTTGCGTGCGAATGCTCCAGATCCCGGCTGAAGCCAGAACAGCCGAGCGCAGAAACAAGATATCGGGGTCGCTTCCGACCAGGAGGATCACTGGATGTTCCGACTGCATGGGCACCTCCGAGATCCCCGGGGCGGAGCGGGGCGCTCGTTGGAGTTGGCCCGTGGATCCGCCGGGGGTGGTGCTCCCCCTGGAGCTCCATCTCATTCTTCGACAACATCGCCAATTCCGTGAACGAT
>Ga0208714_1000041_pt1 | contig 40599 bp, 36 predicted proteins | sample NGESurshal072012_3_FD_184461 | JGI IMG/M metagenome (GOLD analysis project Ga0208714, IMG submission 184461) | Arctic peat soil microbial communities from Barrow, Alaska - NGEE Surface sample 415-1 shallow-072012 (SPAdes) | ecosystem: Environmental > Terrestrial > Soil > Wetlands > Peat ... | reverse complement strand
TCGCGCGAGAAGACATAGGCGTCCGCCTCGCGGACGTAGGGGATGAGGAACTCCCACGCCTTGCGCGCGAGCGGGTGAGGCTGGTCGAGGCCGACGTGACAGCGCCATACCGTCGGGCAGCCGATGTCGCGGATTGCTGGGATCAGGCCGGCCGGCTGCGGGTCGTGGATGATCACCACGTCCTCGGGCTTGACGAGCTCACGGAACTCGACGGCATTGCGCGCGGTCACCTCGCCGAAGACGCGACGCGCGTCCTCGTCGAGGTCGCCGCCGTCGCCCGGTGAGCCATGCAGGAAGTTGTGAATCCGCTTGGTCAGGACGAAGAAGTCCGCATTGCCCTCAATCACCACCCAGCGCGCGTCGATGCCGGCCCCGCGCGCGTACGCGAGCAGCGAGACGAGCATCTCGGCCACGCCACCGCCACGGGCGGTCGAGTTCACATTCCACACCACACGCCCGTCGAACACCTCACGGCCGCGCTGCACGACGCGCACGAAACGCTCGTAATCCTCGGGCGGGAGCACCGACCCGAAGCGCTCCAGGTCGAGTGCGCCGACGGGCACATGCGAAAGGGCGGCCATCGTCCTCCATCATATGCCTCCGATCCTCCACCCACTCGAGATCCGCCTGCACTTCGTGCTCGACAACTTCAGCCCGCAAAGGGGCGAGACGGTCCGCGAGTGGCCTTCCGCGATCAACGTCGAGCTCGCCTACACGCCGCACTACGTGTCCTGGCTGAACCGGATCGAAGCGCAGTTCCGGGCGCTCCGGTACTTCACGCTCGCCGGCACCAACCCCCCCGACCCAAGCCCGCCTGATCCGCCGCTACATCGCGTGGCGCAACGTGCAGCCGCCTGAATGAACCTGCGGGAGACGGTCGCTGTTCGGGGCAAGCACACGTACCCTGAGCGACCTGCGATAGCCTCACGCTAGGGGCAATCAAGACAAGGAGGATGAGAATGGCTGAGAGCGTCTATCGCGTAACCGAGTTGGTTGGCGTCAGTGGCGAATCGTGGGAGGCAGCTGCCCGCAACGCGATCGAGACCGCCGCGAGGACTTTGCGAGACCTGCGTATTGCCGAGGCCCACCGCTTCGACGTCACGATCGAGAACGGCAAGGTGACGAGCTACCGCGTGCGCCTGAACGTTTCGTTCAAGTACGAATCGGCCGTCACCGGACCGCAAGCTGATACCGCCGAGGAATGGGAACACACGCGTCACGAGCTGGAATAGTCAGGACTCTTCCGCTCGCGATCGCGTCCGCGACTGCCTCGTCTGGGGTGGTCCGCACAGCGCCCTGCTCGTCGTACTCGTAGCCGGCGGGGAGAGGAAGCCGCAGCTCGCCCTCGTCAGCCTTGTGCAGGCTGCCGCCGCGTGACCGGGCGCGGAGCACATGCAGCTCGGCCTCGCTCATCGTGCCCTTCAAGCCGAGCACTAGCCGATCGTTGTGCAGGCCCGGGTGGAGTTGCCGTCGGAGTCAGCGATCAGCGTGTCGGTCAACGCGCACAGGGCGAGCAGCTGGTACCAGAATGCGTTGTTGCGTTCCAGCCGCGAGACCTCGATCCCGAGCACGATCCCGGACCCGGCCGAGCCCGACGTCGGCCACTAGCCCGTGGAACCCACCGCGCCCGTCGGTGCTCTTGCCGACTGCCCCTGGTCGGAGTCGATCACGACCACCTCGGCGTGCCAGCCGAGCTCGACCGCCCGCTCGACGAGCTCGTACTGACGCTCGCGACTCTCGACGTTCCTCTCGACCTGCGCCATCGTCGACTGGCGCACGTACGCCTACGCCTTGCGCTGCAAGTGCTGACGCTCGATCTTGCTCATGGTTCCTCCTGCTGGTTGAGGATGCGCGCGACGCCCCAGCCAGCAGCCGCAGGATCCGCTCCTGCGGTTCGCACCCGACCGACTCCGACATCCCGTGGATCGGATCGCGCCTCTCCATCGGAAGGGGCAAGCTGACGCGGCGTAGACCCAAGTCCGCGAACGGGGGTTCACTCCGCGAGTTGGTGGCTCTTCTCGGGAGGCGAGCCTACGTCCCACTGCCGTCCCCGCCCGAAGGCATCGGCGCCAACGAACGCCGCAACCGCCGCACCCCTCGGCCGACCACAGCGCTCCCGTCGGCAAACTGAGGCGTCCGACGCGGCGGCGCGATCACCGAGCCGTTGGCGTTCCCGCCCCCGTTCCCGCGCGAAGCAGGGATGAGCTCGGCCTGAGACGCCGCTGTCCGAGCTCGCCCGGCTCGGCCCCCGGTTGATCATTCAGCCGGCGGCGGCCGAGCCGTTCATCTCAAAGCTGTTCCCGGAGTGGCACTGCAAGTGGCTGCTTCAGACCGATCCCCTCAGGGCGCTGATCGTTGGCGCCTTCGTGCGCGGCCTGTCGATGCGCGATGTCGAGTCGCTGTGCGAACAGGTCTTCCGTGCTATCCGGCGCGCGGGATCACGTTGTGGTCGTCGAAGGCCCAGGCTTCGAGCTGGCGGTTCGTGAACATGCGGCGGATGCTGCCGTCGATCGTGCGGAGCGCGAGCTCTGCGACCAGGTCGCGCCGATGCCGCCCCGACGACCTGGATGGTGTCACATGCGACCTTGAGCTCCCACAGCCAGGATTCGACGCGAAGCGGCGGGACGCCGGGAGCGAGAAGCCAGGTCGGCTCGTCAAAACACGTTGACTCGGCCGATCGTGGCCTCGCCTCCGAGCGGCACCGTGCCGTAGTCCTCGGCGAGCTGGGCGTCGAAGATTGGGAGGAAGTCGCGTTTGTGCCGTCTGCGTCGGCGAGCTGGACGCTGTGCGGGCTCGGTGACTCCGAGCCCCATGTTCTGGCCGTTGGTCTTGTCGTGGCGTCGGGGTGGAGTTGCCGGGTTACGTTCGCGCGGCCGGCTTGGCCAGTCATCGTGATATCGAGCACGACCTTGCGGTACACGCCCGTCCAGTCCTCCTCCTCGGCGGACGCAGCAGCGCAAGGCGGATGCCCTTCGCCTCGGCGTACCGGATCGCCGGCTTGGTGTCCCACCGTCGTGACCACGAACGCCTCATCGGGGCCGATGTCTTCCACAGCGCCCCAGAAGTTGCGGATGATCGGCAGGCCGATGACCTTGTCGTAGTCCTTGGTCTCGACCAGGATCCGCTTGTGCTCGTCGCCGACGACGGCGTCGATCTGGTGCCGGACGCCGGAGGCGCCACGCAGTCGCAGGTCGTGCCCGCTAGCTCGCCCGGTGAGCACACCGAACGCGATCGCGACGAGCCGCTCGGACTTGGTCCCATCCTTGAGCTTCTCCTCGGCGATAAGCCGGTCATAGATGCGGTCGATCCGCGCGCTCACCCATCAAACGGTACGACCGTTCCGGACTGGACACACACTCGCGTTCGGCCGGAACTGTGGACGTCCGTAGTTCCCGCGCATCTTCTGCGGCATCGCCCGGATGCGCCGTCCCGGCCGAACGAGTAAGCCTTGAAGTGTTCGACCTCGAATCGAATCAAAGAGCGAGGGAGGTTATTGTCGTGATCGGCCTCTTGTCCATAGCAGCTTTGCTGGTGTTCGATGCGTTCGTTTACCGTCGTATCGGTAATCCATACCGATGAGCGCATTTGCGCGTCACCTGCCTCTCGACGTGACCCTGAGCACTGCATTGGTGCGCATGGCGTCACGCTGAGGGGCGATGAGGTTGCGGTTCTGAGGCGGTGAGGAGGTGATGTACCGCGAAAGTGGTATGTGGAATTTTTTGTGCGGTTGGCCGCTGAGCCGCTCTCGGTCTACGGCGATTCCGCCTACGGCGCCGGCAGTGTCCTGAACACAAGGATGCACTTCCAGATCGACCTGAACTCGGGCACCGTCACCTGTCCGACCGGCAAGCCGTTCCGCTACGAGCGATCAAGACGGACACATCGCCCAGTTCCGCGACGCATGCCGGTCCTGCCCGCTCGCTGACCAGTGCACGACTTCTACCAGCGGACGATCGATCCACGTCGGCCTCTACGAACATCAGCTACCCGCGTTCGCGCGCGGCAGACCGACCCGGCGTGGAAGGCCGACTACAGAGCCACCCGCCCGAAAGTCGAACGCAAGATCGCTCATCTGATGCGACGGCGGCAGGTGTTGAGCGCCGTTGAGTTTGGGCACGCCGGTGCCGTTCTCGGTGGGCATCGGTGGGTGGGGTACGAAAGGAGAAGTGACCCGCGTCATGAGGTCGCGGTCCAGAGCTGTGCGGGGCGGCCGCCGGTGGCGATCTGAGTCACCGTCGCTGTGGAGGGACGTACAGGGCGTGATCTTCCCGTTCCGAGGTTGCATAGCCGGCCTGCGCGCACCCCATACCCAACGCTTCACTGCGCCCCTCACGGGTCTCAACGCATGGACGGGGCCATCGCGACTCGCCAGATCTTCGATGTAGGACTCTTCCATTCCCTACTTCATGCCGGTTCTCCGGCGCTTTAGTGAATCCAGGACAAAAAATGTACGCGCCGGCAGCCCCGGGGCTAGGATGGGTCGGGCAAGCGCACTTGGTCGTGTCGAGGAGAGGTGGGCAAGGTGTTCCTGAACCAGTCCTTGCCGGAGCGGTTGGAGGAGCGTGGCGTTAGCCGGCGGGCGTTCATGGCCTTCTGCGGCGTGATGGCGTCGACGCTGGCGCTGCCGGCGAGCTATCGCACGGCGATCGCCGAGGCGCTCGGCACGGTGCGCCGGCCGGTGTTGGTCTGGCGGCAATTCCAGGACTGTGCCGGTAACTCGGAGTCGATCCTGCGCTCGCCGCAGCCGGACGTCGCTCAGATCGTGCTCGAGACGCTCGCGTGGAACTATCACGAGCTGATCATGGCCGGCTCGGGCGAGCAGGCCGAGGCGCAAAGCACGCAGGCCGTGCGCGACTTCAAGGGCCAGTACATCGCTGTGATCGAGGGCGCGATCCCGACCGGTGACGGGTTCTGCACGATCGGCGGTCGCTCGGCGCTCGACCTCGCGCGGGAGGTGGCCGGCAACGCGAAGTTCACCCTCGCGGTGGGCGCCTGCGCGTGGGACGGAGGAATTGTGCAGCACGGCCCGACCGGCGGGCAGGGCGTGCAGGACGTGGTGCCCGGCGCCACGGTCGTGAACCTCGGCGGGTGCCCGCACAACCCGGTGAACACGGTCGCCGTGCTCGTGCATTATCTGACGTTCAACGAGATGCCGGCGCTCGATCAGTACAACCGGCCGCTGTTCGCCTACGGGGACCTGATCCACGACCAGTGCGAGCGGCGCGCGTACTTCGACGCGGGGCTGTTCGTCGAGTCGTGGGGCGATGAGGGCCACCGCAAGGGTTATTGCCTGTACAAGATGGGCTGCAAGGGCCCGATCGCTACCTACAACTGTCCGAACGTGCGTTGGAACGACGGGACCAGCTGGCCGGTGCAGGCCGGCGGGACCTGTATCGGCTGCGCGTCGCACGACTTCTGGACGAACTCGAGCCCGTTCTACGGTCGGCTCCCCAACGTGTCCGGGTTCGGTGCCGACACGACCGCTGAGACGGTCGGCGTCGGCTTGCTCGTGGGAGTCACCGCCCTGATGGCCGCGCACGGCGTCGGCAAGGGACTGCAGGCGGCGCGTGCTCGCGAGACCGCCGGGGCGAGCACCGAGGAAGCCGGTACCCCGGAAGCCGGTGCCCCGCCCGTCGAAGCTGCCGCACCGGCCGCCGAAGCGACCGCGGAGGACGGCGTCGCGGAGCCTCCGCCGCCGCAAACGCCGGACACAGGATCGGAGGGTGGGCGTGACGCGAATCAAGATTGACCCAGTCACCCGCATCGAGGGCCACTTGCGGATCGAGGCGGAGGTGTCCGGTGGCAAGGTCACCGAGGCATGGGCGTCGGGAACGATGTTCCGCGGAATCGAGAAGATCGTCGAGGGCCGTGACCCGCGTGAGGCTTGGATCTGGGCGCAGCGGATCTGCGGCGTGTGCACGACCGTGCACGCGATCGCTTCGGTGCGCGCCGTCGAGGACGCCATTGGCGCGACGCCCCCGCCGAACGCGGAGCTGGTGCGCAACCTGATCGCGGGCAGCCAGCTTGTCCACGACCACGTCATCCACTTCTACCAACTGCACGCGCTCGACTGGGTCGACATCACCTCGGCGCTGAAGGCCGACCCGGCGAAGACGTCGCGCCTCGCACAATCGATCTCCGACTACCCCAGCTCGAGCCCGACGTACTTCAGCGGCGTTGTGAACAGGCTCAAGACGGTTGCTGACTCTGGCCAGCTGTCATTGTTCGCGAGCGGGTATTGGGGACACCCGGCGTACCGGTTGACGCCCGAGGAGAACCTGCTCGCGGTCGCACACTACCTCGACGCGCTCGAGTGGCAGCGCGACGTGATCCGGATCCACGCCCTGCTCGGCGGTAAGAACCCGCATCCGCAGACGTTCGTCGTCGGTGGGATGGCGACGCCGATCGACCCCAACAGCCCGCAGGCGATCAACCCCGCGGCAATCGACTTCCTGCGGGCGCGGATCGAGTCGATGCGGACGTTCATCGCGCAGGTGTATATCCCCGACGTGTTGCTGGTCGCCTCGGCCTACCCGGATTGGACGACGATTGGCGGCAACACCCGCAACTTCATGACCTACGGCGGCTACGGCACCGGCTCGGTCAGCGACACAGCCACGTATCTGTTCCCGCGCGGGATCATCATGGACCGCGACCTGGCGCATGTCCTCCCGATGGACCAGGAGAAGATCAGCGAGCAGGTGGCGCGCTCCTGGTACAGCTACCCGGGTAGCGGCGAGGCGACCGCGCTGCATCCCTACCAGGGCGTGACCGACGCCAACTACACCGGCCCGACGCCGCCGTATCAGTGGCTCGAGACAAACGGCAAGTACTCGTGGCTGAAGGCGCCGCGCTACGGCGGGGCGGTGATGGAGGTCGGACCGCTCGCGCGTGTGCTCGTCGCCTACGCGTCCGGTGTTCCCGCGGTCACGAAGGTCGTCAACAGCACGCTGAAGAAGCTTGGCGTCGGCCCCGCCGCGCTGTACTCGACGCTCGGTCGCGTCGCTGCACGGGCGCTCGAGAGCGCGATCGTGGTCGAGCAGCTCAGCGCCTGGGTCGACGAGCTCGACCACAACATGACCTTTGGCGATCTGCGAATCGCCGACACCACCAAGTGGGACCCCTCCAGCTGGCCGTCCAGCGCGCGCGGGTTCGGTCCCCACGAGGTACCGCGCGGTGCGCTCGGCCACTGGGTGGAGATCTCAGACGGAACGATCAAGAACTATCAGGCGGTCGTCCCGACGACCTGGAATGCTTCTCCGCGCGACGCGCAGGGCCAGCCGGGCGCCTACGAGCAGGCGCTGGTCGGCACGCCCGTCGCCGATCCCACGCGCCCGATAGAGCTGCTGCGCACCGTGCACTCGTTCGACCCCTGCCTGGCGTGCGCCGTGCACGTGCTCGATGCCGAACGCGCCGGCGAGCGCACGATCGTCACGGTCGAGGCCGGGCGCTGATGGCCGTCGTTTCCGACCGTGAGCAGCGGCGCGAGTTCAAAGCCGCCGCCCGACCTGCCCGCCGCACGATCTACGTGTGGGAGCTGCCGGTGCGGATCGTGCACTGGACGATCGTGCTCGCCGTGATCGTGCTGTCGTTCACTGGCTACTACATCTATCACCCGTTCTTCAGCGGCAGCGGCGGGCCGGGTCATCCGGGCTTCACGATGGCGACGATCCGCTTCATCCACGAGGTCGCCGGGTTCGTGTTCATCGTCGCCGTCCTGTTCCGGATCTACTGGGCGTTCGTCGGCAACCGCTACGCGCACTGGCGCGGCCTGCTCCCGGTTACGCCGGCGCAGCGTCGCGACCTGCGCGAGATGGTCCGCTACTACTCGTATCGCCGGCCTGATCCAGCGCCAACGAACGGCCACAACCCGCTCGCGGGCATGGCCTACGTCCTCCTCTACGCCCTCTTTGCGGTATCGATCCTCTCGGGGCTCGGCCTCTTCGCCTGGGTCAGTCGGATCCCCGCCTGGAGGACGCTGTTCGGCTGGACGTGGAGCGTGCTGCCGATCGAGCAGTTGCGGCTGGTGCATTTCTTTCTGATGTTCATGTTCATCGGGTTCGCGATCCATCACGTGTACTCGTCGGTGCTGTTCGACGTCGAGGAGCACAACGGCGAGCTCTCGTCGATGGTCACCGGCTACAAGGCCGACGCGAACGATGGTGTGACGCCCGCCGAGGAGTCGCGGGAGGCGCCGGAATGAAACCCGCCGGAATGAGACCCGCCGGCACAGTCGTCATCGGCCTCGGCAACGTGGTCTGCTCGGATGACGGGGTGGGCGTCCAGGCCGTGGCCCGGCTGCGCGAGCGCCTTGTCTCACAACCGGACCTCACCCTGGTCGAGGGTGGGACCGCAGGGATGCTGCTGCTGCCCCATCTCGCCGATGCCGAGCGCGCGATCATCGTCGACGCGATCGATATCGGCGCTGAGCCGGGCACGCTGGTCCGGCTCGGCGGCGACCAATTCGCTTCCGCGTTCTCCGCTGGGACGACCGTTCACGACGTCGGCCTACGCGACCTGCTGGGCGCGGCGCGGTTGAGCGGCGCGTGGCCGGAGCAGCTCGTTCTGCACGGCGTCCAGCCCGGCTCGACGGCGCTCGGAACCGATCTCACCCCAACTGTGGCGGCCGCCCTCGACGGCCTTGTTGACAGCGTAGCCGGCGAGCTCGCCGCCTGGGGCGCGGCGCTGCCGCAGGCAGAAGCGGCGGCCCGATGAGGGCGGTCGCGGCCGTGATCCATGAGAGCGAGGCGCTCGCTGCCGCCTGGAGGAGCCCGCAATGTGCCTAGCGATCCCCGCCCAGATAATCGAGTTCGTCGATGCCGAGCGGTTCCTCGCCCGCGTCGAGGTCTCGGGCGTCCGCCGGACCGTCAACGTTGCGCTCGTCTCCGGGGGCGAGGACGGCGCCGACGTCGGTGACTGGGTCCTGCTGCACGTCGGCTTCGCGATCTCGCGCATCGACGAGGACGAGGCGCACGCCACGCTCGAGGCGCTCCGAGCGCTGGGCGAAATCTACGAGCAGGAGCTCGACGAGTTGCGCTCGAGTCAGGTGTCCTGAGAAGATCGGTGCCAGTTGCGTCTGGAACTTGCGGTGAGCCCGGCGCCAGCGGTGGCTTTATGTGAGCTGGTCGGCGAGGAGCAGCGACAGACGGCGATGGCGCTGCTGACGGCATTGATCGCGCGGACCGTCGCCGGCGAGCACGAGGAGCGGGAGGCGAGGGTGGGTGAGTGAGTGAGCGCTCGAAGCTGACCGGCGTCGCATCTACGCCGGACCGCGTTCGTGTATGTGCGCCAGTTCTCCCAGGCGCAGCAGCTCGAGCCCAACGTCGAGTCCTGCGCTCGTCAGTACGCGCTCGTGCAGCGCGCAATCGAGCTCGGGTTCGCGCGCGAGCAGCTCGTCGTGATCGACGAGGACCTCGGGAGCTCGGGCTCCGGACTGTCTGACCGCTCGGGGTTCGCGCGGCTGACGGCGGAGGTCGCGCTCCGTCACGCCTCGCAATAAGGCCCCGCGCGGGAGCTGCGCAAGGCGCTGCCGGTGGGGTTCGTGTGGGGCGACGAGGAGGGCGAGATCTTGATCGAACCCGATGAGGCCGTGCGCGGCGCGGTCCAGACGATCTTCGATCGGTTGGCGGAGCCGGGGTCGGTGCGACAGGTGGCTGTGGATGCCGCCAGGGAGTGCAGTTCCCGACGCGCCGCTTCGCTCACGGCGAGACCCAGTGCCGACCTATCACCAGATCCACAGCGTGCTCGAGAGCCGGTCTACGCCGGCGCGTACGCGTTCGGCAAGACCCGCCGGGAGCGGTATGTCGACGAGCACGGGAACACGCGTCAGCGGATGCGTCGCCTCCCGCAGCCGACTTGGGGGTCTTGATCTGGGATCACGACCCCGGCAACGGCACTGACGGCGACGCCGGAGCACTGCCGCCGCCCCCGGGAGCAGCACCGCGGCAGAGCGTGAGCCCAGCGCTGCGTTTCCTCATCATCCAGCCGAGCATTGCCTGTTGATCAACCGTGCTTCGACACCTGCGGGCAACTACTTGCTCCTGTCGGTGGGGCTACGGATGACGCGGGGTCATATGGAGCGGAGGCTTTTTAGGTCAGTTGCCTGATTCTCGCGTGCAGGATGATGTCGGAGGAGAGCGTGTCGTGGCAATGGCGTTTGACGACCTTCGGACCGAGGTCTCGGTCTTCGAACCCCGCGATTCAGATGTCCTGCACGCGCCGCATCCGCGCACCACGCGGACCGATACCGAGGGTCACGGAGGCTGCGAGGGACGGATCGTAGACCTCGGAGCCGAGCTGTTCGCCATGACCGCGGCCGTCGTCTACGCTCAGACGGCGATCCGGGAGCCCCCCCGAGCGGGTGGCCGAGACTCAGGAGCTGGCCGAGGCCTTCTGCAACCAGGCCCAGCTCCACGCGGAGCGGCTGTTCCACGAGCTGTCGAGCAACGCCGCGCGGCCAACCACCGACTGGCACTGGACGTCATCAGCGGCCGGTACACCTGGCTGGCGGCGGGGATCATCGACCCGTCCGCCGGCGAAGGCCCGATGGCCCCGTCGGCCGAGACCGACCGGGGGGAGTCCAGTTGCCTGCGCGCGACGACGGCAGGCCCGGAGAACGTCCCGGATCAACGAGAACAGACAGAAGGTGAGACATGTCTAAGCCAATCACATCGGTAGCCGTCGTCGGTGGTGGATTCATAGGTGCAGGCATCGCCGAGACCGTGGCGTTTGCCGGGATGCCCGTCGTGGTCCGGGTCCGCGAACGGCCGGGGTCTCTTGACGCCGCCCGTCAGCGGTTGGAGAGCTCCTTGGATCGCGCGGTCAAGCGGGGCAAGTGCGACGCCGCGGACCGGGATTCAGCGCTCGGGCGAATTACGCTGACGACCGAACTGAAGGACCTTGCCGGTGCTGACCTTGTGATCGAGGCTGTGCCCGAGAACGAGGAACTCAAGATCTCAATCATGCAGGCGATCGGCGGCATCGTTGCTGACGACGCCGTCATCGCGTCGAGCACGTCTTCCATCCCGATCGCGCAATTAGCGAGTGGGGTACACAACCCCGACCGTGTGGTCGGGTTGCACTTCTTCTCCCCCGTGCCCGTGATGGCCCTGGTGGAGATCGTGCGCGCCCTCGACACCAGCGACGAGACGATCGAGAAGGCGCACATGTTCGTGGAACGAATCGGCAAGCAGGCGATCGAGACGAAGGACCGTTGCGGCTTCCTCGTCAACTGTCTGCTGATCCCTTATCTGATGACCGCAGTACGAGCCTACGAGGAGAATTACGCCAGCCGGGAGGACATCGACGAAGCGATGAAACTCGGTTGCGGTCACCCGATGGGTCCGCTCACGCTGTGCGACTTAATCGGCGTTGACGTCCTTTATGCTGTTTGCGGATCCATGTACAACGAATTCAAGCGGGACGAGTACGCTCCCCGACCTATGATGAGGCGCATGATTGCCGCCGGGCGTCTGGGAAGAAAGTCCGGCCGGGGCTTCTATGAATACGCGGGTCGGGTTTAGGGCACGGATCTGCCGAACATCGTCGGGACCTCCTTGGTATCCGGAACGGTCAGGCGAACTGTCCACTGCCGCCGGCGCTCGTCCACCGCTCGCCCGACTGAGCGAACCGATCTTCGCGACATTTAGATTTAGATCTCAGCCCCCCACAGCCTCTCCCCCAACCCCGACGCCCGCGCCACCGGCCGCCCCACCGCCACCCGCACCGTTTCCTCCGTCCCGACGACCACCAAGCGCTCCCGTGCCCGCGTCACCGCCGTGTAGAGCAGCTCCCGCGTGAGGATCCGCGAGCTCGGCGGCGGGAGCAGGATCGCGGCAGTGTCGAACTGCGAGCCCTGGCTCTTGTGGATCGTCATCGCGTAGACCGTCTCGACCGCGCCCAACCGCAGGGGGCTGAAACGCAGCAGCTCTCCCCCGCGCTCGAAGACCGCGTCGGAGTGCTCACCAATGCCCTGCACGATCACGCCGGTGTCCCCGTTGTACAGCCCGAGCTCGTAGTCGTTCTCGGTCACGAGCAGGGGGCGGCCGACGTAATCGCGCAGCTCCACATCGAGATCCTCGACCTCGTCGGACAGCCAGGCCTGCAGGCGCGATGTCCACGCGCTCACGCCGTGCGGCCCACGACGATGCGCGCACAGCAAACGGAACTGACCGAGCGCCGTGAGCGCGTCCATGGCTTCCCCGGCGCGAGCCGCATCCAGCGCAGCGAGCCCCGCAGCAACTGCCAGGCCTCGGACCAGACCCAGGTCTGCCTCCGTCCCGGTCTCCTCGACGTCCAGCGGCAGCCATGTGATCTCGTCCCCCGCCCCGCCGCTCATTGCGGTGACGGCTCCGTCCCCGTCTCCGCGGCGGATCGCCTCGGCGAGCTGAGCGATCCCCCTGCCATAGCGGTGCACGCGGTCGAGCACGACGATCCCGTCGCCGATCGTGACGCCCCCCGGCGGGTCCTCGGCGAGCACCAAAGCGCCCGTCGCCTCCGCCAATTCCGCACGCGTCTCCGAACCCATCCGTAGTCCCGAAACCGCCGGCCCGACGATGTCACCCAGGACGACCCCGGCCTCGATCGAGGTCAGCTGCCCCGGGTCGCCGATCAGGATCAGTCGCGCGTCCGGCCGCACGGCCTCGACGAGCCTGGCCATCAGCGAGAGCGAGACCATCGACGTCTCGTCGACGATCACGACGTCATGCGGCAGGCGATTCTCGCGATCGTGGGCGAAGCGGCTGTGGCTTCGCGGCTTCCAGCCGAGCAGCCGATGCAGCGTCGAGGCGCGCAGACCCAGCAGCAGCGACGTGATCTCCTCGGTGACCTGCAACCGCGCCGCCTCCTCGTGGACCGCCTCCTGCAGGCGCGCCGCCGCCTTCCCCGTCGGCGCAGCGAGCGCGACGAGCGGCGGACGACCCCCGGCCACCGAAGCTTGCTCCGCCAGCAGCGCGACGATGCGCGCGACCGTCGTCGTCTTGCCGGTGCCGGGGCCGCCGGCGACGACGGCGAAGCGACGCACGACCGCGGCGGCAGCGGCCAGACGCTGCCGCATGTCCGCATCCCCCGTGAACAGGCGGCCGAGACCGCCCGCGAGCGCGTCCATCGACACACGCGCCACATCCTCGCCGGCCAGCGCCTGCAGGTCGCCGGCAACCTGACGCTCCTCGCGCCAGTAGCGGTCGAGGTACAGGTGGGTGTCGAGCAGTCGCAGCGGGCGGTCCCCGCGCGGGTCGTCCTCGCCGACGGCGGCCAGGCCGCTCATGGCCACCGCACCGATCCACTCCTCTGCAGCCGGCCAGGGCAACAGGGACAAGTCGACCGGCTCGTCGAATTCGACGCTCGCAGTGTTCCGGATCGTGGCCAGGTCGACGAACACGTGACCGAGTCGGGGGCCGCGCACGGCGAGTGCGGCGGCGAGCAGGACCGCCTCATCCTCCTCCCCCACCAATCCCGCGATCCGCGTCGCCACATGCACGTCGGCGGCCGAGAGCAGCCCGATCTCGTTGAAGGCGCGCAGCAACCCCGTCGCCCGCGCCGCCCGACGCAGATCGAACGGATCCACCACGGCATTCGCCGTGCCGACGCTCATCCGGTTCCCCGGTCCAGGACGTCGCTGAGAGCCTCGACCAAGGCTCCCGGCGGCCGCCACGCAAACACCCCACACGGCGAGCCGTCGACCGCCGGCGTGTCGGCGCCGGCCATGCCGCGCAGGAACAGGTACAGGACGCCCGCCAACTGACTTGACGGGTCGTAGCCCGGCTGGCGCCAGCGTAGGTAGCGGTGCAGCGCGACCGTGTACAGCAGCGCCTGCAGCCCGTAATGCGCCCGGCTCATCTCCGTGGTCAGTGCGCCCGGCGTATAAGCGCCGAGCGTCACCGGCTCATCGAACGTGCCCAGCCAGTTGGTCTTGTAATCGGCCAGCGCGAACCGCGGCCCGTCGAGCCGGATCACGAGATCGATGCTGCCGGTGAGAAAGCCGCGCACGCTCGATCGCAGCATCGGATCCTCGAGCCGCGACGCGTACCCCGCCAGAGGATCGCCATCCGGCAGATGCGCCCGCAGCACCTCGGCGATTGCCGCCAGCCTCAGCCGCCCGCTCGGATCGTCGCCGCCGACGAGCGGCAGCTCGAACGCGAGCTCGTCCAGCCGGTTCATACGCCCGACATCCCGAAGACGCAGGCCGTCCACCACCGCCCCGAGTGGCGTCTCGATCGCCGCCCGGAGCCCATCGACGAGCGCCCTCGCGTCCAGGTCCACCGACCGCCACGCCTGCGCAGCGGCGACACGCGCGGCCAGCTCGGCATCGAGGTCCGCAGCCCCGAAGTCGGTCGCCTCGAACACCCGATGCACGAGCGTCCCAAACTCCACGCCCACGGGCATGTCTCCCAACAACGAAGGGCGATCCAGCCCCGGCACAACCAGCGCGTCCCCGCCAAAGCCGCCATAGCCGCCCAACACCACCGGTGCCGGAGTCGGCGTCTCGGGTTCGTCGCTGAGAACAGGCTCCTCAGGCTCGGTCGCGACGAGCGGATCGTGCGCGCCGGCCGTGATGTCGCTGTAGGACGTGCGTCGCCAGCGCAGGTCGAGGTGGCGGCTAAACCGCGCGGCCAACAGATCGACCGGCGGCTGGGGCGGCGGGCTCCACTCGACCGCGAGCCCGAGCGTCGAGCGCTCGATACTGATGCAGCCGGGCGCCTCCGCGGACAGCCGCAGAAAGCGATCATCTGCGGCCGCATCGGTCGGTGCTTTGGTCCCGTCCGGCGCGACGTTCCCGTCGGCGTTCTTGGCGAACAGGAGCCGCCCAAGCGGCGAATGACCGCTATCCCACCCCGCCGCCCACCAGATCACCGCCTGATGCTTGGCGCGCGTGAGCGCGACGTAGGCCAGTCGCAGGTCCTCCCCGCGCTGCTCGATCCGCTGCTGGCGGGCATGCGCGCCGAACCCCGAGCTGTCGAGTCCGACGTCGATCGTGAGCTGGTCACCGGCGCCGGGGTCGTGAAAGGAGACCGGCACGTCAGGCTTGATGTAACTGGCCTCGTACAGATACGGGCAGTACACGACCGGGAACTCGAGGCCCTTGCTGCGGTGGATTGTCAGCACCTGGACCGCGTCGGCGTCCGACTCGAGCCGGCGGGTGCGCTCCTCCTGCGCATCCTCGGCCTCCGCCGCGGAGATCCGGTGCGCGAGCCAGCCGCGGAGCGCTGTCACCCCGAGCCGCTCGGCAGTGGCCGCCCGGAACAGCAACTGGGCGACGTGGCGGATGTCGGTCAGCCGCCGCTCCCCATCGGTCGAGGTGAGCATGCGGGCGGGAAGGTCCTCGCCGAGCATGATCGTCTCGACCAGGGCGGCGACGCCACTCTCGCGGAGCACCCGGCTCCAGTGGTGGAGGCGACGGTGCACCTCCTCCCAGTCCGACTCGGGCGCGCCGGCGATCCGCCCGGCGTCCCAGCCGAGGAACGGCGTCAGTGCGGCGGTGCGGGCACGGAGCGTCGAGGCGGGCCGCTCGATCGCCTCGAGCAGCCGCAGCCAATCCCGCGCGGAGGGCGTGGCGAACACGCTCCCCGCGCCGTTGATGACCGCCGGGACTCGGGCGGCGTGCAGCTCCGCGTAGATCAGCTCGGCGTTCTTGTTGGTGCGGACGAGCACCGCGATGTGCCCCGGCTCGATCGGCGCTTGCCCGGCCGGTTGCCCGCTCGGCGCGCGGTGCTCGATGTGCGCGCCCGATGAGAGCAACGCGACGATATCCGCGGCGAGATCACGGGCGACGTGCTCTCGCGTCGAGCCCGCCTGGGCAAATCCCCTCGCTGTCAGCTCGATCGTCGGCTCATCGCGGTGGGCGACTCGGACGCGCAGCGCCGCTGCGCTGGGCGCGCCGATCAGCCGCGGCGCCTGATGCGCGGGATCGGCGGCGACGCGGCGATAGACGATCTCGGGATGCCCGAGGCGCGCGTCGCGGAACAGCGCGTCGTAGGCGTCGAGCAGCGCCTGGTCGCTCCGGCGGTTGACCTGCAACGTGGCGTGCGTCGACGCCGTAGCTGCCGCGACGATGTAGGCGTACACGTCGGCGCCGCGGAAGGCGTAGATCGCCTGCTTGGGATCGGCCACAAGCACGAGCGTCACCCCCGCCGTGCCGAACGAGCGGTGCAGGATCTGCCACTGCACCGGATCGGTGTCCTGGAACTCGTCGACGAGCACCACGCCGTAGCGGGAGCGCAGCCGGTCGACCGCCGCGGTCCCGCTCGCGCCCGCCAGCGTGTCGTTCAAGCGCGTGAGCAAATCGTCGTAGGTCATGATCGCGATCCGCCGCTTGCGCCGTTCGAGCTCCCCGCGGACCGCCATCGCGAGCCGGTAACGCATGGCCGCGGTGCTCTGCGGCGGCTCCTTGCGCGGCTCGAGCACCGCGGTCGGGTTAAACACGGCGGCCCGTGCGATCTCGAGCGCCTGACGACGACCGAAGGGCGCCCCGCCACGGCCCTGGAAGCGCCGGACGTAAAGATCGTCGAGCACCTCCTCGAGCAGATCCGTGACATCTTCGACGAACGCCGTGCCCGGGTCGAGGTCTCCGACCGTGCCGAGCTCGGCGAGCATCTCCTGGCAGAACCCGTGCGTCGTGGCGATCGTCGCGGCGTCGAAGTCGGCGATGGCCCGAGCCAGCCGATCGCGGCGGCACCCGATCTCCCCGACTGTCCCGGTGGCCAGCAGGCTCACCACCGGGTCAGCACCGTTGTCAGGCGCGCCCGCCAGGATTCGCGACAGCTGCTGCTCGCAGCCGACCAACCGCTCCCGGACGCGATCGCGCAACTCGCCGGTCGCCATGCGCGTGAACGTGATCAGGAGCAGCCGCTCGAGCGGCATCCCTTCGGCGACGTAGCGCGCCGCCAGGGCCGCGATCGCGTGCGTCTTGCCCGTACCCGCGCTCGCCTCGAGCACGGTGACTCCGGACGGCAGAGGACCGCACACGTCGAACTCGGCGTAGGTCGCGACACCGGTCATCGGTCGGTCACGACCTCGCGGGCGAGTAGCGCGCTCCAAAGCCGGCGGGCGTAGCGGCCGAACCGCGTCGCCTCGGCGAGGTCCCAGCCCTCCCCCACTTCGCCGAGCCGCGGAGCCGCGGCGATCAGCTCCGCCGCGGTGACGGCCCGGCCGAAGACGACGAGATGCTCGGGCTCGCGATCCTCCTTGTCGAAGCCGAACACCGTCTCCCACTCGCGTTTGGCGGCGGCTTCGGCGTCGCCGCCGGCGGCCGCCACCTGCGCGTAAGCGGCCGAGGCCCCGCAGGCCAGCGGCAGCGGCTCGCGCATCCCGCGGTCGTAGAGATCGACGAGCACGGCGAGCGCGGCGAGCGCGGCATCCCGGCGCGCGGCAGTGTCCTCGCCCAGCGACGCGATGCGCGCGATGGTGACCTCCTCCCGGTAGGCCTCCGCCCGCGCGCGACCCACCACCGCGGACTCGAACGGCACGTCCGGACGGGCCGCAGTCAGCGCCAGCAGCCTGACCCAGGCCGCCAGCCGATCGCGTGGCTTCACGCGCGCGTACGAAACCTTGCGGATGGTGGCGCCGCACACGCCGGGCACCGTCCCGGCGAGAGTCCGCCCATCGGGGAGCCGGAGGTTGACGTCGAGCGATCGCCACGCGCCGTCGCCGAGCGTTCGCGCCGCGGCGGCGAGGAGCTGCACCACCGGGCGCACCTTGTCGAGCACCGGTTCGGCCAGCTTTTCCGGCGGGAGCGACCCGCGGGCGAGCTCCGCCTGCACGCAACCCTCGAGCGTCGCGCCGCCGAGCACACCATCGAGCAGTCGCTGTCCCACCCCCCATTCGCCGAGTCCGTCGAGCTCGACGGGCAGCTCATCCTCGACCTCGTCGGCGAACTCTCTGACGCTGATCCCGAGCCGCCCGCGCAGGAACGCACGTGCGGGGTGCTCGACGAATCGCACGAGGTTCTCCAGCTCGATCAACGGCGCGTCCATCGGCGGCAGTGGGTCCGACAGGAAGCGGGCGGGAGCGGTGCGCGCTCCGGTCAGTGCGCGGGCGCCGTCGAGCGCCACGGGGTCAAAACTCCACGGCTGCCCGGGCCTGAGCAGCCCCGCGGTGAAGTTGCGGGGATCGAACGGTTGCAGCGGATGATGGACCAGCACCTGCTCGCGCGCCGCTCCCGGCTCACGGCTGACGGTGCGCTCGACGGTGTCGAGCAGCTCGCCGAGCGGGACCGCCGGCGGCCGCGGGAGGTTCGTGCGCTCATCGTTGCCCGTGTAGGTGATGATCAGCCGCTCGGTGGCGGCCAGCAGCGCGTCGAGCAGCATCTGCCGATCCTCGGTGCGGGGGTCGCGATCGCCGACGTGCGGATCCTGGAGCATCAGGTCATCGCCGTCGCGCGGCGCCCGGCGCGGGAACTGGCCGTCATCGAGTCCGAGCAGGCAGACGACCCGGTGCGGGACCGATCGCATCGGCACGAGCGTGCAGATCGTCAGGTGCCCGGTGCGAAAGTTCGCCCGCGTCGGGCGACCGCGCAGGCGATCGGCCAGCAACGCCCGGACATCGGCGAGCTCAAGCGAGGCGCCGCTCACGGCGGTGTCCTGCGTCGCCTCGGAGAGCACGTCGTCGAGCACACGCTGCAGTTCCCGGCGCTGCCAGGAATCGCGCTCGCTCGTGGCGGTGAGCGCGTCCGCGGCGCCGGCGATCGCCGTGGCCCAGCGGACGACCGGCTTGGCGCCGGCCAGGCCGTCGACCGCCGCCTGCACGCGGTCGACGTATTCCGCGAATCGCCCGGCGAGATCGATCGCGCCGCTCTCGACGTCATCCACGGGGAGCACGCCCCCGACCAGGCGACGGTCCTCCTCGGTCATCGCCACCCCGACCAGGACCCGGTCAAGCCCTGCGCGCCAGGTGCCGTTGGGGATCACGTCGAGCTTGTACGGCTCGCGATGCGTGGCGTCGAGCCCCCACCGGATCCCGCTCGACACCACCCAGTCCTGCATTCGCGCCACGTCGTCGTCGTCGAAGCCGAAGCGCCGGCGCACGGGCTCTCGGTCGGCGAGGTCGAGGAGCTGGGAGGCGGTCGCCCGCTGATCGGCCAGCTCGAGCAGCCGGGAGATCACCGCGAGCACCGGGTTCGTCTGCCGCAGCGAGCGATCGGCGAGCCTGACCCGCAGATCCGGCATGCGCTTGGCGTCGAGGGCGCGGTCGTCGTCGTCGAGGGGGCCCTCGACTCGGCCGGCGCCGAACGTCGCCTGGATCAGCGGCGCGAACGCATCGATGTCAGGGCACATCACGATCACATCGCGCGGCTCGAGCGTCGCGTCCTCCTCGAGCAGGTGGAGGACAGCGTCCCGCAGCACCTCGACCTGCCGCTCGCGTCCGTGGCAGGCGTGGACCTGGACGCTGCGGTCGGATGGATCGAGCGCCGGACGCGCGTCCGGCATTCCCGGCAGCGGCGGCCCGGGCGGCCGGCGATCGTCCCGGACGTCGGACTGGATCAGCTCGAGCAGCGAGGTCGGCTGCACCGCGAGCGGATAGTGGTGATCGTCGCCGCCACCGGCTGCGGCGAGCACGGGCTGAAGCTCGCGAGCGTCACGGCCCCACGAGGCGAGCAGCCGATTGGCCGGCAACCCGGCCGTCCGGTCGCCCCGCCGCTCGATGACGGGCGGTCCGGTTCGCAGCGCATCGCGAACGTGATCCCACAGGACCGGCGAGGGGTGGAGCACGAACAGGTGCACATCGCGCGCGTCGGCGATCGCCGCGAGCACATCGAGATAGCTGCGCGGTATCCGGGTCAGCCCGAACAGCGACACACGCGCAGGAAGGTCGAGGAGCCGCGGGTCCGATCGGATCCGCTGACACGCCACGTCCAGCCGCTCGGCCGGGCTCGGCTGCCCGATCCGCTCCCGTAGCCGTCGCCACAGCTCCGCCTGCCAGGCGGTCGCCGGTGGCCCTGCGCCCTCGCGCGCCGCCCACGCGCGGACCATCCCGGGTCGATGCACCCCGTAGCGATCGAACAGGTCGGCGATCCGGCGCACGACGGCAAAGCGGCGCGTGGGATCATCGGGATCGCCCCGCGCCCCCTCCAGGTGCTCCGCGAGCGTCTTCAGCCACGGCTGCTCGAGGCACTCGTCGACCACGGCCAGGAGCGGCCACACCGATCGCTCGGCCGGCCATGGGTCATCGTCGGGATCGAGCCCGGTGGCGGCCGCCAGCGCGCCGAGCACGAGCCGGCCGGGAAACGGGAACGCGATGTTCGCGCACACTCCGTCGTGGCGGTCGGCGCCGGCGCCCAGGCGCGTGGAGAGGCCCTGGGTCAGCCACCGCTCGATGCCGCGGGTCGGGACGGCGATGACCTCGGGGGCGAAGGGGTCATCGAGCGGCGTCAGCAGGGTCTGCGCGAGGGCGTCGGCGAGGAGGTCGGCGCGCTCGGCTCTATGGATGTGGAGCATCGAGGACCAGCCTCAGCGTGATTCCGTCCATCCTCCAGAGCATGCCGGGTCGAGATCTTCACCGTCGGCCGCACGCGCGCAAAGAGCCCCGGCATACACCGGGGCTCTCGACGCGTGTCTGGAACTGTCGAGGTTGGGTCAGTGACCGACGACGAGCTTCGCCTGCATCCAGGGATGGATGACGCACATGAAGTAGAGCGTCGTGCCGGGCTTCGCCGTGACCGTCAGCGTCACCTTGGCGTGTTGAGTCGGCGCGATGAAGGCCGAGTCGCCGGGCCGGTCGACGTTCGGCGGCGTCGTGCTGCCTTTCCCGTTCTCGACGAACAGGAACTTGGGCGGCGCCTGCGACTGCGGGTTGGCACCGAGCTCTTGGCCGACCGTCTGGCAGATCTTGCAGTTGTTGATCTGGTTGAGCGTCCGGGGCAGGTCGCTCCTCCTGACCACGCTGAACGTGTGCGGCCCGTCGGAGGCCGCGAGGTTGACGATCGTGATCGTTCCCCCGGACCGGACCCTGTAGACGTCGTTCTGCCAGCGGGTCCCGTCCTGGAAGTAGCGGTTGATCTTCACCACCGTCGACGTGACGGCATTGATCGTCGTGTGCTTCGGTGCAGCTCCGGTGGCGGCCACGGCGATGGCGCTCCCACCGGCGACGAAACCCATAACGGCGATGCCTGCAACCAGCTTGCGCTGCATCATCGTGACCCCCTTATCCATGAGGTTTGAGTTGATTTCGGGCAGCCGGGCGGGAACGCGACGCGCGCGATCAGCGCAATGTCCATCGACGCCCCCGACGGGCGATGGTTCTGCATGCCGTCTTCCCCGGTGTTGGTTGCCCTCACCCTGTGTCTCAGCACCAGGGCATCGTTAGTCTCCTCCGGCTGCACCGGCGAGTCAAGCGCCTGCGTTCACGCTTCCGCCGGCGCAGACTGGACGCCCTCGGCCACCCGAGACCCGGCAGAGGCCGGGAGCGGCTCTACTATCTCCCCAGGGCGCGCACGGCGATTCGTGACGCCGAAACCACTGGAGAGAGGTTCATATGAAGCGAACCAACGGGACGCGCAGCCTGGCTGCGCTGGCCGTGTCGGTCGGTGCGCTGGTGCTGGCGGCGGCCGGGACGTCGGGCGCGACGACGCCGCGGGCGCACGTGACGAGCACGGCTGCAGGCACCGTGTCGGTGTCGAGCGCGGTGACGAGGACGTTCTCGTTCATCGGGAAGGCGAACTCGAAGACGATGACGGTCCTCAACATCGACGGGCTGTTGATCAACGCGCGGTGTAGCGGCAACGGTAGCCCGATCGTCTTCGCGTTCTCGTCGGCGAGCAGCGCGGATCTGTTCGGGCGCGTCTTCGACGGGCTGGGCCGGATTCACATCGTCAAGAACAGCGCCTTCACCAAGAAGAGCAAGGGCGTCGAACTCTCGACGAGCAGCGGGGACTTCGACTCCACCGGAACCGTGCTGTTCGAGCAGTCGAACGGCAAGGTGGTGACGGTCAACTACGCCTTCGACAACGCCACGACGCTCAACAAGACGAACGTCTGCACGGTGTTCGGGTCCTACATCGCAAGCTAGGTAAGCGTTGCTGGAGCGCTGCGCGGGGAACGGCTAGGACCCGCGCAGCGCCACCCAGCGCGCGATCAGCAGCCGCGCGATCGACACGCCCCCGGGCAGCAGCAGCTCGGGATTGCGGCCGTTCAGCCCGTCGCGGACGGCGTCGAGAGAAAACCACCGCACCTCGGCGAGCTCGCGGTCCCGCGACTCCGGCTCGCCGCCGTCGGCCTCGGCATGGAAGCCGAGCATCAGCGACGCCGGAAACGGCCATGGTTGCGAGCTGATGAAGGCCGGGTCGTGAGCCACGATGCCCGACTCCTCGTAGACCTCCCGCACGACCGCCTCCTCGATCGATTCGCCGGGTGAGACGAAGCCGGCGAGGACGGACAGGCGCCCGGCCGGCCAGCCGGCGCGGCGCCCCATCAGCAGGCGGCCCTCGTGCTCCACGGTCATGATCACGCACGGATCCGTGCGGGGAAAGTGGCTGGCCCCGCAGCGCGGACAGTGACGCGAGTAGCCCGCCTCGGCGATCGCCGTGCCCGCGCCGCAGTTGGCGCAGAAGCGATGGCGGCGGTGCCAATTGAGCAACGCCGTCGCGTACGCGGCGAGCCCGGCCTCACCATGCGACAGCAGCGTGCCGGCCTCGCGCAGCGAGATCCGCCGGCCGGCGCCGTCCGCCGGCAGCGCGGCACGCTCGCCGGCCGAGAACTCCTCGAGATCGCCGGCAAACATCGGCGCGCCGTCTTCGAGCCCCAACAGAATCGCGCCCGGAATCCCCTCGGCGGGGACCGGCACCCGCAGCAGCGTCGGAGAACCGTCGCCGCCGGCCACCACCACACCCTCGCTCCCGGCCAGCACCGTCCGCGCCCGCGGATCGGCGAGCAACTCCGCCATCCGAGCCGGGTCCTTGCGCTCCTCGGTCGCCCGATCCAGGGGCATGCCCGTGAACGGTGGGGCGGTGGACGTGTGGGCGGGGATCGACATCGGAGTTCCTCTAAGCCTACGATGGCTGGAACGGCAGGACACCGCGCTCCGTGCTTGCCGCAGGCCTCTGATAGGACTACGGTGGGGGTGGTCGCATGTTCGCCAGCATCAGGGCCTACGTGGCGCCGGGCGCGCCGATGGAGGGACTCGCCAAGCGTGTCGAGGCCGAGTTCGCAGATCAGATCGCCGCGCAACCCGGCTTCGTCTGGTACGCGTTCCTGGACTGTGGAGGGAGCGATCTGATCACGATCAGCCTCTTCGACCAGCGCGATCAGGCCGCCGGGTCACGTGAGCTGGCACGCCGCTGGACCGACGAACGGCTCGGCGAGTTCAACCTGACGCTCACCGAGGCCTTGACCGGCGCCATCCCGGTCAGCCGCGCTGCGGCGGAGTTGCTGGAGCCGAGACCGGGCCGATTTGCGCGGGTCCGGCGCTACACGCTCGCCGCCGGCGAGCTCGGCGAGTTCGTGTGGCGCATCGTCGACACCCGTCTCGCCGAGCGCATGGCGGACCTCGACGGCTTTGTCGCCTATTTCGTATTCGGCTCGGGGACGGGCGAACTGGTGACGGTCAGCGTGTTCGGAGACCGTGCCGCGGCGACCGCCTCAGACGAGGTGGCGCTGGGGTTCGTGCGCGACGAGCTCGACGACCTGCAGATCGAGCGCACGGACACGTTCGGTGGCGGTGAGCTCGTCGTCAGCCGAGTCACCCCGGCGCTGCTCGAGCCGATTTACGCCTGAGACGTCATTCCTACAGCCAAGACTGCCAAGCGTCGGCAAACTCATCGAATCCGCGCCGCCAACCGAGATCAACTCAGCCGCTCGGGCAACACGAACCGCCCGAACGCGCCGGCGAGCCGCCGCGCATCGGCGGCCTGCTCGGGGAAGCGCACGTACGCCTCGGCGTCGGTCGCCTCGGTCGAGCGGACGATGAACGCGGTGACGTCGCTGATCTCGCGCCCGCGCAGCGTCAGCACGTTGAGGGCGAACGGCAGATAGGCCTGGTCCTCATCGTCCCAGGCGTAGTACCCGAGTGCGGGCTGCCCATTCGCCCGCGCGCCCACCGTGCGCCAGCGCCACGCGCCCGACAGGCACGTCAGGCTCGCCCACGTCCTGATCCCGTCCCGGCCCTGGTACCAGTTCCGCAGCGGCGGCATCGTGAACGTCGCGTCCTCGCTGAGCATCGAAGCGAACGCCTCGACGTCGCATCGCTCCCACGCGTCGACGTAGCGGCTGACGAGCTCGCTCAGGTCCTCGTCGCCGAGCTGGCGCAGGGTCTCCTGCTGGCTCCGGTCCGGGACGCGCTCCTCGACGGCGGCACGGGCACGCTGCAAGGCGCTGTTGACCGACGCGACCGTGGTGTCGAGCATCTCCGCGGTCTCCTTGGCCGAGAACCCGAGCACCTCGCGCGTGATCAGCACCGCGCGCTGGTTGGGCGCGAGGTGCTGCAGCGCGGCGATGAAGGCCAGCTCGACGGCCTCGCGCTGCTCGTAGCGGGCCGCGGGCGCCGTGTCGCCGTCGTCGAGGCCGAGCAACTCGTCCGGGTAGGGCTCGAGCCAGACCGACTCGACGGGTTCCGTCGGCGCCACGTGCGGATCGGTGGGTGGCCCGTAGTCGACCGGCAACACGCGCTTGGGGCGCCGGGCGATCTGATCGAGGCACGTGTGCGTGGCGATCGTGTAGAGCCATGAGCGCAGCGAGCTGCGAGCCTGAAACCGCGCGACCCCCCGCCACGCGCGCAGCATCGCCTCCTGCAGCGCGTCTTCGGAATCGTGGACCGACCCGAGCATCCGGTAGCAGTGGGCGTGGAGCTCCGCCCGATGCGGGCCGACGAGGCGGGTGAACGCCCCCTCGTCGCCGGCGCGCGCCGCGGCGAGCTCTGAGGGCTCGCGCAACCTTGCGCCTGTCGCATGGGCTGCCATCCGCATCGAGACCTTAGACGGCCCGTCCACAGAAAACTCATCGCGGGCCGATGATTTTCCGCGCGCACCCCGGTCCCAGCAGATGAGATGAGGCCCGCCCCCGCGACGCCCGTCGTCCACCTGGAGCTCCACACCGGCGACCTGGGCCGCGCGCACGCGTTCTACACGGCGCTGTGCGGGTGGCGCTCCGACGCGGTCAAGACGCCCCACGCCGCATACCTCGCGCTCGAGCTCGGCCACACGCTCGGAGGCGGCATCGTGCAGTGCCCGACCGCGCACCCGCTGTGGCTGCCCTACATCGAGGTCGCGGACATCAACGACACGACCGACCAGGCCCGCCGGCTCGGTGCCACCGTCCTGCTCACCCCCCGCGGGGGACCCACGGGGTGGCGCAGCGTCGTCGCCACCCCCGCCGCCGGCGAGATCGCACTCTGGCAGCCCAAACGGTGACCCAGGGGACCCGCCAGGACCCGAGTCGCCGCCGCCCCTTCTCACCTCCCGGCCAGCGCCGCCTCCAACACCTGCCGGGCGATCGGCGCCGCCGTCGCGCCACCGAACCCGGCCCCCACGAGCATCACCCCGACCGCCACCTTGGGGTTCAGCGCCGGCGCGAATGCCACGAACCAGGCATCGGAATCCTTGGGGTTGCTGGAGTTCGGGACCAGCTCGGCGGTGCCGGTCTTGCCGGCGACCGTCACACCCGGGATCGCGGCTGCGGTGCCGGTGCCGGACTGGACGACGCCGATCATCATCGAGCGGACCTCGTGCGCGACCTCGGGCGAGACGACCTGGCGCGAGACGATCGGGTCGATGGTCGCGATGCGGGGTCGAATGCGGCGCCCGTCGTTGGCGATCGTCGCGCCCGCGCTGACCATCTCGAGCGGCGTGGCCAGATCCTTGTCCTGCCCGATGGCCGCGGCGCCGACGGCGAGATCGTCCTTGAGCTGCGCCGGCGGCGAGATCGTGCTCGGCTTGGCGGCCGGAATCCGGGGCTGCTCGTCGAACCCGAACGCGCGGGCGCCGGCGACCAGGCGCTTGGCCCCGATCTTGGCGCCGAGCGGCGCGAACACCGAGTTGCACGAGATGATGAACGCCTGGGTCAGCGTGCCGCCGCAGACCTCGCCGCCCGCGTTGCGCAGCTGCACGCCCGCCAGCGTCGCGGCTGAGGCGTCCGGGAACGTGGTCGACGGGGTCGCCACGTGATCCTGCAGCGCGGTCGAGACGGTGATGATCTTGAACGTGGATCCCGGAGGCTGCGGGGCGGACACCGCGAGCCCGGCGGTCGCGAGGAGCGCGCCGTCGCTCGGACGCATCACCGCCACGCCGCCCAGCTGCGCGCCGAGCGCGTTCGCCGCCGCGGCCATCAACCCGGGCTTGATCGTCGTGGTCAGCGTCTGGCCCGCCACCTCGGGGACACTGGCGATGACGCGCTTGCCGTACAGCAGCTTCTCCGAGGGGTGGCCGGCCAGGCGGCGGTCATAGATCCGCTGCAGACCGGTCAGCTTGGGGCTCGTCGCCCCGGCGATGCCGGCGCCGAGCGCGGTGGCGTCGAGTGGCGACCCGTCCGCGGCCAGGATCGACGCGCGCTGCGGCTGCGGCCCGGACAACCGGTGCACCACCTCGCCTGGGCGCAGACCAGGCAGGCGCAGCGAGGGGTTCCAGTCCACGCCGGCGGTCTTGTCGCTCCCCGACACCGGGAGCACGATCGTCCCGGCCAGCGTCCCGAAGTCGAGCGTGCCGACACGCACCGCCACGGGGATCCCGCCGCCGTTCTCCTTGCCGAGCTTGACGATCCTCACCGAACGCACGCCTGCCGCGCGGTATGCGCTGCGGTACGCCGCGGTGAACCGCGCCTCGGGATAGGCCGCGCGCGCCGCCGGCGTGAGGTTCTGCCACATCACCGCCCACTGGGCGCCCGCCCACGCCGTCGTGTAGCGCTGGGCGGCCTCACGCCGGCCCACGGTGTTGCCCGTGAGCGCGCGGTACAGCAGCACTCCCCCCACGAACACGGCCGCCACGACGAGCACGACGAGTAGAACTCGCAGGACACCCCCGAGCCCGCGGCCGCCGCCGGCCCGCCGGCTGTGTCCCCCGGCCCGGGGGCGCCGGGAACGCGACCGGCTGCTGGCCTGCAGCACCGAGCCGGCACGCGGACGGGGCGAGGACGAACTCGAGCGACGACGAGCCATGGACACCCTTTGTACTCGACTCCGGTGACGGGACGGTGAGACCGGGGTACGGCTACGCGTCGAGCGCCTGGGTCAGATCCGCCCACAGATCCTCGACGGCCTCGAGGCCGACGCTGAGACGGAGCAGGCCCGGCGGCACCCGATCGCCCTCCCAGCGGGCCCGAGCCTCGAGCGTCGAGGCGACGCCGCCGAGACTGGTCGCGTTCTCGATCACGCGCAGCGAGCGCTCGACGCGCTCGGGATCGGCGACATCGAACGAGAGCAGCGGGCCGAACGCCGACACGTAGCGCGCCGCGACGGGATCGACGAGCCCGGGATAGCGCACGTTCTCGACGGCCGGGTGGTCCACGAGGCGGTGGGCGAGCTCGAGCGCGCTCGCCGACTGGCGCTCGACCCGCAGCGCGAGCGTCTTCAGCCCACGCAGCAGGAGCCACGCCGGGTCAGGCGCGGCCACGATTCCCGTGGTGGTCCGGAACGCAGTCAGACGAGCGGCGCTCTCCGGGCGCGCGCAGCTGATGACGCCGATGAGCGCGTCGTGGTGGCCGGCGAGGATCTTGGTCCCGCTATGCAGCACGAAGTCGGCGCCGTGCTCGAGCGGGCGCAGCAAGAGCGGACTGAGCACGGTGTTGTCGACGACGACGAGCGCGCCGTCGGCGTGGGCCTTGGCGACCGCCGCGTCGAGGTCGGGGAACGTCATCAGCGGGTTCGAGCACGGCTCGAGCCAGACCAGATCCGCCGCCGGCGGCGGCCCGGTCTGATCGAACGTCACCAGCTCGAGACCCCAGCGACTCAGCTCTTGGCGCAGCAGCCCGACCGTTCCGTAGTAGCCGCCCTCGGCGATCGCCACGGTGGCCCCCGGCGCCAGCACCGCGAGCAGCAGGCTGGTCACGGCGCCCGTGCCCGAGGCGAACAGGACCGCATGTCCTCCCTCGAGCTCACCCACCACCCGCTCCGCCTCGAGTCCGACCGGGTGCGCCGTGCGTTGGTAGAACGTCGGCCCCGGCGTCGCGTCGAGGTAGGGACGGATCGTCGCGCGGTCCAGCGGCGGGACCCGGCCACGCGCGAGCAGCGTCTCCCTGTCCATGCCCCGCAGGTTAGAGCGTGTCCCGACTTCCGCTCGACCCGGCGGCACCACGCCCCTGAGGACCGTGCGCCGGCACCGCATACGCTGTCGCCGTGCGCGCCGCGATGATCCTCGCCGCCGGTCTCGGCACCCGGTTGCGCCCGATCACCGATCTGGTGCCCAAGCCGCTGTCACCGGTGGGCAATGTGCCGGTCCTCGGCCGCCATCTCGACGCGCTCGCCGCGATCGGCGTGCGGCGCGTGGTCGTGAACGTCAGCCACCTGGCCGCACAGATCGAGGCGTTCGTCGGGGGCGGGTCGGCATGGGGCCTCGACGTGATCATCTCGGCGGAGCGCGAGCCCGCCGGAACCGGTGGCGGGATCGCCCGCGCACGGCCCTACCTGCAGGACGAGCCGGAGTTCCTCGTCGTCAATGCCGACATCGTCCACGGCTACGATCTCCGGGCCATCGCCGCACGGCGTCGGGAATCCGGTGCCGATGCCGTCGCGGTCATCCGACGCACGGGCGTGCGTTTCCCCTCGGCTGTGGGCGTCGACGGGACCGGTCGCGTGGTCTACGTGCCCGGGCTCGAGACACCGGCGGGCGAACCGTTCGACTTCGCCGGGATCCACGTGCTCACGCCCGCGATCTTCGAGCACCTGCAGCCCACGGGCTCGATCTTCCTCGACGGGTACGCACCGCTGATGCGCTCGGGCGGGCTCGTCGTCGCCTACGAGGACGCGGACGCCGCCTGGTTCGACGTCGGCTCGCGCGCCGGGCTGCTCGAAGCGAACTTCGCCGCCGCCCGAGCCAACCATCGCCCACCGCCCGATGTGACCCGAGAGGCACACGCTGATATCACGCCGCCGGTCCTCATCGCCGAGGACGCGATCCTCGCCTCGGGCTGCGCGATCGGCCCTGACGTGGTCGTCGGTTCCCGGGCGCGGATCGGCGCCGGCGCACGCCTCCGCCGCTCGGTGATCTGGCCCGCAACCGAGGTCCCGGCGGCGGCGACCCTCGACGGCGCGATCGCGTACCCGGGCGGCATCCTCGTCGCTGACGAGTTGCGGCGACCGGCCTGATCCGGTATCACGCAGCAGGGGCCCAATGTTTCATCGCCGTCATCCCGCTCGCCGCATCGAGATCCGCTCGCTGCTCGACACGCTGTTCGTGTCGGCGGTGGCGACGATCCTGATCATCCGGCTGCAGCTGTGGGCGACGCATTATCCGAAGCTCGGGGGCGGGAAGCTGCACATCGCCCACCTGCTGTGGGGTGGCCTGGCGATGCTGGTGGCGGTCGTGGTGCTGCTGTCCTTCCTCGGCCGCGGCCGGCGTCACGCCGCGGCGGTGCTCGGAGGTGTCGGGTTCGGGTTCTTCATCGACGAGCTCGGCAAGTTCATCACCACCAACAACGACTACTTCTTCCGGCCGGCGGCGGGGATCATCTATGTGGTCTTCATCGCCCTGTTCCTGGTCATCCGCTCGCTCGGGTGGCGGCATCGGTTCACCCCGGAGGAATGCCTGGCCAACGCTCTGGTGCTGCTGTCCGAATCCGCGCACCGCGACCTCACCGAGCGCGACCGGGTGTTCGTCCGTCGCCTGCTCGAACACTCCCCGCCCGACGAGCCGCTCGTGGCGCCGCTGACCGACCTGCTCGCCCGGCTCGAGTGCAAGCCGGTGCCGCCGCCCGGGCACCTCGTCAGCGCCGGGCGTCGGCTGCGCGCCTGGTACTTCAGCGTGATGGAGGAACGGTGGTTCTCGACGCTCCTCGCGGCCGTGTTCGCGACGCTCGCGGTCCTCACGCTGATCCAGCTCGCCCTCGCCATCATCCACGTGGCCAACGGGCACCAGCAGCTGCACGTGATCTCGATCGTGGGACTCGCCTCGTCGCTCGTGGCCAGCGCGATGATCGTGATCGGCCTGAGCCGTTTGCGAGATTCGCGGATGGAGGCCTACCGCTGGTTCGACCACGCCCTGCTGCTCCAGGTGTTCTTCACCGAGGTGTTCGCATTCCTCGAGAACCAGTTCGGGGCCGTGTTCGGCCTGCTGCTCAACCTCGCGCTGCTGCTCACGCTGCGGGCGATGATGCACGCGGAATGGCACCACGCGCTGTATGGCGCCGACGCGCTCGAGAGCGCGCTCGAGCCGCTCCCGGCAGCCGCGGCGGCGCCCGCGCTCGCGGAAACGTAGGCGCGTGCGATTCCTCGCCCTCTGCCGCGCCAGGGCCGGCGTCACCCGTGAGCAGATCGCGCCCCACGGGCCCGACGAGACGGCGGCGCTGCAATCGCTGAAGGCCCGTGGCGGGCTGCTCGAGGCGTACTCGCCCGGCGGTCCGGGCGCGGTCCTGATCTTCGAGGGCGAGCGCCCGTCGGTCGACGCGGCGATCGCGTCGCTGCCCCTGATCGGAGCCGAGTTGATCGAGGCCGAGGTCATCGAGCTCCACCCGTTCCCGGGGTTCTGAGCCGGCCGTCGCCCGCGGCTACAACTCCTCCAGCGTCGCCTGTGCTTGCGCGTGCGCTTCGTGGGCCGTCTCGGCCTCGGCGCGTGCCTGCGCCAGCTCGTCGTCGGCGGCCTCGAGCGCGGCGGCGGCCTGGTCGCGGCGCTTCTCGGCGGCGCGGAGAGCGCGATCGGCGGTTGCGGCGGTCCGTCGGGCCTCGGACTCCGCCGCGCGGGCGGCCTTGAGGGCCGCCTTGTGCTCGCGCTCGGCCCGCTTGGCCTCGGCGCGCTCCTGGGCCTTGTCATCCCTCTTCGGCCTCGGCTTCGCCTTCGTCTCCGCGGCGGCGCTCGACCGACGCCCCCCGCCCCGGCCCGCCGGCGCCGCCACACCCCCGGACAGGCCGTCCCCGAAGCCGACGAGGGTCAGCTCATGCTCCAGCCGCCCCGCTCGGACCTGATCGCGTGCGTCGTCGTCGAGCGCGGCGGCGCGCAGCGTGCCCGCCACGAGGTCGAGCGTCGCGGCGCTCAACCCATGCCCGTCGGAGCTGAGCAACCCGCGTGCCGCCTGCGTCAGGACATCCACCGCGTCCCGCTCGCTTTCCCTAGCGTCGCGCAGCGCGCGGCCGTCGCCGCGACCGGCCAGCAGCTCGGCCTGGGTCTCGCGGAGCGCGTCGCCGGCCGCGAGCAGATCATCGAGCGCCCGCCGCTGCGTGCGGACGAGCTGGTTCACCGCCCAGGCGGCGACCGACGGCTTGCGCAGGCCCGCTACCGCGGTGGCCTCGTCGCGCCGCCCGCCGGCGCGGAGCTCACGCGCGAGCGCGGTCCGCTCGGGCACGAAGCGCTCGAGCGGGAGGCCGTAGAGCTCGTCGATGGGAACCACTAGGCCGAGATCCGCTCCCGCAGCAACGCCGCCAGCCCGTCGATGTCCTCCACCGTGACGGTCAGCTCCGGATGCTTCATCCGGCCCGTCGGCTCCATCCCCGGCACCTTGTCCCGGAACGTGACGAGCACGCCGCGGTCGCCGTTGGTGGCGAACGTGAGTCCGAGGTCGGTGACGCCGAGCCGAGCCGGCCCGGCGGTCTTCCAGAACCGGTAGGGCCCGGTCACCTCGACGGCTGTGATGTTCGTGAGCGGCGTGCGGACGCGCCAGCGGCCGAGATGCGCCTCGAAGCGCCCGTCGCCGACCTCCACCCAGGCGTTCTCCGGCGTGACGCCGAACAGCTTCGACAGCCGCTCGTAGCTGGGGTCGAACTGGAACGCGAACCGTGCCATGCGACGCGAGACTACCGGCGAGCGCCCGCCGCCGACGGGTGCAACAGCGGCACGACGGACTCCCATCCGCTCGCCAACAGCGCCACGAGAGATCGAGGAGTCAATACAGCCGCCGGCTCGCCCACCGGACGCGGCATCCGATCCACGTATCCCCCTGGCGTCCACCGCACCAGCTCCGGGCCCACCACGACCCACGGCGCCCCGTCGCGCAGCACGAAGACCCCATCCGTCAGCTCATCGGCCCGCGCTTCGTGCAGCACGCGACCCCCGCCGGCAGCCACGCGCTCACCATGCAGCCGAGCGTCCACGGCATCCGCCCCACCCTCACCCGGGTGCAGCTCCGCCCACACCGCCGTGAACGCGTCGTAGTCCGCCCGCCGGCACAGCGCGCAGGGACGGTGCCCGGCCGCGAACGCCGTCGCCTCATCGAGGAAGAAGAGCTCGGTGTACCGGCCCGGCTGCATCAGTGGTGTCCGATGCCAGTCGCGGAACTGCAGCCGGCAGGCGATCCACCGCTTGACCGCCCAGCTGCGGCGGATCTCACCGTGGGCGTCGTGCAGACACCCTCGATTGCCATACACGAGCCCACGCTCCGGTACAGCAATCAAGTCCCCCATCGGCGTGACCCGGTTGCGCAACGGCACGCCCCCAAATCTAACCCCGCGTGACCGGGGCCCCTCAGACCAGCGCCGCCTCCAACCGCGCCGCCGGGGAGGCCGGCTACGGCGACCGGTTGACTCCGGGCGACCACTCCGGATGGGCCCGACACGCCGAGGCGTGCGCCCGGCCGTCCCTACCCGAGCGCGCGCGCCCACCTCAGACGCCGGTTCAGCGCCGCGATCACCGGCTCGGCCTCCACCTCAGCCCCGCGTGACATCCGCCGCACGACACCGTAGATGTGGACGCTCGAGCCGTCGGTCGTGTAGGCCCGGACCCGGCGGTCGATGCCGGCGCCCATGCCGAAATGGTCGATCTCGTCCCAGCGCAGGGATACGTGACCCAACGGATTGCGAATGACGAGACCGGAGCGGTGGCAGACGACCCCGCCGCGGGCGAGCCGGACCAGGAAGAACAGCGGCACCGGAAGCGTGATCGCAAGAATCAGCAGCTTCACGCCGGCCGGGACAGTCGGACTGATCATCGTGCGCAGGAGCGCGAGGCTTCCGAACAGGAGCAGTCCGAGCCCGGCGCCGATGTTCCAACCCGCCACAGCGACATCGACGAACACCTCCCGATCGGCGCGCTCGGCGGCGTGTGCCACCGCCCGAACGTCCGCTCGGGCGATCCGCCGCGTCCCTGCGGCAAGGCCGATCTCGCGCTGCGCGCTCATCGCCCACGTTATCGGCCTCCCGCGGGCGCGCTGAACAGTAGTTATCCGCGGTGCGAGCGCTCTACCGCAGCGGCGTCCGGCCGCACCGCTCGAAGTACGGCAGCGCGGCGAGCGGCGCCGCCACCGTGGCGCTGAGCGGGCCGCGGTAGCGGCGGCTCGTCTCGGCGTCCCGCCAGCAGCCCGGCGGGAAGAACACGCTGCGCGCGCGAGCCCCCTCGGTCACCACCGGCGCCACGAGCACGTCGGGCCCGAGCAGCCATTCCTCGTCCTGGCCGGCGGCCGCCGCGTCACCGGGGTCGGCGAGCCATAGCGGGCGCATGATCGGGACGCCGGTGGCGTCGGCGGTGCGCCACAGCCGGGTGATCAGGCCCTGCGCCGATCGGTGCACGGCGGCGTAGCGCTCGTACACGGCGACCGTCTGCGCATCGAACGCCCACGGCATCTGCGTGCCGGCATTGCCCGAGTTGTGCAACCGGAAGAACGGGGTCAGGGCGGCCAGCTCGGCCCAGCGCAGCAGCAGCTCCTTGGTCGTCCTGCCCGTGGTCAGGTCCTCATAGCCGCCGATGTCGGTGGTCGACCCGAAGGCGCCGCCGATGCCGCGGTTGAGCATGTCCGGCGCGACCGAGGCCAGCCCCGAGGCATGGTCGTAGGAGGTCGTGTTGTCGCCGAGGAAGTTCGCGCTGTCGTAGGCGTAGGAGCCCGGATCGCCGCTATAGCCGGCCCGGGTGAAGAAGAAGATGTGGCGACCGGGGTGCCGGCGCTCGTAGGCGTCGATCAGCTCCCGCGTCGCCCTCTCATAGAGGATCGGATAGCGGTTGTGCATCGTCGCGCCGGTCTCGCCGTCGTGGAAGTGCCAGCCGACTGCGACCTCCTCGCCGAAGTCCTGCATGAAGCCGTCGGCGCCGGCGTCGAGCGCGGCGCGGACCCGCGACTGCCACCAGCGCACGGCGGGCGGATCGGAGAAGTCGATCAGGGCCGCGGTCCCGTTGCCGAACGGCGAGGTGAACGTCGCCGGCGTGCGCTGGGCCGTGGTCGGCACGTAGTGATGGGAGATCGCGTAGCGGAGGTCCGTCGCGGGCTCGAACCCCCCGGTCGGATTGGCGACGAAGGCGCGGAAGTAGACGAGCGGGTGGATGCCGCGTCGGCGTAGCGCGCCGATCAGCGACCTCAGCACCGGCGCCGGCAGCAGCGCCCAGCCCTCGAAGCGGTAGGCGTCCACGCGCAGGTGGTAGCGCTGGAAGTTGGCGATGTCGCCGCGGACCTCGGCTACGACCTGGGCCGGTGTCTCGGGCGTTTGCGCGCGAACGACGCGGTCGATCAGGGTCCCGAGCGACCACGCCGGCGGTACGGGCTGGCGTCCGGTGATCGCGGTCAGCGACCCAATCGCGCGAGCGGCCGGGCTCGGCGCCACGACGTATTTCAAGTGCGACCCGTACACGTCCACGCGCCAGGCGTCGGGGCGGTCGGCGTCCATGCGCCAGCGGGCGAGCTCGGGCTGATCGAGCAGGAAGCCATACGGCCGCGAGGAATAGAACAGCGCCTGCGCCTGGTAGGCCGCCGTCGGGCCGGTCGGGAACAGATAGTTCGGCTGACCCGTGGCCGCGCCCACGACCGCCGTGGTGGCGGCCGGCGGCGTGATGTTCTCCTGCTCGATCCACGAATAGAAGTCGTGGCCGTGCTGGTCGATCGCGTTGTGGCGTCCGCCGAAGCCGTGGAACGCCTCCTGTCCGTCGGAGCTGAACGCGTCGGAGATCAGCGCCACGCCGCGGCTCGGGCTCGCCAGCGCCCGAACGCGCACGGTCGCCCCGGGGCTCGGTGCGACCGTGACCAGCAGCCGCCGCCCCGACGGATCGTTCGTCGACAGCGTCAACTCGACCCCATCACCGGCCGCTCGTGCGGCGATCACATCGCGCGCCGCGTACTGGATCCCGGTCTGGAGCCCCGAGAGCTGATCGCCCTGCCAGAAGGCCTGGCTCCACTGCGCGGTCGTCGCGGTGCCGACCAGGAACGTGAGCGGCGCGTACCCAGTGCCGTCGGGCGTCGGGCGGGCGCCGAACGCCGGCGGGTACACGGTCGGGGCGAGGACTTTCGGGGCCGCGCCGGGGTTGGCGACCTCGCTCAGCACCGCGCGACCCGACGCGCCGCGGATCGTCAGCCGGAACGGCCGGCGGTCGATCGTCGCGCTCGCGCCGCGGCCGACGACCACGATCTGCCGCGGCCCCAGGACGACGCCCGCCGACGCCGCCGAACACGCCACGGCGCACGCCCCCGCCGCCGCGCACACCGCGAGCAGCCACCGCACACCACGTCGTCCGGGGATCATCGCCGGCAAGGCTACTTCGCCCGCCGTGAGGCCCCGAGTAGAGTGCCCGAGATGCCCAGCCCAGAACTGACTCTGCACGTCCTACCACCGTCCCATCCCTGCATGACCGTCGAGGCGGCGCTGCGACGCAAGGGACTCGAGTACGAGCGTGTGGTCCTCACGCCGGGCAAGCACACAGACGAGATGCAGCAGATCTACGGCGAGGGCCGCTCCACGGTGCCCGGGCTGATGATCGACGGGGAGCCGCTGCACGGCTCGCGGCCGATCCTCGCCCGCCTGGAGCAGATGGTGCCCGACCCGGCGCTGTATCCCGAGCCGATCGCCGACGCGGTGCGCGAGGCGGAGCGTTGGGGCGACGAGGAGCTCCAGGACCTCGGCCGCCGGCTGCCGTGGGGCGCGCTGCACTTCCGGCCCGAGTCGATGGGCACGTTCGGCGGCGGCGAGCCGCTCGACGGCCCCGGGACCGACTTCGCGATCAAGTACGTGCACGCGTCGTGGCGCTACCACAAGATCAGCGCGGCGCGGCTGCATGACGATCTCGCCGGCCTGCCGGCGAAGCTCGACCACGTCGACGACCTCGCCGCGCGGGGCATCGTCGGCGGCGAGTCGCCGACGGCCGCCGACCTGCAGATCGGCTCGACGCTGCGGGTGCTGCTCAACGTCGGCGACCTGCTCCCCCTGCTCGACGACCGCCCCTCCGAGCGCATCGCGCGCCACTGGTTCCCCGATTACGGGGGCCAGATCCCCGCCGGCGCCTTCCCCGCCGGCTGGGTGCCGGGCCGCTCGCGCTGAATCTCCTTCCCGCCGGCCGCGGCTCACGCGACAATTCCCGGATGGAGGAAGCCGAGATGACACCCGGGCTCGATCCGCTCGACGTGAGCGCCGACGGCGAAGTCACGAGCGCCGACGGCGTCGGGGCTGCTGACGGGGACGAGACCGCCACCACGAGCCGCGGCTTCTCCGAGCGCACGGCCTGGGCGCGCAACCTCGAGACCCCGCTGCGCCAGTTCCTGCGCACCCAGACCGGCAGCGCCGCGGTGCTGCTCGGCGCGACGGTTGCCGCGCTGCTGTGGGTCAACATCGACGCGACCTCCTACGACAAGGTGTGGAACACGACGCTGTCGATCACGATCGGCGGATCGGGGCTCTCGCAGGACCTGCGCGGCTGGGTCAACAGCGGCCTGATGACGTTCTTCTTCCTCGTCGTCGGACTCGAGGCCCGGCGCGAGTTCGACATGGGCGAGTTGCGCGACCGACGCCGCGTCACGCTGCCGCTGCTCGCCGGCCTGGGCGGCATGGTGGTCCCGGTCGCGATCTACCTGGCGATCAACGTGGGCCGCTCCTCGGCCCACGGCTGGGGTGCGGCGATGTCGACCGACACCGCCTTCGCGCTCGGCATGTTGGCCCTCGTCGGCCGCCGCTTCCCCGGCCGCCTGCGCGCGTTCATGCTCACGATCTCCGTCGTCGACGACGTGATCGCGCTGGTCGTGATCGCCGTCGCCTACAGCGCGCACGTGGCCGTGCGGGCGCTGCTCATCTCGGTCGGGATCCTGGCCGTGCTGCTCGCCGTCCGGGCCGCCCGGATCCGCTTCGGCGCCGTGTACGCGCTGCTCGGCGCCGCGGCATGGGTGGCGATGTTCAAGTCCGGCGTGGACCCGGTCGTGATCGGGCTCGCAATCGGGCTGATGACCTACGCCTACCCGGCCGATCGCAGCCAGCTCGAGCGGGCCACCGATCTGTTCCGCTCCTTCCGCGAGCAGCCGACGCCTGAGCTCGCCCAGTCCGCCCGCGGCGGCCTGTGGTCGGCGCTCTCGCCCAACGAGCGCCTGCAGCAGCGCTTTCACCCCTGGACGAGCTACGTGATCGTGCCGCTGTTCGCGCTCGCCAACGCCGGCATCGCGATCAGCGGGAGCTTCCTCTCCAAGGCCTACGGCTCCGCGATCACGCTCGGCATCCTGATCGGCTACGTGGTCGGCAAGCCGCTCGGGATCGTCGGATCCGCATGGCTCACGACGCGGCTCACTCGCGGGAAGCTGCGCCCACCGGTGGGCTGGGCCGCGGTCACCGGGGCGGGCGCGATCGCCGGGATCGGGTTCACGGTCTCGCTGCTGATCTCGACGCTGGCGTTCAGCGGGGCCGAGCTCGAGGAGGCCAAGCTCGGGGTGCTGAGCGCCGCCCTCGTCGCATCGGCCGTCACCTGGTCGGTCGCCCGCCTGACAGCGCTCCTGCCCAAGCGGGCGCGGATCCGCGCGTTGCTCGGCACCGCCGACGTGATCCTCGATCTCGACACGCCGGTCGACCCCGACCGCGACCACATCCGCGGCCCCGTCGACGCTCCGGTCACCGTGGTCGAGTACGGCGACTTCGAGTGCCCGTATTGCGGCCAGGCCGAACCGGTCATGCGCGAGCTGCTCGCCGACCTCGGCGACGTGAGCTACGTGTGGCGCCACCTGCCGCTCAACGACGTGCACCCGCGGGCCCAGCTGGCCGCCGAGGCGGCCGAGGCCGCGGCCGAGCAGGGGGCGTTCTGGGAGATGCACGACCGGCTGCTCGACCACCAGGCTGACCTGCGCCCGAGCGAGCTCAACCGGCACGCGCGGGAGCTCGGGCTTGATCTCGAGCGCTTCCGCGACGCGATGCGCCGACACGCCGGCGCGGGACGGATCGCCGAGGATGTCGATTCCGCCGACATGAGCGGCGTGACCGGCACCCCGAGCTTCTTCGTCAACGGGCGCCGACATTACGGCTCCTACGACGTCGACACGCTCAAGAAGGCCGCCAAGGCGGCTCGGGCCCGGGCCGAAATCGCGGCGTAGCCGCGCCTCCTCCCCCATCCGTCCGCATCGCCGGCCCGACCCGGGAGTGCGGCCCCTCAGCACCGATATCCGGGCTGAGCGTCGGGTGGGGACCAAGGCCTCGCCCGACGCGCCACCTTCACCCCTGCGAGCGACTCATGCTCCGCCGCCGCCGAACCGATCAACGGCGACCCGCTCTCCGGGGCCCGCTACTTCGTCGATCGCACCCCGGCGAGACACTCCGAAGCGCCTGAGCGAGTTGCAGTACGCGATCGGCGTGCTCTCGTCCTGCCCCAACCTCGTGATCTACCTCGACGCCGGCGCCGCCGACGCCGAGCAGCCCTCACGCGTCGCGCGGCTGCTCAACCGCGCCGGCGTGGCCCGGATCCAGGGCTTCTTCCTCAATTCCACCCACTTCGATTGGACCTCGAAGGAGATCCGCTTCGGCGAGCGCATCTCGCGGCTCACCGGCGGCAAGCACTTCGTCGTCAACACCGGCGAGAACGGGCAGGGCCCGATCGTGCCCCGCGACCGCGTGCACAAGGGCAACGAGGTTCTCTGCAACCCGCCCAACCGCGGGCTCGGACCCCGGCCGCCACGAACACGGGCTACTCCAGCGTCGACGCCTTTGCCTGGACGAGCAACCCCGGTGAGTCCGGCGGCGCGTGCGTGCCCGGAGCGCCGCCGACCGGCGCCTACTGGCCTCAGTACGCGATCGGGCCGGTCCGGCACGCGAACTTCGACGCGCGCTGAGGCGCGCCGGGGAGGGCGCGCCTGGTCGGGCGCCGGGTCGGCGCGGCGGGCGGCGGGGCGCCCGCGCGCAACCGCCCCCCGGGACACGCGGCACCGGATCCCGGGGGTGCTTATCTCGACAGATTGCCTGCTTCCGAGCGACTCTGGGCAGGTAAGCGCCGCAGAGACGCTTAGGTGACCAAGGAGCGGATCGGGCCCGGTACTTTGGCCAGATAAGCACCATCAGAATCTGGTGCATCGAGGGTCCGCGCCCGGCCGCCGCCGCCGAGCCCGGAATCGCCCACCGCCGCCGGCCCCGGCCGCCGGCCCCGCCGCCGCCCCCGGGCCTGGCCCCCGGGGCCCGGCCCACGGCCCCCGGGTCCCCCTACTTCGCGTACACCGCGAAGAAGTCCCGGTCGTCGGGGCTGAGGTAGCGGGCCGCGCTCCTGATCATGCCGGGCAGGAGCCGGCTCGGGTTGCCGGCGAACTGCTGGCCGTAGCTGTTGAACGTGACCCAGTAGGAGTTGATGTCGAGCTCCATCGCCCGCACGGCGCCGGCCCGGATCAGAATCGCGGCCAATGAGCCAACGGTCTGGTCATTCGCCGCCGCGTAGATCAGGTTGCCGCGCGCGTCGACCCCGACGCCCGAGCGCCAGACGCGGACGGCGTTGCCGAGCGTGGCACCCCATTCCGGACCGTCGCTGAGGTTCGCGTTGGGCTGGCCGTCCTCGACGATCAGCGGCAGGTTCTGGCGGGCGAAGATGACGTTGCTCGGCGCGACGCTGCCGCCGGCCCAGGACTGGATGTCGACGCGGCCGTCACTGTAGCCCACGAACGTGGCCAGTCCGGGGCGCAGCGGCGCGTAGGTCTGGCCGGCGAGCGCGATCCCCCCGCCGCCGGAATCCGAGAGCTTGAAGGCGCTGTTGAACGTCGCCAGCAGCCGGGCACGGCTGTCGACGGGGACCTCCATGCTGCCCCGGGGCAGGGACACCGAAGGCTCCTGGCGGCCGGGAATCCAGGCGATCCGGGCCGTCTGCATGTTGATCCAGGCCACGCCGGCGACCATCTGGGGGTAGTGCGGGTCGCTGCGGAACTGGGTGATCAGGACCGGCAAGCCGGCGGCGGTCCAGCTCTCCGCCGGCGACCACACACCCTCGCCGGGCAGCGACGGGGTGATCACCGGCGCGACGTTCGGCGGGTGCACGGCGGGGACGACGGGGACGCGCACCTTGAGCGGCAGGGCCTTGAGCGGGCTACCACCGGTGGAGGGAGCCGTCAGCGTGTAGTAGAAACCCTCGATGCTCGAGGCGATCCCGGCGGCGCCGTGGTCGCGCAGCCACTCGAACGAGCGGATCGTGAAGCTCGAGTTCGAGGGACTGGTCATCGTGGTCACGAACGAGATCGTCGTTGGCACCGCGCACAGCACGAACGCGATCACGGCGATCCGCTTGGCCCGACCCCACGGGGTCAGCCGCGGCGGCAGCGGGCGCGGCGAGCGCCGGGGCGAAGCGAGGGCGGCGGAATGGTTCGTGGGCATGAGACGAGCCGCTCCGGGACGGCGGCTGGTTTCCCGTTC